>CEVF01027845.1_pt1 | contig 23072 bp, 21 predicted proteins | sample 356441 | NCBI WGS metagenome assembly CEVF01 (sample SAMEA2622765, study PRJEB7988) | marine metagenome | biome: marine biome (ENVO:00000447); feature: surface water layer (ENVO:00002042); material: "saline water (ENVO:00002010), including plankton (ENVO:xxxxxxxx)" | depth 5 m | reverse complement strand
TCGGCAATCGCGAATAATAGGCATCTGCAAGCCGCGCAATGCGGATCAGCATATGCGCGATGATCGCAATAAAAATCGCATAGATGACACGACGTGCGATCACGACAAACTCTTGATCGAGATCAGGCAACCAGTAGAGGGCCATATCTACTGCAAGAATCGCTACAACGCTCGCGAAACTTCCAATGATGCGACTTTCGATAATTTCATGGAAGTGCAGGCTCTTGGACGCAAACTGACTCTTGGCTAACGGTCTAAAAATGAGGAACCTGAAGAACAGATAAACCAACCAAAGTGAAAGCAGTAGACCCGCAATCACGACCGGATAGAGCAAAATGTGGCTTTGTGAGCCTCTGGTGATTTCCCGTATCCAACTGGTAAGCGAGCTCGCCAGCAGCCCACCAGAGAGGAAATTTGGGCTGTCGCTTACGAACATGAAGATCTCCTTTCCCAGTGCGTCATGGAGTACCATTTCCCCTCAACCCTGCCTGCAACCGCTTGATTTGCGGTCTCTACGAGGACTTGAGTGTAACGTTTTGTTCAGCATGTGTAATACGCAACGCCCGTCGGCCATGTCAGCAAGAAAGGATAGCCTAAAAGAATCAGTTGTTTCCTCCGATTATCGGCGTAAAACGCGATACCAAAGTCTCGTCGTTTATCAACATGCGGTCTTGTCGGAACTAAAAATCACCCTAAAGTACAAAAAAATAGCATCCAATTTTCATTTCAACCGGAGCAAGTCGATGGGCCGCTACGTGATTGCTGGGGGTAGTCGTGGGATCGGTAGAGCCATTTCCGAAAAACTAATCGCTGAGAATCACGATGTAACCATCATCTCTCGCGAGATGCCGTCTCCAATTCCAGGCGCACAGCATATTGCGTTCGATTTTGCGAGCGACCAGTCGCTGCCTACCGAGCCTTTCGAAGGGCCCATATCAGGTATCACTTACTGCCCGGGTTCGCTCGACCTGGCCCCCGTGCATCGAGTAAAGCCGGATGCGATTCGCTCAGCATTTGAAATCAATTGCGTTGGTGCGGTCCGCTTTTTACAGGCGGCACTCCCAGGCCTGAAATCAGCCAGCGAACACACATCCAGTGTGGTATTTCTCAGCACCGTAGCAGTCGCGCGCGGACTTTCCATGCACACTTCGATTGCCGCCGCGAAGGGTGCGGTCGAGGCAGTTGCGCGAACACTTGCCGCGGAACTGGCTCCCAAGATCCGCGTCAACTGCGTTGCTCCTGCACTTACGGAAACAGATATGGCCGCTCGATTTTTTTCAACCGATGAGAAACGAGAAGCCATGAATGCAATGTACCCGCTGCAGAGAACCGGAACGGTCGCGGACATCGCCGCAACGGTTGCCATGCTGCTGCTCCCGGGGAGCGACTGGATCACCGGACAGACCATTGGGGTAGATGGGGGCATGGCTCGCGTGCAGAAATAACTGCGGTCCCGGCAAGTTCCGCGCCCGCTCATAGCAGGAATAAGCGGACATCGGCCCTATGATTGCTTGAACTGCAGCAGATTTAAGTTAGACTGCCACCCAAAGTTCTGCTGCCTGAAACTCCGCCGCGTGGTGACCACGTACGAAACTCTGCGATGAGAATCCTAAAGTGATGAACCCTTCCGCACGTATCCTGGCGTTCGCCGGTAGCACTCGCAGCACCAGTTGGAATCAGAAGATTTTAAATATTGCTGCCCAAGGCGCAATCGATGCGGGGGCTTCAGTGACGCAAATCCAACTGCAGGATTATCCGCTTCCCATATTCGACCAGGACCTAGAAGCGGAGCAGGGCCACAACGAGTATTCAATCGCCCTAAAAAAGCTATTTCGTGAGCATGACGGACTGCTTCTAGCTTGTCCGGAATACAACAGCTCCATCACGCCACTCTTGAAGAACACGATCGACTGGGTCTCGCGACCCATTACCGATGAGCCACGACTCGCAGCCTTCGCCGGCAAAACCGCGGCGCTCATGAGCGCTTCGCCTGGTGGTCTCGGGGGGCATCGCGGACTGGTGCACGTTCGATCGATACTTGCCAGCATCGGAGTTTTGGTGTTGCCCGAGCAAGTGAGCATTCCCCTAATTCATCAGGAATTCGACGCCGACGGGAACATGACCGACACGCGACATCGACAAAGTTTGCTGACTCTGGGACGCAGCCTCGCTGAGACCACAGCCCGAATTGTCGGCTAAAGCTTATTGAGCCGCACCGACCTCCACTTGCGGTTAACGGTTCAACACTTTCTGTCGGCCCGCCTGCCAGGCGCCCATTGCGACGCTAGCACCCTCTCTATCTTCACAATGCTGGGAAGGATGGGCGATTTGTACGGCTAATGATCGCTGCCCCTGAAGAGCCTCTTCTCTTAGGACCGATGAACAATTCAATCTGATCTGATCACGATTTACGTCAATCTCATCTCCTCAAAACGGGAGTGTTGCGTGGACCAAAGTGCGCCCCAAGCCCGTTGCGGACCTTCTATCGATCGCACATGCGATGTGCAATCTTTGGGCGTCGGGCGCACATGGATGCTTGTCGTCGTCACGCTGCTCGTGGCGATTTTGGTCCCCTCGCCTGGAGATAGTTCTGAGGCACGTCGCACACCGCTGGTCCGCGCGGTAGAGGACGCCCGCGACGCCATTGTGAATATTCGTGGTCAGAAAATTGTGGCCACACGATCGGCCGATCGGAGCGATGCCCCGCGTCGGGTGAATGGCATGGGAACCGGTGTCATTCTGGATGGTCGTGGCTACATTGTCACAAACTTCCACGTGATTGATGGTGTCTCCAAGATCAACGTCACACTTTCTGATGGTAGTAATGCGGTGGCAACGCCAGTTTCCCATGATCCTAAAACAGATCTCGCGATCATAAAAATTGATGCTGGTAACCGTGCACTGCCAACCATTCGCCTGGGCACCTCCCGCGATTTAATGCCGGGCGAGACGGTGATTGCTGTCGGCAATGCCTATGGCTACGAGCACACGGTAACTCGTGGCATCGTCAGTGCCTTGCACCGCACGGTGCAAGTGAGCGATGTGCAATATTACCACGACCTTATTCAAACCGATGCAAGCATCAATCCCGGAAATTCAGGTGGCCCGCTGCTTAACATTGATGGTGAATTGATCGGAATCAACGTAGCGGTGCGAGTCGGTGCCCAGGGAATCGGGTTTGCATTGCCCGTCGACAAGGTACTCACGATCGCCGCAGAATTATGCAGTTTGCAACGCCTTGAAAATCGGGAACACGGGATCAAGCTGACTCCGATCGTAGACCAACAAGACCGTGGACAAGGCCTGTTGGTTTCCAGTGTCGAGGCGGGAAGTGCTGCTGATCGCGCCGGACTCCAGGCAGGCGATCGGATCAAAAATGTAGGGCCATCGTCTGTGCATTGGCCGGTCGAACTGGAAATCTCACTGCTCGGTCGCGAAGCGGGCCAAACCGTACCGCTGATCGTCCGGCGTGACGGAGAGTCGCTTAATCTAGACCTCACACTGCCGACCAGCGGGATCAAGGTTGTGAGGGCGAGAGAGGCGGATCGTGCCTGGACGCAGATAGGACTGCGATTGCAACCGCTCACTGGTGCACAGATGCGGGATACAACTAATAGTAAGTATCGTGGTGGCCTAGCCGTCATGGCGGTCCGCGCGGGAAGTCCCGCAGAATCGCAGGGCATTCGGCGTGGCGATGTGCTGGTCGGCATGCATGTCTGGGAGACTGTCTCGCTTGACAATGTAACCTACGTACTCAAACAGCAACGAGTCACCAGCAAGGGGCCATTGAAATTCTATATTCTCCGAGGCAACCAGACTCTGTACGGGCATCTGCAAATGGCAAGTAGTCCTCGCCCGACCCAGAGTCGATAAGTAGCGCGCAGCCACATTGTTGTCCTTGCCGTTTGACGACCTCTGTGCGTCTTCCTAAACTCGTAGCGATAGCATCGCACCACGTCGACGGTATTATCCAATGGAAATCGAGTTTATTCGCGCATTACGAAAGAGGTTGCCCAAGAGCGATCAGCTTGCAGTGGGCCCTGGCGATGATGCAGCAATCTTGCAACGGGACGGATCCGTCGTTACTTGTGATCTGCTCTGTGAGGGCACCCACTTTTCGTTGGCCAATGATTCACCGCTCCGCATCGGGCGTAAAGCATTGGCTGTGAATCTGAGCGATCTGGCGGCCATGGCGGCTGAACCGGTCGCTGCATTTCTCGCCGTGGCTCTGCCTCGTCCGGACACAGAGATCGCCGAGCCACTGCTTGAGGGCATGCTGCCGCTGGCTCAGCAATTTGAGTTGGCGATCGCGGGAGGTGATACGAACGTGTGGGATGGCCCGCTGGTTGTGAGCATTACCCTCATCGGACGATGCCCCCACCAGCCACTGCTACGCAGCGGGGCACAACCGGGTGATCAGCTCCTGGTGACGGGCACATTCGGCGGCAGTCGCCTGGGAAAACAATTCGACTTCAGCCCACGAGTCAATGAGGCCCTGCAACTGCAGGGCGATCGGCTACTGCATGCAGGGATCGACTGCAGTGACGGACTTGCGCTGGATGCCTCCCGACTGGGTGAGGAGAGTGGCTGTGGCGTGGCTATTGACCTCAGCGCGGTGCCAATTTCCGAAGCTGCCCGAGAAATGGCATCCCAAGATCCCAAACGTTCGCCTCTTGAGCACGCACTTGGAGATGGAGAGGATTTTGAACTGTTGCTGGCTGTCCCCCCAAATGCTGCCACCGAATTGCTCGCCACCCAGCCGCTCAAGACAACGCTGACCCGCATCGGTTCGTTTATCGAAAAATCGGGACTCTGGCGAGAGGAAACAGAAAAATTAGTTCCCCTTCCCACAACCGGATACGAGCACTGATGAGACCATGAGTGATTGCTTTTCATTCGATGCCCTAAACCACCGAGATACCGATAGACTCGGTGCAGCCCTAGCCAGTGTGCTGACTTCGGGAACCACTGTCGGTCTGGTTGGAACGTTAGGCAGCGGGAAAACCAAACTCGTTCAGAGCATCGCGATTGCACTTGGCGTGGAGCCTCAACGTGTGGTCAGCCCGACCTACGTAATTCTGCATGAGTATCCCGGGCCCGTCACCATTTTTCACTTTGATCTCTATCGAGTTGCCGATGATGATGAATGGGATGAACTTGGCGCGGACGAAATTCTGGAGCAGGGGGGGATCTCATTGATCGAGTGGGCAGACCTATTTCGCCACCGAATGCCCAATGATTGGATGGAAATTTCGATCGAGATATTAAGCGAGACAAATCGTCGTTTCACCTTTAATATGCATGGAGCAGCAAAATCAAGCCTGCTTAAATCGCTTCAGCAGAAACTCGGAACATAGTGAGGCTACCCAAGCGAGATTACGTGAATCACCCTGACATCTCGCTTTGGCCCAGGGGGCGACGGATTAAACGCTCGGGCGGCGAAGTAATATGATAGCAGGATCAGACGTGGCAAGCATTTGATCGGTCGAACTCGCACAGCCCATTAACGCGATTGCAAATCGCGAGAGTGCTCGAACTGAAATGATTCATTACAAGTCACGAGATAAAATTAAGCCGCTCGGACATGTGATCGTGAATTGATCAATTCCTTGATCGCGACAGCCGCATCGTGAGCGGCCTGCGGAAACGCAAGATGTGCCATACTACGTCCCATCGCAACCCGTAGTGATCGGTCATCAAGCAGCGGCATCAATCGCATGCCGAGCTCATCATCGAGTCGGGGGCCATGGTCTTGGGGATCTACCGTGATCGCCGCCCCGGCCTGTGTATAACAGCGTGCGTTGACACATTCACGATCTTCATTGCTTAGCGAATCCGGCACCAGCACTGCCGGAACACCAGTCATTGCCAATTCAGAAAGCGTCGCGCCCCCGGCCCGGGAAACCACTAAATCGCTTCGCGAGAACCAACTGGGTAGATCATCCAAAAACGGAACTACGTGTGCTGGTAAAGAGAATTTCCTATAGAGTTCCCTAGTTGCCACCACGTGTTCCGGACCTGCCTGATGCACAATCTGCCAATTCCGCACCAGCCGACCAACCTTGTAAAGCGCCCGAGGGACCGCATGGTTTAAATGCTGCGCACCCTCTGTCCCTCCGGTGATCAAAATGCGTGATCCACGTGGTTGCTCAGCCGCGGCTCTCAATCGACCCGATTGCACCGGACCGCCCGTTATCCGCACCCTCTGAGCCGCAGCAAGCCGATGACGTGAAGCAGCGAAGGCGAGGCAAACCAGTGATGCTGTAGATGATAATTTCTGGGTCGCCTTGCCGGGAAGTGCATTCTGCTCAAGCAATGCAAGGGCGACACCCGCCCTAGTGGCTGCCCTGGCAATCGGCAAACTCGATAAGCCGCCGAGACCGACTACAGCCACAGCACCGGTTTGCTGGAGAAATTGTCTTGCTTGGCGTGCGGCGTGACGATTTTCTTTGAAATGCCTGAGCACACCGTTCCACGATACGGGACCGGTCGGGCAGGGCAGACCCTGGTACGCAAAACCTGCCGCATGAACCGCTCGGCGCTCGCCATGATTTCCACAACCCGCAAATGTAATTTGCATCCGCGGTTGTAATTGGTGAAGTGCATCAGCAACTGCAAGCCCGGGAAAAAGATTGCCGCTCTTCTCGCCCCCGGCAAAGACCAAATGCGGCGCAATAAGCGACCTGTTGACCGCATATTTTGAATGCAAAGGCATAAAGTCTCATCTCTCGCTAAAGCCGCACAGCCAAACCAAAATAAAAGCACCCAGTCGCCAAAGCGACTGCGTGCACATTTGCATTCCTCTGCCACTGGTAAGTCCCTGAGCCGCTGGGGTGGTTTTTAAACCACCCCAGCGCCCAGTCATAAGTTCCATCGTGAAGCTATCACCAGTCTGGTTGACCCAGAAACCTTAACGACCGGCAAATAGTGTGCTCCTACCCAGGAGGAAGGGCAGCGATCAGGCCCCGCAACCTTCACGCTAACGATGAAACCTCCATTAGTTTCATGAATTTTGCACTGCTCTGTGCCGTGCGAGGGTGGAGTACCAAAATCGCAAACCGGTGCCAAGGTCGATTTAAAAAAAGTTGCCACAGATCTTGAATTTCTTGCACATCTACTGGCAGCATGGTGCCGGTGTGACGGATTTTAAATCGCTTGCCGTGCCAGCAATCAGGCAGCACGGCGTTCCCCATCCGGCGAAATGCCCCATCGACCCGCTCGCAAACATGCGCGTGCCACCTCGCGATCATCGAACGGATATCGTCGGCTGCCTATTCTCTGCCAGGACTGATGGCCACGTCCCGCAATCAGGACACAGTCGCCAACTTCCGCGCGTGCGAGCGCGATTTCGATAGCACTGGCTCGATCCAACTCTACCGTCACATCTACTTTGCGGTCGATCCCATCCAGAATGCCATCGACGATAACCTCCGAATTCTCTCTCGCCGGGTTGTCGTCTGTGATGATTAGCCCATCCGCATACTGGGCGGCCACACCTCCCATAGGAGCCCGAAGGTGCTGATCGCGTTCTCCCGGCGCACCGAAAACACACAGCAGACGCCCCGATGTCATTTCTCGGAGCGTGCGGAGACTTGAGCGAAGAGCAGCGGGCGTGTGCCCTCCGTCAACAAACAAGGAAAAGGGCTGTCCGCATTCTATCCGTTCCAGATGTCCCGGTATCCGATCGACCCGCTCCAGCCCGCGAGCAATCGTTTCGAGGGGAATCCCGTACGCGAGGCCCACAGCCGTCGCTGCCAGGCAATTATAAATATGATGATCACCTACAAGATGAGTTCGCACCGGAATTGTCTCGTTGCCCCACTCTAGGAGAAACGTCTGCTCGCTCGCCACCCGCTCGATGAGTGTGGCGTTGACCGCGGCCGGGTGCTCCATGCCGAAGGTCAGCACCGGATGATGCAACGTTTCCTCAACGGAACGGCAAGTGGCATCATCCGCATTAAGCACCACCAGACCTTCGGGTCGAAGTTGCTCGAAAATACATGTTTTTTTACGGCGGAATTCGTCTTGTTTGTCCGCACCGATCAGTTCACTCTCCTGCCATTGCGTAATACAGGCTACATCTAATTCAATTCCAGCCGTCTGCCGTTTCCGAATCGCACGGTCCGAGAGTTCCAGCACAGCATGCGAACAGCCACCTGCACGCATTCTAGCAAGGTAATCGGCCATCACCTCCGGACCGGGCGTACTTTCCTCTGCCGGTCTTGTTCTCACACCATCGCAATATCCCAATGAATTAAGAATTCCGCTGTGCAGACTAGCCTGACGAATCATCGATTGAATGAGACAGGATGTCGTTGTTTTCCCCTCACTCCCGATCACGCCGACGACATTAAGACGCCGACTCGGAAAGCCGCTGAGCGCGTGGCAAATTTGTGCGTACGCTATCCGGGTATCCGGCACAATGTACTGGGGTACGGCCTGCGCGGGGACCAACCGCTCGGTGACCAGCGCCGTCGCACCGGCATTGATGGCCTCGGCGACCTGCAGATGTCCATCTGCCTGCGGGTCGAGAATTGCAACATAAAGATCACCGTCGCGACAGTTGCGGGCACTCCGCGAGCAGGAAGTAAACCAAATTTCGTCCGTACCGAATAATCTACCTCCGGGGAAAATCTCCGTCAGTGGCAGACCCTGAAGTTTCAGCAAACCGTGATTTTGCACTGTAGGCCTCCTTGCCTAAGCGATACGCGGCATAATGGGCTAGCCACGAATCTGCTTTTTTTGTCAGCAGACGATCCTGTCTGCCCAGTCTCAGTCCGTGCTTGTGTGGGGCACGCCATGCATCGGAAAAAACCAAATGTGTGCAAACGGGGGCAGGCTGTCAAGTTGATCTGGACAAGACCCGAGGATTAGAGAAAGATCAGAGCGGTATCTGCGAAGAAACCGCGAACTGTGATGCATTCAGTACTATCGCTGCTGGTTGGCGATGCGATTTACTTCCACAGGTTGGTCATGGCCATGGAATCATCAAGAACAATTAGCGCCTTGCTAATAGGGAATTTTTCTAGTCGCGAATTCCGACCATTGCGAACCTCTATCACGGGCTTCGCCGAGATCACTTCAATCACCAACTGTGAGATGACCGTCCAGGTGCTGCAGAGTGAGAACGCTACTTATGACCTTGCAATCATCGCTGAGCGATGGCCCGGTGAACATTCCAGACGTGCACTAGAGCAAATCCAGCGTGCAAGGCCAATCATGCGGATGATAGCGGTTTCCGGGAGTTGGTGCGACGGACAAAAACGCAGTGGCTGTCCGTGGCCCGGAATGCTGCACACTACTTGGCACCGCTGGCTACCGCACTGGCAGGAAGATCTGATGCGATTATCAAAAAATCGCCTGCCGAGTTTCGGCCTGCCGGTATCGGCGAGCGACCACGAGCGAACTTTATTTCGAAATTTACGTTATCTGCCACAAAAGGCGGATGGCAAACTGATCGCGGTCTGTAGCCGACGCGAAGATATGGCAGATATGCTGACTGCTGCCTGTCGAAGTCAGGGCTACGCAACGGCGTGGCTCGATCCTCGCCACCGATTACGACTAGAAGGCCCAAATGCAATTCTCTGGGAGGGGTCGGCAAATCAACTCGATGATCTGCAGAATACTCACCACCGTTATCCGCAAGCGCCGATTATGGCTCTTTTGGACTTTCCGAGAATCGAGGACTTAGAACAGGCCATTCGGCAAGGTGCTGCCGAAATCATGGCAAAACCGATGCACCTGGAAGACCTATTCAAGCGGCTTGCGGCGCTACTCGATACGGAGCAAACAGGCAAAATAGCCCGGCGAAACGGATAAATCGTTTGGACGCAAGCGTTCATGCTTGGAAGCACCGACTCCCTTGACCGCCATTTCTCAGGTAGAATAGGGGGGCATCGAATTGAAGTCAGGCCCCAGAGATTGGGGCGCCCCCCTTGTCCGCGAACAACTTCCCTCGCAATAGAGCAATGATGGCTGGAACATTCACCGACCAACTGAAGCATTCAGATTGCAAAGGAACCTATGCGTTGGTGAGTTTGGGGTGTCCGAAAAATCTCGTCGATAGCGAGACGATTCTGGGCCGACTCGAACTTGAGGGCTATCGACTGGTTCCGGATCCCGAACAGGCGGATTTTGCCGTTGTCAATACTTGCGGTTTCATCGCCTCCTCGCGATCCGAGTCGTATGGCGTAATCGACGAAATGATCAAGCTGAAACAAAAGGGTCAACTCCGCGGACTTATCGTATCGGGGTGTCTGGCCGAGCGACAGAAAGAAACGCTGCTCACGGAAAGACCGGAAATTGATCATATCGCAGGCGTATTTTCCCGCGATGAAATTGGTCAGTTGGCCGATCGTCTCTTCGGCGACATGGCTGAGCAACGAGCCATTTTTCATCCCGCACCGCTGCAACCTCTGAATGATCACGAGCGAATGCGGATTACGCCGCAACATTTCGCCTACTTGAAGATTTCTGAGGGCTGTAACCGCTTATGTACTTTTTGTGCCATTCCCAAGATGCGCGGCAAGCACGCCACCAAACCGATAGAAGAAGTTGTCCGCGAAGCAACCCGCCTCGCGGATGACGGGGTCAAGGAATTGATTCTAGTTGCCCAGGATACAACATATTACGGTCGTGATCTTTATGGCACTAGTCAATTAACCGAGCTACTCAAGCAACTAGAAGAAGTCCAAGGCCTGTCATGGATTCGACTGATGTACCTTTACCCGATGTATTTCGATGACGGATTGATCGACCACATCGCGGGTAGCAAAAAAATTATTCCTTATTTGGACATGCCGCTCCAGCATATCAACGACCGGGTTCTTCGCCGGATGCAGCGAAGTGTAAATCGGAAAAAAACTGAACGATTGCTGGAAAAACTGCGGTCACGAATCAAGTCCCTGGTGATGCGCACCACAATGATCACTGGATTTCCGGGCGAGACTGAGGCCGATTTTGCCGAGTTGGTCGAATTTGTCCGCGAGCAGCGGTTTGAAAGGCTTGGTGTCTTCACTTATTCGATTGAAGAAGACACGCCTGCAGCACAACTTGATGGCCGAATCGCTGAGGAAGTGGCGGAAGATCGCCGCAATGCATTGATGGCAACGCAGCAAGAGATTGCATTTCAGTGGAATTCATCACGAATAGGAAAACGCCTTGATGTTCTGCTGGATCGACCACATCCAGAAGAACCCAATGTGTGGATCGGTCGGACGTATGCCGATGCCCCCGACATTGACGGGCTTGTTTTTGTCACCGGCAAAGGTCTGACCGAGGGAGATCTACAACCGTGCGAAATTGTCACCAGCCAAGGTTATGATTTGATCGCCGTTCCGGTTGATGAGAATTAAAGGAATCACCGCGTGGAACAGAACACTTCACTCCGGGCCGCGCTGAATATCCCAAACTTGTTGACAGCGCTTCGGTTACTGTTATCAATTCTACTTTTTTTATGCATTGGCGTAGCACAGGCCCAAACGAACCAGCCAAGCCAACAATCGCTTTATTACTGGATTGCCCTGGTGCTGTTTGCCATTGCAGCCTGCACTGATTGGATCGATGGTTACTGGGCTCGGAAGTATGGACAGGTGACGGTCGTGGGCCGGATCTTCGATCCGTTCGCTGACAAGGTGATCATCTGCGGAACCTTCATCTTTCTTGTCGGCAGCCCACACTCCCAGGTTGCGGCCTGGATGGCCGTGGTGGTAATGGGCCGGGAGCTTTTAGTGACTGCTCTGCGTGGGTTTTTCGAGCAGCAGGGCATCGACTTCTCGGCGAAGTGGGCAGGCAAATTAAAAATGGTGCTGCAATGCATCGCCGCACTCGCCAGCCTGTATCTGCTGGCAACCTGCGGTGATGAAACGCCGGCAGCCAACCTTACGAACACAGTCCGCTGGATTCTCTGGGCAACGATCCTGCTGACGATTTATTCCGGAGGCGAGTACGTCATAGCCGCCGGCCGTCTGATGCGAAAACTGGCCTAACTGTAAAGGCACTAACTATTCGCTGTCATCCCTGATCACCCGTCCATCGCATGCGATCCCGCAAGCCGCGATCTTTTCCCCGCACATGAATTTATCCACTTTTGTATCGATCATTGCAACTTTGCTGATACCGCTTTGCATTCTATGCTGGCTCGCCATCTGCCAGCGGTTCCGCATACGAGGCCGCCTGCTGGAAAGTGAGCCACGCTCACTTGTGCCTTGGAATGGATTTCCACACGTCGCGCTTGCTTTTTTCATTTATGTCGTGTTACCTCTCGTTTGGTTGTTATTCGTGCAGCGATGGTTCGGCCTAGTTCCCGATTCTGATTTGACCCAATTACCTCGTGTGATTGCCTGGCTATTGGCAGGGGATAGCCTGCTGAAGTTTGTCGCCATGGCCATGGTGATAACTTTTCTACGCATCGACCTTTCCGCATCGCTTGCGGATTTGGGATTTCAAAAAGATAAATTTACAGCCGATTTGCGTCTGGGTTTGATTGCCTTCGTTGCCGTCGCTCCACTGATCTATTTTTTGCAATTTGTTCTCAAGTGGATCTACAACCAATTTGCAGATGAGGAGGCCGCCCATCCGATTGAAAAATTGGTACATGAAAATGGGTCGACAGATGTTATCTTCTGGGCGATTTTCGCCGCCGTAATTGCCGCTCCGATCATCGAGGAATTTCTGTTTCGAGGCATTTTGCAGGGTTGGCTTGAAAAAGCCTTCTATCGCACACGAGTGATTGTGAACGCGGAACTGGCCGGCGAAACCGGAGGTGAAGACATTGCAATGGCAACCCCAACCGCCCCCACCTTCTTGTGGCAGCCGATTATCCTAAGTTCGTTGACTTTCGCGCTACTTCATGCCGGGCATGGCCCGGATCCGATTCCTCTTTTCTTTCTTGCCGTGGTTCTCGGATATCTTTACGCGAAGACGCATCGCCTGCTTCCGAGTATCGTGGTCCATATGGCACTCAACGGATTGAGCATGCTTATGTTACTGAGCGGGGGTTGATGGGAGTTAAGTCGGTCCCCTATACGAGGTTTCCGGTCAGTTTATAATCGCATCGAATCGGTTTACATGAATTGATTTCACCGCGACACTTTGAGGAATTGCCATGGCTACGGGGTTCGGAATTATCGGCTGCGGAATGATTGCCACTTTTCACGCGCGTGCCCTGGCCGAAATTCGCGGTGCCAAGTTGATCGGCTGCTACGATGCGATCACGGCAGCGAGCGCGCGAACGGCAAATCAACATGGGTGCGAGGCATTCGAAAATCTTAAAGATTTGCTCGCTGATAATCGGATTGATGTAGTGACTATCTGCACACCCAGTGGTGCTCACATGGAACCTGCATGCGCGGCTGCAAAAGCAGGCAAACATGTGGTTGTTGAAAAGCCACTGGAGATTACCTTGAAACGTTGCGACCGAATCATCGAAGCGTGTCGCAAGCATAAAGTTGTGCTATCGGCTATTTTTCCTTCGCGGTTTCATCGCTCAAGTTTAGACTTGAAAAAAGCGATTGAGCAGAAGCGTTTCGGTCGACTCACAATGGGCGATGCGTATGTTAAATGGTTCCGCACGCAGGAGTATTATGATAGCGGCGCCTGGCGTGGTACTTGGGAGCTTGATGGTGGCGGCGCACTCATGAATCAGGCCATTCATAGTGTTGATCTTTTGACTTGGTTGATGGGACCAGTCGCTGAAATTCGCGCACAAACCGCCACGCTCGCCCACCGTCGAATCGACGTTGAGGACACGGCAGTCGCTACGCTCAGATTCAAATCGGGCGCGATTGGAGTGATCGAGGCAACGACAGCCGCGTGGCCTGGATACTTGAAGCGTATTGAAATCCATGGATCAGAGGGGTCTGCGGTGCTAGAGGAGGAAGATTTAAAGGTCTGGGACTTCGCCAAGAAGCGGGCAATCGATCGAGCAATCCATCAGCGGATGGCGGATCAACAATCTGGAGGTGGCGGCGCAAGTGACCCGTCTGCCATCGGTCACCACGCGCACGCCATGCAATTCCGCGACGTTTTGAGGGCCATCCGAACCGGAAAAAAGCCGGCAATTGATGGGCCAGAGGGGCGGCGGAGCGTTGAAATTATTCTGGGCATCTACAAGGCCGCGGAGACAGGTAAAACAATCGCGCTGCCCTTGAAAAGCGACCCTTCGCTTGCCGCTCGTCGCCGATGAGGAGCGACAGCGGAACCTGTGCTATTTGCTAGGCTAACGCTTGGCCGATATCGATCTTTTCCCAGTATCGCTTTCCTGCCACAATATTGGGTCTACTTCCTCAGATGCCCGCCAGATGCCACGGACGGCCCGATGAGACGCATCCCAGATTATTTAATCTACCTGGCAGTCCGATCTGCGTTCTGTTTGCTGCAAATTATACCGGCCAAGGAAATTCTCTTCCTCGCCGAACCGCTGCTGCACCTGATCTCCGACGTGCTCAAGATTCGCGCTGGTGTTATCGATGAAAATCTCCGCTTCGCGTTTCCAAATTTATCCGCGGAGGAGCGAGTAACGCTCCGCCGGATGCATTGGCGACACCTGCTGTTGATGGTTCACGAGATTGCAAACGCAAATCGCAAAATCCACCTTACGAATTGGCGGGATCATATTCAGTTTCACAACAAACAGCAATTAGTTCACACCTTACTGGAGCGTCGCCCGAAAGTACTGGTCTCGGGGCATTTCGGTAATTTTGAAGTCAGTGGCGTCATCGTAGGTTTGTTTGGGTTTTCTATGTTCACCATCGCTCGTCCCCTGGACAATCCATTTCTGGATGATTTTTTCAATAAGCAACGTGCGACATATGGATTACAGATGTTGCCGAAACAGGACAGTGCCAGTGCTGCAGAAGCAAAACTTGCTGAGGGCACCTCGCTGGTCGTTCTGGGAGATCAGGCCGCGGGGGATCGGGATTGTTGGGTTGATTTTTTCGGCCGTCCGGCCTCAACCCATAAAGCGATTGCGATTTTCGGACTTTCATTTTCCGCCCCGTTAATGGTCGTTTACGGCAAGCGCACCGACGGGCCGCTGCAATTTGAAATCGGCTGTCAGGAAGTCGTCGACCCCAATCACCTGTCGCCCGATTCGAGGGATGTTTTCGAACTGACTCAATGGTATACCAGTACTTTAGAGAAGATTATCTGCACCGCGCCCGATCAGTACTGGTGGGCGCATCGGAGATGGAAAAAGCGACGCATGCGACAAAGGCGTAGGGCCGCCTAACAAGATTGATTCTCGCGGTATTCGATTTTCAGCCCGATGGATCAAATCTTATTCGGCGCGATTTCAATGCAAAATATTTTAATCCAGTGAGGTTGTCCGTTGCTTTCCTTTCGGCCTTTTTTGAATGGCGACATCCCATCGATTGTCGCCATCTGGAAAAATCACGGTCCTGATCCCGCGTTGGCCCAAGAAATTTCTGCTGATCTATTTGATCGTCTCGTTCTCTCAAAACTCTACTTCGATCGCCGGGGGTTAATCATGGCGCTCGAAGATTCGGAGATTGTCGGATTTGTGCATGCCGGATTTGGGCCCAACGAAGATGAAACTGAACTTGATACCACGCGCGGTGTGGTGTCCCTGCTGTTAACGCATGCCGATCACTCCGACCCGGCAATTGCCAATGGACTGCTCGCACAAGCCGAGAATTACCTCACCGACCGTGGTGCAACTACGATTGCTGCTATCGGCTTGGGTGAGTTATGTCCGTTTTATCTCGGCCTCTACGGAAGCTGTGACCTACCCGGGATTTTTGAATCAGATACCAACCGCACCAATTTTTTTAAACAGCATGCGTACCATCCGAATGCACAAATTTTCTGTTTCAGAAAAAGTATTTCTGGGTTTCGACCAGCCCCGAATCGAATGTTCATGCAACTTCGTCGCTCGCTGAAGATAGAATTCGCTTCTGACCCTTCTGCCCGCTCCTGGTGGGATGCCTGCACCCAGGGATGCCTGCCTCAACTTTCGGTCACTGTTCGGTCGGTGGCCGCACATGAAATCTTTGCCCGAGCACTATTCTGGGACATGCAGACTCTTACGGGTGCAGAATCTCGCCGTTCGATGGGTCTTTCCCGCTTGAACATCACCGATCCAGCAGCCCCCCCAGGCACCGGAGAATATCTCCTTGAGGAAAGTTTTAAGCAACTCCAGCAGCAGGGCATTGAGTGCGTACTCGCGCAATGCGACAAAGAAGATACTGCCCGGCGAATACTATTGGAGAGCGCAGGAATGGAACACTACGACACTGGTAACTTATGGAGCAAACACATCGTTTAAACGCATCCGCTCTAAATGCTGCTGAACGCTTTGGCCATAATTCGGGTCAACGCGCGATAATCGCTTTGACATGCTCTCAACGTCACCGCGCCCACAATCCGCCAAATATTCTCGCAGCAACGCTTTGCGGACTTCGCTGGTCGTAAGTAAAAAGTGAGCCCAGAGCCATGCCTCCGCATAATCCATTTCGGTCAGTGATTCAGTCTGCACCAACCGTTCGAGCCGTTCCAGGTCAGGCTGCCATCGCTGACTTTCTCGTGCGGTTATCAGCAAATCATACTGTGAAGGATTCCAACCGGTATTTCCTCGATCGGCCTCATAAAATTCGGCAATTCCCTCGTCGATCCATAGAGGGATTCGTGGGATCGTGGCGTGCAGGTAGCCGTGACAAACCTCGTGACTAAGATCCTCCGAGACCTGGTCTCCCCAATACGTATAGACGCAGAGACGGGAGCCATTTTGCGCGAAAAATGCGCGCCTTTGCGGACAATCGGGATAACGCCTCGCAAGAAAACGATAATACCTTCGCGGTGTCTTGAACAGGTAAACCTCAATTGGTGCATTCGAGGGACGCAACGCAAGTGTGGTGGTCAATCGCTCGCGCATCGCCTCCAGATCGCGAAGCAGTCGGTGATTCTCAGGTAGCTGAAAATCACTGTAGATGACAAGCTCGTCAAGCACGATGCTGCTAGCCACCGGAAGCTGCGATGGCGGTTTATAGAGGCGACAACCCATGACCGCGACGGAACCCGCACAAATCAGTAATAGTTTATCCCATTGCATGCGGGCCATAATTTTTTTGAAATCAGTTGACGTGAGCCATCGCTTCACAGGTAGGACCATGATATGGCCGCGAAGGGAATCCCGGTAGGTCAAATTGATAGGCCTCTCAATGGACCCGGGTCGCAATCAACTGATCAAGCTCTTTTTTCAACCGTGAAAGAATTGCGTCATAGGTGTACTTGCCGATCTCTTCTTCGCCCCGCTTAAGACAAACGTGCTTGGGACCGCACCACAGGCCGAGATCGGCGTCGTCGGTCTCGCCCGGACCATTGACGCGACAACCCATCACAGCGATTGTAATCGCGTACTGCTGCGCGTACCGCGTCATTTCCTTAACCTGCTCAGCAAGCTCGATAAACGCCTCGTTTTCTACGCGCGAGCAACTCGGACAGCTGATAATGTTCATCTGATCCGTGGAAAATTGCACGACGCTTCGCACACGACCGGCTGCGATATCAGCTAAAATCCCACGAGCAGCCGCAATTTCCTCGCCCTTGCGATCATTTGAAACCGTAAGCGAGACTCGCACCGTGTCACCGATGCCCTGACTGATTAACTGTTCGAACGCAATACGCGTTTTGATAATTCCATCGGGCGGAAGCCCAGCCTCAGTTACACCCAAATGCAGAGGAATTTCCGGTCGCTGGGCCGCAAAGCGACGGTTGACCTCTATCACGTTGGCAGGATCAGAGTCTTTCAATGAAACACAATAACGGGTGAATCCGATCTCATCGAGCAGACTGCAATGGTCCAATGCGCTTTCCAGCATCGGACCAATCGAATCATCGGACGCAAACCGGGCCGCTTTGGCCGGGTCGACGCTGCCACAGTTCACTCCAACTCTCAACGCGCAATCATTGGCCTCTGCTATCTCGGCAATCCAACGCACTTTGTCTTGCCAAGGACGCTGCGGCTCATGATGATAGAGGTGGCCGGGGTTGTAACGAATTTTATCGACATGTGGCGCCAAGTGCTCCGCCAATCGGTAGCTCTCTTGCAAATCAACAACCAAGTTGGCTTCCGTTTCACCGCGTATACAAGCCACAGCTTCCGCATCTTTTCGACTGTCCGCAGCAATTCGTACTGCATCTGCACCAGCCGCATGCAACATGTTGACCTGTGCTGCGGTAGCTTCCACATCTCGGGTCGCGGTCGCAGTCATGCTCTGCACAGCAATCGGGCTGTCTCCGCCGATAACGAGCGAGCCGACTCGGACTGACCGGGTTGGATTACGGGAAATTTCCATATAATGCGTGTCTGACTTTTTGTCGGATTCCTAACAGTTCGTCATTGCTGATCCACCGGGTAACCTAGCCTTACCGAACTGTCACCTTTGAATTTTACCCTGCCGATGCCCTATCGACCACGCCTGCACATTGTCCTGCTAGAACCAGAAATTCCCCATAATACCGGGAGTGTTGGTAGAACCTGCGTCGCAGTGGGAGCCAAACTCTGGCTGGTAAGGCCCCTAGGATTCCAATTAGACGACTATCACCTGCGTCGAGCCGGGCTCGACTATTGGCAGCACCTCAACCTAGAGGTCGTCGACAGCTGGGAAATGTTGCTTGAAAAATTGCCGCAGTGCACGATGTGGTATTTCTCAACCCATGCCGAGCAACCCTATCATAATGCGAATTTCAGTGAGGGAGATGCTTTCATTTTCGGGAATGAGTCGACCGGCCTGCCGAAACCGTGGATCCGGGGAAAAAATCCATGGGCGTTACGCATTCCGCTGCGCGATGAGGTCCGTAGCTTGAACCTTTCCAATAGCGTCGCAATTGCCTGTTATGAAGCTCAGCGGCAATGGCTACCCGGATCTGTTTAAAAAAATTTTAGCCGCTGTCCGCAGGGGTCTGTCGTATTAGGCTGGCCATCGGTTAAACTGCACCAACATGACGCGGGGTGGAGCAGCCCGGTAGCTCGCGAGGCTCATAACCTCGAGGTCGCAGGTTCGAATCCTGTCCCCGCAACTTTTCTCTTGTTTTCCAACGCGGCTTGCGTTGATCGTCCTCCGGTAGGTAGGCGATCCTTTGTTTGATCGTCGCGTATCTCCTGATTTTTAAGGCCACCTTTTCATTCCATTCCTCAGCAAGCAGGTCCGGTGACTTTGTAATTGCGAGCAACAAGATAGTAAGTTATGGCAATCGATCCGATCTGCGGGATGGAGGTCGACGAGGCAAAGGGAATTTCTGCAGAGCAGGGCGGGGAGTGGTTTTATTTCTGCAGCCCACACTGCCGCGAAAAATTCCTTGCCCCCTCGAGTAATAGTGGGGCAACTAAAGCACAAATAGCGAGTGACCAAGCGAAACACTCCGCGGACGATACGGCAATCTACACCTGTCCGATGCATCCGGAGATCGAACAGACTGGTGCCGGAAGCTGTCCGATTTGCGGCATGGATCTGGAGCCGAAGGGGATCCCGACCGAAGATGCACCGACAGAGTTGCCCGCAATGACGCGTCGGTTCTGGTGGGCCGTCACTTGGACCATACCGCTACTTTTGCTCGCTATGTTACCGATGGTCGGTTGGAATCTCGAGGCATATCTGGACCATGGTTGGAATGTCACCTTGCAATGGTCCCTTTCCACGGTCATTCTTTTCGGCTGTGGCTGGATTTTTTTTGCTCGGGGACTGGATTCGATTCGTTCGCGACATCTGAATATGTTCACGCTGATTAGCATCGGCAGTGGTGCATCCTATGTCTACAGTGTGGCGGCAATCCTTATTCCCGGCATCTTTCCCCAAGGACTTCGAGGTCCAACTGGCGAGATTGAAGTTTATTTTGAAGTCAGCGGAGTGATAATCACATTGGTGCTATTGGGGCAGGTCCTGGAACTGCGAGCGCGCCATCAAACGAGCGGAGCGATTCGTGACCTGCTAGCGCTTGCGCCGACCATTGCCCACCGTGTTCGTGACGGTTTAGAGGAAGATCTGCCGATCGATCAGATTCATGCCGGCGATACGCTTCGCGTTCGTCCGGGAGAAAAAGTTCCGGTTGATGGCGAATTACTGGAAGGAGGCAGTGCAGTCGATGAGTCGATGCTTACGGGGGAACCAATTCCTGTCGAGAAGTCACCGGGCGACCATTTAATCGGCGGTGCGCTTAATCAAACGGGCGCTTTTCTGATGATTGCTCAGCGAGTCGGCAACGATACGCTACTCTCACAGATCGTGCATCGGGTTGCCGAGGCGCAACGAAGCAAGGCGCCGATCCAGAAAATTGCCGATCGAATCTCCGCTGTGTTCGTTCCCGCAATTCTTGGATGCTCCGCGCTCACACTCGCGATCTGGCTTTTTGCCAAGCCAGATGAACCGGCTTGGGCTATTGTGAACTCGGTCGCAGTATTGATCATTGCGTGCCCTTGTGCACTCGGCCTGGCAACGCCGATGTCGATTATGGTCGGCATGGGCCGAGGTGCACGAGAAGGCGTATTAATCAAGGATGCGGAAGTCCTGGAAAGACTCGAATCGATTGACACGCTCACAGTCGATAAAACGGGAACCCTTACCGAAGGCAAGCCCAGCATGCAGGCGATCATTACGCTGGGCGATCAAGCAGCTGATCTGATTCTGGCACGGGCTGCCAGTCTGGAACAAAACAGTGAACATCCGCTGGCCCGCGCAATTACCGACGCTGCCAAGGCCAAACATCTTTCGCTGGCAACGGCGGAAGACTTCCAGTCGATCACCGGGGGCGGCGTGTCTGGCACAGTCTCCGGCGATGCGGTTTTGCTTGGCAATGAACAACTGCTCGAAACATTTAATGTGGTCGGTGTTGACAAACTTCAAGCGGCTCGCGAGACACAAGCCTCAGGGAAATCGGTCGTTTTTGTGGCACTCAATCTAAAGGCTGCCGGCATGCTGGTGATTGCCGACCCGATCAAGCCGTCGACCCCGACCGCAGTCGCCGCACTCAAACGCAGCGGCCTCACCGTAGAGATGCTCACCGGTGATAATACCCAAGCGGCAGCCGCAGTCGCTGCTGAACTAAAACTCGATGCCTATCGAGCCGCGCTGAACCCGGAAGCCAAGCACGAGGTAGTGAAGCAACTGCAAAAAGACGGACACAAGGTCGCGATGGCCGGTGATGGCATTAATGACGCGGCGGCACTGGCTGAGGCCGATGTTGGCATCGCCATGGGAACCGGTACTGATATAGCGATCGAATCAGCCGGGGTGACGCTGGTGAAGGGCGATCTTCGCGGGATTCTACAGGCGCGGAAACTAAGTCGAGCGACGATGCGAAATATACGTCAGAATTTCTATTTTGCTTTTGGTTATAACCTGCTCGGGGTGCCACTGGCAGCTGGTATTCTTTATCCGCTCTCTCCCCACCTGCTGCTCAATCCGATGATTGCCGCACTGGCTATGAGCTTTAGCAGTGTGTCGGTAATTGCAAATTCCCTGCGGCTCAAAAAGACAGATCTTAATTTTCCTTTCCCCGCCAATGCCGCCTCCCACCCACCGCAAAAAAGTTAACACGCACTTAACCGTAAAATAGGTAAATGGGCGGCGCCCTTTACAATAGATCGCGAGTCGTCAGAATAGTTGGCAGCGAAGGCGACGGACGCCATCCGCATTTTTCTGGAAAAAAACGCATGCCAGACCACAACGTATGCATCGCGGTGGCAAAAGATCATGACCGGGCAGCAGGCTTGGTCAAATGCCTTATAGATGCGGGATTTGATCAGAAAAAAATTTCCGTTGTCGGTAAAGATCATCCAGAGGATGAACATGTCCACGGTTATGTGACGACCGGTGAGTCGGTAGCGTTCTGGGGCAAGCAAGGTGCCCTGTGGGGCGGCTTGTTTGGCGCATTGGCCGGAGCGGGTTTTCTATTCATCCCAGGAATCGGTCCGCTAATGGTCGGTGGACCGCTGCTGAGCATGATTGTCGGCGGACTGGAGGGCGGAGCAGTGCTCGGAGGTATCGAAGCAGTTTTTGCGGGCATGTTGCATCTGGGACTCACCAAAGATTCCTTGGCTCTTTACGATACGCAGCTTCGCGACGGATGCTGTCTTGTCATCCTGCATGGGACAGCCGAAGAAGTGGTGGGCGGACGCGATTTACTGCGAGGGCAGGTTGAATTGCTCGAAGTCCACGCCACATAGCACGTGACTTATTTTTCTTTTTCACAACCACGCACACGGATTGCCATGAGCCACTCAAACCACAAGCACGACCACCATCAGCAGCATCAGCACAAAAAAAAGGGGGGCGTTCACAAGGACTGGAAGACCTGGGTCGTGATTGGGTTGATGCTCCTATCAATGCTCATGTACGTAATCAGCGATGATGAATCATTACCGCCAGGAGATCCTGATGCAGGCAGGCAACCCGTTCCAGCCGCTGCCGAGTAAAAAGCCCTGAGAAATTATAGTCATGCCTGCTGAAATCGAATCTTTTGGCGTAGGCCAAATTATCACCTTACTGGTTATTGCGATCTTTGTTGGTTGGCTTGCCGGAGTAATCACACGCGGCGGGGGCTTCGGACTTTTGGGCGACATCGTGGTCGCGGTTGCAGGTGCCTTCGCCGGGTGTTATTTGCTCGATTTTCTCGGAATCTCGCTCGGTGGCGGCTATCTCGATTTAATCGTTACGGCCACCGTCGGTGCGGTTATTGTCGTGATGCTGATCCGCCTTGTTAAACGGATATAAGCCGTCTGCCCTAGGGCGAGGGCACCTTGGTTTGGGCCTGATGCATGAGGTCGACCGACCGACCCGCGGTGCGATTGGTGCATCAGAGACGATCGAGCGGGTCTCGCTTCTGTTTTCGGGGCCGGGGCAATTGGCCTGAGCCGGGCAATTTGGGATTTGCCGCTTCCGGTTTAATCCATGCGATCGAGTCGGCATTGGCAAGGACGCATGTTTTGCCCAACTGCGCGCTGTTGCGCTCGATGAGCAACTCTACCTCATCCCCAGCAAGGTGGGGTTTTAATTGATATTTGAGTTCGGCAATCGTGGCGACCGGTTGACGATCGACCGCTACAATCCGATCTCCCT
>CEVF01153061.1_pt1 | contig 23073 bp, 22 predicted proteins | sample 356441 | NCBI WGS metagenome assembly CEVF01 (sample SAMEA2622765, study PRJEB7988) | marine metagenome | biome: marine biome (ENVO:00000447); feature: surface water layer (ENVO:00002042); material: "saline water (ENVO:00002010), including plankton (ENVO:xxxxxxxx)" | depth 5 m | reverse complement strand
CAACCCCCTCCGGCGGAGGTGGAGCTAATGCAAGATTGACCGGTGATTCGTCAATGATTGGAATTTTGTTGGATCGTGCCAAAGAAATGCGAAAGAACCCAACGTCTGCCGAGGACAAATTGTGGCAAGCGTTGAGAAGAAAAAATCTTGATGTTAAGTTTAGAAGGCAACACCCAGTTTACAAATACATCGTTGATTTTATATGTCTTGAAAAAAAACTGATTATCGAGGTTGATGGGGAAATCCATGACTATCAATTGGATAAAGATGCTCAGCGAACATTGGAATTGGAACAGAAAAAAGGATTTACAGTTATCCGTTTTACCAATGATGAAGTCATATCAAACCTGGAGGCTGTTATAAAAAAGATAGAAGACGTTTTAAGCTCCCTCTCCACAGGGGAGGGCTGGGGAGGGGATAATAATGATCACCCACATCAAATAGAAGTCTTCACCACCCGGCCCGATACCATTTTTGGGGTCAGTTTTATGACTTTGGCACCGGAGCACGAGTTGGTGTCCAAAATTACCACCCCGCAACAAAAAGCTGCGGTGGATGCTTATGTGGAGGCCACGGCGAAGCGTTCCGAGCGTGATCGTATGGCAGATGTAAAAACCATCTCTGGGGTGTTTACCGGAGCTTATGCAGAGCATCCATTTACCAAAGAACCCATTCCCATTTGGATAGGCGACTACGTGCTGGCCAGTTATGGGACAGGGGCGGTAATGGCAGTGCCTTGCGGTGACCAACGTGATTACGATTTTGCGAAACATTTCAATATAGACATTCCCAATATTTTTGAAGGTGTCGATATTTCCGAAGAAGCATTTGCAGACAAAGAAAACACGATAATCGCCAATTCGGATTTTCTAAACGGACTTACCTGCAAAGAGGCTATGAAAAAGGCTATTTCCGAGTTGGAAAAGATCGGGCACGGTAAAGGCAAGGTCAACTATCGTTTGCGCGATGCCGTATTCAGCCGTCAACGGTATTGGGGTGAACCATTTCCAGTTTATTATGTGGATGGTATGCCACAGATGATCGATGAAAAATACTTGCCCTTGGAATTGCCAGAAGTGGAAAAATATCTCCCTACGGAAACAGGAGAGCCACCCTTGGGCAACGCAACAGTTTGGGCGTGGGACACCAATAAAAATGAGGTCGTTACCAATGATTTGATCGATAATAAGACGGTTTTTCCTTTGGAATTGAACACCATGCCGGGTTGGGCGGGAAGTTCCCAATACTTTAATAGGTATATGGATCCGCACAACGATGAGGCCATTTTTTCTCCGGAAGCCATCAACTATTGGCAAGATGTGGACCTATATATAGGAGGAAGCGAGCACGCTACGGGCCACTTGCTGTATTCCCGTTTTTGGCAGAAGTTTATGTTTGATATGGGTTATGTGCCCAAAGACGAGTTTGCCCAAAAGTTGATTAACCAAGGGATGATCACGGGAACGAGCGCTTTTGTGTATAGAGAACTGGATTCCAACAAGGTATATTCGAAAGGATTAATTAGTGGTAAAAATGTAGTGCCAATCCACGCCGATGTGTCTTTGGTCAACGCATCCGATGAACTGGATGTGGAAGCTTTTAAAGAATGGCAGCCAGAATATAAGGATGCGGAGTTCATTCTTGAAGATGGAAAGTATATTGTTGGTCGCGAGGTTGAAAAAATGTCCAAATCCAAGTACAATGTCGTCAATCCCGATGCCATTTGTGAGGAGTATGGGGCAGATTCACTTCGTTTGTATGAAATGTTCTTGGGACCACTTGAACAGTCCAAGCCATGGAACACGGCAGGCATCACGGGTGTACATTCCTTCTTAAAGAAACTTTGGAAGCTTTATGCCAATGTATCAGACAAAGAGCCCACCGCTGATAATTTGAAGACCTTGCACAAAACCATCAAAAAGGTGGAAGAGGATATCGAGAACTTCTCGTTCAATACATCGGTATCAACTTTTATGATCTGTGTGAATGAGCTGACTTCTCAAAAATGTACCAGCAAAGCCATTCTGGAACCTTTGGCCATTTTGGTTTCTCCCTATGCGCCCCATATTGCCGAAGAGCTATGGGAACGTTTGGGCAATACAGGTTCCATTTCTGTAGCTCCCTTCCCAAAATTTGATTCAACATATTTGGTGGAGCGTAGTAAGGAATACCCAATATCCTTTAATGGTAAAATGCGCTTTAAACTGGAATTGCCGTTGGATATGGGCAAGGACGAAATTGAAGCCGCGGTGTTGGCCCATGAGAAAACCCAGGCCCAATTGGGAGGTAGAACTCCCAAAAAGGTAATTGTGGTACCCGGAAAAATCGTGAACATCGTCGGGTAATTTCAAAAATCTATTTTTTTCCGTGATTCCGAATTTATATAGGAAGTTCAACAGGAAAACATTTGGTCAAAGGAGAACCTGAAACAAGTTTAGGCTAAAGAAAGTTCTGTTTTGAGATTAAAATCGAATAATTATAAGGATTTTGTAGAAATCCCCTAAAAAAGCATGCCGATCGGCATGCTTTTTTATTTTGAACACATATAACCTATAAAAAAATAGGGGTTATATGCTTGAAATGATAAAAAAATATATTTAACCCCTATAAAAAGAGGGTTTATAATGTTAAAAAATGGTTATTTTGACTCTTTACCCCTACTTTTTATCGAGTTTTTGTGGTTTAATCTATTTTTTTTGTTCAACTTTGACCTCAGAAACCATTAAAAACATCAAAATGATTGTTGGGATACCAAAAGAAATCAAGAACAACGAAAGCCGGGTGGGCATGACGCCAGCCGGAGTATTTGAATTGGTAAAGAACAACCACACCGTTTATGTACAATCTGGTGCCGGTGAGGGAAGTGGCTTTTTTAATCAGGATTACCAACAGGCAGGTGCTACTATTTTGGACACTATCGGACAGGTATATGCAATGAGCGATATGATCGTAAAGGTAAAAGAGCCTATCGAAGAAGAATATCATTTGATTCAAGAAGGCCAAATCGTGTTCACCTACTTTCATTTTGCATCCAGTGAGGCCTTGACCAAGGCGATGATAAGGAGTAAGGCCATTTGCATTGCTTATGAAACGGTCGAGGATGAAGATGGAACATTGCCGCTCCTTACCCCAATGTCCGAAGTTGCCGGAAGAATGGCCATTCAGCAAGGGGCCAAATATTTGGAAAAACCCAAAAAAGGAAAAGGAGTGCTTTTGGGAGGGGTTCCCGGAGTATCCCCGGGCCGGGTTTTGATACTCGGTGCTGGTACTGTGGGTATTCAAGCTGCAAAAATGGCAGCTGGATTAGGTGCCCAAGTCACCATTTTGGACGTAAATATGAAACGACTAAGATATGTGAACGATATAATGCCGAGCCATGTGGTGACCGGTTTTTCCAACGAATTCAATATCAGAAAACATATTAAATCCCATGATTTAATTATCGGTGGAGTCCTTTTAAAAGGAGCAAAGGCCCCTAACTTGATCACTAGGGACATGCTCAAGGACATGCATCCGGGAACCGTTATAGTTGATGTGGCGGTAGACCAAGGAGGATGCGTGGAAACGACTAAACCCACAACCCATGAGGATCCCATTTACATCATTGATGATGTGGTCCATTACTGTGTAGCCAATATGCCAGGGGCAGTGCCTTATACTTCTACTGTTGCCTTGACGAATGTAACACTGCCCTATGTGCTAAAATTGGCTAACCTTGGATGGAGAAGCGCTTGTAAATTGGATAAATCATTGGAAAAAGGATTGAATGTTGTTGAAGGTGAAATAGTTTACAAAGAAATAGCCGAGACTTTTCATTTAGAGCCCGTAATGGCCTAACAAACTAACATTTTGACAGTAAAATAGCCCTGCCCATATTTGGCGGGGTTTTTGCTTTTATGTGTTATATTTATATCCAAATAAAAGAGATAATGCTATGATGACATATTATATATTGATTGGAGGAATTGCCCTGGTCAGCTGGCTGGTGAGCAACCGATTGAAGAGTAAGTTCAAGAAATATTCAAAGGTTCATTTGCGTAATGGCATGAGTGGTGCAGAGATTGCCCAGAAAATGCTGGACGATCACGGAATTAGGGATGTAAAGGTAATTTCCACGCCGGGAATGTTGACCGACCATTACAACCCTACGAATAAAACTGTAAACCTTAGTGAAGGCGTGTACAACCAGCGTAATGCTTCTGCCGCTGCGGTGGCTGCCCATGAATGTGGACACGCTGTGCAGCATGCGCAGGCTTATGAATGGTTGACCATGCGCTCCAAGTTGGTTCCTGTGGTGAGTGTCACCTCAGGTATGTCCACTTGGGTGGTTTTTGGTGGAATTATGCTGATGGCTGCTACTGGTGTCGCTGGTGGTATCGGTTTTTATATAGCCACGGCTGGGTTGATCATGATGGGATTTGCGACTTTGTTCAGCTTTATCACGCTGCCCGTCGAGTATGATGCCAGTAAAAGGGCATTGGTTTGGTTAAAACAGAAAAACATGGTGACCCAAGAAGAATATGCGGGTGCGGAAGATGCTTTAAAATGGGCTGCAAGAACCTATTTGGTTGCGGCTTTGGGAGCTTTGGCATCCTTGTTATATTGGGCGTTGCAAGTTTTTGGAGGAAGAGACTAGATTTCAAAATAGAAATAAAAAAAGGGGTCTTTTGGCCCCTTTTTTTATTGTATGTGTTGAAGTCGTCATTCTGAACTTGTTTCAGAATCTCATCAAACTGATAAAAAAATCACTATGAGAACCTGAAACAAGTTCAGGTTGACAAAAATCTGCCTCTTTTTGGTTATTGTGATTGGATTTTTTTAGTCCATCCATTTGGCAACTTGGTTGTCTATCATTTGAAGACCTACACCTTCGGTCCCGGTCACCTCTATCATATCCAAGATATCCCTGATGGTGTTCTCCTCTTCAACTTGTTCCATTACGAACCAATCCAAGAACCGTTCAGTGGTTATATCCCCTATTTCCCTGGCTTTCTTTACAATGTTGTGAATGGATTTGGTTACTTTAACTTCGTGTTCCAAGGTAGTTTCAAAAACATCTACAATGGATGAATAGTCGTGGTTGATATTGGTTACTTCCGGGGAAATCGGGTTGCCGCCGGTATCGACCAAGAAATTAAAAATTTTCATCATGTGCTCGCGTTCTTCTTCGGCTTGTTTAAAGAAAAACTTGGCACTGGTAAAAAAACCGTTTTGCTCGCACCAAGAGGCCATGGCCAAATAGGTGGCAGAAGCATGGGCTTCCATTTTTATTTGTCCGTTGAGCAAATCCATGGATTCCACTTTAATGCTCATACTTTGTCGTGCAATATCTTTCATAGTAGTAATTTCTATAGTGATTGTACTATAAAGTTACAGAATTTTATCTGTTTTGGCATGCAAGTATACCTTATTTAGAAAGCAACTAAGATTCAATTAAAATAGGAATGCTATTGGCTCAGTGCTTTGGTTTTTGCGGAAAGTCCCATGGCGGCGAAACCATGCTCTATTAGGTTTTTAAGGTCTAATATCTCCAAGGTGTTCAAGATAAAGAGATGTTCCTTGTTACAAAGCATGAGGACTTCAAACCCGTGTGCGTTCAAATCGCTGTGAAAATGGTCCTCAATGGTAATGTTCATCACTTTGTGTCGGAGTGAAAGTAGTTGGCACAGCGACATGCGTACCATTTTTTGGCCTAGATCAACATAAAAACAGCGCTCTTTTGTAGCTTGGTAAAGCGTGTAATATGTAGATTGAAATATTACATTCATGGGGTCAAATGTAATGTTTATTTAGATTCAATACAAATATCAAATACGTATTTGTCGATCAATTTGTTGATCCAGTGAGATAAAGGTTTCCGTTCGTGAAACCCCTTCGATTTGCTGGATTTTTTTATTGAGCACCTGCATTAAATGTTCATTGTCCCTACAAAGTACTTTTATAAGGATAGACCAATTTCCTGTCGTATAGTGGCATTCCAAAACTTCAGGAATTTCTTCCAATTGCTTGACCGCTCTCGGATTGGTCATGGCCTTGTCCAAATAAATCCCGATATAGGCCATAGTGGAATAACCCAGAACTTTTGGATTGATTATGAACTTGGAACCTGCCAAAAGCCCCGAACTTTCCAATTTACGGAGTCTTTGGTGTATCGCTGCTCCAGAAATTCCAATGTTCCTGGCAATTTCAAGGATGGGTTTGCGAGCATCTTCCATTAGATACCTTAGGATTTTTTTGTCTATACCATCTATTTTTACTGAACTGTTATTGTTTTTCACTAGAATGATTTTAATTTGAAGCTAAAGGTATCGAAAATCTTGGAAAATTAACTGGCCACAGAATCGGGATTGTACCCTAAATACGGTACTTCATATTCTTTGAACTCGATACCATGGGTATGAAGTTCTGCCAAAATGGGTTTGTATACCTGTTTGCTTATTGGAATCTGCACTCCTGGCGTTTTTATCTTACCGTTGAGAATTTGTAAAGTGGCAATGGCCACTGGAAGGCCAACAGTTTTGGACATGGCGGTATAAGTTCGGTTTTCGCCGAGCACTACCATATTGGCGTCAATTTGTTTCTTTTTGCCATCCAATTCATAGCCAAATTTGTGGTACATCACTATCATGTCCTTTTCGTGCTCTTTGAGCGTCCAACTGTCCTCAAGAATATATTGAAGTATTTGCGCTGGGGTTGCATTTTTTAAAGGTATTTTCTTTGAGTCATCAAAAAGGTTCAGCTCCAATAGTTTGCCCCACATAATATCGTCCTGATCAATTTTGAGGTAATATCTCATTTTTAGTTCTACAGAATCGGTAGGGGAATAGGGAAGAAACAGGTTTACAAACTCACGGTATGACATTCCTTCGGAATTTTCGATGGTATAACTATCGTCTGTCATCCCTAGAATTACGAACATTTGCCAAGCCTTGGAAAAACCGACCCTTCGAATGGTTCCGCGAAATAGTGTCAATGCATCTTGAAGGCCATAAGCTTCACGATATTTTAAAGAATCACGATTGGCGTATGCCTCAAAGGTGCCGTAACCTTCAATTTCCATAAACTCGGTCCTTCTGAACAATTTTTGATAGGGTATGTACTTGTACGTCCCTTCTTGGATAAACTTGGCAGCGCCCCCCTGACCGGCCAGTACCACATTTCTTGGGTTCCAAGTAAATTTATAGTGCCAAAGATTGGTGTCACTTTCCGGAGCCACCAAACCGCCCGTGAACGATTCGAACAACAATATTTTTCCCCCGGCGTCCCTTATTCTGTCGATGACCTCCATTGCGCTCATGTGGTCGATTCCTGGATCAAGACCTATTTCATTCATAAAAACAAGGCCTTTCTCCTTTACCTTTTCATCCAAGGCCTTTAATTCTTCACTTATGTAAGAAGCGGTTATGAAATGTTTTCCAAACTCAACACAATCATGGGCGACATTTATATGCAAATGTGCAGGCAGCATGGAAACCACAATGGATGCTTCGGAAACGGCCTTTTTTCTATCCGATTCATTGAAGATGTCCAAATGAAAGACGGTGCAATTCGGATGTTGGGTAAATTCATCGGGAATATTCTCTGGATGGAGATCACCGATTTTCAAATGAAGATTCTCCTCATCCGATTTTTTTAGGAAATAATCCAAAAGGTAAGAGGTTGATTTACCTGCTCCAACAACTAAAATAGTACGGACCATGTGTTTTGATTACTTTTGATTTGAATGGTTACTAAGGTATTAAAATGTTATATTTTTAAAAAAATAGAGAATAAAAGTTATGAACAGAACAATTTTAGCTGTTGGTACGACAATGGGTATGTTGGCGATTATTTTGGGCGCATTTGGTGCCCACGGGTTGGAGAAATTGGTGGATGCGGAAGCGGTGGACACATTTGAAACGGGTGTTAGGTATCAAATGTACCATGCCTTTTTACTGCTGTTTTTGGGAATATGGTCCGGTTTGTCACCGAAGCCAAAAAAAATCGTCTTTGTTCTTGTGCTTTTAGGGGTAATCTTGTTTTCGTTTTCGATTTACCTATTGGCACTGAACAGTTTAACCTCTTTTGATTTTAAAATTATTGGATTTTTAACACCAATCGGAGGTGTTTTCTTGATCATAGGTTGGTTTTATTTGGGATATAGCATTTTAACCCATAAAGGACTCAATTAAGCAGGATTTAAAAGAACTAAAAGTTAATATTTTTTAGTTTTGTACCAACTATTAAAACTACACTATGAAGGATTCTGCTTCAGTTACGAAATCGATTTCGTTAAAATCTTACGGAATAACGCATGATAATGTGAATTATCAACTTACACCGGACGAACTTCATGACATCACCATTGAGCTCGGAATGGGAAAAGAGGCCTCTTCAGGTGCTTTGGCCGTCAATACTGGGGAGTTCACTGGACGATCGCCCTTGGACCGTTTCATTGTTAAGGATGATATTACCGCCGACAAAGTTTGGTGGGGGGACATAAACATACCTTTTGAGAGTGAAAAATTTGATAAGCTCTATGATAAGGTGATAGCCTATCTGAATGAAAGGGAATTGTATGTTAGGGATTCCTATGCCTGTGCCGATCCTGCATATAGATTGAACCTAAGGGTGATCAATGAACATCCTTGGACCAATATGTTCGCCTATAATATGTTCCTGCGCCCGACGGAGGAGGAGCTTGAGGATTTTGACCCCGAGTGGACAGTTGTGAACGCACCTGGATTCAAGGCGGATGCTAAGGTGGATGGTACCCGTCAGCACAATTTTGCCATACTCAACTTTAGCCGAAAGATTGTTCTTATCGGTGGAACGGGTTATACAGGAGAAATCAAAAAAGGAATATTTTCGGCACTGAACTTTATTCTGCCTGTTTATAAGAATACGTTGCCTATGCACTGTTCCGCCAATGTGGGTGAATCTGGTGATACGGCCATTTTCTTCGGTCTGTCCGGAACGGGTAAGACCACATTGTCCACAGACCCCGATAGAAAACTGATCGGTGATGATGAGCATGGCTGGACCCCCAACAATACCGTTTTTAATTTCGAGGGCGGGTGCTATGCGAAGGTCATAGATCTTTCCCAAGAGAAGGAGCCCGAGATTTATGGCGCCATCAAAAAGGGTGCTATTTTGGAAAATGTGATCATGGATGAAAACGGAGTGGTGGATTTTTCGGATACGTCCATTACCCAGAACACCAGGGTGAGCTACCCTATTTACCACATAGAAAATATACAACAGCCATCGATAGGGGAAAATGTAAAGAATATTTTCTTCCTTACCGCGGATGCATTTGGAGTATTGCCTCCCATTTCCAAACTCACGCCGGCACAGGCCGCATACCATTTTATTTCCGGATATACGGCAAAGGTGGCTGGTACAGAAGCTGGAGTGGTAGAACCTCAGCCATCATTTTCAGCCTGCTTTGGAGCGCCGTTCATGCCGCTTCACCCAACCAAATATGCTGAAATGTTAAGTAGAAAAATGAAAGAGTCCGGGGTGGATGTATGGTTGGTGAACACGGGTTGGACCGGAGGGCCCTACGGCGTCGGTACGCGAATGAAGCTTAAATATACCCGGGCAATGATCAGTGCGGCCCTAAACGGGGAGCTTGGTCTGTACAACTATGAAAAGTACCATATCCATTCGGTTTTTGGAGTGGCACAGCCAAGGGAATGTCCCGGTGTTCCCACTCAGGTATTGAGCCCACGGGCCACTTGGAACAACGACGAGGCCTATTACAAAACGGCCTTTAAGTTGACCAATGCCTTTAGGGAGAATTTTAAAAAGTTTGAATCGTATGCCAGTGAGGAAATCCGAAGGGGAGGACCTCAGCGGTACGGCTTCTAAAAACAAGAAACGCCCTTGGTCAATCCAAGGGCGTTTCTTGTTTTATAAACTAGTTCGTTTTTATTTATTGTTAACGCTAGTGATATATTTCTGCAATGCCATGGTCATGGATGGTGTTTCTGGTGTTGGTGCCTGAATGTCTATCCTAAGTCCTGCGTTGGTCGCAGCTTTGACCGTACTGTTGCCAAAAACAGCTATTCTAGTATCGTTTTGTTTAAAATCGGGGAAGTTCTTCATAAGGGACTCAATACCTGAAGGACTGAAGAAGACCAAGATGTCATAATATACATCCCTTAGGTTCGATAGATCACTGATCACCGTTTTATAAAAGATACCACGGGTCCAATTCACGCCTATCTCATCCAACAATTCTGGAATAACTGGTTTTAGTGAATCGGAAGATGGCAGCAAGAACTTTTCATCCTTATATTTCTTGATCAAGGGGACCAATTCGTTAAAAGTTCTTTTTCCAACATAGATTTTTCTCTTTCTATATACCACATATTTTTGCAGATAGTAGGCAACAGCTTCTGACTGACAAAAATATTTCATGGAATCCGGAACTTTGAAGCGCATTTCATCGGCAATCCTAAAAAAGTGATCAACAGCATTTCTGCTGGTCAAAATAATTGCTGTAAAGTTGTTCAAGTCGATTTTTTGTTGCCTAACATTTTTCGCCTCAACACCTTCAACATGGATGAAAGGAACAAAATCTACTTTAACTTTTTCTTTTTCAATTAATCTTGAGTAAGGTGAGTTTTCGACTTTGGGTTCTGGTTGGGAAACCAAAATTGTTTTTACTTTCATAAGCTTTCAACCTTTTAGATAGCTTCCAATTAACACCAAGGGCGCAATTTCGAGTGTGCAAAGGTACAAAATAAAATACATAAAATACGGGAACAGTGCTTTTTGATAGTTCTTCAACAGCTTGGCAATACCAATGGCATTTATTAGAAGGATAAGTGCAAAAGCCACATATATTGTGGTTTTTGAGTTTGTTGTGATGTATATCAACAATACGTTGGCAATGCAGGTTAGGATGCTACTGTAGTTGAGATACGACATTTTGCTAAAAATAAGACCACCAATCAGTCCTTGGTTGTTAAAAACAAATCCCGTGAACATCTGGAGCAGGAATTTTACTAGTTGAAACAGCGCTAAACATCCCAAGATCACCAAATAAATGGTGAGGGGGTCTTCTTTGGGCAATAGGTCAAAAACTTTTAATATCAGGAACAGGAACAAAGAAAGGTTGATCAGTTGAAACAGGGTCATCATAAGATGGAACCAATGCGAAAATTGCCCTTTTTTATTATGTAGAAGGATGTATTTATCATTAAAAGGAAGAATGATAAAGTTTAAAAACTTCTTATGGTATAGATATTTGCCCAAGGTCAAAACAACCAAACTCAGGAATAACGAAATCGTCATCCAGTCCAGGGAAATGATTGTTTTTTCAATGGGATCCATTATTCAATTTTGATCGGTTTTCCGTTAAGCCCGGGAGGCAGATTGTTTTCTGAGATACCTATCCTAAAATACGATGGATTTTCCATATTGGACAGTGGTAATTCAAAATTATAATATACCGTATCCTTAGATTTTAGCCATGCCTTGTGGGGCGAGGTGCTTTCCACCTTCAAGGCGCGCTTTTGTTTGACCTGCTTGTGCTTATTGGAATAAGAGATGGTATATTTCAATTGTTCCAAAGGAATATCAAAGGAATATGGGTTATATACCTTCAAGGAATATCCAGTATGGGTATCAAGCTTTTCTACAATACACTTTAATTTTCGATATGATTGAAAGTTTTCTATGTAACTTCCAAAGAATACCGTACTGTCCAAATGCATATAATTGATATCACCACTTTTTCTGTATTTAGATACGTACAACACTTTTTTCCCCCTTACTCTTTCTTCTGAATCATCTATGGAATATTGATTTTTTCGGTACATATAGTTGTTCAACGATATAGCAGGGATTCCAGAGTAAAACTCATACATGGGGGCACGTCTATAGGAGTTTTCAAAAACTATGGGCACACCGCCGGATTTTGATCTCAGGTCGCTTACCCACTCTTTATTGCCATGGGTTTCGTACAGCATTGGGAACAAAGGATAATGTATCATCCAAGCCCTTGCGTACATTAGGAGTACAAAACTTAAAACCCCGATTCGATACATCCATTTTCTACTTTTAGCATTTTGCAAAAGATGTTCAAATGCAATAATGGCCAAGGGAATTGATATTACAATGGTCCACTGGGCCTGCACTCTTCGGTTGAAACTGGAGATAAAAAAGAAAATCAACACCCCATAAACCAAGTAAACCAAAGCTTTGGAAAATTTATCCTTCGCCTTAAACTTAAAAAATGCACCGTAGATCCAATAGAATAAAAGACCAATGATCGCGATAGCGTTCAAGAAATATCCCAAGGTAAATTCATCAAAAGAATAGGCTTTGTTGGGTCGCTCGTACAAATGGAAGGTGATGGAAATGAAATCGTTTTGATAGAGCCAAATAAAATGTGGGGTATAACAGATAAGCGCCACAATCACTGCCAACCATGCTTTTTTATTGAAAACAAGTTTGTGGTTGGAAAGGAAAACAAACAGGATGACCAGCACCGCATGGTATTTACTGTACATAAGGGCGGCCATTACCACCCCTAGCAACAAGGTGGTCAATATGCTCTGATTGGACAGAAAACGCTTGTACAACCACAGGAACAAGGCCGTAAAAAACAGAAGGGGAGTATCGGGCAGTGTAAAAAACCCGTAGGCGTTCATCAGGGAAAAGGAGAACACCAACAAGAAAAAATGGACTACATAATCCTTTTTCTTTGGATTGTCCACCAACAGCCAAAGTAAAACATAGGTGCCTGCCGATAGCACAGAACTCATAAACCTGACCCCAAGCTCACCATCAAAGAACAAACTGCTTATCTTAATCAAAAAGGCAACCATGGAAGGATGGTCAAAATAGCCCCAGGCCATATTTTGCGCATAATACCAGTAGTAGGCCTCATCATATATGAGCTCCGTTACCGATGCTTGAAAAAGATTGAGTGCAAAAAGAACCGCTAAAAGAATAAAAAAAAGCTTGGGAAACTTTTGTGACATCAAAATGGGATTTTAAAAGGGCAAAGTTACAAATAATGCACAAGAGCCAATTTGACTTGCCATGGCAACTTGTGCGGGCAATTTATAAAACCGTATTTTTGACATTCTAATTTAGTGCGAATGGCAGACGGCTTGGTCATTATACCCACATTCAATGAAATCGAAAATATCGAGGCCATCGTTAAAACGGTTTTCGACCTTAAGAAGGATTTTCATGTTCTGGTAGTGGATGATAACTCACCTGATGGTACGGCGGATTGTGTAAGGAACCTACAAAAAGACTTCCCTGAAAGACTTTTTTTGGAAGTACGAAAAGAAAAATCCGGTTTGGGAACAGCATATATCCATGGCTTTAAATGGGCATTGAAAAATGGGTATGAATATATTTTTGAAATGGATGCGGACTTTTCGCACCGTCCGGCCGATCTATCCCGTTTGCACAGGGCATGCCTTAACGGGGCCGATGTTGCCGTTGGCTCCAGATACAAAAAAGGGGTAAATGTGGTCAACTGGCCATTGGCCAGGATTCTACTTTCCTATGGAGCATCGTTTTATGTGAAGCTTATTACAGGGATGAAAGTGCACGATCCCACAGCAGGGTTTGTCTGTTATAAAAGAAAAGTCTTGGAAACCATTAATTTGGATAGTGTCCGATTTATCGGGTATGCTTTCCAAATCGAAATGAAATATAGGGCCTATCTCAAAAAATTCAATATCGAAGAAGTGTCGATTATTTTTACGGATAGGGTAAATGGAAAATCAAAAATGAATTCCGCGATCATAAGGGAAGCCATTTTCGGGGTAATCGCCATGAAGTTTAGAAGCATATTTTTTAAAAAGACCTTTTAGTTATGTCAAAAACACTGCTGAAGAATGCTACCATTGTGAACGAAAACAGCATTTTTGAATCCGATGTGCTGTTGGAGGGCGATTTTATTTCCCGAATCGATACCAATATATCCGACGGCAACGCCAAGACCATAGATTTGGAAGGGAATCTTTTGTTGCCGGGCATTATAGACGATCAAGTGCATTTTAGGGAGCCGGGCCTAACCCACAAAGGTACCATTGCCACCGAAAGTAGGGCTGCCATTGCGGGAGGGGTCACCACTTTTATGGAGCAACCCAATACAAATCCGCAGACCACTACCATCAAAAAGCTGGAAGACAAATTTGCCATAGCGGCAAGGGATTCCTACGCAAACTACTCTTTTCTTTTTGGGGGCACCAACGATAATTTGGAGGAATTGAAACGACTGGACAAAAATGCCTGTTCGGGGGTGAAATTGTTCTTGGGCTCATCCACTGGAAATATGTTGGTGGATGATGAAGAAGTGCTGGAAAAGATTTTCAGGAATACAGAGATGGTTATTTCTGCCCATTGTGAAGATGAAGGGACCATAAGGACCAATCTGGCAAAGTACAAGGAGATGTATGGAGATGATATTCCTATAGAAATGCATCCGATTATCCGAAGCGCGGAAGCTTGCTATCTTTCGTCTTCAAAAGCTATTGCCCTGGCCAAAAAAACAGGGGCACGGTTGCATGTTTTCCATGTTTCCACAGGTATCGAAACCGATTTGTTCACCAATGAAATCCTTTTGGAAGAAAAAATGATCACGGCTGAGGTATGTATCCATCATCTTTGGTTTTCTGATGAGGATTATGCCAAAAAAGGCACGCTTATCAAATGGAATCCGGCAGTTAAGACCAAAAATGATAGGGAGAAACTTTGGGAAGCACTTTTGGATGACCGTATAGATGTTGTTGCTACCGACCATGCCCCGCATACGCTCGAGGAAAAGAACAACCCATACACCAAGGCGCCATCAGGAGGGCCTTTGGTTCAGCATGCGTTATTGGCAATGCTCCAAAAAGAAAAAGAAGGGGTGATTACCTTGGAAAAGATGGTCGAAAAAATGTGCCACAATCCAGCAAAACTTTTTGATCTCGATAGACGTGGGTTTATTCGTGAAGGTTATTATGCGGATTTGGTCCAAGTGAACCGAAACTCTAAAAATGAGGTTAAAAAAGCCAATATTTTCTATAAATGTGGATGGTCTCCCTTTGAAGGTGTTACTTTTGAGTCCGAGATAAAGCGCACCTTTGTGAATGGCCATTTAGCTTATGAAAACGGTAAATTTAGTCCAGTGCAAAATGCAAAAAGACTCACTTTCAATCGTTAGGAGATGAAATATACGGTACTTTTTATTCTGGTTTTTATGATATTCTTTTCCTGTGCCGAAAAAGTTGTGGAGGAACCAGAAAACCTGATTCCGAAAGAGAAAATGACCGAAATTCTTCATGACCTTGCTATTTTGAATGCTGCAAAATCATCGGCAAATAGAAAATTTAAGGACTCTGGTGTGGATGTCATGGAATTTCTTTACAGAAAATATGACATTGATAGTGCGCAGTTTTCCCAAAGTGATCTGTACTATGCGTCGATCCCGTTGGAATACCAGTCCATATATGAAGGGGTGGAAGCTATGCTGGAACAACGAAAGGACACATTGGAAGCCATGGAAAAGAGAAGGAACGACAGTGTCCGAAAAGCGAATTTAAAACGAACAGATTCCATAAAGAAAATTCAAGAAGCAAAAGGGAAAAAAGTTATACCTTCTCCATAAATTTATCACAACAAAACGTTATGGACTTGTTCAGGTCATCAAATGTAAAATCCAATTTGGACTTTATTTTTTGGCTACTATAGTTCTCTTGATGATATAATCCTCTTGCCATAACTTTGGTCAACTTTCTTCTTTTGCCAAAAAAATGGCTTCGTACCCAATCCCATCTCCAAAAAAATTCCAGCATAAATTTTGAAACCTCTTTTGTTGGTGGGTCCACACCCAGTTTTGTCGCTATTTTCTGTAGCAATTGCTTGTAGGTCATATTTTGGTTGACCAGAATGAAGCGTTCGGTATGGATGTTTGATTTCATTAATGTGGTCATGGCATTTATAACATCACTTATGGTTACAAATCCAGTGCCACCGGGAATAAAATATTTTTTTCCTTTGGAAGCATAAGTGAAAAAAGTTCCACTGCCCGATGTCCAAAACCCAGGCCCAATCACAACTCCGGGGTTGACTATCACTATCGAAAGCCCTTCTTGGGAACCGCGCCATACCTCGAGTTCAGCTTCATATTTGGAGATTCCGTAGATGGAAGCCCTGGTTTCGTTCCACTCGTTTTCTTCGGTTGTTTCTTTTTGTTTGATACTCGGCCCAACAGCAGCTATGGAACTCACATGGCACAGTTTTTTGATGCCATGTTTCAAGGACAGGTTCACAACATTGGCGGTGCCTTGGACATTGGTTCGTTCCAAAGCCTTATAATCTTTTGGGTCAAAAGAAATCAAGGCGGCACAATGGTATACTTGCTCGACTCCACGAAAAAGGGCATCTAAATCGCCTGGTTCCGTAATATCAGCATGTACCCAATCAATTTGCTTGATCAAATGGGATGCATTGTCCGCATAGTACCCAAATACTTTTTGGACTTTTTCTATGGATTCCTTTGTTCTAAAATTGCTCCTGACCTTGTTTCCATTGCTTATTAAATGAAACAGCAAATGGGAACCGATCAGTCCAGTTCCTCCCGTAACCAAAATCATTTTGTAAAAATACCTATTTGTACCGGAAATATTCAGTGAAATGCTAACTTCATTTTATATTTGCAGCTATTCCAAAAAACTGATCATGACGAAGAATTTTGTTCAAGAATTGAAATGGAGGGGAATGGTGCACGATATAATGCCCGGCGCCGAAGAACATCTTATGGAGGAAATGCGTTCCGCCTATGTTGGGATAGATCCAACAGCGGACTCTCTGCACATTGGCCATTTGGTGGGTGTTATGATGCTCAAGCATTTCCAATTGGCTGGCCACAAGCCTTATGCTCTTGTGGGTGGTGCAACGGGAATGATCGGTGATCCATCCGGAAAATCAGCGGAGCGAAACCTTTTGGATGAAGAAACCTTGCGACATAACCAAGAAGCCTTGAAAAAACAGTTGAGCCGTTTTTTGGATTTTGAAAGTGGTGAAGCGAATGCTGCCGTTTTGGTGAACAATTACGATTGGATGAAGAACTTTTCGTTCTTGGAATTTATTCGTGATGTGGGCAAACATATTACCGTAAACTATATGATGGCAAAGGATTCGGTAAAAAAGCGCCTTTCTTCGGATGCAAAAGAGGGAATGTCCTTTACCGAGTTTACCTATCAACTGGTTCAAGGGTACGATTTTCTTTACCTATACAAAAACCACAACTGCACCCTACAGATGGGCGGTAGTGACCAGTGGGGAAATATTACCACTGGAACGGAACTCATTAGAAGAATTGGTGGCGGCAAGGGATATGCCCTTACTTGCCCATTGATCACCAAGGGGGATGGAACCAAATTTGGAAAAACCGAAGGTGGCAATGTTTGGTTGGATGCCGAAAGGACCTCTCCCTATAAATTTTACCAATATTGGTTGAACACCTCCGATGAAGATGCTGAAAAATACATCAAGATCTTTACTTTTTTGAGCAAAGAGGAAGTTGAAAATTTGGTATCGGAACATAAAGAAGCTCCCCATGCAAGGGCACTTCAAAAAAAATTGGCCGAGGAGATCACGGTTATGGTGCATTCCCAAGAGGATTTGGACAACGCCATAAAAGCAAGTAACATTCTTTTTGGGAGATCAACATCCGAGGATCTCAAACAATTGGACGAAAAAACATTTTTGGATGTTTTTGATGGGGTTCCACAAGCGGCGGTAAACAGAGAGGAACTTGAGCCAGGGCTGGATATGATCGGTGCGTTGGCTGCCAAGACCGGTTTCTTGGGTTCCAATGGTGAGGCAAGAAGGGAATTGAAACAAAACTCCATTTCCGTGAACAAGGAAAAAGTGAAAGAGGATTACCTGATAACAGCTTCAGACTTGATCAATGATAAGTTTGTGCTGCTTCAACGTGGTAAGAAAAACTATTTTGTTCTTGTAGTGGAATAGTTCACAACACCATCAAGTTGCATCCTCTGATATCAGAATCATCAAATCGGCCCAACACTTCAAAAGTTCCATCGGGATAGGTTTTCCCCAAATCTTGTGTGGCGATAAAGGAGCATGAATAGATATTTGCCAGGTCAATAACATTGATACCGCCGGTTTTTTCATTAGTTTGAATGGAGAGTGGATCTTCGGTGTCCCGGGTGATTATCTTCATCCAAGGCGGTGTTTGAAAAATTCCATCGCCCTTGGAGTATGCTTGGGACAAAAGCTCTGTCATCCCGTATTCCGAATGAATTTTGTCCACCCCCAACCCGTTTTTCAGGATTTGGTGAAGTTCCTCACGAATAAGTTCTTTGCGACGTCCCTTCATGCCCCCGGTTTCCATGACAATGGCGTTTTTTAGTTCCATTGGGAATTGTTCTGCCAGATCCAATAGGGCAAAGGAAACTCCAATCAAAAGTGTCTTGGTTCCCGTTTTATCAAGTTCTTGAAGCTTTTGATGAAGTTCCCCAAGATTGTTGAGGTAAAACCCACTGTCCGGATGTCTGGATTCTTGAATGAGTCTATCCACCATATAGATTAAAGAGGAGCCTTCCCTTTCCAAGTAAGAAGGTAAAAGGGCCAAGATGCAAATTTCTCTTGGTGAACCGTAAAATACATTGAAAGCTTTCAAAAAACTTTCCTCATATAACTGGAGGGATGGAACAAGGTGTTTACTGGTTGTGCTCTGTGTGGTGCCACTACTTGTGAATATGGTTTCAGGTGTTTTCTGGATGGAAAGTACCTTGTGTGTTTTGAAGAATGAGATGGGCAAAAAAGGAATGTCCCAATATTTGGAAACGTTTCCGGGAGATTTTTTTAAATGGTCACAAAATGTCCTGTAAACGGTATTGCCCGCATATTGAAAACGAAAAATATCCAATGCCAAATTATCAAATTCTTCTGCATTGTGGTCATTGAAAATCCGATGGGTGTCAAACTGCTTCATTCGAGGGTAAAAGTACCCAAAAATAAAAAAGCCCTTTGTGAAAAGGGCTTTAAAAATGTGTTGTTGTTTTATTTTACGACCAATTTTCGGGTCATTGTTTTTTTGCGTTCCGTTACTTGGAGTACATAAACCCCGGGAACCAATCTAGATATGTCCAAAGTGTTTGTTGTGATTCTATTGGTCAGAACCACTTCACCAAAAACATCATAGATCTTGATTTCTTTGGTCCCATTGGTTTCCGTCGTAATATATACCTCACTCCCATAAGCGGGATTGGGATACATTTTAAAACCCTTGAGCTCCTGTACCGGCTCAGAGTTCACCGTCACCAGATCTTGACCGAAAGAAAGTAGTGGTAAAGACATAAGTAAAACAAAGTAGATTTTCTTCATAAAAAGCAGATTTGGGGTATATGTGCAATATAAAAGTAGGTAAACAGGGCATTGTTGACCATATTATGTTGTGAAAACACTAAAACAGGTGGTAAAGCGTTGAAAGCTGTTGTTTAGGGAATTAAGGAGGGAGACAATACGGGGCAAACTACTTCACAATGAGCTTTCTAGTGGCCACTTTGTTTTTTTCAAAAACCCTTAAAATGTAGACGCCTTTGTCCAATTCGGAAAGGTTGAGTTCCCGACCTAAAATAGTGGTTTGGAGTACTTGAGTCCCCAATACATCAAAAACAAGAATTTTTTTTGGTGCGTTCAATACCGTTTCTATGTATACCTTGCCTTGTGTAACTGGGTTGGGATAGAGCTTGAACCCGTCAATATCCGCACTGGATTTTGCGTTTTCTTGAGAAAACCCAAGTGCACATACGAAAAAGAGAATGACAAGGTAAAAGTGCTTCATAAGTTAATGGTTACAAACGGTATGCCACAAATATATAAAAATTACGTTGCGAACGTGGAACCGTTTGACGAATAGGAGGTTACTTTTCGATGAAATGCAAAAAAGAAGCCCCCGAAATTTGTGGGGGCTTTCTTTTTAAACTTGATTTTCCAATCTTAAAAATTTAGGCTGTACCCCAAAGAAAATGACATTCCAGGCTCCCTAAAAGAGAAATTTTCTTTGGTCGCCCCATAAGATTCATACAAGCTGACCCTATCGTCATTTAGAATGTTATTGGCTTTGAAACTGATTTTGGAACGTTGTTCCTTTCCGATGGTTTTGGAGAAATTGAAGTTTAAACTATGGAACGGCTGTGTGTATACATCTGGGTTCTGTCCAAACCCAACCACTTCCAAGGTCTTTCCTTGAACATTATAGAAAATTCCGGTTTCCAAGCCCATTTCCCTGTTGTCGTAATTTAATCCTGCATTGATCAAAAAGGGAGACTGACCTTGTAGTTCCCTACTACCGTCAATGGTTTCCCCGTCCCTTGCGAAGATTTGACGGGATTCATATTCCTGATTTTCACCTCGAGCCATATCGATTTTGGAATCGATTAGGGATAGGTTAAGGTTTATACTGAGGTCTTCCAATCCTTCGGATATAAATCCAAGGTTTTTCCTTGACTCCAATTCAACACCTAAAACGGTTGCCGAAGGTGCGTTCCTTGGGGTAAACTGGTTCGGAGCGGTAATGTCGTAGGCTACAATTTCTATCGGATCGTCGAACTTTTTGTAAAAGCTACTGATTGCCAACATTTGCGCCTTATCTCCAAATACCTCGAACCTAAAATCAAAATTATCTATATAGGTGGGTTCAAGGTCCAGGTTTCCTAGGAAAAGGACCCCGGTCAATAAATCTGGAATCTGTACAATGGAAAGTTCTTTAAAACTTGGACGGGCCGTTGTTCTGGAATAGGAAAGCCTAAAGTTGATGTCTTCCTTAAACTCATATATGAGGTTTGCCGAAGGGAAAAAGTCCAAAACATCAATGGTCTTCTCCTTGTCATATATTTGGGTTCCCGAATTGTTCTGTCCCGTAAAATAAGTGGTAAACTGTTCAGCTCTTAGACCTAGGATAGCTCTAAATTTTTCAGCAAATTTAAATTCATTGGAAAGGTAGAACGCCATGGTGTTCTGTTCAGAATCGAAACTGTTGGCCGGCTGATAATTACCTCTTATATAAGATCCTGAATTGTTTTCAAGTGTCCATACATTTTCATCTGCCAAAATTGCATCCGGATCTCCGTTGAGATCGGCGGTGGAGAAATTAAAAAATGCTATGTTGTAGTTGTAGATGCTGTAGTCCCTTTGTTTATAGCTGTATAAGCCTCCAAATTTGAACATGGATTTGTTTCCGAAAAGTTCATAGCTTTTGGAGAAATCGATTTTCCCGACGGCATTCACTTCCTTTAAGTCACGCCATAATCGTATTGGAAAACCTGTATCGGAGCTTATGGTATAGGTGTCAGGGTTGACAATAAATGTGGTTAACCTTACATCTTTGTCCTGTACGCTCGATAGGGTTGGGGACAGACTCCATTCTGTTACAAAAGAAGCATTCTCTGAGGTGTGTTTACCTGAAAGGAGCAGATTGGAAACTGAACGTTCCGAGTATTCCAAGTTGTCCTTGATCACATCTACCGCATTGGAAATCTCTGTACGCTGATCAAACAAAGCAGCTCTGGATTCGCCATTTTGAATATGTAATAAGTTTAACCGGTATTTGGATTTTCCAGTCTTGTAGGAAAGACCGGTAAGTGCAGATGCCAGCACATTGTTGGTTCCTAAATCCCCGCGTTGCCTTCTGTCGAATCGTAGTTCGTAAACATCACTTTCGGCAGCTTTTTGATAGATACCGTTTTCAAAGCCTTCATAAAAGGTGGTTGTATTCTTATAATCAAGAGATGCGATGAAACCTAAGGTGTTTTCACCCACATTGAATTGGTTTCCATAACTGAAGCCCAAACTAAAATCTGGCCTTGAAGTTTGTTGCTCGGTGGCCATTGTTGGGTCAAAAGAACGGGTTATGCCTTCCAAAGCACTGTTGTTTTGTGAATCCGAAGGGCTGGGTACATCGGCCTTGGGTGAAATAGGCAGTTCCCTTGTGCCATCATCAAACCCTAGAAAATCGGTGGCACCACCTTCATAACTTAGATAATTGTCGTTAAAATGCATGGAAGGGTTGTAGCCCATCGATACGGAGAACGACATTTGTTTTTGTGTAGGAAAATCTTTGGTGACTATATTCACCACGCCACCGGTAAAATCGGCGGGCAATTCTGCGGAGGCAGATTTCAAGACAATCACATTTTCCAATATGTTGGTCGGGAATATGTCCATTTGTACGGTATTCTTATCCGGGTCTAATCCAGGAATATCCATTCCGTTCAAAATGGATTTGGTGTAGCGATCTCCCAATCCCCTGACATATACATATTTTCCCTCTTGCACCGATACACCTGGGACTCTTTTGATGGCTGAGGCAATATTGCTGGCACCTGATGCTTTAATGGCCTCCAATGATAATCCGTCCATAAGGGTAACAGAGTTTTTTTGCAGGTTTAGTACAGAGGCCTCCGTGTTTTTTCTAACCGTTGTGGTGAGTACAACCTCATCCAATTGGGACGTAGCGGGATGTAAGGTTACATTGAGGTTGACTGTTTGGTTTGCCTCGACAACTACATCGGTTACTTCTTGTGTGTTATATCCGAGGAAAGAGAAAGTAACGGTGTAGATTCCAGGCTCTACATCCATGCTATAGGCTCCTTCAAAATCTGAAGTGGCTCCCACAGAGGTTCCTTTTAACAAGACATTGGCGAACGGGAGTATGTCATTAAACTCGCCATCCATGATTTTACCACTAATGGTTCCTGTTTGGGCAAACCCCAAATAGGATAGACAGAAGGTAGTTATCAGGAGAATTTTTTTGATCATCTTATTTGATTTTAGCAGCAATATTTATTTAATAAAATTGTCCAAAGGCTTAATATTTTAAACCTTTGGACATTGTGTTTTTTGTAATTGCTATGGATTACAAAGCACCTTCGGAAGATGCAAAGGTCCAAGCAAATACAGAGGTGTCTGCTCCATATGTAGCATCATCTGCAGACTCAATGCTTGAGACGTTATCCAAGAATTTGTTGATGTCTGTTGGGTCTAGATCATAAACCGCATCATCAACCTCAGCGGTCAGGATATCGGCCAAGACAACACCTT
>CEVF01153280.1_pt1 | contig 23218 bp, 23 predicted proteins | sample 356441 | NCBI WGS metagenome assembly CEVF01 (sample SAMEA2622765, study PRJEB7988) | marine metagenome | biome: marine biome (ENVO:00000447); feature: surface water layer (ENVO:00002042); material: "saline water (ENVO:00002010), including plankton (ENVO:xxxxxxxx)" | depth 5 m | reverse complement strand
TACTTAATAATGTTGGCAATCTTGCCCTTAAACCTGCTAAACTTCCTTGTTGAGCCGGAGCAGAAGTGGTAATATATGGGTCATGATGCACATGACTACTCAACCAACCGCACAAGCTTCCCAACCAAGCAGTTGTTACATCTCCTTTTAAAACAGGATGTCTTCTTGTTATATATGCTCCGAGGTGAATTGTAGGTGAAATAACCGAAGTATGTGTTTTTGTTTCTGTTACAAACCTATCAATACAATTCATTGTTATTTCATCGTCTGTTGCCACTCCATATTTTCCTTTTGCATAATGCACCATCTCTTTTGTTTTTGCGGAAACAATAATTCGTTCAGAATTAATTACTATTTGGTTTCCATCTAACTGAGGTAGTTGCTTTCCAAACATGACTGTCGCTGCTGATGATTCTTCTTTCACTTTCTTTTCCACCGAATCCATTGTTTTATTAAATGAGTTATTTTTTGCTTTTTTTGCTTTTTCCAAATCTTTGTTAACTTGCTTTGTGTCTTTTAAGGATTCTAAGTCTTCTGGATGAAGTAGTGACACCGCATTCATGTCTGCATTTTCAAGGTGCGTACCCTTTAAATCTTCACGTGATATTTCCTCTCCATTGTGGAAATTCTTAACTTTGTCTGGATTTTGTGGAACTTCTCCTTGTGATGTTTTCACTTGAGACGAAGAAGGAGTAGCAGGTGGAGTCGGAGTCGGAGTAACAGTTTCAGGTTCTGTTTCGGTAGATGGAGTTGAGGTTGTACTTGCAGGTTGGGTTGGACTTGCAGTTGGTGTTGGACTTGTAGTTGGTGTTGGACTTGCAGTTGGTGTTGGTGATGTTGTAGCTATTTCAGAATCACCTGCATTAGATGTTGTTGTGGTTGTATTAGTTGTACCGGTTGATAAAGTTGCGTTTCCTGAAAATTGAATGCCCGATTCGGGATTTGTGTCATATGAAATCGCACCCATATTAGGATTCATTGTTGTTTCTAAACTTGCCGATGCTGAAACCGATGTCATTGTTGGTGTCTCTCTATATAAACCAGATATTGGGTCAAATGACATAGTTGCTACTTGTGATGAACCTTTATTTAATGATAAGGATGTTTGTCCGAACGAACCAGCAGCTGCTTTCAAGGCAGAACCGTCTCCTATCAATGATTTGTACTGCATATCAAAGTCAGGATTTCCTCTTGCGTAAGTATCATAGTTTCCATCTTGAGTTAATTTGTTTCCTGCGAACAAGGTTAACTCTTTTGGATTAAGCATTTTTGTTGCTTCACTTTTAAATGTGTCGGCAAGACTTGAACCATACTCAATCTGGTTTACCCAATCACATAAATCAAACAATAGGTTATTCAAGTCAAAACCCGCAAGAAGACCAAAGTTGAATTTAAGATTGCGAAGTCTTGCAAATATAGCCGCAAGGATTGCAAGTAGTTCTAAGTTTATTGAAAGTGATAACAACCAACCAAGTTCGTTTTCGGTGCGTGATCCGTGAGTTTTTCCTTTTAAACCTGCACATATTGATTGAATTCCAAACGATGCTAATTTAAAAATTTTAAACATAGGACTATCGTTTGGTGTCATTCCCATAGCAGCTGCACCGGGTATGTCAATTCCGAGTGCATTGGCCGCAGATATTCCAGGACCAGACTTTGATGATAGTAATGAACTTTTTCCGGCCGAGGTTCCTGATTTTATTGAACTTATGATACCAGTCTCAAATGTTGGATTTAATGTGAACTCACCCCGGCCGACCGAAGACATGAATTGAGAACTTGCACCAGATGATCCCACCGAAGCAGATATTCCGGCACTTCCCGATGCACCACTTGTAAGTGCCTGTGAGGGTGCGCCTGTGTCTATGAACTTAGCTGCGGTTGTTGTGGACATTCCATCAAACCTTTTACCCACCGCCTTTCCGTTTTCAGGGCCAACCGCTGCACTTAGATTTGCGGTCATTGCACCCCCTAAATCCGAGTTTGAAGCTGCGTTTGCAGCTGCTACCTGTGGTGCATATGCGGTTTCTGCGTATGTTTTTCCTGCTTTGTCAGTCGCACTGCCCTTCGTTCGTGTCGTATTAAGTCTAGGTTCTGATATGCTCTTAATTTCGCCTGTTCCTACCTCTGATTTTGATAAATTAGACAATCCTGCCAATCCACCTTTCTTTTTTGGTGGTGAACTAGAACCTGACGAACCACTAGACCCACCGAGTGTATGCTTAAATTTTGAAATTGTTTTTCCTGATGTAATTTGAATTGAAGAACCATCATTGTTGATGTCTTCTAATATTGTATGTTGTAAAATTCTTTCGTTGCTGACATCGTCATCCGTTGGTGGTTTAAGTGGTCGTTGACGATTTCTTATCAGAATCATAGGATTTCCCAAATTATCGGAATAATCTTTACCGTCTCCTTCAGATGTTCCTATATCAAATGTAGGATTATCTTCATAACAACCAAATCTAACACTTGAACCAAATCTACTCTCGATTATTGTGTCACCTTCATAGTGTCTGAGTGGACGTACTTCTGTGTTTGCTTTAAAATACCTTCCCAAGAACGATGGTATTGAATTACATTCTTGATTTATATTAGACGCATTTCTCGCACCCTTTAGTGCAGGTGTTTTTGTTTTTGTGATAGGACCCGATTGACCATATCTACGTTCCCATCTATAGTCACCAGAGTTATTCATGAAGTTTCTTGTGTTAATTTTTCTATGGTAATACCATCCATCTAAGTATTTTACTACGACAACCATTTCGTTTATCAATGGCCACTCTTTAATTGTACTATCAATGGGTGTTAACCAATCAATTTCACTCCACGGAGTTTGCAGTTGGCTATTAACTGCACGTGCTTTTATTCGTCCTATATATGAATAGTCTGGTTTTTCGGGATTATTGTATCCAATTGGCCATTCAGTTTCAACTACTTTTGGTTGTTGACCGCCGTCCTTGAAGATTGGGTGATTTTCGTCTTGAATTACATCAAACACCACCGCAGGTTCTAGTTCATAAAACTGAACTGTGTCTGGTGTTTCTAATTTTAAACTTCGTAACGTGGCAACCGCATTGGTTGATATCTCCCTTGTTACATCTTTTTTAGTGTATGTACTATACGCCATCGGAACTCTCTACCTCGTCTGTTTGTTCTTTGAGGGAATCGAGTTCTTTTGTTATTTTCTTTTCTTGTTCGACCGTTTCTGACAACTCGTCCCTTACACTATTTAGTAGGTCTTCTTTTTCTGCATCCGATAACCCACCTGTTGAAAAATCCGACTCTGATGATCCTGAGTTGATGACTCGTTGTAATACTGCTGATAATTTAATAAGTTGATCGTCATTTTTAACTCCAACATCAAGGTAGTCTTTTATCATAGGAGCAACGACAGTGGCGGAACCAACATCCTTAACCATCGTGTGTAAATCTTTGATGATTTGATTTATTTGTTCTCTCTTGTGCGAAGAATTACTATATATGTCTCGGGCAAGTGACGAAAAAGTTTTTCCTTCGAATATTTCAGGGTCAGAATCCATAAAATATAAATATGAATGTATATATGTTTTTTACAATAACTCAGTCTAAATCAATTCTACCCTCATCTAAATATTTTCGGTGTAGAGCTGTTTGGGTGTCTTTCATTTTATTGACAACTTTTGTTATATTTTGAGTTTTGCAATCCGTCATTTCTCTTATATACAAATATAATGCTTTCTTATTAAAGTTTTCAATAGAATCACGTCTTCTAAAAATCTCAACAACCGCAGCTGCGATTTGAATTTCTTGTGGTTTTTTAAAAAACTTTTCAAGGTTTTCATCCCAATAATCTATCATTAATCTTATAAATTCGTTTAGTTCTTTTTTCTTGATTTCTGTTTTCGGAGTTACAGTAAGCTCTTTTTGTTCGTATATAATTTCATCGTCATCCACACTTGTGTGTCTTTTGAACTTTTTATAGTTTCCGTTATTATATAATATAAGAAAGTTTTTCGCAATAATACTGAAGTATGAAAATGCTTTACCATTTTCTTGTTTGTATTTGTGAATGTTACTTACTAAATTGCTTACAGTTTCCCGTTGCACATCTTCGTGACTGCATTGAAAATAAGAAAATTTAAATGTATTAAGAATGTTTTCAGCAAGTTTATCAAACGCATAACTTATTTTTTCATTATATATGTCATTTCTCAACTTGGGATCTTCCGACTCATTGTACGCAACAATTGCATCTTCGGTCTCCTGTGTGAAATACATTTTCTTTTTAGTTTTTGACCTACGACGTCTTCTTTTCTTTGGTAATGGTTGTTCTTCATCCGTGGCATTTGCTTTGGTCTTTGTGGTTGTCTTTGTTTTTTTATTTGCTTCGGTCTTGGCATTTGCTCTCATATATCGTCCTCGTTAATTTTATTGTCAAGTTCACGTATCAAATCTCGTATACCAGTGTATACTACCCCTACTTCATCGTCACTTTCAAATAATTCTTTAGAATCAATATCCTTAATATCATTATTTAGTTTAGAAACTGCGTCTTTTGTTTCCACAACCCAAGTTTCATATACATTATTTTTAATATATAAATTTCTTATAATATATACCAGTGTAGGTATAAAAATTAGCCACGAAATTGCCAACGCAACAATAAAATACGTTTCATACATAGGTGTTATATAATACATATATATTTATATGTCAACAAAATAAATTATTAGTTATCTTTTTTTGTATCGTCTTTTTTGTCCGATTCTTTTTTTGTAGGCATATTACCGAGTGTACTTCCTGGTATATATTCTCTGTCTCGTTTGTATCTCTTGCGTATAATATATTCCTCGTATGCTTTCATTGAAGTTTCTTTCCACGGAACATAATAAGGTCCTTTATTGAACCCACGTGGATCTAATTGATTTACCCTTACATATTCTTCCCACTCTTCCTTGTTATCATACATCGGAGTTGATATAACATTATCATCTTCCACTTTTTTTGGAGTTGGTGTAGGAGTAGGTGTCGGTGTTGGAGTAGGCGTCGGCGTCGGTGTTGGAGTTGGAGTTGGAGTTGGTGTCGGAGTAGGAGTAGGTGTTGGAGTAGGCGTCGGCGTCGGTGTTGGAGTTGGAGTTGGAGTAGGCGTCGGCGTCGGTGTTGGAGTGGGAGTTGGTGTCGGAGTAGGAGTAGGTGTCGGTGTTGGAGTAGGCGTCGGCGTCGGCGTCGGTGTTGGAGTTGGGGTTGGAGTTGGTGTCGGAGTTGGGGTTGGAGTTGGAGTTGGTGTCGGAGTAGGCGTTGGGTTTGGAGTTGGAGTTGGGGTAGGCGTTGGAGTTGGTTCTTCAAACTCTCCATTGTCTTGATACTTCTTGGCAAACGGTAGATTATCTATCCAATTTTTTTTTTCGGTGCGTCTATTTCGTCATCACGTGTCAACTTTCCACCGGAAATAATATTATATGCTAATACTAAAGCAATTGCAAGTGGGTCAAATACTATAACGATTACAATAATAAACCACTTTACAACTTGATCTAGTTCTGCATTAAATGACTCAGCAATAAACTTAAAACTGCCAATATCAGTATTTCTAATAGCATCTTTTTCTGCAAGAATTCTTTCTTCGTTCTTTCTTAGTTTTTCAAAGTTTTCTTCAATAGTAGATGTATTATCAATCTTGTTTGATTCATCACGTAAATTATTAACCTTACCAACGAACACCTCATATTCTTTTTCAATTTCGGAATCAATAGCATTTATTTGATTGTTATAAGTCGTGGTTGCCTCGGTCTCCTCTGCATCTATTTTTTTCATAGATTCTGCAATAGATGTTCTTTCTGGTGCCTGTGCGGTTGAAAGTTCTTCTAGTTTTTTCTTCTTGTTTGAGAATAATCCCCCACCGGAGGCCTCCAATTCACTTCTTGCCTTATCAAGTACCTCAAGCCTATCTAGTAATTGTTGTCTGCGTGTTTGACGTGTTTCAGAGTCTGATTTATATCTGTCTGAGAGAGATGTTTGTCGGTCACGTCTATCTTTGACGAAATCATCGTATATTTTTTGAAATCCAGCAATAGTTTCCGTAGATTTATTGTCAACCGTATCAGATGATTGCTTGAGTGATTCCATTTCACCCTTAATATGATCGTTTTCTGCTTGTATTTGCACGATATTATTGTTGTGCATTTCAACTTTTGCACGGGTATCGTCATATGCATCACTTAGAAATCCATAAATACCAAGCGAGGTGATGCCTACTAAAGTAATAACCGCCGCAGTAGAATATATTCGTAGCATACGTGGAACTCTGTCCCAATATCTATACAAAAAGGATGTCATTACCAACTTACCAGCCTCAAGAACTCCAGCCATTACCATAGCTGCGATAGATGCTCCTGCGAACAATAAACTAATTCCCCAAACCGAAAAGAAAGCTGCCGTTCCTGCCACCGCAAGTGCCAACAGACCTACAATTGCCGTAAACATCTTCATAATAATATATATCCTCCCATCAGTTTATTTAATTAGTATCACCTTGTATAAATATAATATAATTATAAAAAAACGGGTGTATTTTTACATACACCCGTTCCGATAACTATCTATCGTGTTTCTTAAAGAATTTTAACCTTCTTTGCTTTGGATTCTATTACCTTTTTCTTTGGAATTACTACATTTAGTATTCCGTTGTCAAACTTGGCAGAAATTTTTCCCACTTCTAATGTTGAATCATCCACCTTAAAAGAACGTTTAAAAGAAGAACGTTTAAGTTCTTTGTATACATACTTAACGTCTGGATCTTCAATCTCAGTTTTTTTGTCACCTGAAATTGTTAGTAGTCCATCCTCATATTCAACAGAAACATCGTTTTTATCCAATCCTGCGATTTCTGCTTCTATACGAACTTCATTGTGTGTGTCAGCAACATTAACCCTTGGGTATGAACTATTCCCAAAAAAGTTTACTCCGAATTCTTGCCCGAAGTTTGGGAATGCTTGATTTACCATTTTATCAAAAATAGAGTCGAATGGAGTTAAAAATTCGTCTCGTAGTGATGGAACGTGTTTATTAAGTCCTGTTCCATTGGACTTGTTATATCCGTAGTTTTTCATTTTATTTTTCCTATTTTAGTTACGAATCCCGTTTTGGGCATCCGTTGAACAACCTCATTTGAGCATTGTTCTAAATTATAAATATAACGAAAACTATCAAATTTGTAAAATTAATCAAATTTAAAGTTCTCGTCTGTCAAAGACTTTTCAAGCACACAGGCCATGTGGTCTGCCCAATGAATCACTCTTGGTAATTCTGTTCTAAGGCCGTTATCTGGATTGAAAGACTTTAGATACTGAATGTTGGAGTCATCGTACATTCCGTCCGAAAGTTTAATTGCAAGAAACTCTTTTTCAGAATAAGTAATGCCAAAGTGTTGTAGAATAAAAACGGATCTATCAGTTACACTCATCCATTGAATGTCTGTGTTCATTTTGTAAACTTTCCCTTGGTTTTTAATATGCCATTCACTATCGTTCGGTTGATATTGTTCTCCATCAAGTGAACCCAATTTCCCTAAATCGTGATTCAGAGCAGAGAACATCAACTCATCGTCTGTAAAATCAATTCTGGCTCCCAAACTTTGAAGTAGAACTTTTTGACCTCTTGCAGCTTTACATACATTCATAACATGGTCAATGTACCCACCATCGTATGCGTTGTGGTAGTGCGTAGTTCCACTTGCAGGTGCAATTAATGCACGTAAACCAAAACATCCATCGTCTGTTCCATATAAATGTAGTAGTTTTTCTTGTCGTTCACCTGTGAAGGTTTCTTCAATGAATTTTATAAAGTTTGTATAGTTTGTCTCTAATTCGGATTCGGTATATTTTTTCATACTACTATAATATAATACCGAAGAAAATTCGTCAAGTAAAATTTTTACCACTATATTCTATTTCAGTATCTTGTGATTTTATTAACTTTTTTTCTTTTCGTGTATTTGAGTACATTCTGTAATTAGCATCAGCATATTTTTGAGATGCTCTATCGTGGTATAAATGATATCCCGTCTGATTTACTATACCCAACGACACATTTGATGGAAGTCTGTTTTCTATAAAATCCAAGTCTTGAAACCCCCAACCTATAAAATCTTCGTTCATGCCACCAACTGACAAAAAAAGATCACGATTAACAATAAAGGAAAACTTACCAGTTTGGTTATTTGCGGAATAGTCTCCGTTCAACGAAACTCCGGCCGATGATATTAGTTGATTGGTTTCGTATTCATTTAAAAACAAAACAGAACTAAAGGGTCTTATTAAATCGTGAGTGTTTTTGTTTACATAATTCAATACACCTTTATAGTCAGTAAAAAAATCTGCATCAACCATCCATATGTACTTGGACTTTATTCGTTCGGCTGCACGATTAATTAATTTGGATTTATGGATTACGTTTTCTGAATCTATATTATCTATTATATGAGTCACACAGAAACGAGACTCCAAGTCGGTTTTGGTGTATTCGCTGTGTTGTTCGTATACAACGATATTACACTTTATTTTTAGAAGTTGTTTTAGAACAAACTCAAAGTTGTTTAATCTAAAACCGGTAAGTTTGTATATCGGTATTACTACTGATATAGTGTTCACTTAAAATTAACCACAAGATTGTGGACAACCTAATGTAGAACCTATAAGAAGACCTGATTCACACAGTTCTGCTATTGTATAGTGTGTTCCTTCTAGTGTTCCGTTAAACTGAATTGAGAAGCAACACTCTTGACGTGATGTTCCGTAGTTTATTGTCATTTTGACAATTTGTCCGTTCAGTGTTTCTTGTGCTCCTATTTCGGCAAGTATGTATCTTGGATCGTATGTAAATGAATCCATGCTCTGACCTGGTACAAAAGGTCTTGCTTCATTTGCATAAATGGTCATAAATGCAGGTTCTGAGCCACTCTTGACTCCTACAGGATAACAAATTTGAATGTCTTCTCTAACATTTTTCCACGAAACTTCAAGAGCATCTACGGGTTTTTGACCGGTTGGCCATATTATGTTGCTTCCATCTGCCATTGTGTACAACCTTGCATTGTTTGGATTGTTTATTAATGTATTGTCGGTATTATCGAGAAGTTCACTTATGGAAACTGAATTTCCTGAGTTACTGCTGATGATTGCTCTGTCAGAACCACAACACATTTCATCACTACACAGAATTGGATATAAATCTTGTGTTAAGTATTGTGCCCAGTGATTAGATGGAAGGTCTTCACCGTTTGAAGTTTTAATACGAAGTGTTACCTGCCTTTCTGTTATGCCACCATTTGACTCATTTGCTGGGAAAATCTCAACTGCATTATCTCCATCACTTGGCAAAGAGAAGTTTGTGATGACTGATTCGATTTCTGAATTATCGTTTGTCCATCGCATTTCAACATACAAATCAGTTGCCATATCAATTTCAAATCCAAGTGGTGTTGTGTTTGTTGAACCACCTACTCCCTCTTCTAGTCGGATTTCATACATAGCACCCTCTGTAAGAGATTCGTTTATTTGCCCACCAGGTCCTACAACCTTATCTTCTATGTCAACCTGCTGTGCTTCAGCACAACGACCTGTAATTTGTAGATTAGGTATGGAACGTACTTTTGCACTTGTTGCAAATGGGATTGTGTCTCTAATTGATGATTTACTCCAATTGTCTCCGTTTGTTGTTTTTACTTTCACAGTAATCTCACCGACACCGTTGACACCGTTTTCTCTAATTGCATCGTCACCAGATACAATTCCGAATTCACTTGAATCTTTGGTGACATTAAATGTAAATTTATTTGATTCGTCATTTAAAACAATTGCTTGTTCACTACTTCTCAACGCACCAATTTCTTTATACATTATATAATCATCACCACCCAACAAACGATTGTAATGCACTTCTACTACAAGTGGGAATCGACTTGACATAGAACCTATGTTTTGTATCTCAACTTGCCACCCACCTTCTATGAGTGTAGGTGTGATTACGTATTCTTCAAGTTCAGTTTGACCACCAGAGGATGATCCTGTCATGGGTCTATAATGTTGTATAATTCCTTCGGATGGACCGGTTGCAAGTAAAATTGGTTTGCTTATTGCAGGTTCTCTTGTTGATAAGTTGCTTGCAAATGAAATGTGTTCTGGAAAAGTTTGATCCCATAAAAAATATGTAGTACCTGGTTCTAAAGCATTGTTATCCAAATCAATACCCTCGAATCTAATATGACCAAACATAACAATTGTTGCGTTAGTGTTAATACCAGTTGGTTGCGTTGCACTTCCATCACAAATTGTTTCTACTCTCTCAACTACACCAATCACTTCAGTTAAATGTTCTCTATCGTGAATTCCAGGTGTCAAATCGTATTTTGCATATGCTTTATCATATGTTCCTCTTTTTTTATCCCAACGAACTACATCACCAACTTTAGGGCAATCATATGTAAGTATAGTTTCAAATGCAATTCTTCTGCTATCAATACCTGTATCTGCCAAGTGTTCTCTTATCTCTCTTGAAATAGATTCTCTGAGTAATGTTGTTGCTCTAGTTGCAATTTCAGTTGCGGATGATTCAGGTGTACCTGTAATAGCAGGAACGCTAACGTTTATTCCACATCCACCACCATTTCCGGCAGAACCTCCTACACTTGAACATCCTCTTAAATTAAAAGTGGAACCTGCCATTTTAGTAACCTCCTTCCGTGTTAGTATTTGTAGTGATGTAATCTTCTGGATTTACCGACTTTATCGGAGCAAGAGCCAACATCCATTGTGCAGTACCTCCAAGTTTAGGAGTTGAACGCCTAAATGTGTATATATTTTCAATTACGATTGTACCATCACTTGATTGTTTTATATATGTAACATACGCTGTATCGTCTTCTGCATTATATCCAAATATGGCATCAAGTGGCCATACTGCTTCAAGAAAATCTTTTAACTCATCAATTAATTTGTCGTAAGCAACTTGGTGTTGATTTGCCTGTTGTGTTGTGTACTCTGCTTTTTGTTGGTCTGTAATAATATTATTTGGGAACTCAGTTACACCAGGAAACTCTGCATCTAACGGAGTATAGTCACTTGCTTCTCCACGTGAATAAAACGTAAAATGCTTGTATCGCATATTTCCTATGTCATATAACGAACCCATTATGTTGATGTCCTATTTATTAAAGTCCAAACTCCAGTCGCAGTTGCAGTATTGCTATCCGCAGGTAAGTACCAATTTTCTGTTACATATTGACCCTCAATTGCTTGAAAGGTGTCCGTTCCTTGCCATCCTGTGTGAGTAATAAATACATGATCATTTTCTTGCGAGTTTGGTAATGCAGAATTTATGAATGCGTTTGCAGTTATACTTGTATAAGGTGCTTCTGTCGTAGTTAAATTCGTTGTTCTTCCTCCTGCTCCACAAAAAGTAGATGATGACGGATTTGGGTTTGTTGCATTGCATTGGTCTACTGGTGAAGGATACGCAGGTGAGTTTAATAATAAAATTTGTGTATCACTCACTGCATAAAATACTGCTTTTTCATACACAGTAACCGCACCTGTATTATCATCTCGCCTAAAAGGGTTGTGTATTGTAGTATTTCTGAAAGGTCTAATTCCTGTAGTAACCTCCATCATGTCGGTGTCTGCCCATGTAGCTGATTCCATCCCGTTTTGATAAGCATCTTCGTATTCTTGTTCAGTATAATCATATATAGTTTGAGATAATCTTGCACGACTAAACTCACTTTGTACTGTTTCGGGTTCAAACGCATCCAAGTAATAGGTGTATCCTTGTTTGAAAATTGCGTTTGTTCTGTTTTGATTATTTCCAACATTCAAAATACCAGCTGGTTTTTCAAAATTTACCATTCCCGCTGTTTGAACTTGAAAGTAGTCCGATGTTGACACAATAACAATTCCAAGAACATCTGCGTAATATGCTTTGTCTTTTTCATTAAGTACTCCACTAGCTGCTCTTGCATTTGACATTATATGATTACCATCAATAACCACATCTAAATACGCAGGTTTAGCACCCTCGTTTACTTCTTCAAATGGACCAGTTGGATCTATTCCAAACGAACCATCTAGATTTCTTGTAATTTTTCGTTTAAGACGCACAACATCACCAACTTTAACATTACTACAAGATGCATCAACTTCAATTACGAACTTATGTGGTTCTTCTCCACTTTCACATATTAGTCCTCGGTAATTTACTAATACACCTGATGATTCACTTGTTGCCACTAGCACAGGTTTTGAAACATGACTCAACGCATCTGAAAATGATTGTGACGGGTCACTTCTGCTTAACATACCCTCATTTCCGTTTAAATTGTCGGAAGATAAAAAGTATGTTGCTCCATCTGCCAAAGCTGTAGGTTGTGGATTTCCGTCTGAATCAACTATTTCTGATGTATGTGGTTTTATAGGTTTGCCGTCAGCACCTTCAAATTGAACATGACCTCCGAATGCAATGTTTATATACTCTATCTTAGAATTAGCATCAGATACATCTTCTCTTTTTATTTTACGAATTACTCCGACAACTTCCATGAGTGTATCATCAACAACTGCATTTAATTCGTCCGACCGATAAACTGATGATGCTTTTCTGTATTTAGTTCCGTTGCGTGTTAATACATTACCTACTTGATATTCTGCTTCAGGTGAAGATCCCGCAGGAACATAAAAGTTTAAAATTCCATCTTCATTTGCAATGGGTATTGATAACTCAGATGCACCAGGTGAGTCTGTAAATGATACACCATCTTCTGATTCATTAATTTGCAGATATCCTCCACCCCATCCAGTGTAATCATTAGGGACATCTGACAAAGATGGTAAACTTATACCTACATCACCCTGTTGGATTTCTGCAAGTTGTGAAGCAAGTGTGTTTGCCTCAATTGCCATCGTTTCACCTGTTGGAGAACCCGATAACCCAGAGGCATCTGTGTCCACTACAATAAGCAAATCCGATTTGGACAGCTTCTGCATCTTGTTTAAATCTGTTATTTTTTGGTTGGCCATACCTTGTGTGCTAACAATATATATAATAAATATACATATATTTTTATATTTTCATAAATATTGTCTACCTTAAACTTTTTATCTTCTTGACTATGAATTTTACTAGTTCTGACCGAATTATGTCTTCTTCGTCAAATTCAAAGTTAAAAATTCCCTTACTTTTTGATTCATCATCGGAGAAAAGATCAATTATATTTTTCAATCCTCCTTTGTTTCCAATGTCACTTTGCATGACATCACCACATATAAAAACTTTAGTGTTTTCACCTATTCTTGTCATAGTAGTTATAAGTTCTTTTTCTGTCATATTCTGTGCTTCATCTAATATAACGAACTTATCTGTCCAACTTGCACCTCTTAGAAATCCCACAGGAATTCCATAAATTCTTTCTTCTTCTTGTAAATACCTTACATCAACTGCTGATAGAAATTCTTCAAGTTTATCTTTAAATGGTTCTAAATAAGGAGCCATCTTGTCTTCTTGTGCTCCCGGAAGGAATCCTAACTTGGAATCAGCACTTTCTACTGCACTTCTAATATAAACAAGTTCACTAACTTTTGCATTACTTATCAACTCAAGACCACAATATACACTTAAATAGGTTTTCGCACATCCAGCAGGACCTTGAATAAACATCATTTTTGTATTCTCATTTAAAGCTATATCAATGAATGCTTTTTGTTTGTCTGTAAACGGTTTATGCTTGATTTGCAATTTCCGAGTAAGTTGATTGCTTCTCATATTATCTTGCAAGTGACAATCGTGAATTAAGTTTTTTGTAACTGTTTTTGATTTCTTGCTTGACATGATGAGTTTCCTGTTTATTATGACGTGAGTCTACTGTTTAATTAGTCTTGTTCAACTGGTTCGTCTTTATTATTAATATTTTCTATTTTTTTTATAATGTCTTTTATAATAGTACAATTTTCATATTTCTCTAATTCTATATAATAGTCTAGTAAATTTTGCAAGTTGGGAATGTAACTTTCTTGTTTGACCACTATTTCAAGGTTAGTATTTCTAAACTTAAATAAAGAAATTTTCGATGGAATAAGAGAATCTTTGACAAGTTCTGAAAAACATTTTAAAATATGCTTCATATATTTTTCCTTGTTTGCTTTTATATCAGCATTCAATTCATCGTTCTCCTTCGGGATTACTAAAATGTTTGCACTCATCATATATAAGTATTTAGGATAGATTTAATTTTACAAAGGTTCTCAGTCAAATGGGTAAAATTTTTAAAAGATATAAAAAAGAAGACGATACACCTACTCCTGCACCAATATTAAAGGAAACGATAAAATCAACTCCAACGCCCGTTACTAAAAAAGATAGCACTTTACAAAATGAACCCACGCAATCAAATGCTGAAAGGTTGGGTTTTTTTGGATTGGCAAAGAATTTAACTACATCATTAATTGCGTGGCAAAAAGCAGGCCGTCCAGTGGTCACTTCAGAACAATGGAATGAGAGAATTATAATTTGTAGAAGTTGCGAGTTTTGGCAAGAAGTAGGTACTACCAATATAGCTAGATGTAAAAAATGCGGCTGTAGTAGTGGAAAATTACTTCTTGCAACAAGTCGGTGTCCATTAAACCCACCTAAGTGGGACGTGGTATGATTATAAAAACTCTATCATTTTTTGGAAGATTGTGCGAAAAGTGTTTTTCATGTATATTTATCATTAAATGAACGATGCCAATTACAAACTGACCACGGTTAAAGTGTTATCAGAAAACTACTCCGAATTTAAAATGAAAACATTAAATTCTGATATGACTTTGCAAAAACTTGTTAATCGTGCTATTCATTTATATCTTAGTGAGTCTGATTTTAAGAAACAACTCGACGAGGCTGCCCCAATCACAAACAATAAAAAGTATTGATTGACTTTCGTGCAATTACTTAGTATTGTTTTTGTATGAAGAAAAAAATATTGCTTCTAGGGGACGATATTCGAGTTATATCAGGTGTGTCCCGCGTATGCAAACAACTTGTTTTGTCGGGTGTAGAAAAATATGATTGGATTCAAATAGCTGCTCAAAAAACAAATCCTGATGATGGTAATGTAGTAGACGTATCTGAGTCTGTTAATAATTTAGTTAATTGCAAAAACTCGTATGTAAGATTATATTGTACATCTGGTTATGGAAGTCCTTCTATTTTAAGACAAGTTATTAGTCAAGAAAATCCCGATGCAATATTACACATAACCGATCCAAGGAATTGGGAATGGATGTATAGAATGGAAAACGAAATCAGACAAACCATTCCACTGTGTTATTATCATGTATGGGATAATGATCCAGTTCCAATGTATAATAAGACTATATATGACTCAAGTGATTGGATTGGGTGTATAAGCAAGTTGACACATGAATGTGTAAAAAGTACGAGTAGCTTTGAAAATCATTCATATGTTCCCCACGGAGTTGATACAAAAGTTTATAGTCCACTTAACGAATCAAACTCAATAAGATGTCGTGAGAACATTCTAGAAAACTCATGTAAATTTATGGTGTTTGCAAATAATACGAATATAAGACGAAAGCAATTATTACTCACATTTGATGCGTTTGATAAATTTTGTGGAAACTTGAAAGCATCCGATGCCGAAAATGTTGCTTTATTGGTTCATACGAATCCCGAAAACCCATATGGTTCAAACTTACATACACTCGTTAATGAATTATATCCTAATCGAAACATAATATTTTCAAACCAAGTCGTTTCGGACGAAACGTTAAATCAAATGTATAATTCAGCAGATGTTACCATCAACTTAGCATCAAACGAAGGATTTGGTCTTTCCACCTTAGAATCGTTATCCGCAGGAACACCAATTATCGTTAACAAAACAGGAGGATTGTCAGAGCAAATTGATTCAGATAATTCATGGGGAATTGGTATATCACCCAAAGTTCGCAACTTGATAGGAAGTCCTAATGTGCCTTATATATACGATGATATATGTTGTGCAGAAGAAGTAGCAACTGCCATAAACGAACTATATGAAAAAAACTATGATGAACGAAAAGCAATGGGATTGCTTGGTAGAGATTTTATATTAAACAATGGATATACACTTGAAGATATGTGTGAAGGTGTATACAGAGGAATTGAAACGGCAATAGAAACCCATACTCCACGTGAAAGTTTCAAATGTATTAAGGTAGTGTAATGAAAAATAATAAAACAATATTCATTTCACCACTTGCATCTAGAAGTGGATATGGAGAACACGCACGTGAAGTTGGTGAGTATTTATGTGATTGGGATTCTTCATTTGTAGTCACGAATTGGGGGAGCAATCCAATGAATGCCTTGGATAATGAGTTGTCTGTTACCAAAAAATTAATAGAACGTATACAACCATCGGCAACGAGTGGTGAGTACGACGTATGCATTCACCTTGGTTTACCAACAGAATTTAAGACACTTGGAAAATATAATGTCGGAATAACCGCCGGAGTAGAAACAAATATATGCCCACTTCAATTTATAGAAGGGTGTAACAAAATGGACTTGGTTTTAGTTCCATCGGAGTTTACAAAAGAAACATTAACAAACTCACAATACTCACATGAGGGTGAACAGATAAAATGTACAACACCAATTGAAGTAATACCAGAATCCGTTAGTGAAAATTTCTATTACAAAAATCAACCAAACAGTGAGACTATAAACTCTAAACTCGATTCTATACAAGAAGAGTTTTGTTTTCTGTTTGTCGGTCAATGGATAACATCTACATCAGATGATGGTGGTAGAAAAAACATAAAGTCACTAATTCAAACATTCACATCTACATTTGATGCAGATGAAAACAAACCAGCACTTATATTAAAAACAAGTGGCACGGGTTTCAGTTTAATTGACCAAGTTGATATTGAAAAAAGAATCAGAGAGTGTGTAGGTGAGATAAATAATCCACCTAGTGTGTACCTACTCCACGGAGATTTAACCGAATCGGAAATGGCAACTTTATATAATCATTCAAAAATAAAATGTCACATCAGTCATACAAAGGGAGAGGGTTTTGGTAGACCCTTGTTGGAAGCATCTTTGAGTGGGAAACCAGTAATAGCATCAAAGTGGTCAGGCCATTTGGACTTTCTGCCAAAGAAACATTCATCTTTGATTCCTGGAAAACTAACGGAGGTCGGTGTGGTTAATTCATTATTCTGCCAAGGAGCAAAGTGGTTTAATGTAGATGAAAACAGAAGTCGTGAATTGATGATTGACGTATTCAGTAACTACGATAAGCATCTTAAAAGGGCAAAGGTTCTTGCGGAAATCAATGTTGATAAGTTTAGTAAGACATCAATATTTAATATATATGACAATATATTCAACAAGTACATCCCACAAAAAGCAGAATGTGTTGAAATAAAACTACCTACTATCAAAAAACTTCCTTGACATGAAAACCTATTTCCCTGCATACCGAAACAAAATGGTTGCGGGATTCCTCCCAACTTCCATTCCCAAAGTTAAACGTGGTCAATTAATAACATTCAGATATCCAGAAGAAAGAAGTCGACGGAAATCAAGTGGAACTGGTACTGTACCTAGATTAGTATTCGTATTAAATCAGAGATTAAATCCAGCAGGTGGAGGTAGATTACTTCATGGATTAAATTTATCCCATGTACCTTGGTTGGAATTCAGAACTTTTCTTAAGAGATTGATTACTCAAGACACACTTACTTTGATAAAAAGAAGATATGAAATGAAAGCACCGATTACTGAGATAATTGACAGGCCTAAGACTTTTTATCAAAAATATATACAAACTTATTTAGGAACTTATCCTTGCTACCGTACTTATTTTACTCACTTAATAAAACAACCCAAGGTGGGAACATTAAATTATGCCACACTATTCCCTCCTTCTAATAAAAAAGCAAGAGACTTATTAATCAGTAAACAAGAAACATTAAAAGACATACAAGATGAGGTAAGGGTTTTAAATGAAGTTGTAAATGTTAATACGATGAAATTAAAAGATGATATATTTACAAAATTAATTTTATCAAGATTTGGAAGTGTTGATAATTTCGTGGAGGCGGTGCTTGATATTGAAAAGTATATAGATGAAACATCCACAACTGACATGAATGAAATAGACGATTTACTAAAATGACAACATCAATCAGTTATGCAATAACCACACACAACGAAACAATTTCTTTTGAAAAGTTGGTAAACCGAATAAATCAGTATATAGATACAGACGATGAGTTGATTATATTAGATGATTATTCTACAAATACGCATACTTTAAAAACATTAAATTTATGTAAAAATGTACACTCATCAAAGTTCACCGGTAATTACGCAGAACATAAAAACAACCTTAACAGGTTGTGTACCAAAGAGTACATATTCCAATTAGATGCAGACGAATTACCAACCGAGTTATTATTGCACAATATTAAAGAAATAATAAATGCAAACAAAGTCGATTTGTTACTCGTTCCAAGAGAGAATATAGTTCACGGTATACAACAACATCATTTAACAAAGTGGAATTGGGTATGTGATGAAAAACAACGAATTAATTATCCAGATTATCAAGGTCGTATATATAAAAACTCTAACGAAATAAAATGGGTAAGACCCTTACATGAATACATAGAAGGTCATGTCACATTTGGAAGACTTCCTGGTAATGTAGGTCTTGATATACTTCATATAAAAGATATAGAAGGGCAAGTTGCAAACAACGACAGATACGATAGGAATTACAACGCAGATGGAACTCAAAGATGATAAACTTGGTGTGGTGTGTTGTTATTTCAATCCGTGCAACTATTTGTCTAGATATATTAATTTTGTATCATTCCACCAAAAAATATCAGAACAAGACGATATAGAACTTGTCGTAGTTGAATCGTATTCTGATGATGCAAAGTATAGAGCATCAAACATTCACAAAAACACAATCTCACTCCAATCAAACGAGGTGTATTGGCAAAAAGAGCAATTACTTAATATAGGAATTCGTGATTTATACAAACGTGGATACAAGTATATCGCATGGGTTGATGCAGACATTTTATTCTCCAACCACGATTGGGTGACCAAGTCAATTAAATCCATCAAGAAGCACAAAGTGGTTCAGTTGTTTGAAACTTGCATAAAGTTACTACCATCAAACAAAAGTTGTGTTATGAAATCTACGAGTTATTATTTTAATAATACCAAACCCGAACTACACAAAATTTTGAAGCGACCTGGTGAGCCAGGATATGCATATGGATACCACCGAGATGTCCTTGAACATTTTTATTTATACGAGAACGCAATAGTTGGAACAGGAGATTTCTTGAATTTACTCGGCTGTGTTTATTCAAAGGATGAGTTAATACCAACTATCAAAGACGATAGATTTTTCAAAGGAACTACATCAGAATTTTTAAATGATTACCTAGATTGGGTTGATCGGAATTACACAAAAATAAATAAAGTTTCGTTTGCACCAAATACAATATATGTCGAATATCATGGGACTTTTACCAAAAGAAAATATCAGTCAAGAGAATCTATAATAAAACGAACAATGTACAACCCAAAAAAAGACCTATTACCAACTTCCTCGGGTTTGTATACATTAAATAACAAAGAACTTAAATCAGAAATAAGAACATACTTTAAAACAAGAGACGAGGATGGTTTCATTGGAGTGATAAATAAAAACTTATCTTATAGAAATAAAATATTAAAACTAATATTGAAAAAAAATCCAGAATACGATGTTACAAAACTTGAAACCGACAACTTACACGAACTGCAACTCAAAAAACAAATTACATCGAGAATGCCAAAAATAAATAAAAATTTGAAAGTTGGAATAGTTGCATCAAAAACAAAAGAAGAGTATTTTGCAATCAAACGAATAGTCGCCGATTTTCATGTGGTAGTTGATAAGTCACCTCATCCGAATAGTTCAACTTTAATATCAAACATAGGCTCTGGTGACGCAGAAACATATTTGAATTTTATAGTAACCAATTACGACAACATACCCGATGTGGTGGTGTTCCTCTCGGATAAACTGAAGATTTCAGATAATTCGTATCAAAAAACTATAAACACTTTAATAACAGATGCCACCAACGAAACTAGATTAACATACATTACAACTGGATTTAAAAACTTTTATGTTAATGATGATACCCACATCAAAGATTATGAAAAACACAATGTAGTTGACAGTCATCATAACTATATAAATTGGGTTACCAAATATATACCAACTCAGTCAGTCACATTACTAAAAAGAACCATAGGAAAGAAAACAAATAATGTGGTAATCCACGATGGTGTACAACTCCGATACAATATAAACAATTCTTTTTTTGTGGGTAGGGATTGTATATTAAAAAAAGAAAAAGCATTTTACGAAACACTTCATGGTCGTTTGATAAACCTACACGATTCAGAAGAAGCAGATTACATCAATAGAAGTTGGGAGTTGATATTAACATGATAATAATTTCAATTCACATTTTTCCACATGAAATAAAAAGATTTCAAGGTATCGTTGAAACTTTTGAAAACTCTATCAAGTACCTAGACGATACTTCTGATATTTTACTCGATGTATCGTTGAACACAAACCCAACCTTAATTGATTGGAAAAGCGAAACACACGACAATATAGTAAATTCATTCAAAGGTGTGTGTAGCAAAATTTCAGTAAAGTCAAACTGCAATATTCACAACAACGAAATGTTTTTGGGTGTAAACGAACACAGACGAATCACCATAAAAAATTCAAACGACTCAGACACCATTATATTTCTCGACTCGGATTTACACTTTGATGAAACTTTATTGGCAAACCAATTAAATGCAGTTGAACACGTTAAGCATATAAACGAATACTACATAATAACACCTCAAATAATAAAGTTGTGGGACAATACGTGGGATTGCATTGTAAATCACAATTTCTTAAAAAAATCTCACGATTACTATAAGACTGCAAATGCACACGAAATAGCAAATACCAACTATGGACCTGTTGGTTTGAAACCCAATGATACATTTAAATGGGGTGGTGGTTGGTTTAATGCAATTTCTGCAAATCTATTAAAATACATAGGCATACCCAAATCATTTGTTGGATACGGTCCCGATGACACCTTTGTTATGGAGTGTTGTAAGATTATGAAAACACACAATAAAAATATACAACAATATATACTAACGAACATGGTAGTTGTTGAAAATAGACAACCCATAAAATCAAGTACGACATTGAAAACCAACACACAAGATTTCAGAGCAAACTGCAACAAGCAATTCGCAACAGAAGTTTCTGCATTTCGAGGAAAACTATAAAAACTACATATATATGGATATGAAACTGCGACATATCCTAACCACAACATTTGTATTATTTGTAACTACCACGAACCAAGGTTGCTTTAATGTAACATGGGGTCTAAAAGAACAACGACAAGAAATTGCTGGTGAGATTGCAAGAAAAGAAGGAGAACTTAATCGTCACACAAGAGCATTCGTATCAGGAACCGTAGATGCTTTATCTTTATCAGAAGACAAGTCCAGAGAAGATTTAGTGGCATTGTCGTTTGCTCAAAAAGCACAAGAGATAGTTGGACTACCGCAACCTGGTGATAAAATCCACGTAGAAGATGTGATAAGTAACAATGAAATTGCAGTGAAGAATATAGCAGACAGAGATAAAGACGTGGTTGAATTAAGTAGACGCAAAGAAATTCTCGGACATGACTTAAAAGACACCGAAGAAAAACTAATCAGTTTAGGTGAGTTGAAAGCAAAAGAAAACAAAGATGGATTCTTTTCATCGTTATGGGCATGGTTGACAGGAACATTCGGTTTGCTTGGAGCAATAGCAGTTTGTATTATAGCGGGTCCTGCGTTATTGCCGATTATCACACAATTCATAGCTTGGTTGGTGGGTAAAATACCAGGACTAATATCTTGGTTGGGGATCACAAGCAGTCAAATGACATCAAATATCATCAAGGGTGTCCACGATGCTAAAGAAAAAATCCGTGCAGTTGACGATGATAAAAAGTTATCCAAAAATGAGGTATTGAGTATATTTGGGTCTTCGTTAGGAAACTCAACAAATGCTTCTGATAAAAATGTAATTGATAGAATAAAACGCAAATTCAAGTAATAAAGCAATCTATTACATATTTATTATAAAAGGTTATATCGCATTAATTAAATGGAGATTGCGTTATATGAAAATTGGAGTAGTTGGTAATGGTTTCGTGGGTCATGCAATGACATTGCTTAGACCACACGTAGAAGTATTGGTATGGGATGTAGTTCCCGAAAAAAGAGACCCTAAAACATTGGATATTGAAACATTTGTAGAGGAGTCCGAAATTATTTTCGTTGCAGTTCCCACACCAATGAATTCAGACGGAAGTGCAAATCTTGATATTGTTCGTGCAGTATGTGAAGAAATTCAAGAAATAGATGATAGCAAATATATCGTGTTACGTTCCACAATTCCACCTGGAACAAGTGAAGAACTTGACGTAAACTTCATGCCAGAATTTCTTACCGAGAAAAATTGGGAAGAAGATTTTAAGAATTGCGATCAATGGATACTTGGTTCTACTGATCCTTTTTTATATGAAAAAACAAAACGTATGTTTGAATTGGCATATAATAATGGAAATGGTTCGGTTGTCAATAAAGAAGTTATTCAATGCAAACCAAGTGAAGCAGAAATGATCAAGTACTTGAAGAATGTGTTTTTAAGTGTTAAGGTTGGATTCTTTAACGAACTTGAAAGCATATGTTCGGAGCTTGGTATTGATTATGAAAATGTTCGTTGTATTGCTACACAAGATAAACGAATCGGAACAGGTCATACCAAAGTACCAGGACACGATGGTCATCGTGGGTTTGGAGGAACTTGTTTTCCAAAAGACACAAACGCATTGGCCAATTTTGCAAAAGAAAATGGAATTGAATCACCAATTTTAGATGCAGTAATTAAAAGAAATGAAGAAATAGATCGACCAGAGCAGGATTGGAAAGCAGACAAAGGTCGTGCAGTTGCCGAGGAATAAAATGAAGTACTACGATTTCTTCAATGGAGATGCAGATGGTATAATCAGTTTGCATCAATATCGTTTGCATTTTCCAC
>CEVF01154436.1_pt1 | contig 23410 bp, 25 predicted proteins | sample 356441 | NCBI WGS metagenome assembly CEVF01 (sample SAMEA2622765, study PRJEB7988) | marine metagenome | biome: marine biome (ENVO:00000447); feature: surface water layer (ENVO:00002042); material: "saline water (ENVO:00002010), including plankton (ENVO:xxxxxxxx)" | depth 5 m | reverse complement strand
GAAGCTCCAAAGGAAATCAAGGACGAAAACCATCCGGAATTGCCCCCGATAACACAAACCTTATTGATCATTGGTTTGCCCATTGTATTGATTTTACTGAATACGATTATGGCTGCCGGGACATTTGGTCAAGCAAATCCCATGGTCCTGAATACAATAGCTTTGATCGGACACCCTTTTTCCGCACTGATCATTGCCAATTTGCTGGCATGGTACTTCTTTGGCTTGCGAAAAGGGTTTACCAAGGACCAACTCCTTAAAATTTCAACGAAATCCTTGGCTCCCGCGGGTACCATTATTCTTTTAACAGGGGCAGGTGGTGTTTTTAAACAAGTACTGACCGATACCGGGGCAGGTGAACTATTGGCAACCTCCCTGAGCAATGCAGGGATTCCCACTTTAGCCTTTGCATTTATCAGTGCGGCCATTGTACGAATAGTTCAAGGCTCCTCAACCGTAGCCATGATAACGGCCGCTGGCCTGGTTTCCCCCTTATTGGTGAATGATGCCCTTAATTCCATAGAACTGGCCTGTATGGTGATTGCCATTGCCTCAGGGGCCAGTATTTTCTCCCATGTAAACGATAGTGGTTTTTGGTTGGTGGGTCAATATTTGGGAATTACGGAGAAACAGACATTCCAATCTTGGACGGTTATGACCACTATTTTAGCATTTGTCGGAGTACTTACCGTTTCCATCGTTTATGTTCTGGTATAAAAAAACCACCTATAAAAGGTGGTTTCAATATTGGGTGAATAATACAATGTTTATTGCTCGTTCTCCGCTTTCACTACAAGTCTAAATCCTTCTCCGTGAATATTTAGGATTTCTACCAAGTCATCTTTTTTAAGATACTTTCTCAACTTGGCAATATACACATCCATACTTCTGGAAGTAAAGTAATTATCATCCCTCCAGATTTTGGTCAACGCCAACTCCCTGGGCATCAAATCATTTTCATGGAGTGCCAACAAGCGCAACAATTCATTTTCTTTGGGTGAAAGTTTGATAGGTTCCTCATCTTTATATTTCAGGAAACGAAGTTTTGAGTTCAAATGGAAATTTCCAATTTCAAACTCAAACTGCTTGCTATCCGCTAAGGAACTGGAAGCTTTTCTTTGCATGATTGCCTTCAGCTTCATCAACAGTACCTCAGAATCGAAAGGCTTGTTCAGATAATCATCCGCTCCAGCTTTGTATCCTTTCAGGACATCTTCCTTCATGGTCTTGGCGGTAAGAAATATAATCGGAACGTTCTCGTTCTTTTCACGGATTTCTTTTGCTAAGGTAAATCCATCCTTATAAGGCATCATCACATCCAAAATGCACACATCGTAGTTGTCTTTTTTGAACTTTTCAAAACCTTCCATTCCGTTTTTTGCCAGAACAACATCAAAATCGTTCATGGTCAAATAATCCTTTAGGACAATTCCAAAATTTGGATCGTCCTCCACCAATAGTATCTTCTTTTTCTCTGTATCCATAGTTCGCTTTTTAAATTAAAGGGAGCTTTATGAAGAAAGTACTTCCTTTTCCTTTTTCACTTTCTGCATAAACCTCGCCCTGATGATCATCAATAATTCGCTTTACATAGGCCAAACCCAATCCATGGCCCTTAACATTATGTATGTCGCCGGTATGTTCCCGGTAAAATTTTTCAAATACTTTTTTAAGGACAGCCTTGCTCATACCTGCTCCCTGGTCCTGCACTTTTATTATAATACTGTTTTTGACCGTTTCCGTATATACATCGATTTTGGGCGTTTCCGGTGAATACTTTACCGCATTGTCCAAAATGTTGACTATAACATTGGTCATGTGCATCTCATTGGCCAGTACTTCGGACCGTTTTGCGTCAAGATGGGCATTTACATATCCTCCCCTATCCTGAACAATCAAATCAATATGGGCAATTGCATCACCGATTATATCGTGCATATTCACCCTGTCCTTGCTAATGTCCAACTGGTTTTTTTCCAGTTTGGATATCCTCAGTACATTTTCTACCTGGGCGTGCATACGTTTGTTTTCGTCACGTATCATTCCCAAATAGCGAAGTACTTTTTCTTTGTCCTCAATGGCCTTCGGGTTTCGTATTGCCTCTACCGCCAGGTTAATGGTAGCAATCGGCGTTTTAAACTCGTGGGTCATATTGTTGATGAAATCCGATTTGATTTCGGAAATACGCTTTTGTTTGATCAACTGATAAATGGCACTTGAATACGCCAACATAATTATCAACGTAAAGACCAACGACATTATGGCCATTCCCATCACCGAGCTAAATATGTACTTTTTCATACTCGGGAATGTCAGCAGCAATGAAAAATTGGATACTCCCTCACTATCTTTAAAAATTGGCGCCTGGTAAATTTTGGAGCCGGAAAACTTAAATTTCTTAGATCGTATTTTTGTGGGATATCCTTGGCTGTACACCCCATATTCATAATCCGTATCAATATTTCTATTGCTCAATTCCTGACTGAGGAGCAACTCCAGCTCTTGATTGGAAACTCTTTTATGGATGGGGCGTGTTTTTGCGGCTTCCATAAAAACATCTTCCCAAGCAGCTTTATCAATGCTGCTCAATCCTCCGATTTTTTCAGCACGCTGTATGGGGGTCAAACTATAACTCTTACCATCTAGGCCATATTCTTCCTTAAAAACAGCTTTGGTCCGCTTGCTGGTATAGTTTTTTATGGTAGTTGTATCATTGTTACCATCAGTATTTATATCAAAGAACGCCGAGGTTATGTTGTAATCTTCTTCTAGGATCCCATGGGAATAAAAAAGAATCTCGTCCGAGTTCAGATCACGGTCCACGAACAAAAAATTCTTGTACTGGGTACTCTTTGGTTCACCAATACTATCTATAAGAGAAGCCAAACGGTCCGAGTATTCCTTCATCTCCCGCTTCTCCACCCTACTAGCAACTTTGTCCAGAATGTCCGTAACTGTTCTTGAAAATTGTTCCTCTTTGTCGTTTATGGATGTTCGAATCCAATATACCTGCACAAAAATTATCCCTAAAAGAGATAAGCTCATAAGAACAACCAGAAGAACGAATAGCTTCTTGTTCATTGGTGTAAAATTAAAAATTTAACATTTAGTAATTTTAGCGTTTAACCAAAACTTAACATAAATGTTAAAATTTAGATGATAATGCTAATAGTTTGAGGTGTAGTTCTTTAACCTTTTTTTTGGTTTTGTCCAAGTCCAGGTTTTCTATTGAACAATGGGCCAGTTTCTGTTTTTGCCCATCATCCAATTGGTTTTTCATCCGATCAACGACTGCCTGTGTTGCAACTTTGTCCCTTTCCACCACCCTTTGAATACGTGTTTCGACAGGTGCGGTCACTAAAATAGTGTAATCATATTTATCTTGGGCATCATTTTCAAAAATCAATGCAGTTTCCTGTATCACGTAAGGCGTTTCTTTTCGTTTAACCCATTTTAAAAAATGCTCCCTTACCGCAGGATGTACAATTCCGTTGAGTTTTTCCAATAAAATTGGATCTTTAAAAACTTTGTTGGCAATGTACGACCTATTTAAAACATCATTGCTGTAAGCCTCGTTGCCCAGTAATTCAATGATCTTCGATTTAACCTCGGGTGAGGTTGCCATCAATCTTTTAGCCTCGGCATCAGAATCATAGACAGGGACCCCAAGTTCCATGAACATTTTGGCCACCGTGCTTTTTCCACTACCGATCCCCCCTGTGAGCCCAACTATCATCATTGTTGTTCCAAAACAAAATTTACAGTATTCTCTTCCAACTTTACATCGTACACTTTTTGGGGACTTTGCGTAACCTTCAAAAATAAAGTACTGCTCTCAGAACCCTTTAATTGACCATAATCCGCTACAATTTCAAAATCCGAAGCGGATATCTCCTTTAATCGTTCAATGGTCGCCTTGCACAACACGGTGACCTCATCAGGAAAAGTCTTTATCTGATACCCCTCGGGGACATTGATGACTTTCACCGGGACCTCGAACACTTTTTCGGAAAACTTGGACACCTTGCCACTGACCGTTGCCCGACCAGTTGAAAAAATACTATTGTCCAATCCTTTGGGAAACACCAAGCTTACCTCATTGGTAAAATCAGCATTTACATCGTTTAGTTCTATAAGGGATGTTTCAATTGATTGGATGGTGTCAATCTCACTTTTTGGACCTTTTACTTCCACGGAGTCAGGCGATATCTTTACTTTTCCATCCAAAATATAGTTCTGTTGAAGCTTCAGGTCCAACTTGGCCCGTATCGGTATTTTTTTGGAGTCGACCTGATAAAGGTCGACCTGCAATTGGTTTCTATCCAATTCCAAAAGTGAAATGTTCTGCGATAGCTGTTGGTCCATCTGTCTTTTCAACGCTTCCTCGCTCATTACATATCCCCCATTTTGGAACTCAACTTGCGATAGATCGATATCTATCCGACGTTTAAATATTTTATAATACAAAAACTGAAATCCACTGGTCCTGAGTTTTACTTCAATCTGATCGTTGGAGTTTTTTCCCAACATCAAGGAATCCGGTAGATTGCGGTAGTTCAAAGTGAAATATGCCCGGGATTCGTATGTATCGGAAAGGTTGCTAATGAACCATGCCAAAAAAGAGCATAACAGGAACAGTGAAAACACTTTCACTTTCTTTTTGTTGAGGCCGTGCAATACCTTTTTGAACACTTTTTATTTTATCTTGAAAAATAGTTTGGGAAACAGCTCTTCTGGTTCCTTTTTACTAAAGTTAAGCAACATTGTGGACTTGAAAAAACCAATTCCATATCCCGTGAATTGGGTCAAAGCGGCATATATCGCCAAAAAGGCCACTTTTAGATTTCCATTCTTGATCAACGCATCCAAAAATAAAACTACAAAATAGAACATATAAAGCAACAAGGGCAACCATAGACCTGCAAAAACCAAGATTACAGCCACGCACAACCCTGACATGAACAGGGTAGGAAACCAGTACGTAGGCTTGGCCGTTCCGGGGTGCCATTTGTTCAAAATTGGGCGAACCATACCAAATTTATTTACCTGGATATAGAATTTGTTCCAATCAATTCGTCTTTTATGGTATACAAAGGCCTTGGGGAACAATCTGGTTTCAAATCCAGCTTTCCATATCCGAAAGGTAAGGTCTGGATCTTCACCTGGGTGTATCCGACCAAATCCTCCCGCTTTTTCGAAAGCTTCCCGAGAGATGCCCATATTAAAACTACGTGGCTGAAACTTTCCGACGGCCCTTTCACCTCCACGTATTCCCCCAGTGGTCAAAAATGAGGTCATTACATAATTAATGGCCTTTTGTACTGTGGTGAAAGAGGCATCGGCAGCGTCCGGACCACCAAAACAATGCACAAATTCCCTCGCAAGTTCCTTGTCCACTTCGGATAAATACTGTTTTGGAAGAATGCAATCCGAGTCCAGAATTATGAAATAATTTCCCTTGGCCTTTTTCATTCCATAGTTTCGGGAATCCCCAGGACCTGAATTTTCCTTAAAATAGTACGAAATCCGAAGATTGTCCTGAAAAGATTTGACCACATCCTCCGAGCTTTCGGAAGAGCCATCTTCCACTATGACCACTTCAAAATCTTTTGAAAAATCTTGCTTTTGCAAACTTTCCAATAGTTCCCGAATTTCTTCCGGTCTGTTGTACACCGGAACCACTATGGAGAAAAAAGTGTTCATATGAAACGGAAAAGCCACCCCGAAAAAGGATGGCTTTCCTTATATTTTTATAGGTTTATTTTGAAAATTCGTCAATGACCTCTTGGCTTACCCCTGTATTGGAAAAACCTCCATCGTGAAAGAGGTTTTGCATGGTCACCTTTTTGGTCAAATCAGAAAACAAAGAAACGGTATAGTTTGCACAATCGTCGGCCGTGGCATTGCCCAACGGAGACATTTTTTCAGCATAGTTGATAAAACCATCAAACCCTTTCACTCCCTGTCCCGCAGTGGTTGGGGTCGGTGATTGGGAAATGGTATTCACCCTAACTTTATGTTCCTTTCCAAAAAAGTAGCCAAAACTTCTCGCAACGGATTCCAAATAAGCCTTGTTGTCCGCCATATCATTATAATCCGGGAATGTTCTTTGCGCTGCCATATAGGTAAGGGCGACTATGCTCCCCCACTCGTTCATGGCCTCAGCTTTGTAAAGCGATTGCATAACTTTATGGAAAGATAAGGCCGATACATCCCAACCTTTGGCGGTGAAGCTATAGTTCTCATCGGTGTAATGTCTTCCTTTTCTAACATTTACGGACATCCCTATGGAATGAAGGACAAAATCCAATTTTCCGCCCAAAATTTCCATGGACTTTTCCACCAAATTTTTAAGGTCCTCTTCATTAGTGGCATCTGCGGGAATAATTTCTGAATTGGTTTTTTCCGCCAGTTCATTGATTTGCCCCATTCGCATGGCGATGGGCGCATTGGTCAGCACAAACGTACCACCCTCTTCATGAACACGTTCTGCAGTTTTCCAAGCAATGGAATTCGCATCCAAAGCCCCAAAAATGATTCCTTTCTTACCTTTTAAAAGATTGTATGCCATAGTTTTTTGCAATTGTTGATTGTCCGACAAAGATATTTAAACTATTTGAATGTTAACCCTGGACAAGTACATAGATTCTGTCATGCCGAACTTGTTTCAGCGTCTCATCCACCCAACAGCTTATTTAATGGGGCCTTGAAACAAGTTCAGGGTGACGGTCATTAATTTTAATGGAGCAATTAATCTGGGATTTATAGTGCTACTGCAACAACTCTTTGGCATGCGCCAAGGCAGATTCGGACAAGGATTTCCCTCCCAGCATCTCAGCCAGTTCCCGTACACGTTCATCTTTGCTCAACTGTTTGATATGGGTACTTGTACCTTCCGGTCCCTCTTCTTTGTACACTTTGAATTGATAGTTTCCTTTTGATGCGACCTGGGGCAAATGGGTTATGGAGAAAACCTGCATATTTTCACTCATTTGTCGCATGATCTCTCCCATCCGGTTTGAAATTTCCCCAGAAACTCCGGTATCAATCTCATCAAACATCATAGTGGGTAGGTTTTCGTATGCCGCCAAAATGGATTTGATGGTCAACATGATCCGGGAAAGTTCACCACCTGACGCCACTTTTTTAAGTTCTCCGTAATTGGAGCCCTTGTTGGCGGAAAACAAGAACACTAAATCATCTTTTCCATTGGCTTTGAATGATTTGGACGGGTTCACCTCAATATTAAAACTAGCTGACGGCATACCCAGGGATGCAAGGTCTTTTTGCAGGGTTTCCTTCAACTGTGGGATTACTGATTTTCTGCCATCGCTTATTTTTTTTGCCCAAGCATCCACTTGTTCGGTAATGGCGTCAACCTCTTCTTGTTTTTCTTTGATCTTGGATTCTATATTGGCCACGGCATCCACCTTTTGGGCCAGTTCTTCCCGAATGGCAATCAAATCGGATACTGTGTCGGTGTGGTGTTTTTTCTGGAGATCGTACAATCGCTGCAACTGTCCGTTTACCACTTCCATCCGTTCCGGATTGGCCTCCACCCTGTCCTTCAACCGTTCAAGTTCGGAAGCTATATCATCGGTTTCTATCAAAACAGATTGGATCCTTTCGCTCAATAATTTATAGTCCGATCCAAAATCAGCTAAATTTTGGAACGCTCTTTTCAAATCGGTAAGCCGGCCCACAATACCCAATTGTTCATCGTTCAACAATTGATGTCCTGCAGATAATTGCTCCATGATCTGTTCCACATTACTAAGCTCCTCATATTCGGCCTCCAACTCTTCCTGCATACCTTCTCTGAGTTTGGCATCTTCAAGTTCCTTCAATAAAAAACTGTTGTAATCATGTTCTTTATCGGCATCAGCCTGAAAATCCACCAATTTTTGAAGCTCTTTGGATGCCGTTCTCAGCTTGTCCAATTCTTCGGCATATCGAGAAATGTTTTCTTTGTTCCCTGCCAAAGCATCCAGTACTTTCATCTGAAAATCGTTCTCGGTAAGGCGCATGGTCTGATGCTGGGAATGTACATCTACCAATTGGTCGCCCAAGGCCCGCATCACATCCAAAGTGACGGGAGAGTCGTTCACAAATGCCCTGGATTTACCACTGGGCAATATTTCCCTACGAAGAATGGTCGTGTCTTCATAATCCAGGTCGTTTTCCTCAAAAAACTGTTGTAGGTGGTATTTGGATATATTGAACTCTGCCTCTATTACGCATTTTTGATCCTTGTTCTTAAGGGACGAAAGATCGGCCCGCTTACCCAATACCATGGAAAGACCTCCCAACAGTATTGATTTTCCAGCCCCGGTCTCCCCTGTAATGGTGGTGAACCCGTTGGAAAATGCCACACTTACATCATCAATAAGTGCGTAATTTTGGATGGATAGATTTACTAGCAATATTGAAGATTTTACCCGTAAAGATAAACCTCTTTGGAGAACTGCACTAGTAATTTATTTCATTCCATGTGCTGGAATAAAATGGAGCCACTTTATTAAGGGTCTCCTTGAGTTTCACGATGTCCACTTTGGGACCATCGGAAAAGATATTTTGGATTTCTTCCGATTTGGCATCAAAAAAAGTCTGGATCAAAAAGGCATTGGGCCTACGGCTTATCAGTGTTTCGAACAAACGGAGACTGCCCGCAATAATCTGCTTTCCCGTACTATTGTTATCGGCAAGGATATCGAGGCCTTTTCTGTGATAGTTGTACATGGCAATACGATATTCCCTAAAAGAGTTGCTCAAGAGGTTGTCCACCAATTCAAACCGGCTTCTATCCCCTGTTTCCTGGCTCCATCCACTGTAACTGGAGCTCTGTGCCTGTGTTACAATATTTTGTGCCATACGGTAATAATCGTTGCCGCCTTCCAACGAAAAAGTATCGGCGTCCAACCCTAAAATGATATACACATAATACGAAATTACACCCACCAAATTGGAATCAAATGAATTGGGGTTATATACCAAGGGCTGAAATTCTTGGTATTGAAAATTAAAGGCATTGTCCTTGTAATTGAACACAGGGCTTTCGTATGTAGTATTGAATACCGGCCGTGTCGACTGAATTTGGATATTGGCTTCAAAACGGTCGGATTCATATTGGGTAACGGTAATGAACATTCGTGCATTGACGCGTTCATTTTCGCGATACACCCTGTTTGTCCATTTATTCTTGTTTACAAAATCGTTCAGTGAACGCTCCAAAGTCTTAAATATCTGTTGATTGGTCTGCCCAACTTGATCGGAATTTACGGTGATCACACAATTCAGTTCCTGAGCTGGAACGGCATTGGCCACAAACAACACTAAAATTGCAACAAGTATTTTACGCATGGATCCTGGAGATGATTTCTTCCCAAATATCGGAAGCCACTTCGGACTTCGTCTTCAAACCAAACGTTTTTATCTCAAAATTCTTATCTATAAACGTGATTTTATTTGTGGTGCTTCCAAATCCGGCGCCATCATCTTTTAAAGAGTTGAGGACAATGCCATCCAAATTCTTTTTTTTGAGTTTGCCTTTGGCATTTTCGAGTTCGTTTTGGGTCTCTAGGGCAAATCCCACCAAAAATTGATTCATTTTATTTTTGCCCAATGACATGAGGATGTCGGGGGTGCGCTCCAACTCAATGAACATATCCCCTTCCTTTTTCTTTACTTTTTCCGTTGCGATGGATTTGGGCCTATAGTCCGCCACAGCTGCGGCGCAAATGACCACATCCATATCCCCGTAATATTTGTGACAGGCTTCGTACATTTCCTGTGCCGAGGTCACCCGCATCAGCTCAATGGAACGATGATTGACATCCAGACAGGTTGGCCCAGAAACCAAAATCACGTTGGCTCCCAAATCCGCCGCTTTCTTGGCCAGTTCAAAGCCCATGGTCCCCGTGGAACGGTTTCCCAAAAAACGAACGGGATCAATGGCCTCGTGGGTGGGCCCCGCAGTAACAAGGACTTTTTTTCCCGTTAAAGGTAGTCCCTTGGCCAAATCCTTTTCTATATAAGTGATGATGTTTTCGGGCTCCGCCATACGCCCTTCTCCGTGCAATCCGCTTGCCAATTCACCTGACTCGGCCGGAATCATGGTATTACCGAAAGATTCCAGTTTTACCAACGAGTTTTTGGTGGAAGGATGCTTATACATGTCCAAATCCATGGCCGGGGCAAAGTAAACCGGACATTTAGCAGACAAATAAGTGGCCAAGAGCAAATTGTCACAAGTTCCATTGGCCATTTTGGACAAGGTATTTGCCGTAGCAGGGGCAATCAGCATGATATCTGCCCATAACCCAAGCTCCACATGGTTGTTCCAGGAGAGGCTTCCATCTTCCTCATTGACAAAATCGAGCAAAACTGGATTTTTGGAAAGCGTGGACAATGTGAGGGGGGAAACAAAAGAGCCGGCACTCTGGGTCATTACAACTTTGACCTGGGCACCAGCTTTAATCAGTAACCTAACAAGAAATGTTGTTTTGTAAGCGGCTATTCCCCCGGAAATTCCCAAAAGGATATTTTTACCGCAAAGCATTTCTTAGGAGTCTTTCTCTGTGTTCCTGTAGTAGATCTTATCTTCCAACCACTCTTGAACTGCAAGGGCGTGCGGTTTCGGTAATTTTTCGTAAAACTTGGAAACCTCAATCTGTTCCTTGTTCTCGAACACTTCCTCCAAGCTATCGCTATAGGTAGCAAACTCCTCCAACTTTTCCAATAACTCCTTTTTGATCTCGGAATTGATTTGGATAGCTCTTTTGGCTACAATGGAGATGGCTTCGTAAATGTTTTCGGTTTTTGCATCAAACTCATTTCTGTTGAGTGTTACAGTTGAAACCGGGGCCTTCGTGTTTTTCAAATCTTGCATATGCAGTGGTTTAAAAACTTATTTTTATTTGGATAAAGTATTGTTTTGATAAGCACTCATTTCCTCACGAATTGTTTCCGCAAGCTTATCTGCTTCTTTCTTAAATTTCGTTTCGGGGAAATAGCGCAATAAATTGTTGTAGGAATCGAGAGCGTCTTCCAACCGTCCTGGCTTTTTGTCCTCTGTACTGTTCAAGGCCAGCTCCGTAGCAGCTTCAATTCGGTAATAAAACGCTTCTTCCCTATATACTGAACCGGGATTATCGGTAATAAAATTATCGAACGCAGTTATGGCTGAAATCAAAATCGGCAAATTGAATTTCCCTAGCTTATTGAATTGCTTTGCGATTTCAATCTGTTTCTTTTCTTTTTTGGTGGTCAACTCCTTGGCCATGGCATTGGCCTCGTCATAATATTCTGAATCTGGATAATTATTGATAAAGGTTTGGAGTTTGGCCAAGGCTTTGTCCGTATCAGTTTGATCCAACGAATATCTCGGAGACAGTTCATAGTAGCTCTTTGCCCCCATAAAACTGGCTTCTTGGATTTTATCACTCCTGGGATAGGATTTTACAAAACGCTCGAACTGGTAGCCAGACAAATAATAATCGCCATTTTTGAAATAGCTATCGGCAAAAAAGAACATGACACGCTCACCCTGAGGTTTGCCCACATATTTTGGCGCAATCTGCTCGAACAGACGGATCGCCCTTCTATAATCACCTTCGTTGTACAGTTTTTCGGCCATATCGTATTTGGCCTTCACATCGGTTTCCTTGAGTACTTTTTGGTACTCACTACAGGATACGAGAAAAACTGTCGCGAAACAAAAGAGAAGTATTGACCTCATTTTCAAAAACATTTTGCAAAATTAGTGATATTGAACGGATATAAAAAATGAATTTTACATCCCAAATGTAATGGGTACGCTGTCCAATGCCCAAGAAATTGGGCAACTTTTAACTAATTTTACACATGTGCTCTGTCCAATACCTTTAATGAAGCGTTTATTTTCTCTTTTAGTGCCTGGGTGGCCTCGACCAATGGGAGCCTGACAATTGCTTTTGAAATTCCTTTGCTTTCCAGAACACTCTTGATGCCAGCAGGGTTTCCTTCTTCAAAAATAAGGGACATTAGGGGCGATAATTTATGATGGACACCGTAGGCACCGCTTACATTTCCTTCCAATCCCATTTTGATCATATCAGAGAAAAGTGTGGGCAATCCCTGTCCCAAGACTGAGATAACCCCGGCCCCACCAGCCAAAACGGTGGGCAATGCGGTAGTATCGTCACCAGAGATTACCAAAAAGTTCTCCGGTTTGTTCTGGATAATTTCATCAATTTGTGCCAAATCCCCACACGCTTCCTTAATGGCAACTATTTTGGAAAAATCGTGGGCTAACCTCAATGTTGTTTCAGGCAACATGTTGCTCCCTGTTCTTGAGGGCACATTATATAATATGACCGGTACCGGTGACGCTTCTGCAATCGATTTGAAATGTTGGTATATTCCTTCCTGTGTGGGCTTGTTGTAATAAGGGGATACCGAAAGGACCGCATCGAACTCGGAAAGGTCAAGGGTCTTCAATTCGTTGATGACTGCCATGGTATTATTACCGCCCACGCCAAGTACCAACGGTAGTCTTCCTGCATTGGTCCGCACCACAACATCCACCACCAACTGTTTTTCGGCCTGGGAAAGCGTAGCGGTTTCGGCCGTTGTCCCCAACACCACCAAATAATCCACGCCTCCTTGAACATTATGCTCAACCACCCTTGCCAATGCATCTACATCTACCGATAAATCTTCTCTGAACGGGGTTACCAATGCTACTCCTGTTCCGATCAATTGTTTCATTTGTTCAAATTTCTTTTAAGACCTTCAAATATTTTTTCAATTCGCTTTTGAACAATTTAAAATCGTTCAATGGAGTGTTTAAAATCAAATCATTGACCTTGGGGTCTTGTGAGCCTAAACCAACTTTTAAACGAGCTGGGGTTTTAACCGATAACAATTTCATCATCAAATTATCATCTTCATAATAATTGATCAACATGTCATACTCCCTGCCCAAAAACTCAAGAACATAACCGTTCTCAATCTGGCCCTTCCACCCAAGGTCCCTATCCGAGAATATTTGGATGGCATAAGGTGAATTTTTATCATATTCCCTTTTATAGCCAATAATTTTAATGGCATTGGGCCTCAACCCAAAATCATCAATAAGCTCGTAAAAGGCCTCCGCTTTCTGGAAATTATCAACATCAATTATACAGCCGATACTGGTAATTCCCTTTTCCCTGATTACGGCCCTTGGAGGTTTCTCCATTTCCTCCTTTAAATATTTAAGCCCGGATTTAACTTTAAATTTGCCTTGGAGTCCTTTCAAAAACATATTTTTGATGATTTTTACAAAGGTAAATAATCTACCAAGACGACTTAACAAAGATACGCACGTGAAGAATTTATTTTTAAAACAATTTGTTATATTTGCAACAATCTGTTTTTTTGTATCCTGTAAAAGTGATACCGTCAAACTTGCCGAAATCAAGGGCCAACAGATTCCGATTGATTCCACAATCTCCAAAGCAGATTCCATCTCCAGTTTTGTGGAACCGTACAGAAACAGGATCAATGAAGTATTGGACAGCACTCTGGCATACGCGCCAAAACCACTTTTATTGAACGATGGCGAGCGAAACACCTCCATGGGCAACCTAATGGCAGATATCGTTTTTGAGGAGACAACGCCCCTTTTTAAATCAAGAACCGGAAACGATTTGGATTTTGTGGTACTCAATTACGGTGGGGTACGCTCCATAATCTCCGAAGGCAATGTTAGTGCGCGCAATGCCTACGAGGTGATGCCTTTTGAAAATTATATCGTAGTGGTCGAGCTAAGCGGTTCGGCAACAAGACAGTTGATCAATTTTGTATCCAAAGCTTCCCGGAGGCATCCGGTATCGGGCATCCAGATCGTTACTGACAAAAATGGATCACTGGAATCCGTGAACATTCAAGGGCAGCCTTTTGACGAAAACCGCAATTACTTTGTAGCCACCTCCGATTACCTTGTTAACGGTGGACCAAGTATTGGTTTTTTCAATGAGATTGTTTCAACGACGGAAACAGATTATCTTTTAAGAAACGCTATCATCGATTACTTTAAAAAAGTAGATACCATAAAAGCGGTAGTCGATGATCGGTTTATTCAATTGGATTAAAAAACGGGCCAAAAAATTGAAAAAGATGAAACGAAGGGACTTTATAACCAACACTACAGCAGCCTCCACCCTAATTGGTTTGGGAGGTCTCAGCTTTAGCTCTTGTTCCAATTTGGGCAAAAAACATATCACTATTCTGCACACCAATGATGTGCACAGCCATATAGATACCTTTCCCGCCTCCCATTCCAAATTCCCGAATTTGGGTGGAGTTGCCCGCAGGGCCACTTTGGTAGAACAGATACGCAACGAGAATCCCAATACCTTGCTTTTTGATGCGGGCGATATTTTCCAAGGAACCCCATATTTTAATTTTTATGGTGGGGAACTGGAGTTTAAACTGATGAGCAAGCTTAAATATGATGCCTCCACCATTGGAAACCATGATTTCGACAATGGGATTGATGGTCTGTTGGCCCAAATGCCACACGCCACGTTTGAAATGATCAATGCCAATTACGACTTTTCCAACACCGTGATGGACGGTTATGTAAAACCCTATAAAACTTATTTGGTGGATGGTGTAAAAATTGGGGTTTATGGCCTGGGCATCGAACTGGATGGACTCGTGACCAAAAAACTGTACAAGGAGACCCAATATTTGAATCCTTATGAGATTGCTTTGGATATGGAGAAAAAACTCAAGGAAGAAGAACTTTGCGACCTGATTGTTTGTCTATCCCACTTGGGTTATGATTACAATAATCCCGAAAGACCATGTGATACCCGATTGGCACAGCAAACCTTCCACACCGATTTGATCATTGGAGGCCATACCCATACCTTTTTGGACAAGCCCGATGTACGCACCAACCAAAATGGAAACTCCGTATTGGTGAACCAAGTGGGCTGCTATGGTATTAATCTAGGCCGTATCGATTTTTATTTTGATTCGGAGAAGAATGCTTCTGCCGAAGGGGTCAGTATTACGGTTTAGATCTGTGAAGGGTTGGTTAATGGTTATTGGTGAAGGGTGAAGGGTTGCTGGACCCTGAGCGTAGTCGAAGGGTTACGGGTAAAACGTCAGATATCAGAAGATAGATGTCAGATGTTAGAAGTTGGGTTTCGGGTTAAGGGTTACTGATTACTGCTTACTGCCAAATGGTTATTGATCATTGGTTATTGTTTATTGTTTATTGTTTATTGTTTATTGCAAATTAATTAAAGGTTCGCCTCGACCAATACTCTCAATTCCTCTTCCAGGCTATATTCCGGGAAAGGTTTGCCCGCACGGTCGTACCAATAGCCCGCATTCCACTTATCCCCTTCTTTCCGGTGCAAATAGGCATGTATCCAACTCCCTATAGGCGAATGGATATCTTGGGCGATGCTATGCGATAATTCCCAGTCACCTTTCGCATCAAACCAAAGGGATTTTAAGGAATCCGGCCACTCATTTGGTGGGGCATCCAAATCTAGGGTTTCTTCAAATTCTTCAAAAGTAGTAGGTATCATGCTTCCAGTTTTTGCAAAAATTCCTGCTCGGATATTATGGGAACACCCAAACTCTCCGCCTTTGTTTTTTTACTGGGACCCATTTTGTCGCCAGCGACCAAAAAACTAGTTTTAGAGGATATGGACGAGGATACCTTGCCCCCATTGTCCTCTATCATTTTCTTTAGCTCATTCCTGCTAATGGTCTCAAACACACCTGAAACTACGAAAGTCAGACCCTTTAATTTTTCCGTTTGATTTTCAAGCTGTTCATCAGATAATGAAAATTGCAATCCATAGGATTTTAACCGATTGATTATTTCCATATTGGCAGGTTCCGCGAAAAAGTTGACCACACTTTCTGCAATACGTTCCCCTATCTCATCCACAGCCATGAGTTGTTCCTGGGAAGCGGCCATTAAGGCATCAATATTTTTGAAGGCTTTTGCCAATTTTTTGGCCACCGTTTCCCCCACATATCGGATTCCCAAGGCAAAAAGCACACGTTCGAACGGGATTTTCTTGGAAGCCTCAACGCCGTTCACCAAATTTTCCGCAGATTTATCGGCCATGCGTTCCAAAGGCTTCACTTGTTCTTTGGTCAATGTGTAGAGATCAGCATAATTGGATATCAGCCCCTCTTTAAAGAGCAGTTCCACCGTTTCGCCTCCCAAACCTTCAATGTCCATTGCCTTGCGCGAAATAAAATGCTGAATACGACCGGTTATTTGCGGAGGGCAGCCCATATCGTTCGGACAAAAATGCTGAGCTTCCCCTTCTTTACGAATCAGTTCCGTGCCGCATTCGGGGCAATGGGTAATATACTGGGTAGGTTTTGAGTCTGCACTTCGTTTGGTGAAATCAACTTTTACAATTTTAGGAATGATCTCCCCTCCTTTTTCCACAAAAACCGTATCCCCTTCACGGACATCCAGTTTGGCAATTTGGTCCGCATTGTGCAAAGAGGCCCGCTTTACCGTAGTCCCCGCCAGCAAAACTGGTTCCAGATTGGCTACGGGCGTAATGGCCCCAGTTCGCCCTACTTGGTAAGTGATTTTATTTAAAACGGTAACTGCTTGTTCCGCCTTGAATTTGTAGGCCATTGCCCAACGTGGGGACTTGGCAGTATAGCCCAACTCATCTTGTTGCTGGATACTGTTCACCTTTACCACTACCCCATCCGTTTCGTAAGGCAAATCATGACGGTGCACTTCCCAATAATCCACGAACTGCATAACCTCTGCAGTGGATTTGCATAGTTTGGCCACTGTGGGCACCTTAAATCCCCATGATCTTGCTTTTTCCAAGACTTCGAACTGGGAGGTTACACCAAGATTTTCTCCGACGATACTGTACAACAAACATTCCAAAGGTCGTTGTGCCACCAAAGCACTATCCTGAAGTTTTAAACTACCGGATGCAGTGTTCCTAGGGTTCATATATGGGTCCTCACCTGCTTCAATGCGCTCCTGGTTCATTTTCGCAAAACCTTCGAGTGTCAAAATAATTTCCCCTCGTATATCGAATTTTGGAGGATAGTCCCCTTTTAATTGCAACGGTACGGATTTTATGGTCTTAATGTTGTTGGTCACATCATCGCCCTGAAAGCCATCACCACGGGTAACGGCCCTGACCAATTTCCCATCTTCGTAGGTAAGGCTTATGGATGCGCCATCATATTTAAGTTCGCAGGTAAACTCAACTTCCACATCGCCCAATATTCGCTGAATGCGTTTTTCCCAATCCTCCAAATCTTCTTTGGAATAGGAATTATCCAAAGAATACATGCGGTATTCATGGGGCACGGTCTCAAAATTTTTGGTCACCATCCCTCCTACCCGTAGGGTGGGTGACGTTGGGTCATAAAATTCAGGATGCTCCGCTTCCAGTTTTTGGAGCTCTTTGAGTTTCATATCAAATTCAAAATCGGATATGGATGGCTCATCGAGCACGTAGTATTTAAAATTGTGTTCCCTTAGTTCATTGCGAAGGGAGTTGATTTTTTCTTCTATGTTCATATTTTATTTCCTCTTTGCACAAACCGTCTTCCCGCAATCATTATAAAGGAATGCTGGAGTTAAATTTAACGGGGCGAATCCTTTACCAAAATAACAGAATCTTTAAGATTTAACTTGATAGTTGTATCAATACCGGTTTTTGTAACCTTTACTACGGTATCAAAATGATATTTAACAATATTTGAATCCCTTTCAATCAACAAGGAAGGCTCCTTTCTATCAAAAGTGATGGACTCAATATTTTCACTTTCAATTTTAACATTGCCCCTATTATTTTTACAAGACAATGTAGTGACTAAAACCAAAACTGTATAAACATATTTAATCATCTTGTTTTTTTCCTTTTAACATTCTATCGTTGCCAAAAATGTCTTTTCGCAGTTCAATTTCCGAAAAATTGAAGGCTTTCAAAAGTGCTTTGGTCTCTTTGCCCAAATATTGATTGATTTCGAAGTACAATCTGCCATTTCCCAATAGCCTTTTTTCCGAAAAATTGATAATGGCTTTATAGAACAACAACGGGTCTTCATCTGGCACAAAAAGCGCGGTCTCCGGTTCAAAATCCTTTACATTTTTATGGATTTCATTCTTTTCCAACTCCCTGACATACGGAGGATTGGATACTATTACATCAAAAACAAGTTCATTCCCGATTTTAGATTCCCCATTGAGGATATCCGCTTCAATAAATGTAACCTCGACACCATTTGATATGGCGTTTTTCTTTGCTACCGCCAATGCTTCTTTAGAAATATCCAATGCATAAATTTTGGCCTCGGGAAACTGTTTGGCCAAAGCAATGGCAATGCAACCGCTTCCGGTTCCGATATCTAAAATGGTGAAAGGTGAAGGGTGTAAGTTCCCATCACTCCTTTCTGATTTCTGATTTCTGACTTCTGACTTCTCATCTCTAATATCACCCAAGATCCATTGTACCAACTCTTCGGTTTCAGGCCTGGGAATCAACACATTTTCGTTTACCTGAAGCTCCAAATCCATAAAATGAGCCGTCCCCAAAATATATTGAAGAGGTTTTTCAAACTTAAGTTGGGCCAATGCTTCAAAAAGAGGCTCCTCTTCATCTTTGGTCAAGGTGTACCCTGGTTGAATGGCCAGAACAAACCGTTCCAACTTTAGATAATGCTCAATGCACCGATAAAAAAAGGAATCAATTTCTTCTTTGGGGTACACCCCGCCCAACTCTTTATGGAAAATATCTTTGATTTCTTTTAGGAGCATTACAGTTTTTTTAGCATCCAAACCGGACAGGAATAATGGCCAGTATTGCCCATTGGGGCATCTATGTAATCAAATCCGTTCTTTTTGTACAGTTTTTGGGCGGCTTCCATATAGGGCATCGTTTCCAAATAGCATGCTTCAAAACCAAACTCTTTTGCTTTTTCCAAACAAATGGCAATCATTTTGGAGCCTAAGCCCTTGCCCCTGGCCTCTTCCAAAAAGTACATTTTCTGGAGTTCGCATACATTCCCATCAAAGTTGTCCAATTGAGCCACACCTGCACAGCCAATGATACGGCCCTTATGTTCCACTACAAAATAGACCGCCCTTGGTTTATTGTAATGGGAATACATATCATCAAGGGCCTTGTCCTCATAGGCCGTCCCCACTTTGGGAACACCCATTTCATCAAAAACTTTACGTATTACTTGGGCTACTTGCGCATTGTCTTCCGGCTGAATTTCACGAATCACCGTATCTCCCATATTATGTTTTTATTGTTCTATTTTTGCGGGGTGAATATACATCAAAAATACATCCTCCGTTGCATGGAACTGGGCAAAAAAGGGCTCGGAACCACAGCTCCCAATCCTATGGTGGGGTGTGTGGTTGTTCACGACGGTAAAATCATCGGTGAAGGTTTTACCGATTCCTACGGTGGTCCTCACGCAGAGGTAAACGCCATAAACTCGGTACAGGACAAAGGTATATTGAGCGAGTCTTCACTATATGTTACCCTGGAGCCTTGCTCACATTATGGCAAAACCCCTCCATGTGCCGATTTGATCGCAAAGCACAAAATCAAAGAGGTGTATATCGGCTTACAGGATCCCCACGATAAAGTAGCGGGAAAAGGCATCAAAAAATTGGAGGAAGCCGGGTGTAAGGTCACTGTGGGCATTCTTGAAGCTGAGTGCAGGGAACACCATAAACGTTTTTTAAGCTTTCAAGAAAAAAAGCGCCCATACATTTTGCTTAAATGGGCCGAATCGCAAGATGGTTTCCTAGCGCCCGACCCATCATTACGGAACGAAAATCCAGAACCATTTTGGATTACCAATGCTTACTCCAAGCAGTTGGTGCACCAATGGCGTAGTGAAGAACAGGCTATTTTGGTGGGGACCAAAACCGTTTTGGAGGACAACCCAAAATTGACGACCCGCAACTGGAGTGGTAAAAATCCTATCCGTGTCGTCCTGGACAAGGATTTGAAAATTGATTCAAACTTTCATGTGTTTGACGGGTCGGTAAAAACCATAGTCCTTACACAGCAAAGGGATGCTTCAAAATATATGGAAGGTGTGGATTATGTTGAGATTGATTTTGCAAGACCATTGGCCAAGCAAATCTGTGATGTGCTCTACCAACAGCATATTACAAGTGTTATTGTTGAAGGAGGGGCAAGAACCCTTCAAACTTTTATCGATGAGAACCTGTGGGACGAAGCTCGAATTTTTACTGGTCCCATTCGTTTTGAAAAAGGGTTGACCGCACCAAAATTCAAAGAAACCCTCGCTGGGCAACAACAAATTTTGACAGACTCTTTATCCTTATATATAAATGATTAAGAACATTATCCTCGATTTTGGCGATGTACTCATCAATCTGGACAAACCTGCCACGGCAAAAGCTATGGTACAACATGGTTTTACGGGAATTACCCCAGACATGGAAGGCTTGTTCCAGACCTATGAAAAAGGGGAAATAGGCACCCAAGATTTTTTGGACGAAGTTTCGAAGTATTTCCCAAAAGTCAGTAGGGAATATTTGATTCAAGCCTGGAATTCCATTCTATTGGATTTTCCTGAAGAGCGTTTACGGTTTATTGAACAACTTGCCCGGGAAAAAAATTATAAATTGATCCTACTGAGCAACACCAATGACCTACATATGGAATGTGTAAAAGAACAAATGGGCATGGAACGGTTCCATAGGTTCAAAAATGCATTTGATGTGTTTTATTTGAGTTATGAAATAGGCATGAGAAAACCGGATTCCGAAATTTTTGAATTTGTTCTGGAAGAAAATAAGCTTAACGCCCATGAGACTTTTTTTGTGGATGATGTCAAGGAAAATACCGATTCGGCCGCTCGATTAGGTATCAATGTCTGGAATTTGCATGTGGGAAAAGAGGATATTACCCAATTAAAATCAAAACTATAGATGATCTACCTTGCGCTGAGCATTCTGAGTTCCACCTTGATTTTTGTGGTCTTTAAACTTTTTGATGTTTATAAGATACAGACACTCTATGCCATTATCACCAACTATGTGGTTGCTTGCACCGTGGGCTTTTTTCTGTATGATGGCCCCGTTGGCATCAACGATCTAACCGGTAAACCTTGGTTTATTGGCCCTGTGTTGTTGGGGGTTCTTTTTATTGTGATTTTTAACCTAATGGCAAGGACTGCACAGGTCTCCGGTGTTTCGGTCGCATCGATAGCAACAAAAATGTCGTTGGCAATTCCCGTGGTGATGGGCGTTTTGCTGTATGGTGAACATTTGAGCTTGGTACAAATTATTGGGATTATTTTAGCGCTGGTCGCCGTTTATTTGGCATCCATAAAAGAGAAAAGCATCAAAATAAACAGAAAGGCCTTGATCCTTCCCTTGTTAGTGTTTTTGGGGTCAGGTGTTATTGATACCAGTATTCAGTATTTTGAAGAAATGCACCTTACTGACCAAGAAATACCCGTTTTCTCTTCCATGGTCTTTGGGTTTGCGGCCTTAACTGGTTTTGTCTTTATAGGGGTCAAATCGATTAAGACTCCCTTAAAGCTGAATTTTAAAAATATATTGGGCGGAATAGCCCTTGGCGTGCCCAATTATTTCTCCATCTTCTTTTTAATACAGGCACTACGCTCCGGCATTTTGGGGAGCGCAGCCATTTTCACCTTGAACAATGTTGCCATCGTAATGTTCTCCACTATCTTGGGCATATTGCTGTTCAAGGAGAAATTGAGTCCCAAAAATTGGACCGGAGTGGCCTTGGCAGTTTTGAGCATAATATTGGTAGCTTTGTTCTAATGGAGAAAAAAGAAGACGTTTATAGGACCGTTGACCAACCTTCGCCTGAGATTTTATATAAGGACAGAAAAAGTAAATTTTATGCCACTGTCCATCCGATTGCTTCGGAAGACGATGTGAAACCCATTGTGGAAGGTCTCCGAAAAAAATATCATACGGCCAACCATGTTTGCTACGCTTGGCAATTGGGAACCACAAACCCAACGTACAGGGCTAATGATGATGGTGAGCCCAACAACTCCGCGGGCATGCCCATTTATGGTCAAATCCAATCTTTTGAGGTTACCAACGTATTGATAACCGTGACCCGTATTTTTGGTGGCACCAAGCTTGGGGTCGGTGGTTTGATACAGGCCTACAAGACCGCTGCCCAAATGGCCTTGGAAAGTGCCAAGATCGTAAACAAAACGATAACGGTCCAATTTGGTTTAAAATTTGGATATCCTGAAATGGATAAGGTGATGCGGGTGATCAAACAAAAAAACCTGGACATTGTTTCACAAAAAATGGAATTGGATTGTGAATTGATTATTTCCGTAAGATCGAGCGAATCGGAAGAAATATTCCAAATTTTCGATGAAATGCAACATGTGAAAATTGCCCCGTTGGATTAAGTGTCCAGTTTTTCCAAAATATAATCCGGACATTTTATGGGCCTTCCTGTTTTTTTATCCATAAAGGCCAAAACAGTATTTGCCGTGGCCAATAGTTCTCCAGATTCATTGTATAGGTTGTAATCAAATTCGATTTTTACCATAGGTCTGGATTTGAGTTGCGTCTGTACAGTGAGCAAATCATCATACAACGCAGATTTTTTGTAATCGATGCGTAAGGAAATTACAGGTAACATTATACCATTATCTTCCATGCTTTTGTAAGTAATCCCCATGGCCCTTAACCACTCCACACGACCCAGTTCAAAATACTGCGCATAATTACCATGGTAAACAACCCCCATTTGGTCGGTTTCCGCATACCGAACCCGAAAAGAATATGAATTTAGACCCATTTTTAACTGAAAAATTATATATTTAGAGGCTTGTTAATTTTGAGGGTAACATGCGAAAAAAAAACAGAACTTTCAATGACAATTTGATTTTTTTTTTAAAAGATTTGTTCACATATTTGTCGCATCCAATAAGCATCTTATAACCCTTTAGATGTTTACTCTTAAATTTAAAGCTAACCATTAAAACAAGGAAAAACTTCTATGAGTGCTACTGCTAATTCCGTATGGAACAACTGTTTGGCTTTTATCCAGGATAATATCCAACCGCAGGCATTCAAAACATGGTTTGAACCCATCAAACCTATCAAACTAACTGATAAGGCGCTCAGCATTCAGGTACCCAGTAAGTTTTTCTACGAATGGCTCGAAGAACATTATGTAAAGCTTTTAAAAGTTGCCATGACCCGTGAGTTGGGCAACAATGCAAAGCTCATCTATGTAATAAAAATGGAGAACAAGTACGGGAACAAGGAACCTTTTACGGAACAAATTCCAAGTTCCAACCGTACGTCTGTCGGGCCTCAGGAATTGGATGTGCCAATCACCTCCAAAAGTCCCGAGCTAAAAAA
>CEVF01019805.1_pt1 | contig 23468 bp, 25 predicted proteins | sample 356441 | NCBI WGS metagenome assembly CEVF01 (sample SAMEA2622765, study PRJEB7988) | marine metagenome | biome: marine biome (ENVO:00000447); feature: surface water layer (ENVO:00002042); material: "saline water (ENVO:00002010), including plankton (ENVO:xxxxxxxx)" | depth 5 m | reverse complement strand
ATACGGTTCTTCGATTCACGTTTGGTCTTATAGATTTTTTGATGGGCCTGTGAGGCCAATGAGTTCAGGTAAAACTCCGTATTGCTGCCTGGGTAAAAGGTCTTGGCGTAACTGAGATGGTCGGTTATTTCTATATAGAGGTCTGAAAGCTCATCAGGGGGCATTTGCGCTTTGCGGTTGAGTACATTTTCAAAAGCAGCCCATTTGTCCTTATTTTGTTTTACGAAAGCAGCCTCTCGCATGTAATAGGGGTTTATGGGTAAAGAAACTAAAATATGAACCAATTTCAAATAGAAACGGCCCAAAATGTAAGCATCACCCAAAATACCGCCAATTTGGGTGACCGGATGTTGGCCTACATTATCGACAGCTTTGTAATATGGGTCTACACCATTCTAATGTTCTTGCTATTGGCCTCTTTGGAATTTGATTTTGCCGATATGTGGGCATTGTACCTGTTATTGGGGCTGCCTGCATTTCTTTACTATCTGCTTTTTGAAACCTTTACCGACGGAAGGACCATTGGTAAGGGATTGATGTCTATTCGCGTGGTCAAGTTGGACGGTTCCAAGCCCAGTTTTGGCAATTATTTTGTACGCTGGGTCTTGCGTATTGTCGATGTGACCATTACATCGGGCGGTGCGGCCGTATTGACAATCCTTATCAGGGGCAATGGGCAGCGCATAGGTGATATTGCCGCGGGCACCACGGTAATCAGCGAAAAGAAAAAGGTGGCCCTGCACAATACCATTTTAAGGGAACTGCCTGAAGATTACAAACCGCAATTTGCCCAGGTTACGGTGTTCAATGACCGTGAAATGCAGACCATCAAAGAACTTTACGACAAGGCCATTCGAAATGGCAACCACAACGTAATCATATCACTTGATAAGCGGATCAAAGAGGTCACCGGTATCACCACCACCTTGAGACCGATCGATTTTGTGGATGTTGTAATCAAGGATTATAACTATTATACCCAAAAAATGTAGCCCGGCCTCCACAGGGGAGTCGTATCGTGGAGTGCCAATTTTCAAGTTCAAATATCAAACACTAATTCAAGAATTATTTGCGAAAATTCGTGACATTCGTGCCCATGTATTTATGATTTTAGAATTACGAATTACGAATGATTGGATTATTTCTATGTGAAACTCAGCGATTCTCTGGCTAGCTTGGTTAAATAGCCTTTTAAAGCCCAGTCACAAAGGCATTTGTGTAGATCAGTGAAATTCGTATCTGTTTTTCAAGTCAATTTTTTAACATTTGCAGTATGTTGTTTTACGAGCTTATCGATATTCTGGGCACCATCGCCTTTGCCATTTCGGGGGTGCTTATAGCAATGGAAAAACGCCTCGACCTTTTTGGGGTGGTTATCATTGCCTTTGTGACCGCCATCGGTGGGGGCGCCCTGCGCGATTTGTTGATCGGCAATGTGCCGGTGGTTTGGATGCGCGACCTCACCTATGTGATCACCATTCTGTCAACGGTGGTATTCGCCATTGTTTTTGTGAACCAGCTGAAATATTTTAGAAAGTCTCTTTTCTTGTTCGATACCATCGGTATCGGGCTGTATACCATGGTCGGCATCGAAAAGGGCCTTCAAGCAGAGCTGCAGCCCATCATTTGCATTGCCCTCGGTACCATTACCGCAAGCTTTGGTGGGGTTATCAGGGATATTTTGTGCAATGAGATTCCTGTGATCTTTAGAAAGGAAATATATGCCACGGCGTGCATTGTGGGAGGCGCCTTTTATTTTTTGCTGCTCCAATTCCCCATTCAGGAAGCCTATGCGTACTCTGCAGGCATCCTGGTGGTCATCACCATTCGGTTGTTGGCCGTTAAATTGGGTATCAGGCTTCCCAATATTTACAAGGAAAAAAGTACCTGATTCCAATGCGGTGCCCCATTAATATCGGCCCTTATCCCATATAAAATATAAATGGCAAATCTGGAGTAGAACCCGTGTCAATCCAGTACTTCTGCCTTTTCGATGTACACATTCTGAAGCGGCCAATCGCCATCGCCCACGGGTACATTGTTGATGGCGTCCACCACATCCATACCCTCGATGACCCGCCCGAAAGGGGTATACGAACCGTCCAAGTGATACGATCCCGGCTTGGTCACCACAATAAAGAACTCATAGGGCGAGGCCAGTTTATGGGGATTGTCGCGTTCGCTACTGGGCATAGAAATAACGCCACGATGGTGCTTGTAGCCCTTCTTGGCATCTGGGGGCAAAAGATAACGGCCGATTTCCCTGCGTTTGTCGGCAGTTTTTCTATCATCGGAATTGCCCCCTTGGATGATGAAATCTTTCACCACCCGGTGAAATTGGGTATTGTCGAAATACCCCTTTCTGGTCAGGTAAATGAAGTTTGCCCTGTGGTAGGGCACATCATCGAAAAGCTGGATCGTGAAACTGCCCATGGAAGTGGTCAGTTTTACCTTGTTTTGCGATAGGGTGTCCGCATAGTTGAAAAAGAAGTCGATGGCGTTTTCTTCGGTGAGCACAAACTTTTCCCTTTCCTCTTCCGATCCCGTTTCCTTGTCTTCTTTGGCGGTTGCAAGCGTATCGGCCATGATTGGTTCTTGCTGTTTTGGCACCGCACTTTCTTTTACTTTCTCGTTGCACGAAACCAAAAAAAATAATACTATACTTGTAAGGTGTGTGAATCTCTGCAACATGAATTTTGATGATTTTTATCAGCAGGCCCTAAAAATAAAAAATCTACCACTTCCGGGGGCCGATTCGCATTATAAAATGGCCCCAGAGGTGCGTACGCAGTTATTGAAATCAAAAAACTTCAAATACCAGAACCCCAAAAAGGCTGGGGTGATGGCCTTGTTCTATCCCGATTTACGCCATACGACCCATCTATTGCTGATTCTGAGAAATGCCTACCCTGGGGTACATTCGAACCAAATTGGTTTCCCCGGGGGCAAGATGGAGATACACGATAAAGACCTTTTGCACACTGCGCTTCGTGAAGCCCGTGAAGAAGTTGGCCTAAGACCCGAGAATGTCGAGGTCATCAGAGAACTTACCGACCTCTATATACCGCCCAGTAATTTTATGGTGACCCCATTTCTGGCTCTTGGCAAGGCACCACAGCGGTTTGTGCCCGATAAAACCGAAGTAGAGGCGTTGGTTGAGGTGCCGTTGGACGAATATCTGAACGATGGCAATCTGATCCAGCAAAAACTGAGCACCTCGTACGCCCAGAATATCGACGTACCGGCCTTTAAGTTAAAGGGTTATGTCGTGTGGGGCGCCACGGCCATGATGCTAAGTGAGATCCGGGAACTTTTGCGACAAGTGCTTTGACCCTGTTTTTGTAAATTAGCGCACTCAATTCACAACTGCATGGCACTGTTTAAAAGAAATCCTTTCGGACATATTCTTTTTTTCAAGAAATGGCTCATCCGTATCTTGGGTCTGATGACACACAGGCGGTACAAAGGTTTTAACGAACTACAGATCGAGGGGTCTGAGGTCATTCGAAGTTTACCTGACACCAATGTGTTGTTTGTAAGCAACCACCAGACCTATTTTGCCGATGTGGTGGCCATGTTTCATGTGTTCAATGCAAGTTTGGCCGGTCGTGAAGATAGTATTAAGAACATCGGTTATCTCTGGAACCCCAAACTCAACATTTACTATGTCGCCGCCAAAGAGACCATGAAAAAGAGTCTCTTGACCAAATTGTTGGCGTATGCAGGGTCTATCAGTATCGAACGAACATGGCGGGCAGATGGCCAAGAGGTTAAGCGGCATGTCAAGTTTAGCGATATTTCGAACATAGGGAAAGCCTTACAAGATGGATGGGTCATAACTTTTCCACAAGGAACCACAACTCCATGGAAACCACTTCGCAAGGGAACCGCACATATAATAAAAAAGTACAAGCCGATTGTTGTACCCGTGGTAATCGATGGGTTTCGTAGGTCGTTCGACAAAAAGGGCCTGTATATCAAAAAGAAGGGCATTCTGCAATCGATGCAGATAAAGGAACCGTTGGAGATTGATTACGACAACGAGTCGGTCGAGGAAATCATCGAGAAACTGGAGTATGCCATCGAGCAGCATCCTTCATTTCTTAGGGTTATTCCCGAAGATGAATTGGCCGCCTACGAGGCCGACCACCAAAAAAGAAGGTACAGCCATCGAAATTAGATTTCAAGCTTTTTCAGTTCGCGGTAGTTTTCATTGAGACGTTTTAAAAGAATTCCGTAGAGAATACGGTAGAACAACCATAACAGGAAAGCAAAGAAACCAATGGACACCAACAATGCAATACATACGCCCAACCAAAGCAAAATACTGTTCTCGGCCTCTGCGATCATGGTCTTCAGCTCGATTCGTGGGTCGTAATTTACATACTCGATAAATACAATTACCATCATTACCGCAAATACCCCCAGATTGAACCAAACATATTGCATCACCGTTCTTCTGACCACGATAATGTTCTTCATAAGATTTTTGGCCGAATCGGTGACACTTATTTTTTTGAAATTTTGGTAGAACTTGACAATGAAATAAGCCACTGCAGCATATCGGATAATTTCGAGCCCCACTTCTATGTTTTGGAGGATAATGGCACCCTCTGCCATGAGTTTGCCACCGGGCACGGGCACAAAGAACAGAATGATCCAGAAGAGAAATTCGGCGATACTGATATAGAATATCCATTTGACGACCGAGGAAGACTTGCGCCTGACCATTTTATAGATTTCGTCGTAGCTGAGCCTGGGCAACTGCCCCTCTTTCTGTTGCCAATCCTTTTTTAAGAGTTCCAGTTCATCCATCATAACCTTACGGATTTAGTATGGTTCTTAGTTTGTTTTTGATGCGGTTCATTTTTACCCTTGCGTTCACCTCGGATATACCGAGGGTTTCAGCAATCTCTCGGTAGTCTTTGTCCTCTAAGTACAAAAAGACTACCGCTTTGTCAATATCGCCCAGTTGCTTGATGGCATCATACATCAGTTTCAATTGGCGTTCTTCGGTATCGTCATATTCGTTCGCCTTGATCTTATAGATGACCGAATCGTAATCTTGTGTCTTGACCCGTCGCTTTGACTTTCTGTAAAGGGTAATGGCCGTGTTCAGCGCCACCCTGTACATCCACGTACTGAACTTTGATTCGCCCCTGAATTTCGGGTAGGCCTTCCATAGCTGAATAGTGATTTCTTGAAAGAGATCGTTGTGCGAATCCCTGTCATTCGTATACAAGCTGCAGACCTTGTGAACAATGTTCTGGTTGTTCTCAAGTTCAGTTACAAAGCGATGTTCGAGTTCTTTGGTCACTGATTGGGTTGGGTAGTTTTATGGTTAGTAGGATGTTTGATCGATTTGTTACAATGTTCAAGGCCCTAAGTTTGTGCCAAGCTATAACATCTTGATTTTCAAATTTGAAGTGTACGGTGTTCCAAAGGCAAAATTGGCCTTATGGCCAAATTATGGTTCTTTGAACATAGCTATACCCCAGCTTGCAACCCTTCTGAAGGATTATGACCTATTTTCTATAATCCAACGCAGGGGGGCGGTCACCCAATAAGGGCTTATATACAAAATCAGGGCCCCTACGCTCTTCAAACTCCTGCTTTGCCTTTTTGACAATGCTGGGGTCAGAGAACAGGTCAATTGCTGTTGAGGTCAAGGTTTTGGCGGCGACCATCATTCCCTTTTTTCCAATGGTCGTGCCACCGGCGGCAACCGCTTGCCAACTATGGGCCGGGGTGCCCGGTACCCAAGTGGCCGTTCCGAATCCGACGGTTGGGGTCACAAAACTTACGTCGCCCACATCGGTGGATCCATAGGCGCGCGCCACTTCTTTATAGGGTTGTACCGATCTGGCCATTTCCACATTGGCTTTTTCTTGCCCCAAACTTTGGGCTATTTTATCGGCAAAGGCCTTTTCTTCGGGTGTATACTCGATTCCACCAATTTCAGAGAGGTTTTCGTGTACCAATTTTTGGAGGGTCAGGTTGGGCAATAGCTCGTGGACCCCGTTGACCAGTTCATATTCCATGGTGGTACCGGTTCCGAGGGCGGCCCCTTCACCAGCTTTTACGATCCTATTGAAAATATCGCGCACCACGTCCCTGCTGTTATGGCGGGCGTAGTAATAGACCTCCGCAAAATCGGGCACCACATTGGGGGCCTTTCCACCGTCGGTGATAACATAATGTATTCGGGCTTCTTGCGGAATATGCTCACGCATCATATTGACCATTACGTTCATGGCCTCGACACCGTCAAGTGCTGAACGCCCCATTTGTGGGGCCCCGGCGGCATGGGCCGAAACACCTTTGAACCTGAATTTGGCCGAAATGTTGGCCAATGCAGCTGCGGCACTGGCGGCGTTCTGTGAGCTTGGGTGCCAATGTAGGGCCACATCAACATCGTCAAAAAGACCCTCTCGAGACATATACACTTTTGCACCGCCCCCTTCTTCTGCCGGACACCCATAGAAACGTATGGTACCCTCACGTTTGTTGGTGCTCAACCAATTTTTGGTGGCAATGGCAGCTGCAGCCGATGCCGTGCCAAAAAGATGGTGCCCGCAGGCATGGCCTGCTTCCCCACCGGCAGGTTTCTTTTCAGGAACCGCTTGTTGCGACAAACCCGGCAGGGCATCAAATTCCCCTAAAATGGCTATCACCGGATATCCGCTACCATACTCGGCGATAAATGCGGTCGGAATGTTCGCAACCCCCGTTTTAATCGAAAAACCCGCTTCTTTCAAGGTTTTTTGTAACAGTGCCGAACTTTTTTCCTCCAAATATCCCATCTCGGCCCAATCCCATATTTGTTGGGCAATGGTACTGTATTCGTCGTATTGGGCATCCAATGTGTTGAAAACATCCTTTTTTGTTTTTTGGGCCGAAACGGCCACAATGGCAAATAGTAAAAGAATCGATAGGGGGACTATTTTTTTCATGTGGCAAGTATGGTTAATCGTTAGGCTAAATATAATAAAAATGGCAGTAGGTATTTTTAGGGGCACTTAGTGCGAATGTTTACATTTGTGCTATAATTCTTCCTATGAACATTCCGCAGTCAAGTCATCCCAGAATCATCATCATCGGTGGCGGTTTTGGTGGTATTTCATTGGCCAAAAAGCTGGCAGGGCAAGAGGTTCAGGTGGTTTTGATGGACAAACACAACTACCACACCTTTCAACCGCTCTTATATCAGGTTTCAACCGGGGGGCTTGAGCCCGATTCCATAGCCTATCCGATCAGAAAGATATTGCAGGGGTACGACAATTTTTACTTCAGGCTGGCAGAGGTCAACCAGATAGAAACCGATAAGCGGATTGTCAAGACCAATATCGGCGACCTAAAATATGATTACCTCGTGGTTGCAGTGGGCACCGAGACCAATTTTTTCGGCAATAAGACCCTGCAGCAGAACAGTATGGCCATGAAAACCATACCGCAGGCCCTGAACCTCAGAAGCCTGATTTTGGAAAATTTTGAGCAGGCACTCTTGACCGATGATTACCACGAACGTGAGGCACTTATGAATTTTGTCATTGTAGGGGGCGGGCCTACGGGGGTTGAGTTGGCCGGTGCATTGGCAGAGATTAAGAAAGGAATCTTGCCCAAAGATTATCCAGATCTTGATACCCGAAGGGCGCAGATCAACTTGGTGCAGGGTGGCGACAGACTTCTGCCCGCCATGAGCGAGATCGCTTCAAAAAAAGCAGAGGATTTTTTGGAAAAACTGGGTGTGAACGTTTGGAAGAACATACGGGTCACCGGCTATGATGGTAGATTGGCCACTACCGATACCGAAACAAGTTTTGAAACGGCCACCTTGGTTTGGGCAGCTGGCGTGAAAGCAGTATCCATCAAGGGATTGGATGCCAAGAATTTTGTGACCCGAGGTAACCGATTAAAAGTCAATAGGTTCAATCAAGTGGAAGGTTTTGACAATGTATTTGCCATTGGCGATGTGGCCCACATGGAAACGGAGGCGTTCCCCAACGGGCATCCGATGATGGCACAACCGGCCATACAGCAGGGCAGGCTTTTGGGCAAGAACTTGATTCGATTGATAGCGGGAAAACAAATGGAGCCCTTCACCTATAAAGATAAAGGCAATATGGCCACCATTGGCCGCAATAAGGCCGTCTGTGACCTGCCGAATTTCAAGTTTCAGGGTGTTTTCGCATGGTTTGTATGGATGTTCGTACACCTCTATTTTTTGATTGGTTTCCGTAATAGGGTAGTGGTCTTCATCAATTGGGTTTACAACTATATCCGTTTTGACAGGGAGGCGCGGCTGATCATCCGACCCTATAAAAAAGAGTTCAAGGCTTAAGGTTTTTGACAGAGGCAATTCCTCCCAAAACAATCAACAATTGGGCCAGGGCATAGGTGAGCATAATGGCGACCGCCGCCATTTCAAAAGATTGGTAAAACTTGTTCAAGGCCAACAGTGAGTCTGAAAACATAAAACTAAGGGCACCAAAAAGAAACAACCGATAGCTTAGGTTGTTGGTATATGGCTTTCTCAAAAAGGCAACCAAAACCAACATTAACAGCACGACAATATAAACGATTACGAAGGGCAATAGATCTCCCACATTTGGAAAAATCAGGTAGAGTACGACCGTGGCATAAACGGCCAGTAATATTCCGTATACCAAAGAGCCCTTTATCGTGAACATCGATTTTTTTAAGAATACCGATAAATACATCAAGTGGGCCAACAAAAAAGACAGCAGACCTCCTATAAAAAAGAGGGGAGAAGATTCATCGAACATCAGCAAAACATCACCCGATAGAGAGAACAATAGCCCCAGCCCCAAGAATTTTTTAGCCCGTGCAGGGAGTTCGCTTTGGGAAAATAAAAATATCAGCAGCGAAATCGTAATGGCAGGCTTCGAGAAGAAGCGCACCCCTGCCAGTGAATCATTTGAACAGGCCACAAGTTCCAGAAGAACGATCACCAGAAAAAACCATAGAAAACGTTGAACCCTCATTAGCTAAAACCAGTCAATAGGTATTGGTGGTATTTTGCCTAAAGATATCCCTTTTTGCAATGAAGCTATATGTTTTACTGCCACTTTTCGCAGCTGTTAAATTTTGATTAACGATCCTATCCACTTTGTTATATTTTCTTACTTTCATTACACTATGAGATGGTGGGTATTTCTTTTGTTTTGGGCCCCATTGAATTTATTGGGGCAAAATGCGCAACCCGAGCCAAAAGCCTTGGAGATTGAAAGTTTTGGTTATCCTGATTTTGGCAAGGAATATAATTTTGGCGATTTTTCTGTGGAGTATGCCCTGGGAGACCGATCCAGTCTTATTCTTAAAGGGATGTACCAAAAAAGTCCGGCCTTTGAAATATTTCAAGGCCAGCTTCTTTTTAGACAACGATTGGCCCAAAAGCTTTATGGCACAGGTGGTCTGTTGGTAGAGTGGAATTTACAATCTGAAACATTCAACCCGTATATGGTCGACCCCAAGGGAGACAATGCCCGGCTGGAAGCTTTTATTGGACTCGAGTATGAAGCTAGGCCCGACATACTGATCCATGCCGGGTACGGACGCTTGCTCAACCAGCCCAAGTTTACCTCGCCCGGTTTTATAAATCCAAAGGGAAAACACCGGTTTATCTTGGGCTCGAAGTTTAAGCTTTAAGATTCTGATTTCAGGCCATGGAACCAAGCATTTTGTCACTGTCGTTGACCACTGTTCGCTTTTTCATCTGGTATTTGCATCCGTTTGTTTCCGTGGGTGGTATTGCTTCACCACCTCGGTCAAGTGTTTTCGGTCTACGTGCATGTAAACCTCGGTGGTGGTAATGCTCTCATGGCCCAACATTTGCTGAATGGCCCGCAGATCGGCGCCATTTTCGAGCAGATGGGTAGCAAATGAGTGCCGAAAGGTGTGCGGGCCGATATTTTTTTTCAGGCCGATCTTTTCAGCGAGGCGTTTGATGATGGTATAGATCATTGCACGGGTAAGCTGTTTGCCCCTGCGGTTCAAAAATAAGATGTTCTCATGGCCCGCTTTGGGCGTTTGGTGCGCCCTGATCTCATTTCGATATATATTGATGTATTTCTGTGTGGTATCGCCCACGGGCACAAAACGCTGTTTGTTGCCCTTTCCGGTCACTTTTATAAAACCTTCATCAAAATACAGGTCTGAGAGTTGCAGCCCCACCAATTCAGAAACCCGGAGACCACATCCGTAGAGCGTTTCCAAAATGGCCTTGTTTCGTTGTCCCTCTGGCTTTGAAAGGTCAATGGCCGCGATCAGCCTGTCTATCTCCTCTGTGGAAAGCGTATCGGGCAGTTTTCTACCGATTTTGGGTGATTCGATCAAATCCATTGGGTTGTCGGGCCGGTAATCCTCAAAGATCAGATAATTGAAAAATCCCCTTAGTCCAGAAATAATACGCGCTTGTGAACGTGCATTGACCACTTTGGGCAGTTCAAACACGAAACGTTGAATGGTCTCTTTTTGGATCTCAACAGGTTTTTCGTCAAGTTCGTGCTCCTCTAAAAAATCGATTAACTTCTGTAGGTCGAGGGAATAACTGCTGATGGTGTTGGCCGAGAGTCCACGCTCGATTTTGAGATATTGCCTATAATCTTCTACTGCTTGACGCCAATTCATGCGCTAAAGATAAGGCACACCGACAACTGATTTTATCAATCAATAGTAGTTTTATAAGGTAAAGCTCGAGACGTAATTCAAATAATCACGGTATTTCTGCGTTCTTATCTAGATTTTAACCAGTAAAACCACCAAACATATGAGAAAAGCAACTACCACCTTTTTTATGTGCCTCTTGGCCATTTTTTGTGCCGAGGCACAAGTTGACAGAGACAGTTTCCGTGCGGGATTTCATGCCCAACTTCCCATTGGGGATGCCGGTGATGTATCAAGCTTTGGCTTGGGCCTAGATTTAGAGTACCATGTGGGCGTTAACAAGTTAATCGATCTAGGAGTAGCTACCGGGTTCACCAATGCTTTTGGAAAAACCGAAACCGTTTCTGGAGGCGGTATTACCATAGAGGCCGAATTTGATAACGTACAGTTTCTGCCCATTGCCGCATTGGTGCGCTTTGGCATTTACAGCAGTGGCCCAAGAGGGGTTTGCTGTCAAAGCCGGACTCAATAACGTGACCATTGATGTAGATGGTTTTGGATCTGAGAGCGAACTTGGTTTCTATTTAGGTGGAAGCTATACGTTCGAAACGAGTGGAGAAATTGACATTGAGCCATCGTTGCTTGTGAGCATCGTTGATGACCTTACGGCGCTTTACATACCAGTTATGGCCAAATACAACATCTCAGACCAATTCAATCTTCAGGCTGGGCCACAGATCAACTATATCTTGGAAGATAATTTTGATCAAGGTGCTTTTGGTCTGGACCTGGCCCTAGGTGCGGCCTTTAACATAACCGAGCAATTCTTTGTTGAAGCACGTTATGGTTTCGAAATTGTACGCGATTTGGAAAATGCGAACATCAACACATTGACTGTAGGTGTTGGATATAAAATAAACTAAACTGGACAAGTCATTTATGAACGGGGGCATAGCCCCCGTTTTTTTATGCCTTGAAATTATCGTTACTTTTACCCCATGAAAATCATCATCATCAATGGACCGAATCTAAACTTGCTCGGTAAACGGGAACCTGAGGTGTATGGCGACACCACCTTCGAGAATTATTTCTCAAAACTCCAGTTTAAGTTCAAAGACATCCATCTTGAGTATTTTCAGTCGAATATAGAGGGTGAGTTGATCGGCAAATTGCAAGAAGTAGGCTACTCGCACGATGGTATTGTGCTCAATGCAGCGGCCTATACCCATACCTCGGTTGGTATCGGTGATGCCGTGAAGGCCATAGAGGCACCGGTTGTTGAAGTTCATATTTCAAATACTTTCGCTAGAGAAGAGTTTAGGCATGTTTCCTATATTTCGCCCGTGGCCAGAGGAGTGATCCTGGGTTTTGGCCTGCAGAGCTATGATTTGGCCATACAGAGTTTTATAGAGTAAACAAGGTGTCTTTCAGGGGTTTGGTAAATCCGTAAACGTGATTTATCCGTATCTTTAATAAAAGCCCCCTATTATGAAACCCTACCTGCTGCCACTTTTTCTATGTATCACAGTCCTTGTTTCCTGCAACGGTACAAAAGAAGACGATTCGATGACCGATGATGGTCAAAGTGATGATGGCAATGGTACAAGCCTTGTCTTCGTCAATGCCTTTCCCAACCTGAACTTTGATCGCCCCGTGGATTTTCAGACCCCAAATGATGGCAGTGGGCGTGTGTTTGTGGTGGAACAGGGAGGTGTTATAAAAGTATTTGAAAACGATGCCACTGTTGAAGAAACGGCGATTTTTCTTGATATCAGCAATAAAATAGGCACTAACGCCAATGAACAGGGACTTTTGGGCCTAGCCTTCCACCCAAATTTTGAATCCAATGGCTATTTTTATGTGAACTATACACCGACAGAAACCCTCTCGGTCACCTCACGGTTTCAGGTCTCATCGGCGAATGCAAATGGGGCAGACCCCAACTCAGAGCAGATTTTATTGGAGATTGCACAACCCTATACCAACCACAACGGTGGCCAGTTGGCCTTTGGCCCCGACGGGTATCTTTATATTGCCTCTGGCGATGGCGGTTCTGGTGGCGATCCCCAGAACAATGCGCAGAACCGCTCAAATCTTTTGGGGGCCATTTTGCGGATTGACATAGACAATGTTTCGACCGGATTGAACTATGCCATTCCAGCTGATAATCCATTTATTGGTGAAAATGGCGTGCGTGGGGAAATCTTTGCATTCGGACTTCGAAATCCATGGCGGATGAGCTTTGACGACCAAACGGGGGAACTATGGTCGGGCGATGTGGGCCAGGGCGAACGTGAAGAAATAAACATCATCGTATCTGGGGGCAATTTTGGCTGGAAGCTTTTTGAAGGCACTTTTTGCTTTTCGGGCGACTGTGACGATACCGGGCTTGAGCCACCGATTTTTGAGTACAACCATGATGCGGGCGATAAATCGATTACCGGTGGTTTTGTTTACCGGGGCAATGCCGTTGCCTCGCTTCAGGGCAAGTACGTTTACGCTGATTTTATCAGTGGCCGTATTTGGGCATTGACCCTTGATGGGAGTGATAATGAGATATTGTTCAATACCGGTCTGAACATTGCTTCCTTCGGTGTGGACGCGCAAAACGAGCTCTATTTTTGCGCTTTTGATGGCAGCATCTACACATTTCAAGAAGAATGATCCAATGGCTTCAGGTACTTTTTATCCGCATAAAAAGTTCCGAACGGCAATAGTGAGGCAATCAGCAAAATTGCGGTTCTTCTAAGTCCCCATTTTCGTTCACGAACAAAAGCAATGGCGATTACCACGTAGGCAATGAACAGGAAACCGTGTGCATAGCCCACTACTTTGTTGGGCTCGGTCATGTCGGCCCAGTATTTCAATGGCATGGTCAGCGCGAACAACAGTAGGTACGATATGCCCTCTAAAATAGCCGTTATACGGAAAGCGGTAAGCATATAAAAAGTTTATGGGTTTATAAGTTTAAAAGTTCAATGCTGAGATGACACCACATCAACAAATGAATTTTCAAACATTTGAACGTTACAAGTGGATGACCTCGCCATACGCATCTGCCACGGCTTCCATCACCGCTTCACTCATGGTGGGGTGGGGGTGAACGGCCTTTAATATTTCGTGCCCGGTGGTCTCCAATTTACGGGCCACGACCGCTTCGGCTATCATGTCGGTAACACCGGCCCCGATCATGTGGCAGCCCAGCCATTCACCGTATTTGGCATCAAAAATGACCTTGACGAAACCATCTGCAGTGCCGGCGGCTTTGGCTTTTCCGCTTGCGGAAAATGGAAATTTGCCCACTTTGATATCGTATCCCTTTTCTTTGGCCTGTTTCTCTGTAAGGCCCACCGAGGCCACCTCGGGCATACAATAGGTACAGCCGGGAATGTTTCCGTAATCCAAGGGTTCAACGTGCATTCCGGCTATTTTTTCGACACAAAGAATACCTTCTGCAGAAGCGACATGCGCCAATGCCTGTCCGGGGGTAACATCACCAATTGCATAATATCCGGGTATGTTTGTCTGATAATAATCGTTCACCAAAATTTTGTCACGGTCAACGGCGATACCGACTTCCTCCAGACCGATATTTTCGATGTTTGTTTTGATGCCTACGGCAGACAAGACGACATCAGCCTCTAAAACCTCTTCTCCTTTTGAGGTTTTAACGGTGGCCTTTACCCCATCACCAGAGGTGTCAACCTTGGTGACCTCTGCCGAGGTCTTTATTTTGATGCCCGCCTTTTTGAAAGACCGTTCCAATTGTTTGGATACATCCTCATCTTCAACAGGAACAATATTTGGGAGATATTCGACCACGGTTACCTCAGTGCCCATGGCGTTGTAGAAATAGGCAAATTCTATACCGATGGCCCCGCTGCCCACCACAATCATCTTTTTGGGCTGCTTTTTTAGGGTCATGGCCTCACGGTAACCGATTACCTTTTTACCATCTTGCGGAAGACTTGGCAGTTCCCTGCTTCTGGCACCAGTGGCAATGATTATGTGATCGGCCGAATATTCGGCAGGTTCGCCATGTTCACCCTTTACAATGACTTTTTTGCCCTGAAGTAATTTGCCAAAGCCGCTCAAAACCTCGATTTTGTTCTTTTTCATCAAAAATTGAACCCCCTTGCTCATGCCATCGGCGACATCTCGACTTCGCTTGACCACCGCATCGAAATCATGCTCCACATTTTTGGCACTTAAACCATAATCTTCAGCATGCTTGAGATACTCAAATACTTGAGCAGATTTGAGCAATGCTTTGGTTGGAATGCAGCCCCAGTTCAAACATACACCTCCAAGGTTTTCTTTCTCGACTATGGCTGTCTTAAATCCTAGTTGTGAGGCTCGTATGGCGGTTACATAACCTCCGGGACCACTTCCCAAAACAATGACGTCAAATTTGCTCATGGTGTTCAATTTAAGTTGTTACAATGGAAACTTGCCCTAATTTGGCAGGTGCAAAAGTACACATTTCATGTGCCAAGCACCAAATTTGAAACCCAAATTCAAAGTTCTGTTTTCGATCGTGATTAATTAATTTCATGAATTATGTGATTGGTAACAAAAGGTCTGCCCGGTTAAACTTTTGCCAATTGCTTTTGGAATTGCCCCCACGAAATTATCAGGGTTGTATTTTAAGATTTGTTTTTCCTGAAGAAGTTGTTGTTGAAAGCTTCCGATTTTCCTTTTGGGATGGAAAGTGATTGCCATGCTTCTCCACGTATCACTTTGCCCAATAGTACAATTTGCCCAACATGGCTTGCATAATGCCCCAGTTGTCGATTGATGGCCTGTGTGATGGAATGTTCTTCGCCCCGTATTACCACCTTGGTATCGAAATTTGATTCATTGATCGAGTCCAAGGCTTGAAACAGACATTGCCAGCCTTTTTCCCAAAGAAGCAACAGCTCTTTTTTGGTTTGGGGTGGGTCTTCAAATTCAGTATCACGATGGCGCCAAGGTTTCTCACCATCTTCGGTCAAAAAATTGGTCCAACGGCTAAGCATATTGCCCGCCAAGTGCTTTACAATGATTGCAATGCTATTGTCAGTTTCGCTGGGTCTCCAGTGCAATTGGTTTTCAGAGAGTTGGTCAAAAGTGCCCTCGCCCAATTTTTTGTAGCGTTCAAACTCAAATTTTGCGTTTTCGAGGTAGTGCTGTGAAAAGTTCATTCCTTTTGTTCAGCTTCAAAATCGATGCTTACCGAATTGATACAATACCGTTGGCCAGTGGTTTCTTTTGGGCCGTCATCAAAAACGTGCCCCAAATGGCTGCCACAGTTGGCGCAGACCGTCTCGGTGCGGACCATGCCATGCGAGGTGTCGCGAATATATTCGATGGCACCCTCTACCGCTTGGTCAAACGAGGGCCAACCGCAACCACTTTCAAACTTGTGTTCGCTTTCAAAAAGTTTGGCGTTGCAGGCACGGCAATGGTAATCTCCGTTCTCAAAATGAAGGTTGTACTTGCCTGTATGCGGATATTCGGTACCCTTTTGTCGTAGCACCCGGTACTCTTCTGGTGAGAGCTCGTGTTTCCACTCGGCCTCTGTTTTGTTTACAGGATATTTGGCGTTCATTTTTTTAAATAGGTTTATTTGCTATCGGGAACAAAATTCAAAGCAGCCCCGTTGATGCAATGCCGCTTACCGGTTGGTGGTGGGCCATCGTCGAACACATGCCCGAGATGCCCGCCGCAGGTGGCACAATGTTCTTCTGTTCGGGCATAACCGATTTTATAGTCGACATCATAGGCCACATTGCCCTCAATTTCCTTGTAAAAACTCGGCCATCCCGTACCTGAATCAAACTTGGTCTCGCTTTTGAACAAAGGGGTGCCACAGCCGGCACAGACATAGGTGCCCTTTTCTTTATTGTCAAGCAGGTCGCTGGTAAAGGGGTTTTCGGTGGCCGCTTTGCGCAGCACGTAATACTCCATTTCGGTCAGCTCGGCCTTCCATTCGGCATCGGTTTTGGTAACGGCAAATACCTTGCTTTCAGAATCTGCATTGGTGTTGGCGTCTTTTTGTGAGCGTCCCATACAGCCCATGAAAATAACAACGACCAAAAGAGCAATTTTTTTTAACATCCTTATTGTTTTGTGCTTTAGACGAAGAAGTACGCCGCACCTTTCATCTTATAAAGATCGACAAAAAAAGAACCCAAAACAACAGTTGCTCTGGGTTCTGGATTCTTAATTATAACAAAATGGGCTCAGTCTAGATCTATTTGCTGAATTCCACCTGCTTCAAGGTTGATTTTCGACATGACAGCATCAAGATTTGAAAAGTCTATCGATGGGTCAGAAGCAAACTCTGCAGGTATCACAGCAATCCTGAAGACTTGGTTATCGGTATCGCCCGGTAATAGGGTCGACATATCGAAATCGGCCTCCAAAAATATACTCACATCCAAAAAGGTGTGGTCGTAGTTATATTGCAACAAACCTTGGTCAAGAATGCGCGTTTGCGGTAGAAGGCGCCATATGTCAACAGGTTCTCCATTGCTGTCTTCCGTTTGGTCGAAGAGGAGGTATACCAGAACCACGTCTGATTCAAAAACCTCGACCGTTTGTGGAAACTCAAATAAGATACGGTAATCATTTTCGGCTGAGAAAGTGCCCTCTATTTCCAATACCTGCCCTAAAATATTAACGCCATCTTGGCCATCGAGCCCATCGAATCCGTCGCGCCCGGGAGGGCCGGGTGGGCCTGCAGGACCTTCGCAGGAGATAACGATTAGTGCCAAGACGATACTGAAAATTGTTTTTATCGAATTCATGATGTTTTGATTTGATTAGACATGGTTTTAAATAATTAACCGTATTAAATCAAAAAGCGTTCCAAAAAAAAAGAATCAGAGAAAGAAACGGTAATCTATGGGGGTTTGACCGAAATTTCTATTTTTAGGGAAACCAATCTGTATCCATGGAAAAAAGACAGCAAAGAGTTGTTATAGAAAATGTATCGCCACAGCTGCACTGCGGCGAATATTTCATCAAAAGGGTCGTAGGAGAACCTGTCACGGTATATGCCGACCTGATACCCGATGGGCATGATGTGATCCAGGCTGAGCTCGTGTTCAAACACGAGAAAGACAAAAAATGGTCTGAGATACGTATGCAACACCAGGGGCAAGACGTGTATTTCGAAACCTTTAGTGTCGAAAAACAGGGCTTTTACGACTATTTCGTGCGAGGATGGGTAGATTACGCCCTGAATTGGCAGCACGGGGTCGAGGCCAAGTTAAAAGACGGCCAGCACATCAAAAGTGAATTGTTGGATGGCGTGCAGTACCTCACATTTTTGGCCAACAAGGTCCCCGCCAAACAAAAGGACACCATCAAGGGGTGGATGACGCTCTTCGAGGATGAAAATCGTTACGATGAGGCCATTGAAGTGGCCAACTCAAAAGAACTGCACAATCTTTTCATGAAATATCCTCAGAAGATTTTGGCCAGTGAGAGCAAAAGATTGAAGGTTTACGTAGATCGCAAAAAGGCGAATTTCAGTACTTGGTACGAGTTCTTTCCGCGCTCGTCGGCGCCCGAGCCGGGCAAGCATGGTACGTTCAAAGATTGTGAGCGCTTGTTGCCGCGCATAGCAAAGATGGGGTTTGACACCCTGTATTTTCCTCCCATCCATCCAATAGGTGAAAAGAACCGTAAGGGAAAGAACAATACTGTAACGGCCCTAGAGGGTGATTCGGGCGTGCCTTGGGCCATTGGCTCAAAGCACGGCGGGCACAAGTCGGTACACCCAGAATTGGGCACCGAACAAGATTTTATCGATTTGGTCAAGAAAGCCAAGCGACAGGGTATTGAAATTGCAATGGATATTGCCTTTCAGGCTGCCCCTGACCACCCCTATATCACAGAACACCCTGAGTGGTTTAGAAAGCGGCCCGACGGTACCATACAGTATGCTGAAAATCCTCCAAAAAAATATCAGGATATTGTAAACTTTTATTACGAGACCAAAGCGTACAAGGCGCTTTGGGATGAATTGCTCAGCATTGTGCAGTACTGGGTCGATAGGGGTGTATCGGTTTTTAGGGTTGATAATCCGCATACCAAGCCTTACTATTTTTGGCACTGGCTGATCGCCCAAATAAAAAAGAACCACCCCGATGTGTTGTTCTTGGCCGAGGCCTTTTCGCGCCCCAAGGTCATGCAGCAATTGGCAAAGCAAGGGTTTTCGCAGTCGTATACCTACTTCACTTGGCGTGTGGGCAAGCATGAATTGACCGAATACCTGGTCGAGCTTACCCAAACCGACATGAAAGAATATTACCGGCCCAATTTTTGGCCGAATACGCCCGATATCAACCCTTATCACCTGCAAGGCGCCAATGAGGCCATGCACCTGATCAGATATGCACTGGCCGCTACCTTGAGTGGCAATATAGGTATATACGGGCCCGTGTTCGAATATATGGTCACCGACCCCCTGCCAAATAAGGAAGAGTACAAAGATTGTGAGAAATACGAGATCCGCCATTGGGATTGGTCGCACGAAAACAAGGTCACGCACCTGATCACCAAAATAAACCAAGTTCGAAAAGACCATGGATCACTGCAGCAGACGAACAACATCCGGTTCTGTCATATCGAAAATGACTATCTTATAGCCTTCTACAAGTGGAACGATGCCAAGACAGACGAGACCTTGATGGTCATCAGCCTTGATTCGCACCATACGCAACAGGGGCATGTTCAGCTTCCGCTGCACGAGATGGGGGTCGGCGCAGGGCATGCGGTACACTTGACCGATACCATTACCGGTAACCAATATACGTGGCATGATGAATGGAACTTTGTTGAATTGCATACAGACATTCCTTTTCATATATTCCATATAAACAAGTAGCGGTATGACAAAGAAGAAGAAAGATGAAGTGCTGCAGCCCCCTTACCAGTTTGATGTGGTTTGGGAAGAACTTATCGAAAACGAAGAGTTCATCAAGGTCTTTCTTTCCGACGTGCTTGAAAAATATGTGGTGCAGCAGCGTTGGTACGGGGGCAAGTCGAGCAAACTGAAGTATATTGAGCTTCAAGAATACTTCAAGATCCAACAAAACGAAGAGGTCTATTACGGTCTGTTGCTACAGGTCAATTTCGAAGAGGCCTTTTACCAGCATTATTTTTTGCCCATTGCGTTCGTTTCAGACGAGAGTTTTGCCGAAAAGGAGCGTATTCTGCCTATTTGCATGAAGGGCCAGAACGGTTTTATCATCGATGCCCTGAATCTCGAGGCCTTTAGAAAATTGGTATTTGAACGGATCATGACCGCGGTGCCGAACGATACCACAAAAGTGCAGTACCACAAAAGCGCCCACTTCAAGGATACGGAGTATAAATCTTCCCGTTTTATGGGGATGGAGCAGAGCAATACCTCTATCATTATCAATGACAATGCTGTCATCAAGTTTTTTCGGAGGATTTATTCCGATAAGAATCCCGATTACGAGATGAGCCGTTTTTTGTCCGAAACCAAGGGGTACAAAAACACACCTGCCTATTTGGGAAGCATCAATGTCATCGACTCAGACGGGGCCTACATTACCATTGCCCTGATGCAAGAATTGGTAGAGAACCAGGGTGACGCCTGGAGCTATATGACCAAGCAGCTCAACATTATTTTCCATAATCTTGAGTACAAGCGCATCAACGTACATGATCTGCCTGAAGTGCCCATGTTCGCTCGTCTGGGCATAAACGATGTGCCTCCCCAGATTATAGATTGGGCGGGCTTGCACGTGTTTGTGATGTTGCAGAAATTGGCGCAGCGCACGGCAGAGATGCATGTGGCCCTGGGTTCTGAGTTCAGTGATACAGCCTTTCACCCGACCCATTACAACGGCGATTACGAGGTTTGGTTGAAAAACAGGCTGCTTTACCAGTTTCAGAACCGTTTGAACATAGTGGAGAACAACCTAGAGCGTCTACAGGGGCCATCGTTGGAATTGGCCAAGAATTTTCTTGAAAGAAAGAACGAAATAAGAAAGCGGTTCGTGAATTTCGATTGGACAAAATTCAAGGGTGAGCGTATACGCATACATGGTGATTACCATTTGGGCCAAGTGTTGGTAAAAGATGATGATTTTTATCTTTTGGATTTTGAGGGAGAGCCCGAGAGTACCATTCGCGACCGTAAGGTCAAACAGCCGCCGCTCAAAGATGTGGCCGGTATGTTCCGGTCGTTCCACTATGCCATTTACGCAACTATTTTCAACAATGGTGATGATTATCCCCATTCAAAAGAAGAACTATTTAAGGCAGGCGAGATACTGTATCGCTATTTTATTGCCGTGTTTTATGATAGTTACATGAAACTGATACAAGAGAACAACCTGAACATAGGGTATAAGCAAGAACGAACGTTTATCTTAAAATACTGTATGCTCGAAAAAGCGGTCTATGAGCTTGGCTACGAAATGAACTCACGACCAGATTGGGCCGTGATTCCGCTTGAGGGAATCATGAGCATCATTGACGAAACCAACTAACTAAAAAAATATTCCATGGCGAATGTAAAACCACATAGTCTTTTAACCGATTTTGACATCAATTTGTTCAAAGCGGGCAAGCACTACCGCCTTTTCGAAAAATTGGGCTCGCATTTGATCGAGGTCGATGGCGAAAAGGGCACCTATTTTGCGGTTTGGGCCCCAACTGCGAAATCAGTATCTGTGGTGGGCGACTTCAATTTTTGGACCGAGGGCGACCACCCCCTATATGTACGTTGGGATGAAAGCGGCATCTGGGAGGGGTTTATTCCGGGTGTTGCCAAAGGCGCCAAATACAAATACAAAATACACTCGCACAACAACGATATCAAGACAGAAAAGGCAGATCCCTTTGCACGCTACTGCGAGCAGCCTCCCAAAACGGCCTCGATTGTCTGGGATGACGATTACAGATGGAAAGATGTCGATTGGATGGGCAAGCGCAAAGAAATCAACGCGCTTGACAAGCCGTTTTCGGTCTATGAGGTGCACTTGGGCTCGTGGAAGCGAAAGAATGGCAATGAATTTCTTTCCTACAAAGACCTTGCAAAAGAGCTGGTGGCCTATGTGAAAGAAATGGGGTTCACCCATGTCGAGTTCATGCCCATTATGGAATACCCGTACGACCCATCATGGGGCTATCAACTGACGGGCTATTTTGCCCCCACTTCGCGTTTTGGTGACCCCGACGACTTTAAACTATTGGTGGATGAACTGCACCGGAACGATATCGGTGTGATATTGGACTGGGTACCATCGCACTTTCCTGAAGATGCGCACGGACTCGGATTTTTCGATGGGTCGCACCTTTACGAGCACCCCGACCGCAGAAGGGGCTATCACCCTGATTGGAAAAGCCTGATCTTCAATTATGGTCGAAATGAAGTGCGGGCCTTCTTGATCAGCAATGCCATATTTTGGCTTGACCAATACCATGTCGATGGACTCAGGGTCGATGCCGTTGCCTCAATGCTCTATCTCGATTATTCACGGGAAGAAGGGGAGTGGGAACCGAATATGTACGGCAACAACGAGAACCTTGAGGCCATGTCGTTCTTGCGTGAGCTCAATGAAGAGGTCTACAGGCAGTTTGATGGCATACAGACCATTGCGGAAGAGTCGACCGCTTTCTCCGGGGTCTCAAAACCCGTATTTCTGGGCGGACTTGGCTTTGGAATGAAATGGATGATGGGTTGGATGCACGATACGCTCGAGTATTTTAAGAAAGAACCCATATACAGAAAGCACCATCAAAACGATATTACCTTTAGTTTGACCTATGCGTTTACCGAAAACTTCATGTTGCCGTTTTCGCACGATGAGGTGGTATATGGCAAACAATCGTTGATTTATCGAATGCCCGGCGATGAGTGGCAGCGTTTTGCCAATTTGCGCCTTTTGTTCGGGTATATGTTCACGCACCCCGGTACCAACCTTATTTTTATGGGGGGCGAGTTTGGGCAGACTTCAGAATGGAATTTTGAGCAAAGCCTTGATTGGCACTTGACACAGTACGATTTCCATAAGGGCATTCAAGAGGTGATAAAAGATTTGAATGCTTTGTACAAAAAGCATCCGGCCCTGCACGAAAAGCAATTTAGCCCCGAAGGTTTTGAGTGGATCGATTACGGTGATGCCGAAAATTCGGTCTTGACCTTCATCCGAAAGGGCAGCAATCCAAAAGATGACCTTGTCATTGCGCTGAACTTTACCCCTATACCACGTGAGAATTATCGGGTGGGCACCCCTAAATCGACCCAGTTGAAGTTACTTTTCAACAGTGATGACAAAAAATACGGGGGCAGTGGTGTCGGCAAGAAAACATTAAAACCATCAGACACTGCATGGCACGGCCACAAGAAATCGGTGGTAATGACCTTGCCGCCATTGGGTGCCCTGGTGTATAAATAATTCTTCTACAACGATGTAGTGCTATTTTTGTGAAAAATATCTTTTTTAGTTCTCGTAGTAAAGCACTTCTTTTGTGCGTTTAATAGACCAGAAATGATTACCACTACACAAGTTCAAAAGAAAGGAAACCAGTTTCCGAATGAAATAGTTGATTTCAAGCAAGAACGGGACCGGCTGTACTTCACCACCAAAAATGGGGTCATTTTAGAGTTGACCGTTTTGAGAGATAGCGTTATTAGGTTCAGGTATGCCACCGAATACGTGTTCGAACCTGATTTTTCTTATGCTATAAGCGATGACGTAAGCTTGGGGTTCAACTCATTGGAGGTGGAAGATGGCAAACTCGAATACCTGATCACCACTTCAAAGCTCAGGATCTACATCAACAAAGGCAATTTAAAGGTCAAGATCACC
>CEVF01032722.1_pt1 | contig 23469 bp, 24 predicted proteins | sample 356441 | NCBI WGS metagenome assembly CEVF01 (sample SAMEA2622765, study PRJEB7988) | marine metagenome | biome: marine biome (ENVO:00000447); feature: surface water layer (ENVO:00002042); material: "saline water (ENVO:00002010), including plankton (ENVO:xxxxxxxx)" | depth 5 m | reverse complement strand
CAATTACAAACGAAGAATATTCCCTAGCAGTCAAGAAAGGTGTTCCAATCATGGTGTTTGTCAACCAAAGAGTAAATGAGATTTTACCACTATACAAGAAAAACGCAACTTTGGATTTTTCAGATGTGGTCGAGGATAAAAGAGTGTTCCATTTCATAGAATATATCAAGGCATCTTCAGAAGACAATTGGATTTTTCAGTTTCAGAATGTTAACGATATAAAGGAAACGATTATAGCACAATTTGCATACTACCTCTTTCTTTTTCCCAGAATTGTAAAAAATCCACCAGCAAAGAAAAAAGTGTGGACTCATCAAAGCTTGCCTTTGTTCAGTTTCCATCCAATATGAATGGATTATCCGAGAAGGATTTTGGCCAAGAGCAAGAAACGGTATTGCGAAATGGCATGAGGGAACTGCACAAGACAATTGTCAATGTATTATCTTCAGAGGGGAAAAATGATAATAAATATGAGAAAATAAAAGTATTGTGGGTTTTTGCAAAGTATGGTGATTTAAGTTCGGACTACGAATCTATCGAAATTGACAATGACTTGTTCAAAGATTATGCATGGAGCACCACCAAAGGCAAAAGGGTATCTTCACAATGCAGGGCAATGGGCATAAATTATATATATGATGAGTACGATGAATACGATGGCACCCTGACCATCAGATTGTCCTTCGATAAGGAAAGCGAAGATTGCCAAATGGTCTATGCATTGAAAACAGTCGTGGATGACCTAATAAAAAAGTTTGGCAGCGATGATGCACTTGAATTATTCAAAAAAGCAGATTTTCGCATGTACATGGATTAACCCACCTAACCCCTATTTCAGTGAATCATTGTCAATGGAATTTTCCAGGATGCTATTTAATTTCTTCAATTCTTGATGGTTTTTTTCGAGTCAGTCTATTTGCTGCATACGCCACTCTTCGTCAGAGAGTTGGTCTGATTCAGCAAATCCCAATGATTTGTTTCCAATGTAAAGGGTAATAATTGCCAACAATATGGTCAATCCGGTCAAAAGCCAATTGATGGTCTGGGTTTTTCTGGTCTCCTTGCCCTGTTGCTCTATCAGTTGTAATAAATCGGACTGGATACGATTGTTCAGTTCACTTTGGCCCAATTGAATCATCGAAATGAAGAAATTGGCTCCCAGTGACACATTTACATTGGGCCGTGTCATTCGCGAAACCCTTTGGGTACAATCTGAAATAATCTTTTGAATTTCTTCATTTTCCAATCCCGCCGGATATGAATCAGGAATCTTTGGTTTCATGGAATGGCATGTTTTGTTTGACTAAATATTTTTCATGTTGCAAACTAGCCCAATAAAGAGATAAAATTGATTTTTAGAATCCTTAAAATTGGGATTAAGTATCGAGTTCTTTGCTTTTCAGATTGAACGTGGTCACTTTATGAAGGTCAACCCTTGTACAATCCATAAGGTCTTGGTTAAAAATGACGACATTCTTACCGGAGGGGTGCAAAGAACTGGCAAACCGTATGCCACTGGCTCCAGTGTAGATTCGAATAAACTCGCAAACATACTGAGTTGGGATATATTCTATCTCCGAATCATATCGCCTCATAGGCTTGGACAAATCACGACTGACCCTTTCCCGCAATAACTTGGCCATAATCGTCTCCCGAACCATTTCTGGCTGGAACAGAGGGGTGTCCTCTGTAAAATCCACAATATTGACGAATTCGGTTTCCGCTTTGAGCTGGAATGTTCCTATACTTAGTTCATCCAAATAGGATGCCCGTACTTCATAAAGCACCGTTTTCGGATTATCACATAAATACAAGTAGGGTATACCCAATGGGTTGGCCCTACCCCCTTTTGCCAAATCGCGTGTAGGGGCATACATTTTATCCTCGGGATAGGCTTGGTTCCCACTTTGGTGATGGACCCTGGCCCTATATAGCAAAGTGTCCTGTGTCAATCTATATTGTGTATTGAAGAATCCATCCCAACCCAATTCAAGCAGTTGGTCCAGATTGGATAAAAATCGATGGGACCATTTCAACTCTTCCTTAAAGATCTCCCAATATTCATGGTTGTTGTTTATTTCTTGGATATAATCAACAGGGCTACTGGCATTATGTATGTCGGTATCGATTTTTGGTAAAATATGGTTTAAGATATTCTCGGCCACTTGATGATTTGAAAAAAAACTCCAATTACCCTGGATTTTGTTTTTGATGCTATCCCCATCTTCGACAGGTCTATAATTATCGATGAGTTCCTGGAAAAAATCCATGAGCTCGTTGATGTCCATGATAGGCTGATTCGTGGCGTTACAAATAGCACAATCCCCTTTAGAGTTCGAGGCGGAAATAAAGGCCTTTAATTCGGTATCGATAAAACAACTGGGGCAAACTTCCATGGATCAATGATGGCTAAGATAATCTTGAAGGATAAGAAGGTGGTTCTTGATACTGATTTTCTTTACGGTTCCCAGCCCAGGATAATGTTGACGGTCGTAGTAATCCTCCAATTCTGCAATCGCTGCGTTGTTGAATCCGTTAGCCCTACAAAACCCTACGGCTTTTTCAGCAGCTTCTGCGAATTTCCCTTGAACGTTGGCAATGGAATCATTGGTGTCCGAGGTAAAATGCCTGATCCAAATTTGGTTGTCGGCTTTCATATAGGTCAAGTGGATAACCACCGCCCTAGGAGTGCTCCCACTATCACTGAATTCACTGGGAAGCACCGTATAATCAGAAAAACCACTAAAGCTTTCATTGGCATAATGAAGATGTTCCTCGGAAAATCGATGCTCCTGAATATCAAGAAAATCACTGTTCCGTTGTTGCTTCTCGAAAAAATCATCCAAACGGATATAGGTTTTGTCCAAGCCCCTAACATAACGATCCAAAGCCCGGTTTCTTCCTGGGTCTTCCACAACAATAAACTGGACGGTAGCGGATTCCACTAGCCTCCTGAACTCAGGATCATCAGGGTTAATATCATTTTGACAAATGACCATACAATCCCCCAATCCGTAATCTGTTATTGCCGTTAAAATGTAGTCGGCATTGTTTCTGTAATAAAATGCTCTTCCTATCGAGAACTGACCCTGCTGGAGGTATTCCAAAAAAACGTCACGATCCCCGGTCACCTCCCCGACCAAAGGGTTCACAATGAGAAATGCTTGTTGTCGGGTAGTAGCGAAAGTTGAAAGTGCAATGTTCAAATTGTTGAACGATTCTTTGACCGGTTCCAATATGGGCACAATGGCACCTTGGGAAGTGTTTGTATTGGCCAAATCCCGTAATGCGATCAATTCAAATTGGCGTGCCCTAAGTAGTGGATAATACATGGTTCGGTTTGATTGGTGATTTAAGATGATCCATCAATGCTTTCCTTTCCGCCGTGGACAACTTCAGGGCAAGGCTCATTTGATTGAATTCCCTATAATGTTTCTTATTGAGGGCGATGGGCTTTTGCCTGGCCTTCATAATAGAAATGAAATAGGAATTGAGTTCATCATTTGGGATCTGTAAGATCAATTCCCTACATTTCTCAAATTGGTTGAAACTGGTCATTTTTGGCAAGCTTCCAAAATGTTTTTTGACCAGATTTTTGTATTCGTGCGTGTGCAGTACTTTCATGATGGTATTTTTGTCCACCTCACTATTGGGAATGGCCCTACGGTAAACCTGAAACTTTTCAATGCTATCGGGTTGGTACAAAATAATGCCGATATCCTTTCCGAAATGCTCATATTGACCCAATCGTGATTCTGAAAGCACCAAATAGATTTCATTAAATGCTCTTTGGTAATTTATCAATTGGAAGTCCAAACGTTTGGCCGAGTCCATCTCAGTCTTTATTTCAAAGACCTTGGAAGTTCCATTGAACATAGCAAGGTCGGCAACCGCATTTCCTACCCTGAATTCCGAGAAAACCTGTGAATCACCGGTGGCGACCTCCTCAATCAAACATTCATTCAAGAAACTGTTCTTAAATATATATTCGTTTTGGTAATGGCCTTCAAGAATTTTATAAACGTACCTAAGATATTCTACAAACGTGGTATTGTCCATGGTCAACCAATCTTCATCATACCTTTTTATTTTATGGTAAATGGAGGTAAAATCATTTTTGAACCATGGTTTGACCTGATTTCTGGAAAACAAGGAGGAATAATCCCGTAATTGGTTGATGGAAAATGTGGAAGTACTTGCCATGAAACAAAGTTAGGTTTAATATTTTATTTTCAACATTTTTCAACAAATGAACCCTTGTTTTTCAACCATGGCTTTTTGGATGCCCTGAGTTAAGCCGCCTTGGAAGGCATTCCCATTGACCAAGAAATGAAAACCTATGCCGAAAACTGGCGGTACAATACCCATGTGTTCATTTTACCCCCTTGGAAGGACATCTACCTAACCGATGCGCAACGAAAACAGGATTGGAACGAAGCTGTGTTCACCTACAACAAAATGATACAGACCTACCGAAGTTATCAATACGATCTTGTCGAGGTACCAAAAGCACCTGTTGGGGAAAGGGCTGATTTCATTCTTGACCATATCAAGGGGAAGTAACAGCTGAGACCTTACTTTCCTCCTTGTTGACCAAATATCGACCTCACCTCACGGTGCACCTTCAAATAGTGCCGCTCCAAATCCCCTTCCTTGATTTCAAGGGGCTTGGGCAACCCTTTGGGAATTTCAGGTCTGGGAAACCGTACTTTTCGGTCCTTCCCGTCCGCAAAGACCACGAACTCCCCTTGTTTCAACCGAAAGAAGACCTCTGCCCTACGTTTGGACACTTCTTTCTCCCCTTCTGTAATGCGTCGTTCCAAGTTAAGTCCCGAACTCTTGCTCACGCTGCGGGTGGGTATTTTTACCAACTCAAAAAAACGTTCGTAATATCGAGCCGTATCGGGATCATTCACCTTTCCAAAGAACTGGTAGGACAGATTGGACAAAATGGCCTTGCTGGCCTTCTCCCCGTACATCATATCGTTTTGGACCTTATCCTGTAGCACATATACGCTCACAATATCGTAGCTCCGCAGGGTGGCCGGGATACGGTGCATGTTCAACAAGCGTAAGGTGGAGGCCTCTTCCAACAACATAAAGGAGGGCTTTCGGTTGCGTTGGCTCATTTGTTTAGAGATGGTATGTATGATGGTGGCAATCACAGGAGATAGGGAGGCATCTTTTTGTGGGTTGTTCACCAAGGCAATGACCGAGGGATTCTCGCCATTATTGATGTCCAAGGGAATCTCATCGGCGGACAGTACCATAAAGATCTTTCGGGTACTGATCTTCTTGATGGCATTGGCCAAGGTACTCATGACCCCTGCAGTCTGCCGCTCCGATCCCACCCCGCTGATAAAGGCGTCTGCCATGGCGCGTGAGGTAAGATTCTCCCTTAAAAACTTGATCAGGCTCTTGGTTCCCAATTGTTGGTAGAGGGCCATCACATGGGGCAGCGTACAAAAATCGGGGTATTCGGTCTTGAGCCGCCATATCAGTCCGCTGATCAAGCCCTCCGCAGCATCCTTAAAAAAACGGGAGGTACTGTTCTCGTCGGAGTCCCGATGTTCCATCAGGTTTTCCAACAATACCCGGGATACCTCATGGACACTCTCCTCATCGGGCAGGTAACGGGGTGCGATGGGATTCACCCGATTGTAGATCGGCCCAAAGGACACGATGTGAAAGGGCACCTTCTGGTCTTTCCAAAGAGGACAGGCCATTTCCGTGATCTCAAAATCCTTGTAATCATGGATGACGCCTGAGAAACCCTCTTTTTTAAAATGTTCCAAAAACCCATAGATGACACTTTCAGTCTTCCCACTTCCAGCAGAGGCCATAACGGACACGCCCCTGCGGATGTTCCCCAGGACCAGGGATTTGCCCTTGACCCTTAATTTAACCTCGAACACCTTGGAAGGTCTAGTGGAATCCTTATAGTAATCCACCAGACCATAAATGACAGTATGCACAAAAAACAAGGGGAGCCATAGACCCATTGACTGTTTCAAAAGTAAGTCCCAGCCGAATATCCCTCCCATGGCGGTTGCCACCATAAGCAGGATACCGAGATAATACAGAAAGCCATACTTGAGGTATCGATTGGCCACAAAGGAGATTCCTCCCCCAACGATCAAACCGATTATACATTCCATCCATCCTAAATTTTCCATAGCAACACTGTTTTAAATTCCGATCGATCCAGATTCCAAGGCCTTTCCGATCCCTTTTTTGAGCTGCATCATCGCCTTATAGGCCAATTGGGCCTTGTTGGTGGGGATGGTCGGCACCTGGATACCCGCCTTGAAGAGCAGCTGCTTGGCCGCTTGCCGTTCATTCGTTGGCAATCCCAATAATGCGGAAAAGAAGCGTTTGGGATCCTTGTCCAAGAGATTACGGGCATGGTAAGTCTCCACAAAATTTCTTTTGTACCCGAACTGTTTGTCAAAAGTCTTTTCCGCTGCCCGATAGAACTTATCCCGATCAAAGCCCTGTTTGACGGTCTGCCCATGGAGCGTGGTCTCGGAAGTTCGGAACTTGGACCCCGGGGAAAGGCTATGGGTATTGGTCCTGTCCATTCGGCTGACAATAATGTGGATATGGCTCTGGTGGCCTTCCTTGGCCATACCGGGTACGATCCGCTTCCCGTTCAATTGGTGTGGGGCCTCCCTTTCAAGGGCATTGATCTGTTCCCGGAGCTTGGCAATTTCCCCTTGCTCCCGTCCTTCTTGGATGGCCCTGACCCGGTGTTGCAGTTCCAAGATCTTGCTGGCATGGGCCTGGTTTTCCTTGACCTCACGATCCTTTTCGGAATAGGTGCGTTCCCGTTCCAATTTAGCAAAATAGAGGATTTCCTTGACGGTCACTTCGCGGTCCCGGTAAAAGGAGGCCGCATAGGCCTGCATGACCTGCCGAGCATATTGCCTCAGTTTCTCGGGGTCGTTTCCGATATGCTGGAGTTCCCTTTGGGAGGGACTCACCACCAGGGAATAGAACTTGGGCTCCCGTTTCTTGAGCTTTGCCGTATTGGCGTCGATCTCGGCAATGACCCGCTCCGCATCGATGTTGTTCTCTTCCTGGTTAAAATACCCCTCCTGCTGTTCCGGTTCCTTTCCTTCGTTCTCCTTTCCGAGATAATTGACAAAATCCCGGGCACTGCCCTTAAAATTGTCCCCCAGTTGTTGGCGTGTGATGGCGATGTACATACTTATTGCTTTTTAAGTTTTATGCGGTATTTTTCGATGGCCTCGGGGTTCAAGTCCAATTTGAGGTGGTCCTTGCCAAAGCGGTTATGGAACACGCTCACATGGTCTAGCACGTATTTAAAATCCTCCTTGAGCTCCTCCATTTGTTCCTCCAGTCGGTCATAACGGATCTTGGGCACGGTGACCTCTCCATCAAAAGCTTCAGTCTCCTTGGGTGGCTTGGCCTCGGTCAATTGCTGTTCGATAAAATCAAAATCGCTGTCCCATTCCTCATCCTCGGATGCCAGCTCCTGCTCAAAGAGCGCCTGCATCATCCCAACGGTGGGCAGGGTCTGTTCCTTTTCGATGCTGCGCATGATGGCGATCATGGCATTGAAGCGCCGACTTATGTAGTGCTTCATACTGGCCATGGTCTCCCCCAGGTGTTGGTCCGGGGAGATTCCATGTCGTTCAAAAAAGTCCATCATGGCCAAAAGGGTTAGGGATTGGGATTTTCCAAAAAGCTTGGAAAACCGTCTAAATTTTACCACTACTGAGTTTTTAATGCCCAGAGTTGTAAACCCTTCCTTTTCGTATCCTTTATCCATTTTTTTGTAAAAAACGACCTGATTTTATTGGGCCAGAGGCCTTTTTTAGTAAAAAACTGCCGAACGCTTATTTTTCTTGATTCCGAAAACCCCCAAAAACAGGGGGCCTTGCGCAGCAACTATGATCGGTAGGACGCGCGAGCGTGCTACCCTCTTGCTTCTCCGATTTGTCCCTGCGGGACAAAATCGTATCGCACAACATGACCCAAGGGTCAGTTGCCTGTTCGTTGAAAGTCAAATCGATGGGTACGGACATAAGGAAAGTCAAACCATTCCGCCAAGGCAGATCAAAATACGTTCCGTACTTAAAATGCTGTTGAAAACCAACCCTTTAAAGATAGAAAAACCAACCATGAACCCATAAAAAAAGCCCATCATAATGGATGGGCTTCGATGGTGTGTTTTGTGGTTTACATATTGAATACAAAATCATAATTGTATAGATTTCGCATAGCTTCCTCTTCCAATAGGACATCATAGTCCTTGTCATGGGTTTTGGCAAATTGGAGCAATTCGGTCCCGGAACGACTTTCCACATCTTCTTTGGATACGGAAAGCAAGCGTTCCTGGGTTTCGCTATCGAGGTTTGTAAAATTCAAATAGACCATAATTCAATGTTAAAGAAATTTATTGCTCACAAATCATAAAGGATAGGGTCAAAACCATCGGGATAATCCCCAAGGTCATGTTTCAGTTCCGACCCTATTTCAAGATCGGTCATATCTGTATTCGCTTCCATGGTATTATTTCTATAAGATCCCATTATCCGCAAAACTGTAGTATCGTCCATCAGGGGCAAGGATGATATGATCCAAAATCTTGACATCAAAAAGCTGTGCCGCCGCTTTGATCTTTTGGGTCAATTGTTTGTCCTGATAACTGGCCTTGAGTTGTCCCGAGGGATGGTTATGGGCGAGTATAATCCCAACGGAAAGAGTCTTTAGCGTAATGGCAAAAAGGATGCGCACATCCACCAAGGTTCCCGTGATGCCCCCATGGGAAAGCGGATAGATGCCCTTGACCTTGTTGGACTGGTTGAGCAGCACGATTTTAAAGGTCTCGTTCAGGCCTATGGTCTGATTGTCCCAATTTTGGAACAACAGTTCCGCTACCTCATTGGAGTTGGTCACGGAAAGGGATTTCAGGGTACTGAGCTTTTCCCGATAACTGATCTGTATTTCATTGACACGGTGTTCCATTTCATGTGTTTTTAAGGATGGATAAAAAAGGGGTGCCCAAGAATTTGGACTCCCCTATTCCATCAATCATTGTTACCGCCCAACAATAGAATCTCACTGGCCACTACTTCGGTGACATACTTTTTATTGCCCTCTTTGTCCTCATAGGATCGGGTGGTCAATTTCCCTTCGATGGCAATTTCCTTGCCCTTGGTCACAAATCCTTCGATGATGTCGGCGAGTTTCCCCCATCCGATCACGGTGTGCCATTCGGTATTGGTCACCCGTTCCCCTTCGGAGTTCTTGTAATGTTCATTGGTGGCCATGGTGAACCTTGCCACACGTTTCCCTTTGTCAAGGTCTGTGATGGTGGGATCTTGTCCCACATTTCCGATCAACTGCACTTTGTTTCTCAATGTACTCATGATAAAAAGTTTTAAAGGTCTGCCGTCTTCCTTTATTGGATAGATCAGCAAACAGGGTTAATAAATCCCCTCTATTTTTTTGGATTTTGTTTCCCAAATTTTAAGGGGCGTTTGTTTGCTTCTTACGTGCGCAGCACCATAAAAGAAGGGGGTTCTGTCAAGGCTTTTGGGCGGAAATCGGGAGGCTCCGAGACGTAGCAAAACCCTGACCGCCGATGGCGGGCAAGGTTTTCAAGGAAGTGGAAACCCTATTTGTGGACAAAACAGGGCCTGGCCTTGACAGGTTCGATAAGGGCCCTTGGGAATTCCTTCAGACCCATTGGCAAGGGAGTGTACGGGAAGTTGAGCGAGTGCAGGCGATGGTGTCCTGATTGGAAGTCCCTGGGCCCTGCCCTGTTTTTCGACGACCCGAAAAACAACCAGGGCTTCTTTTATTATGGGACCCTTAAAATTTGATGGGTGGACAGACGGATTTGTGGCCTTGCACAGCAAAACCCCAAGAAGGGTTTGCAAAGGAAGGACACACCGAAAATCCGTATGGACGACTTCCATATTGGCCAAATGATAATACATCAACTATTGCGATAGTACTAAGTCAAAAATACTTGTACAATCCTATAACTTGGTTTCCTTTTAGTCTTTCTGGAACAGCTCCCTCTGATCGTTCGGGGAAGGTTTGGCATCTGGAAGCTTTGAAGTTTTCATTTTGTCCCTTAGGGCCTGTCGTCGTTTCTCATAGATCCAGAGCCTCAATTGTTTCAAAAGACCCATCTCATATTCGGACAGTTGTTGGGGAGCTACTTCTTCCATGGCCTCGATCTGTCCCGTTTTGTTGAAGGTCTTGGCATACTGGAGCCCACACCAGGTATAGATGTTCGCCCATTCATTGGGCATGGGTGCCTCATAGGTCCTGGGCATCATGTAGGCCACAACCTCTGTCAAGGAAGCCATGTGTTCACCTTGCATCTGGGTCAATAGACGGGCCATGGTAATGTTCCCCAAAAGATCTTTGGGAACGGTATCCTCCCATTGTGAAGAATATACAATGATGGGACTTTGCAGTAGGTCCATAAAGTCCATGACAAAATCGGATTTAGCCTTTTTAAGGGACTTGCGACAAGTGTTTTGAGTTGGTGTTTTTGTTGGCTCCAGTTCAAAGCGAAAATCCAGTTGCACTACGTTTTGTTTTTCCATGATCTGTGTTTTAAATTGAACAATAGTGGCAGACCAGCAAACGCAAGGGAACATTTTGGAGTGGGAAGGAAACGGAATAAAAAGTGACATCGGCAACGGCTTTATGCCGTCCCTTGTCCAAGAAATATTTTCCCGGGTTTATCTTTGGGCAGTATTGGTCGGAATACGTTCCAACATGCTTTTATTTGGCCATCAGTGCACCAGTTCCTACCTGCCTCGGGTCGGGTTTCAAGGGTTGCTTGATGGTGGCAACTACCTCCAGGCTATAATGCCCGAACTCTTCGGTAACCGTTCCGTGGCAGAGATAGATGCCCTTTCCATGAATGGGCGTGGATACCATCGTTTGGGGAAAGTGCACACAATCAAAAAAGTGACCTTCCAGATCGAGCATGGTGGTAAAGCGCATGGTATCCCCTTTGGATGTGGTATTCAATCGGGTATGGACCATGGACCCATAGATCCATATCTTTTGGTTGACATGGGCCTCAAAATCACCGGCGGTCAACCTACTCTTCACCTTGCCCTCCATGAGTTCATAATACCCACATAACGGAAAACCCAGAAGTTCCATTTGGTCATAGGCATCCTCAACAGGATGGGAAGGTAGATGCGGCAATGTAAAATGCCTGTGGTTGGGTTTGAACAGAAGTTTCTGGACCGTATCCTTTCGATGGGCCTTGGTCTTGAACACGGCCTGCCAAAGTATTTGTTTCTTGGGCACCCCAAAGACACGAAAGGCATCGATACGCACCAAGATGGTCAACTGTTCGATGGCAATGGGAACCCTATCAATAAAATCATCAAAATCCCTGAACTTCCCATAGAGCTGCCTTTCGTTCAAAATGCGTTGGATGACCAAACGTTCCAAACTCCGGAGCTGTCCCAGTCCCAAATAGATGTGCTTGCCATAGATTGCATTGACATGGTCACTACGGTTGATACAGGGCGGATGGATAATGCCTCCCCACATCTTGGTCTCGTGCACATAGAGTTCCGTATCATAGAACCCTCCCCCATTGTTGAGCACGGCCACCATAAACTCCAAGGGGAAATAACATTTCAGGTAAAGGCTCTGGTAGCTTTCCACGGCATAGGAAGCCGAATGCCCCTTGGCAAAGGCATAGCCCGCAAAACTCTCGATCTGTTCCCAGACCATTTGGGTCAGGGCGGCATCATGCCCCCTCTGCTTACAGTTTTCAAAAAACTTCAATTTCACTGCCTGGAATTCCTCCCGGGAGCGGAATTTTCCGCTCATCCCCCTTCGCAGGACATCGGCCTCCCCTAGGTCCAGTCCTGCAAAGAAGTGGGCCACTTTCAGCACATCCTCTTGGTAGACCATGATCCCATGGGTCTCTGGCATAATCTCCAACAGAATGGGATTGGCCTCCTTGCGGCGTTCCGGTTCCCTTTCCCTACGGATGTATTCATCCTTCATCCCTGAGGAGGACACCCCGGGACGGATCACGGAACTGGCCGCCACCAGTCCCAAATAGTCGTGGGTCCGCAGTTTCTTCATCAGCCCCCGCATGGCAGGGGATTCCACATAGTAGGCCCCTATCGCCCTCCCTTGGCTCAACAGCCCGTTGATGTTGGCATCCCGTTTCATCGCCTCCACGCTTTTGATGTCCCAAAGCACGGCATCGGGTTGGTTGCCCTTGATGACCTCCACCGCCTCCTTGATCTTGGCCAATCCCCGTTGTCCCAAAATATCGAACTTGAACAGGCCCACATCCTCGGCAATGATCATGTCGAACTGCACCGTAGGGAAGCCTTTCGGTGGCAAGGTCGTGGCCGAATAACAATGTTCGGAACGGTCCAGGATCAGTATCCCCGAGGAATGCACACTGATATAATTGGGCATCCCATGGATATAGGTAGCGTATTTCAGCACCAATCGGGACAGTTCATCCAAGGTTCCCTGTTCGTACCGTCCTGCACTGAGCTTATCGATCTCCTCGGTGGGCAGGCCGAACACCTTGCACAGCTCCCGAACGGCGGCCCGGTACTTAAAGGTGTTGTAGGTGCCCAAAAGGGCGACATGCTCGAAGCGTTCAAAAATATAGGCCGTGACATCGTCCCGGTCCCAGGTGGAAAAATCAATGTCAAAATCCGGGGGCGAGGCCCGAAAGGGGTTGATGAACCGTTCGAAATACAGGTCCAGTTCAATGGGATCCACATCGGTGATCCCGATCAGGTAGGCCACCAGACTGTTGGCCCCACTTCCCCTCCCCACGTATGGGTATCCCTTGGACCTCGCATAGGAGATGATATCGTGGTTGATCAAAAAGTAGGACACAAAATCCAGCTCCTCGATGGTCTTCAGTTCCCTGAACATACGTTCCCTGACCTTTTCCGTGGGATGGACATACCGTTTGGACAACCCTTCCATGGCCAGTTCCCGCAACCGCAGCACATCATCCTCCTTGGAGTCCAGATAACGGGACTGGTTCTGGGAGACCCGCTCACTTCCAAACCCAAAGGCAATGGAACAGGAATCCATCAACCGCTGGGTGTTTTCCCAGATATGGGGCACATCAACCAAAGCTTTTTTCAGTTCGTCCATGGGCCGCAGGGTATCGGTGGCCTTGCCCTCCTCGGATTGGGACAACTTGCTCAGCAGCGTGTTCAAGCCTATGGCCCGAAGCAATCGATGCGTATTGAAATCCTTTTTGCTGCGAAAGCTCACGGGCTGCAATAGCACCAATCTGTCGGTATAATCCCGATACCGGGAGAACCGTAGTTTCCGGAGCTCTTCAATCGAGACCCCAATATATTCATAGGCCTTAAAATCCGTCCGTTCCTCTTCCTGTACCTTCTCGAAGGGGTAGATGACATGGACATTCCCAAATACTGGGGCCACGGAGGGAATCGGCGTTCCCTTATGAAGATGCTCGGAAAGAAAGGCGTTGATCTCGCGAAACCCCTCATTGTTCTGGGCCAGGCCCACGAACTCCTGCACGTTCCCGTTCCGAAAATCGATCCCCAGAATGGGACGTATGCCCTGTTCCTTGGCCAAGCGCACAAAGTTCATCCCGGCCGAGCTGTTGTTGATATCGGTCAGGGCCAGCACTTCCACCCCATGGGAACGGGCCAGGTCCAAAAGCTCCGTTTCGGAGAGCACCCCGTAATTCAGGGAATAGTATGTATGGCAGTTCAGGTACATTATTGCTGTCTATGGGCCAATAAAATGGGTGGTTGTCCGTCAAAGGGATTGCCTCCCCTTCCTATGCTATGGGCACCCATGGCCGAGGCCCGCATCAAACTGGATTCCCCAAAGCGGTTCCGTACCCGGTCCATGGCCTGGTAGAGGTTGAGCAGTTTTTCATCATCGGCGAACAGGTCGATCTGATAATGCCCACCAACGATATGGCTGTAGTTGACCCCCACGAGTCGGATGAGCATCCTCCGGTCATAGAGGGAAGTAAATAGTTCCTTTACCAAGGGCACTAAAATGTGGTCCGCAGACGTATAGGGAATCCGTTTCTGCTTGGTATAGGTCTTGAAATCACTGTACCGGATCTTGACGCCCACACAGCCCGTCATCTTGTTGGCCCGGCGCAGTTGATAGGCCAGGTTCTCCGCCATGGCGAACAAAGTGGTCTCCAATTTGACCATATCGGTGGTATCCTTCCCATAGGTCCGTTCCGTGGATATGGACTTTCGTTCATGAAATGGGACCAAGGGGGAATTGTCCAGCCCCTGTGCCCGCATCCAGATGGTCCGCCCGTGCAACCCAAAAGCACTTTCCAATAGTTCCAAGGGCAGTTCCTGTACCGTCCGGATGGTGGTCACCCCCATATTGGACAGCAGCCCGTAGGTCTTCTCCCCCACCGAAGGCAGTTTACGGATGTGCAAAGGGGCCAGAAATTCCCTTTCCAGTCCAAGGTCGATTTTCATCTGGTTGTTGGGCTTGGCCTCCCCAGTGGCCACTTTGGAGACCACCTTGTTCCGGGACAGTCCAAAGGAAATGGGCAATCCGGTCTCTTTCAAGATCCGTTGCCGCATTTCCGAGGCGTACTTATAGCAGCCAAAAAAGCGGTCCATCCCCGATAGGTCGGCATAAAACTCATCCACACTGGCCTTTTCAAAGACCGGGACACTCTCCTTGATGACATCGGTCACAGTATCGGAAAACTTCATATAGGTCCCCGCATTGCCCTTGATGACCGTGGCCTCCGGACACAATCTTCGGGCTACCTTCATGGACATCCCCGAGTGCACCCCAAAGCGCCGGGTCTCATAACTACAGGCCGCGACCACCCCACGGTCCCCCAACCCACCGACCAAGAGGGGCCGCTTCATCAGACGGCTGTCCAGCAGCCGCTCACAAGAGACAAAAAAAGTGTCAAGATCGAGATGGAGAATGGTGGGCTTCATAATTACATTATGGATTTATTCCAATTTATGGGAAAAAATCCAAATGTATAAAAAGGGATGGTCCATTTCAAAACTTTAACAATTATGACTATCTTAATACGGCATAATTCAACCTCAAGATGTGCTACTCTACCAGACAGACCCGGGAACGGAAAGAACTGGAGAAATTGCTCTCCGTCAAGGCCATGTACGGTGACATTGACACCGACCTTGAACTCATTTATTTCCATGCCAACGGCTGGAGCCATCCCGTGATGTGGACCTTGGGCCAAGAAGAGCCCAACAACCTGCTCCCTGCGATGTGGGGTATCATGCCCTCAAAAGAAAAGCAGGAAAATTATACAGAGTATTTCAAGAACCCGAAGACCTTTGGTGGGCTTAATGCAAAATCCGAAAAGCTCTTTGACCATTTTGTATACCGGTACTGTTGGGAGAACCAACGCTGCATCATTCCCGTGGACGGGTTCTTTGAGCCCCACAACACCAAGGTGAAGGTCAAGGGCAAGGATTTTAAGGTCCCTTTCTATTTCAGACGTAAAAATGGTGATCCCATATATCTTGCCGGCATCTACACCAACACCGCCGATGGGCGAAGGACCTTTTCCGTCCTCACCAAGGACGCCACCCCTATGTTCGAGGAAATCCACAATGAAAAAAAAAGGCGACCCGTCATCATGGATGACGAAAACTTGGATGCTTGGTTACATAATGGCAACAATGAATCGGACGTTCAAGATCTCATTGATGATGATCTCTGGGAAGGGGAACTGGAGGCCCATCCGGTGACCAAGGACCTATACAGTAGGACTATCGATTCCAATTATCCCGAAATCATAAATAAGGTGGACTACCCTGAGGTATCCATTGACTATTGAATCCCGTTGGACAGCGATAAAAAAAGAAGGGTTCGGTTTCCCGAACCCTTTCATTATCCTATATCTTGGTCATCTAATCCTTGGTGGCCTCGACCTGTTGTTCCAAGGCCTTGACCCGTTCCTTTAACCGTTTCTCACGTTTTTTGCGTGCCATGTCATAGGATTTTTCTATTTGGACAATGTCGTCCTTATGGTATGTCTGCATGGCAATGTAAAAAGAACAGTTGGTCAGGTTGTTCACATGGTTACTTTCTCCAAGATGTACCTGTTGGGTCAACAGGAACCGTACCAGTTTGTTGAGGGTCTCCTTTTTGAAGGTCTTCCTGAACTGGGCAACGATATCTTCACGGGTCTTGTCGGGCGTATCCCCGAAGAATCCCGGAAAATGGTCCAACTGGTTGTAATAGCCCACATTGTTCTCATACAGGGAGATGGAAAAGGCCACCATTTCGTCCACGGACAGTTCCTCCTTGGTGTTGATGTAATCCGTACCGCGTACCATCTCCACCACTTCCTTGAACTGCCGGTTGTGTTCTATCTGTTTTTTGCGCTCTTCACGGGCATTGATCTTGATGATCTGTTCCTCGGGGGAACATTCAGACATCTTTCGTTTTTCCAAGGGTGTACTCCGCACATCGTCTTCCGACATATTGGTTTCCCTGACCTTTACGAAAATCTCTTCAGACCTGTAAGAGTCCGTATGGAACAATACGCCCTTTTGAAACCCATTATCAACCGCTCCATCGTATAGTTTCCTGTCTTCCTCGTAGGATTTTAGGGCTTCATCCAATTCTTCCTTGAGTTCTTCATCGCTATAATCGCAATGGCCGAACTCTTCCTTAATGGATTCCAATGTGGGTTTGATGGGCTTCTCGATGATATGCAGTTCGTCCGGCAATTGCACCTTAAGTCCCTGCTTTTCCATCTGGGCCATAATCAACTGGTTTCGCTCCTCGTCCATCCAGTAACGGGATATCTTGGGCACCAATAGCATCCCGGTCTTTTTACAGTTTTTGATAAGGTTCATCAGGGTCTTGGCCTTTTTGTTCACAAAACAGGCCGTTTTCGTACAGACCATCTTGCCGTTACCAAAAAGGTTACCCTGGTTCGCGGCATTGAACGGACAGACGGTACAGGCCCCTGCCTTGGGGAGCAATGTCCTGTCCGATAGGTCGAACGGGGCTTTGGTAAGGTCAAAGGTATGCCCGTCCACCATCCGTTTTACCCTGTGGGCACTGAATTCACCCTCCAGACTTTCCAATAGCATCTGCTGCTCTTCGGGTTCAAAAAGCGCCACGGCCGTTCCCAGACCGATGGTCATCTCCCCGCTCCTAACGTATGCCTTGAAGCCTTCGATCAATCCTGCCAATTTCAACCGTTGCCTTACGAAGTTCTCGGTGCGTCCCAGACGTTTTGCTATATCCTCTGGGCTGTACCTGTCCGTTAGATAGGCAATGGCCTCAGCCTCTTCCGTGGGTTCCACATCCCTTCGCTGTAGGTTCTCGATGATCTGTACCTCCAGCACATCGTTATTTACAAAGTCCCGAACGATGGCGGGAATGGTCTTTTGTTCCGCCAGTTTACTGGCACGGTACCGTCTTTCGCCCATGACGATGATGTAACCCTTGTTGGAGGTTCTGACCGTGATGGGCTGCAATACCCCGTGTTCGGCAATGCTATCGGCCAGTTGTTTCAAACTGCTATCGTCAAAGGTCTTTCGGGGCTGTAAGGGGTCGGGAATGATCGAATTGATGTCCAGGTACTGCACCTGTAGGACGGTTTCCTGTTTGGTTGCGGTGGCTTTCTTGGTCTGCTTTTGTTTTGTTTTTGTTTCCATGATCATTGGATTTATGTTAAACAATATTTGAGCATGGCACCAAGCGCAAGACAAATTTTTGGCGCGGCAAGGAAACGGAATAAAAAGTGACCGTGGGGAACGGCTTTATGCCGTCCCTTGTCCGGCAAACAGTTTGCGGGCTTACCTTTCGAAGAAGATTGATAGTGTTAAATAATTTTTAATGCAGGGCATCTTTAATCGGATTGATGGGCTAGAGGATCATTAAAACGTGTACCACCAAATGGAGAATATCAACCGAACAGGGTTCCGTTAGAAGTTATATGCAAGCTTGAAAAATTGAGCGTTCAACTAAAAATTCACTGAGACCAAGGGACAGCTTGTCGATTTGCTTTCTTCTGGCGCACAGGAATCCAGACTTCCAATGATCAGGCTCTTCATTTCATTCAGCTCTTTCATTTTTTTATCGATCAACCTGACTTTTTCAAGCATTTTTTGTGATACATTTTCACACGAAGCTGTATTGAATTCCATTAGCCCCAAAAAGTCGGAAATCTCATTTAAGGTAAACCCAAAGCCTTTCATTTTCTTGATGATGAGAAGTTTTTCCAAGGTTTCATGGGAATAATTCTTATAACTGTTGAATTCATTTTGTTTAAGGGCTGTCGGTATCAAGCCCTTCTTTTCATAAAAGCGTATGGTATCACGGGAAAGCCCTGTTTTCTTGGATAATTGGCCAATTTGCATAATTTTTAAAAATAAAATCCACATTTCCCTTGACCGTTGACTATACTCCACGGTCTATATTTGTAAAGATACCTTAAAAAAATAGGAATGAAACCAATACCCATGCTACTGCTTTCAGCAGCCCTGACTTTGACAGGTTGCAACAATCCAGAAAAAAAATCGTCCCCAAAACCACCGGCAATGGCCGACGGGGGAAATAAATCAATTGACATGAAAAAAATCAAAGCAAGGAACAGAACGAAAGAACTTTCCTGTAAACTGACCACACCCGAACTACTACAACGAAAGGAAACCGTACTGAAGGACTTGAAAGAACAAGTGCTCATGAAAAAAGAATTGGAAGATGGCTACGCTTACCAGTTTCCAGGAACCGACAAGGTACTTGACCAACTCTCCGAGTTCATTAAGACGGAAAGGGCGTGCTGTTCTTTTTTCATTTTTGGCCTTTCCATCAGTGGGGACAAAAGCGAAGCTTGGCTGGAACTGACGGGACCGGAAGGTGCGAAAGACTATGTTCATTCAGAACTCGGACTGTAATGGAAGTGGTAAGATCGATCCCTGTTTTCATTCTTGCAGGGCTTTGCGAAATAGGGGGCGGTTATCTCATTTGGCTATGGTTGCGGGAGGATAGACCTTGGTGGTTCGGCCTTTTGGGCGGACTTGCACTTGCTTTTTATGGTGTTGTGGCAACTTGGCAGACCTCCAATTTTGCACGGGTCTATGCAACTTACGGCGGAATATTCATTGTGATGTCGATCCTATGGTCAATGAAGTTTGACAATTACACCCCTGACAAGTATGATATTGTCGGTGCCTTGATCGCTTTATTGGGTGTTTGCATAATTTACTATGCGCCGAGAAATTGAAAGGAAATTAGGGACATGCATATAACACCCACCTGTTGTATAGCAAAATGGACTTGGTACAATGGCCCTATAGCATCCTTTACCCGTCGAACAGTTTGTATACTTGGCTTTCAAGAATGATTTGTTTGAGCAAAAATTGTTTGCAATATTACGGCAAAGGTTTTTACCTCATACCATTTTCAATATCCTCCCATCTCTGCTCCAGACACATTTAAAACTTTTGTTATGGGCATATATTGATTGTTATATTTGCCCTATGGACTCCTTGGTAAAAGAAAATTATCTGAAAGCACTGTTCTCCCTGTCAAATGATAAGGGAGAGGTCAATGTCAACGAACTTTCCAAACGGTTGGGCGTAAAAATGCCCTCAGCTACCAATATGATCAAGAAGCTAGCTGAAAAAAAATTGGTCCATTATGAAAAATATAAACCCGTTAGATTGACCGAAAAGGGGAGAAATGAAGCTATGCACATTATCCGTAAACATCGCCTCACGGAAATGTTTTTAGTGGAAATAATGGGGTTTGGCTGGGAGGAAGTCCATGACATTGCCGAACAAATAGAGCATGTAAAATCGCCCATATTCTTCAAAAAGATGGACGAAATTCTGAGGTATCCCTCCTTTGACCCCCATGGATCCCCTATTCCTGACATCAATGGGAATATACAAGGAAAACAGTATTATAAACTTAGTGAATGTGTAAAGGGACAGAAGGTGATATTTAAAGCTGTGGAGAGTTCTTCAGAGGAATTTTTAAAGTTCCTGAACAATAAGAGTCTGTCCTTGGAAACTAAAATCGAGGTCATTTCCGTCGAACCTTTCGATGGTAGCTTATCCATTTCCTATGGTCAAGGACAAAGAGAGACCCTGACCAAAATGGTCGGGGATAAAATATTGGTCACGGACAAGGACTTGTCCAGTAAGTGAAACCATTCCTTATAAACGTTTTTATCGACCTAAACGACACAACCCCTTACCATCGTCCTTGCAGCCATCAACGGTAAGAGAGTTCCTTGGAACTAGCTTAAATTAAGTCTTCCCTATTTCATATTTTATACATCTAAAAATAATTTGTTAGTCATAACTAACTTTATTACATTTACCCCTCTAAGTTTTTAATTGGACAAGGAATGTTACTTGAACTTAAATTATTTCCCAAAATCTTGGTCCTTGGACTGTTGTTGGGATCCTGTGATAAATATGAACCCGTTGCCCCTCTTGAAGAAGAACTTCTCGATGGCCCATTGGGGGGACTGACCTCCGCACAAAATGCACAATTTTTAGCGGGGGACATTGCGTTCAACGACGATGTATTCACTTCCCGATCGGGATTGGGACCTCTTTTTGTGGCCACAAACTGTGCCAGTTGCCATGCCGGGGACGGAAAGGGCACCCCGTTTACAACCCTTACACGTTTTGGACAGACGGATGCCACCGGAAACCAGTTTTTGCACTTGGGAGGCCCGCAGATACAGAACAGGGCGTTGCCGGGATATGAGCCGGAGACGGTTCCCAATGGGGCCACTTTTTCAAAGTTCACACCTCCGGCCGTTACCGGACTTGGCTTTTTGCAGTACGTGACCGATGCCGACATCATGGCCATGTCGGATCCCAATGACGATGACGGCGATGGGATATCCGGCGTTCCCAATTGGGGAACATTGAAAGAATATCTGGATCCTTTGGACAATGCGATAGCCCAGGACGGAAAGTATATCCACCGCTTCGGAAAAAAAGCGGCGGCATATGACCTGTTGCAACAGACCGTGGATGCCTATAACCAGGATATCGGTATTGCCTCTTCCTTCGACCCAAAGGATGTGTATTCCGGTCTGACGATTGACCCTGAGGTGTCGGATAAGACCATCCGGGACGTGGTCGCGTACTTGAACACCCTAAAGGCTCCCATACCCAGAAACCAGGAAGCATCACAGGTTCAGAACGGAAAGTCGCTTTTCTCCCGGATAAACTGTGCCTCATGCCATAGACCGGAACTGGTAACCGGGTATTCCCCCATCGAGGCGCTCTCCCGTAAGACATTCCAACCCTACACGGATCTTTTGTTGCATGATATGGGGCTTGGGTTGGATGATGGTTATACCGAGGGCAGTGCCCTAACCTCTGAATGGCGTACACCTCCGTTATGGGGGCTTGGGCTATCGCCCACAACCCAGGGCGGGCAATATTTCCTGTTGCATGATGGCAGGGCACATAGCATTGAAGAGGCCATCCTAATGCATGGTGGTGAGGCTGAAAATAGCAAAAACCAATACCAGAGCCTGACCCAATCCGAGAAAAACGACCTTATTAAATTTTTGGAATCCCTATAGAATGGATAGAAAAGAATTCATAAAGACCTGTGGATGTGCCTGTCTTGGGGTCTCTTCCATGGCGATACTGCTCCAAGGCTGTGTTACTACAAAAAGCATTACCGCCCCTATTGTCAGGGACCATCTTGTAATTCAAAGGACGGATTTCATGAAAGGCGAAAAAGCCGTTGAATACCTGATTGTGGACAACGGGCAATTGCAGTTTCCCATTTATATATTCCGGTTTTCGGAAACGGAGTATACGGCACTCTATCTGCGGTGCACCCATCAGGGGAACGAACTGAACGCCTATGGCGATAAATTGGTCTGCTCCGCACACGGCAGCGAATTTGATAACAAAGGAAATGTGATCCAAGGACCTGCCAAGGAAGCCTTGAGGTCCTTTCCGGTGCAGATAACCGACCAAAACATCCTTATCTCATTAAAAAAAGCATGAAACACCTCATTACCAAATTGTTATTGTTATTTGCAACAGCGTTACAGGCCCAGATAGACTCCACCCTTATCAAGAGAGCCCAGTTAGATACAACAAAACAAGGCCTCAATATGGATGCAGTCTACGACCGTCCTTTTTTGAGCTTTGGAAAGGTCCCTGTTTCCGTGGGCGGCTATGTGGAAGCAAATTGGCAGCACCTGGGAACGGACGGGGTTTCCGAGGGGCATCAGTTCCAAATGCGCAGGATGACCCTGTTCGTATCCTCGTCCATTGGCAAAAAACTCAAGTTCCTGAGCGAGTTGGAGTTTGAGGAAGGCGGTAAGGAAATAGCCATAGAGTTTGCCTCCTTGGATGTGGAGTTCCACCCTTTGCTGAACCTTCGGGGGGGGATCATCATGAATCCCATAGGGGCCTTTAACCAAAACCATGACGGCCCCAAATGGGAGTTTACCGACAGGCCCATCCCTGCCACACAGATGCTTCCCGCTACATGGAGCAATGCCGGGTTCGGCCTGTTTGGGAAGACCTATCGCAAGGACTGGATGTTCGGCTATGAACTGTATCTTTCGGGAGGGTTCGATAACTCGATCATTGACAATTCGGAAAACAAGACCTTTCTGCCCGCCGCCAAGGAAAACGGGGAACGGTTTGAGGAATCGGCAAGTGGCACACCGTTGACCACGGCCAAAATAGCGATAAGACATAATACCTTCGGTGAGATCGGGCTGTCCTATATGGGAGGCATCTACAACACTTTTGAAGATGATGGTATTGAACTGGACAAAAAAAGAAGGGTCAATGTCTATGCCATTGATTACAACAACACGCTGCCAAAGCTGAACACCTATCTTACAGGTGAATGGGCCTGGGTACAGGTGGATATCCCCAACACTTATACACAACAATACGGGAGCAAACAGCACGGCGGGTTTTTGGACATTGTCCAACCTGTCCTGGACCGGAAAATGTTGGGCTGGGACAACGCCACCCTGAACCTGGCGTGCCGGTTTGAATACGTCGATTGGAACGTGGGAACCTTTAACGAGACGGGGGACGAAATCGGCGATGAGATCTGGAGCATCATGCCGGCCATCAGTTTCAGGCCATCCCCACAGACGGTATTCCGCCTCAACTATCGCATCCAAAGACAAAAGGATATTTTGAACAATGAACCTGCAAGGACAGGAGGTTTTATTTTTGGGATTTCATCGTATTTTTAAAAGTCGCCGATAGACCACTTGGCTGTTTATCACCTAAGTTGACCCTCCCTTTATAACTTTGCACAAGCGTTGCATTAGTAATTTCATATATTTGCAATGTGAAAGTTTTAACCGTCATATTGTCCTTTTACTTCTTGGCACTCAATATAGTGCCCTGTGGCGACTCGGTGCAGGCCAATGGCGATTCCCAAGTCGTTTCAGTGGTGGATTTTGATGGTGATCACAGTCAG
>CEVF01069855.1_pt1 | contig 23743 bp, 16 predicted proteins | sample 356441 | NCBI WGS metagenome assembly CEVF01 (sample SAMEA2622765, study PRJEB7988) | marine metagenome | biome: marine biome (ENVO:00000447); feature: surface water layer (ENVO:00002042); material: "saline water (ENVO:00002010), including plankton (ENVO:xxxxxxxx)" | depth 5 m | reverse complement strand
AGGGCACCAACTCGCTTCTCTTGTAGTAAAGGGAACAATGCGTTACGCACACCTGGTAATGCATTAGACAAATCATCTAGAAGAAGCATGCCTGCGGCAGCTTGCTCAATGGCGGCGAACTTCATAAACGGAAGTTTCGTCATCATGTCTTTGCCATTCACGTTGGTTTTTGATATCAAACCACCCGTTGTAGATGCAGACATCTCACCGGCAGCTTCATAACAAACAAAGACAAATGAATTTTTTATCTTACCAGACTCATTTAGCTCGACGATTGTGGCATCATCAGGGTTTTTCACGAAATCCAAACCAACCGCTTCAGCAAACATTCTACATGCATCTGTGAAAGAGAAAGTCTTCGCTTGCTGTGGACCAGCTACAAATGAAAACGCGGTAGATTCACGATGATAGAACTTTGTGCCGCGCATGGCTTTCCATACTTTTTCTATTCGCTTATCCAACTCTGAGCCGTCGTTTTTATAATGCGCGTAACAAAGCTCTTCAAGTACATACTCTTGCGCTACGAAAGGATCTAACCTAGTAAGATCTGATTTTTGCATGATTCAACCTCAAGCTTGCTCAACGTCAGTGTTGCATATATGATAGTATTTATGCCAAGTTTGAGGAAGTATCCGTGGAAAGTCAAGAAAAGAAAGATCTAATGGATCTAAGCAAAAAGTTCGGTACTGATGTTCTATCCAAATATATAAAGGCTGCTGACCCAAATGAAATGGGAAGGAGAAACCTTTTAGAGATAATCATGCTAAAACTCCATGATGCTTATGATATCGATGATATTGCAGAGTTAAACACTTCTCTCCAATTAATGATTGAAAGGGGCTTAGATACATCCCGAAAAGTATTTACGCTTGCTTACCCGTCTCGTGAATACACATCTCCTTCTCTTATACAGATAGCTTCGAATATTGAAAACATATCAAGCGACACTTTCAAAGCTATTCTTATAAAAGAGAAATGCAACCTTTCTAACCAACCTAATTCCGGCCTTAACATCTTAATCGGGAGAATTAAGTGTAAGGATGCTGAAGGTTTTAAAGCGCTCTTAAATGAAAATTTAAGGCTAGCACCTGAACTAGCAGAAGAAGGTCTGAAAACTCTTACAGCTGTCTCTAATGAAAGTGATACCAGAAGCCAAATTGAAGATACCCTTTATATAGGAAAGGAACTCATCAAAATGAGGCCTAACCTTTTCAACGTTAAACTCTTCAATAACACGATATCGTTCGAAGATGTACTTTCTGAAAAAGGACAAGAAGAACTATCTTCATTGGTCAAAGCGTTAAAAATAGACACAACTATTGAACAACAAGAAGTTGTAGAAGTGGAAGATGCTGAAACGATTTACGACAATACATTTGCAAGGGGTCTTTAATCATGAGTGATATTGTATTAGGTAAAGACATAAAAACCGGCAAAGATGTCAAAATGGGATACGGCACCCTTTACAAAGGTGAACCCGAACTAAAAACACTATTTTATCGTTTTATTGATTGGTACACCTCTTATGATAGAAAGAGCTTACCAAGGCACGGCATTTTTTCTATCGTTGGACGACGCACAAATTTTTATATTTATGATCATCCAGCTATAACGAACATGTGCAGAACTGCTTTCACAAATGGCGATGCTGTTTTCTTTCAAAAAGACTTTTTTGCATCACTGCTTGAAAAAAGACAAACTCGTGGGCCAAACGGTGAACAAAATAACCTTCTTGAATTTATCTTAACTCATGAGTTAGCCCATATCTTAAAGATGCATTTTTCGCGTCTAAAGAATTATACGCCCGAAGAATCAAACCTTATTGGCGATATGAATATCAACCTTGAAATACGCCGCACGTTTAAATGGCAATACCCCCAAGAACAAGTAATCGATTTTGTCGGTTTTAGAGACATTGACATGGACCTTTATGGGCACCTTTCTGAGGAATCTATAGGTCGATTATTCATGCTTAAAAGAAATGAAATTCTCATCAGAGATGGTATCGATGAAAATACTGCATCCCCCAGCCAGAAAATGAATGCACTTACAGAAGTTATATGGGGTAAACGGGCCCAAGACAATGATAAGAGTCAATCGTCTTCTTCAGGTAATGGTGATACAACTCAAGAACAGAGTATTGATAGTAATTCTGACGCGAACAATTCAGACGAAAACAATGGCGATGAACACAAAGGCGATGGCTCTCAGAATAATTCTGATGAACATATGATAAGCAATGAGGATTTAGCCAACGCACTTATAGAAGCAGGTGACAAAGACCTTGCCGATCAACTTGGTATTTCCCCTGATTTGACCGATGAGGAAAAAGCCAAAGCAATTCAGGTTGCGAAAGATAAACTTACCAATGATCTTGCAGAAGCTCAAAATGACCGTAAACGTGCGGAAAATAAAGGCATCGCCATTCCCGGCAAACATATTGAAGACGCTCTCGATGACTCGTTAAAGGTCGATAGGCAAGCAAAAATCAAATGGAACCTTGCTGTACAAGAAATGATTTATGGCAACGGAATGGAATCAATCGAAAATGATGGGCTTATGGACGATATATTCTTTATTGACCCTACTGATATGGGCCTGGGTGATAATGTTTACATCCCTGCTCAAATACCATTTGAAGAAAATAAAGGCTCATATATCTTTATTTTAGACACGTCAGCTTCAATGACAATGGACGATTTAGAAGAGTCTACTGCAGAAATTCAGGGGATGCTTGAAGGCATTGAAAATGATGAAACTAAAATATTCTTAGTCTCATCCGATACTGTCTCGCGTGGTGATGTATTAGAGATTAACGCAGGAAACGTTGTTGAAAAATTTGAAGAGCTAAAACTGTACGGACGCGGCGGGACAGACTTAACAGCAGGAATTGTTTCGGCAATGGAGTTAGTACAAAAAGATTTCCCTGACTACCCTATCAGCGGAATCGTTTTCGGAACTGATTTAGGTGATACCGCACCAAGTAGAGAAGATCTACCTGATGATTTACCACCGGTCATATTTATCACATCTCCCGACTCTTACAACACACATTTTCATGCTGCCGTTAAAGATTTTGCAACAGTAGTAACAATAGAGGATGGTTCTGAAGCTAATTTTGATAATGACATGAGCATGAGCATGAGCATATAAAACATCAGTAACTTTCTTATTATCAAGTGTAAGTTTTGAAATAATAAAATTGTTTGGCAAACCTAAATTAAAATATGCAAATAAAAAGAGCCCGTTCAGGGCTCTTTTTATAATTGCTATCCAACAGAATGCGTTCACCCGTTATCTTCATACTTAATAAAACGTCCTCGACCAGCACTCTTAGCTAAATACATCGCTTTATCTGCTTTTAAAATTACCAATGATATATCGTGAGTATTATCAAAATCATAAATACCAATAGAAACCCCCGCATCATGATCTAAACCATCAATATCAATTGGCGAGTTAAACGCATTTACTATTCTTTGTGCCACCCGCAAAGAGTCGTCAGGTGAGTTAATATCGTTAACTACAACCGCGAATTCATCACCACCAATCCTTGCAGGTAAATCGGTGTCGCGTAACTGAGCCACAATTCGTTTCGCAACATACTTGAGATACTTATCACCCACATCATGACCGTAATTGTCATTGACCTGCTTAAACTTATCTAAGTCTATGTATAGGAGCGAGGCTTTTTCACCCTCTTTCATATCCATTGATGCAAGATGTCTTTTAAAATAGGCTCTGTTTGCTATTCCTGTGAGCTGATCATAATTAGCTTGTTGATAGATTTTAGACTGCATGATGTTCTGGCGATAAATTGTGGCCATGGCAGCTGCAGATGATGATATCAAAGCAAGATCCCAACAAGAAAATGATTCTGCCACATTGGTACTTATCGAGATAGCACCGTTTTTGTCACCTAAATCCATCGGCAAAATAGCGGTAGCAGCTTCTTGCAGACCGTGAATATTAACCGTTGATATAAGACGTCTATTTTCGTCCTTAGACATTACAAAAGGCTTTTTATTGAGAATTACTCTGTAAATGGGCCTGCTCTTCAGTGCAACCAAAGGAAACTTATCCTGGCCCAGAGACATTTTCCCTTGCTCATAAACAGCTGGCATTTCAAATGTATCGTTCTCAGTGCACCATTTCACTATTGTCATACTGCAAATACTGGCATCCATGATATCGCCAAGGCGGGTTACCAATGTGCTTAAGAAGGTATCCATGACACCTTCTTCTAGAATGATAGAAGACAGCTCTAAAAGTAATTGAGAAGCCAGATATTTTCCTCGTTGCACCTGAGCGTCTGTGTAATATTTCAGTGAATAGAGTTCGCCAGAGTAAGTAGAGATAAACTCCTCGATAAACCTTTCTCCGAAATGCTCAAATTGCACTTTAACGCTCTCACAGACTTCTACAATTAAGTCTACGTCGGGAATAACTTCTTGAAAGCGCTGTATGTGACTGTTTTCGGTGGCATCCCCTTTTGTTACTTTTAAAATACTGGCATAGCCAATGTCTTCAATTTTTTTAGTAAAAGTAATCTTCCAAAAAGGACTCGTCCTTAATGACTTGTAATTGGTGTAAACTGAATTCAAACCAAACACTATAAGACGTGACAAATCAAAACATTCTTTTGTTTGAAACGACAATTTATAATCTAGTGGAAGTTTCTTATCTATCTCAGCAAGCAAAATGTTGACCTCAATTAATGATTTTCGTAATTCGCATCAGTGCTTACTTGTTTATAGAGGAGGGTAATGCGTTCCTTTGCCTCTCCCATTTCTAACGAATTAATAAAACATTCAATACCATCTTGAGATGTATTTATTGATGCGTTTCTTTTCATGGCGATATCACGGAGCCTTTCAGTAAATTCAAAATGCTTCTCATCGTTTAAGCATATCTCACTAACTGGGGCCAAGTTTGAAATGTCGTCGCAGGTAGAGTGGAACTCTTTACACGAAACGTTCCCAGTAATTAGCAAGGCGCCGGGGTAATGCTCTGCATTTGTGAATATTGCTTTTGGGACGGTGTATTCACGTTTAATGCCCTTATCGTTAAACGATTCAACTAACCACCCGCCATTTCGTTTTAAAATGTATTTGTCAGCACTTTTGGTAGATTCATCAAACGTAAATACCTTTCCACCTATCTGATAAACATCTTCGTCGAGCACTTCAATGCAATGCATATCTATCAACGCTTGATTAACATGACTTTGATGCTGGTGGTGAATAAACATTGTGGTTTTATGCTTTATCTGCATCAAGAATAACGCCTGCTTCACCGTAATGTTTCTTATGCAGTCTTCAAGAAACAAGACGCTAAGCCCATTGTCGATTGCGTATTCCATATATTCGGAAAGAATTCTAAGTACGCTTTCTTCATAATCAATATCGTTTCTAAATGCAGGTTTTTGCCTTCTTAAATACAGGCCGTCTATAACCAATAAACCCTTGCCTAATTTTGTATGATTATCCATTGCTAATGCCTCGTAATCTCTTGACCACACTTTTCACAAATAGAAAGATGTTGGTTGGCTAATACAGACACAACTTGACTCAATTCGCTTAGTACAGGAGATTCGCTCACTGTGTTAGAAAGTAATTTACCCATTAAAGACAGGGCCTCTGAACTTTGATCTATATCTAAGGACTCAATGCAGCGTTTAATCATTGGTGAATTTGTGGCACATGTTGACATAGAAAGTTGAAGTCGTCGTAGCACCTCGACATCATCACATTCTTTAGCTCTGAGTTGAGATAACAGATTACTGACTATGGGCGCTTTAGGAGTAAAGCTCGCGTTGTCGATGTCATTGAGTAGTCTTATTTGGACATCTATATCCGAAAACTTTTTACCATGACCAATATAGTTAATCACTTTACTTAAATCGCTAGTGTCAACGGCTGGTAATTCATTGGAATTATGTGAAAGAGACTCAACGACGGGTAACGGTTTAAGGACCTTTATTTTTTCATTAACGATATCAAGATGACCGTTGATCAACCTTACCTCTGAACGGGCTTCATTAGTTTGCCTTTTATGCTCATCTATCATTTTTAGCACGGTATCAAAGTCATCGGACAACGCCAAAAATTGCGCCCTATCACTTCCCTTAACATTTGAATTTAAGATAAACAAAGGATCTTTCTGATCAGCAAGATGGAGATCGAAATCCCCTACTATTCCAAAATTCAAATAATCGGAAACATCTGATGGCACTTCGCCAGGCTTTACTTCAAAGATACTTTCTTGTTGCTGGTGGTATATCGTGTAAACGGGCTTAATACTTTTTTTAGACGAGAAGGACCACGTAATTTTCACATCATTCTCTAGCACCAACGATACCAAAGCGAATTCTTCACCATGGCGAATATAAGAGCGCTTGGGATTGTTATCGACTAACGCTTTAAAAGCCCTAAATACGACAGACTTACCCACGTCATTCTCGCCGGTGATCAGAGTCATATCATCACTCAAGGGAATAACAGTCGATTGATGAGACATAAAGTTTTGAAGTTGGATTTCTTTAATCCCTTGACCTTCAAGCCAGTCTATACCGAAATTATCGTTGTCTTCTTTGACTTTATCAGGCAGAAACGTGTCGTTTACTTCCTCACCATATTTTATGTCGGTGCGTATATTTCGTTTATCTGATAAATGAATGTTCCTTACATCGTTTCCGAAAATATCTTCGCTATGATGTGAGATATAAACCACCTGCAATCCAACGTCTTTACAAAGGCGTTTTAAAATTGCGACAAACCTTCCCACTAGTGCAGGCTCTATCCAGCAATCTGGTTCATCAAGAAAAAGGAATCTTCTATTAGGACTTTGCAACAGCGCGACTATTCTCATCCCAACAGAGATGATGTTACAGACAGAACCACCTTTGCCATCTAAAATATCGATATGCTTACCATCTTCAACGATATACATATCTAAATGCACTTTATCGCGCTTCTTAGACGTCTCTAATACTACTTCTTGCTTTTTACCCATCACATCAGTAACCAGCTTTGAAAGAAGCTCAGAATAGAGACTTATAGCGTCTGCTTGGGCGTGTTCAGCTAATTTTTCGAGCAAAGCATCAACTTCGTCTTTCAAATTCAACTTACCCATATACGAATGCTTAAGCGATGAAAGACGAATTCTTTCCTGAATTAAGTGATCTTGTCTTCCTTTCAAAAGATGGATATTCATGGCACCCACCTAGAGTCGGAAGAATTGACTGGAATCCGATTTTACTTCATCAGCAACGGAAATATCGCCATCACAATGAGACATATCAGATAATGAATCATGACTTGAACCACCGGCATTTTCTCCTTGCCAACTATCCATTTCATAACTGTCGGGAGACATAGACTCACTACTATCTTCAGTATTGATAGTGACTTCATTCTCTTTTGATAATGAAGACGCGTTTGCGATTAAATCTTGAATTTCTTCTTTTATGCGATTTTGATCGACAATGAAGTTTTCAGCTAGATGAATGTCTTGAGCAGACAAAGCAATATTATTTTCAAGCTTATCAAGACAAGAGGCCAAATGTTCATTAGCCTTCCTATTAAGATCTGAAAGAACTGATTCTTTTTTGGAAATGTTTTCATGAAGCATCTGCAGTGCAGTTAGAGAGTCCGTACCAAAATGCTTAATTGCGTAAGCTTTTGCTGCTTGAACCTTTTCTAACCGCGACTTGTTGATGCCATCCAATTTTGCCAAGCGCGTCTCTATATTCATCTTTCACTCTATAATGTTGAACAATGATGCATATGTGTTATATTATATGCCTAACAAATACATGTCAAACTTATTATGAATAGCCATACATTACTTGAGAAATATTTCGGTTATCGAGATTTCAGACCAGGGCAAAAACCAATAATCGATGCAGTAATGGGTGGTCGAGATGTATTTGCTTTAATGCAAACCGGTGGCGGTAAATCATTATGCTTTCAAATACCCGCGCTATCTAAGAACGGCATTTGCCTTGTTATCTGCCCTCTCATTTCTCTGATGTATGATCAAGTTCGTGTCTTAAAGAGAAAAAATATCTCAGCGGCTTACCTAAATAGTCAGCAAGACTACAAGGAACGTTCCTCAATCGAACAGGACGCAATAAATGGAAAACTTAAATTCCTCTACGTAGCACCTGAACGACTTCTTAATGATAAGTTTCTCGACATTTTAAAGCAGATGACAATTTCAATGATTGTCTATGATGAAGCGCATGTGATCACAGAATGGGGTGAAGCTTTCAGGCCGGGCTATATTATGGGGCTCAATAAGATTAAGGAACTAGAAGACTTTTTCAAGAGAAAGCACATTGACCCGCAATATCGCATTCAAAAGATTGCTCTGTCAGCTTCAATCATCGCCGAAGCACGAAAAGACATTATTGAAAAAACAAATCTTTTCAGACCCGCAATTTTCATCAACTCTTTTTCAAGAAACAATATTGAACTCAATGTATCACACTATCAAAAAAACAAACTAAGTAAGATAGACATTCTTACAAGTGATATAAAGGCCCACCCAAAGACAACGAGTATCGTATATGCCAACACCAGAAAAGAATGCGAGGTAATTGCAGGTAAACTGGCAGTTAGAAACATAAAAGCTACGCATTATCATGCTGGCATACCACCAGCGGCTCGAAAATCTAAAATGGATCTGTTTATGACGGGTAAAGTTGATGTGATTGTCTGTACATCAGCATTTGGAATGGGGATTGATAAAAAGAATGTCAGACAAGTTTACCATTGGAACCTTCCATCAACGATTGAAGACATGTATCAGGAAATGGGTAGAGCTGGCAGAGACGGTCTAAAAAGTCGTCATATGGTGTTCTACGACAGACACGATATAGAGACGTCACGCGAGAGACTTCTCAATAACTATCCTACCGCAGAAGCGGTAAATAAGATGCATCAATTTTTGTCTATCTATGTCAACAGGATCAATGACAACATCATTGAAGAAGACAAAAACTTTCTTGCTGATATAGTTGGTGAACCAGTGAGGAAAGAATGTATAAGCAGTATTTTTGATCATCTGCAGAGGATCGGCTTTTTATCTGAGTACCGACAACCCATCAATCCAAACTCAAAGCAAAAGAAAAATCGTATATTTGAAGTTAATATTGAAAAAAGCCATGATATTCAGCTAGATTCGGTTTCTAAAAGATACAAAGCAGCAGTGCTTAAATTTGAAAAACTAACCGATTACTTCGAAGGAGATGGATGCAGAAATCATAAACTACTCTCTTATTTAGGTGAACCTCAATTAGAAAACGTGCCGATTAGTTGTAGCCATTGTGATAAATGTTTGGGCAAGGGAGAGAGCGAACAAACTAAACCAGAGTCTAGCAATGATGACTCGTATAGAAAAAACCTGATTAAAAAAAGAATAAAAGGACTTGTAGAAAGCTTCGCTAAAAAGAACAAAATCCCTGCGAACGTTATTTTACCGCCAAATATACTTTCAAAAATCACCAGTAACGCACCGAAAACCAAACAAGAACTTATCGATTTAGGGCTTAATGGAAAGTCAGTTCAGACACTTGGTGACATAATTCTAGAAATAATAAATAAATAATTATTTTTTTCGTGCGCACAGTTGACAACTATGCATTTACAGTATAATATATGCATAACAGTTACGAAATTTAATATTACGACAACAAGGTGGAAATATGAAAAAGTCAATCCTACTAAGCGCAGTATCACTAGCACTCTCTGCAAACGCGCTCGCAGAGTCACACTATCACCCAAAGCAAGGTGAAATCACAGTTCCTTTATCTGTGTTTTCGGAAAATCAGTCAACTAGCTATAAAGACTATGCGTTTTCATTACCTGAAAACATCGAATTCTTTGATTATCCTGACACGGCTACTTTCATTGATATGAACGTTCTTGCTTTTTACACACAGGAACTGCTCGATAGCCTCAATGGTGACGTTACAGAAGTATACGCTTTTATCGATAAATCAATTGAATTTAACAACCGCGCTCTGGAATTAAATGGGGTAGGCATTCGCCGTAACTTAGCAGGCATCGTAAAACTACCGTCTGACTTTGATGAAAGTGCAGTACACGGTGAAAATAATGAATCATCTGATACAGGTGTTTCATATATCGCAACTTACTTATCAGGCACTGCCGATTCTGTACTCCAACGCAATGCGCTAGATGAACGATTTGGCTCATACGCTGCGTCTTACTATGCTGTGTTTACTTCACCGTCACCTATTACACGCATTGGACAAGCGCAACTTGGTAGAAATGTGCTATATACTTCTGCTTCTCCAAACAATCCTGAACTTAGCTTGTATACGTTTGCTCATGAAATTGGTCACAATGACGGCATGGAACATGACCGCTCAGAGCGTGAGTTCTCTTATTCATACCACATGTCTGAATATGGTATTCCAGCTGTATGTGACAGTAAGGGTACGATCATGACAGAGAGTGTCGAATTTTCTGGCATGCCATTTTATTCAGACCCAAATCATTCGGTTACAAGTTCAAGTGACCTTTGCGGTGTTTCTGATGTAGCTGATGTTGCGCGTGGTTATCGTGAAGGCATTGAGAGTGGATTCATCGAAAGAAAAAGCGGGATCATGACAAACTACCGTGTGGCGCTACCTAAAAATGGCTTTGCCTCTTTAGTTATGGACTCAGCAGTTAATGAAGCAAATGGCACTATTAATGGCACAGTCGTATGGGACGGTTTGAATACTGACCAAAATGCCTTCGTAAATGTGGTTATTAGCAATTACGGAGACACATCGCCAAATGACTTCAACACACAAGATGTTCTCGTCGAGTACACGGGTGAAACAACCACATCATTTAGTATTCAATTGAACAATGACAGTGACGTGGAAAATGATGAATCGGTATATTTCAAACTTCACGCCGCTAACGGAGTGAGTATCGATTCAACGCAGTCATCGAGTACTGTAATTATAACATCAGACGAAGTTGCGAATACAGGCTCAGTGAGCTTCACTACGAGTGCCATTACTGATAACGAAGGTGATACGGTAACACTAAGATTAGAACGCACAGGCGGCGATTCAGGCGAACTTACAGTAAACCTTGATATGGAATTTGATAGCGCAACCCAGAGTGACATTGAATTTGATACTACGAGCGTAACATTCTTAGATGGAGAAACCAGCAAATCAGTTACTATCGACTTGTTAAGCGATTCAATCGAAGAAGATGCAGAAACCTTCACTGTAACTCTTTCAGGTGACAATGTAGGCAGTGGCAACCAAGTCACAGTTACAATTACCGACACAACTGAATCTACAACACCACCTTCACCTACAACGCCTCCTTCAAACGGTGATGCTGGTGGCGAAAGCGGCGGCGGCAGTATTCACTTCGGTATACTAGGTCTAGCATTAATGGCATATTTACGCAGAAAGAAATAATCTGAAAACAAAAAGGGCTCTATCAAGAGCCCTTTTTTTTACAAATAAGTCATCTGATAGTCAATATCAACTTCGTCAGGAATGTCATAAATATCGGATTTATCTATATTGAGATACCTTCCAAAATATAAATCGTAATTTTCTTCTACAAAATGACATAAACTCGACAATTCCTTATTCGGCTTATCATCTACTTTAAGTAAATCTGGCGGCGAGGATAGCAGCTTGCTCGCAGCAACCATCGAATCTTTGCAGACGTTCGCAACAATAGTTCTCGCTTCATCGGCAGTATAATCAAGAGAATCTTCTGCAAAAGATATTAGATTCTCAAAAGAGTAGTCATTAGAACCCGCTACTTTAAGAGCATGTTTTTTGGGTGAAACGCGGTAACGACCTGTAAGAATATTCGGATCAACAGACACAATATCATATGCAGGTGAAAGCTTACTCTCTAATAGTTCATGAGTACTCTTATCATACACCCTAAGCATAGTAATATTCTTAATGTGTAAATCATTATTATTTATCAGCATATTAAGGGTTAGGATTCTTAATAAATACCCCCTATCGAAATCCCAATCTGTTGATTGTTTTTTAACGTGCTCAACAACATTTTCCATGAAAGGATTGTATTTAGCATTTGGCGAAACCCCCATTATGCTCGCAAAATCTTCACCTATTGAAATCTTGTTGCTACCAGGCTCAGAGACATCGAACCTTTCAATTACATAGTTAGGCTTACCAGCTTCTAAAACATGCTCATCATCATTTGAATATAAAATTTTACTCAATGACGAACCTACCTCTATTGCATCGAACGCTTCATCTAAGAGATCAACATCGTTTTCTTCCTTATCTACGCAGATAGACTTCGTATTTGGCACAAGTGCAAAACTAGGGACAGGAAGACCAACCTTACTAGCCAAATGCATACCGAACCATTCACATGTTTCAAGGTTTTCTTTTTCCACATCGTTTGGGAATTTGAAAATATGGGTAAAATCATCACCAGAGTCAGTTGGCTGTAGAACGGCCTTACCATTTTCAATATCAAGTTTTACCGAAACCTTATCGGCAAAACCTGAAATTCTGTTGTGCATTCCTTTTTCTTTGAGTGCGATACTTTGATATTTATCAGCATATTGAACACCAATGTTTTTAATTAAACCTGTATAAATATTATCAACGTCAATATGACTGGATAGTGGTGTTTTAATCTCCGCTGAAGTGGGTGGATTAGTTGAACCCAACCTACGGATACACAGGTCGCCCATGAAATTATTTTCTTCATTGAAAAACTCTTCATACTCGACAGCACGTACTTCCCCAGTTCCTTCAGGCATAAGGTTTGCCAAGAACGCTGGAAGTAACGCGCTCTGCTTAGTGTTAAACGGGATAAGCTTTCCTTTCTCAGCTGTAAAAGACCACCCAGTCTCATTAAATCTTTGAATTTGACCTATGTAGTCCTTCTTTAAAAATAGGTTAAACTTTTTTGCGTCTATTTTTTGGGATGCTATATGCTTAAGTTTCTCATGCAGGGCGTTGTACGAATTTACATTTGCAGAAGTAAGGAGAGACTTTCTTTTACCCACCTGAATAATAGATTGATCAACAAATTTAGCTAAACCCACCCCAGACCCAACTACTTCTTCGACTTTGCCCAACATTAATCTAGCGTCATCAGGGCAAATAAAATGTTCGACACAACGGAAGTGATTTGGATTTGACCAAAATACAATCTCATTGATCAATGTTGAACGTGACAATTCGGGTAAGGGCTTATCAGCAAGAGTTGAATTGGTAAGCTTAGTGCCTACACCTAGTTTTAGGCTTTTAACGATATGAATATTGGGAGCCTCGAATGCATCATGTAAACGAGCAGGTATATACTCTTTTAATTGCTCGCCTACACTTCCAATGAAGGTAATATCTTCAGGCATTCTACGGCCAGAATTCGCAAGTACAATTTGAGGTTTAGAATTTGAGAAATTGTACGAGCCGAATACCTCAAATTTAGCTTCTGGCCTATTCTTTCGAGGCATAAGATTAAAAGCAACATGGGGAGCTACGTTTAATAGAAAGTTATTAAGGTCAACAATAGCTTCATCTTCCGCTTGCTCTCCTTTTAAATACTTAAAAGGATTAGATATAACCACACTTCCCTGATCCCCCCCAATACGTATTAGATCACCGGACTGAAGAAGTTCTTCTCTCTTGAGATAATGAATGCTACTAGACCTGACAACTTTTATGGCCACTGTTATGCCCCAAATATATTATTTTTGCATAACACTTATTCTAGCAGTTGAATGAAGACTAAAAAAGAAAAAAAGGCCCGAAGGCCTTTTTCAATTAAGCATAATATTAGGAAGGTCGCTATAAGGTCTTTGAAAGCTCCTTAAGCTCCTCTAGAAGTTTTTGCTCGTTTTCTTTATTGATTTCTAGTTGCTTCTCGTTAAATGCAATATCGTCTTCAATAGCTGACGCTCTATCTGGATCTTTGTCACGAATTACTTCAACATTTAACTTGTCATCTTTCAAATTTGTTGTGATGACACGAATTTCATGGAAGTAACTCATGTATGATACGCACTTATTAATAACGTCTTGTGCTTTCTCTAGTCGAACTTTAAACGTTTCTTGTAATTTAGCAAACTCATCATCGCTAAGGTTCTTTTGTTCTGGTTCTTTCTCTTTTAAAATTTTTGTGCTTTTTTCCTTAAGCTGACGGACTAAATCTAGGCCAGCAGGTTTAACCTTTGGAAAGCCAGTGCTTACCAGATTATCGGTACCACGATACTTTGCTTCTTTATGAACAATTTCTCTGTACTCATCTAAGCGGCCAGCCTCATTAAACAAGTACATGATATAGGTAAGCATCATAGTTGTTGGGCTAGGAGATTTACGAGACTCCACAGAGGTATAGCGGGTGGCAGAAACCTGATCTCGGCCCAACAGTAACGACAATTCACGTTTAGAATCTATTCCACACTTTTCCATGAGAACTTCAATATCAACAAAAGGGAAAAGTGGACACAAATTCGGATATTTATCAAAAACCCTCATAAGAATTGCCAATGAAGGATCAACTAGTTCTTGTCCCCTCTCAATAACCAGTTTATTGAAACGTGTAGCTGGTAATTGACCTAAGTTATGGCGAAGCGTGGCCTGCGGCATTTTCCGCTGATGAAACATACCAATTCGATCTTCAAGTCCAGACAGCTTCTCACCGATCATTAGAGGGTCATTTTCAAAATCGCCGAATATACTTTCTTCAAAAAGCCTTTCAATATCATCAGGATCACTCCAATCAATGTTTGGAACATATAGAATTGGATCTTTTTTCATTGTTTACCCCGTTTTAAAAGCGCTAAATTTCTGTTTTAGAGATACTTTAATATTTGTGAAAAATTAAAACTTCACTTTAAGAGTTTCTTGAAAATTTTGTGGTAAAAATTTTAAAAATCTAAGAAAACTTAAAAATGAAGTACTTCTCAACAATAAGTGTAATTTGACAAATTAAAACTGTTTGTCATATGGAAGTCTTTTACATTGTAGTATACAATATGCATAACTAAAAGCGGTTTATGTGATTTTTAATACATTATATGCATAATTGAGACAAGGAAGTCATTTGAAACATGTCTTGTTTCTTAAAATTTTTTAAAATTTTACGGGGATTTATTTATGAAAAGCAGCGCGGTGAGTGCTTTCTACCTTGATGAAAAAGAATTTGCTAATGCCAAGACGTTGGAAGCGTCCAATAATATTTGGCTACCTGGCAACATTAAACCAGCAAGTGATTTTTTCATATGTTACAGCGGTTACTCACAAGACAACATGCTTGCCATGAGCGAACTCATGAAAGACTCGATTTCGAAAGGAAAGAAAGCTTATATCTATGAGTTCAATGTCCTTTCAGAAAGACAAGATGTTTATGTGAGACATAGCGAGGCGAAAACTATCGATGCCATCGATTTAACACGTTGCGATAAGGCTATCTTAGAAGATCTTTATCTAGCGGCAATGGCTGAAAAGATAAACTTTGGTGATGTTGAAACAATGCGCGGTGAAAATAAAATGCTTGATAAAGCATCTTTCTTCAACGCAATTGTAGAGAATCCAGAAATCTTGAAAGCAGGTAAGGCACATGGCATTCTTAAGAATTGTAAATACTATCGCATAACCTATGTAACAGGTGGCAGAGAATACGCTTTGCTCTTTATCATGGATAAAGAAGCAATTGAAGTTAATAAGCACAACTGCTGTAACGTTACTATAAAACTAACTAAACGAGTTCTTGTCGAATTCCCAATGTTTAATTAGTTCTATTCAAAGCCAAAAAAAGCGCCAATAGGCGCTTTTTTTGTTCCAATCTGACATGCAATGTAGACTTTAACATTTGGGTAGATAACCCCACCACATCCTCAACTTCATGGAATATCATCATCTAAGGCCAAAATACTTCCTAGAGATGCATCCATAGTTACCACAATATCATCATCTGAAACAATCGTTTCATTTGCGTCCCTATCCGAATCGTTCAAATTATTAAGGGGAGGGTTTGTTTCTACATGCGGCGCCATAGGTGTCATGGTTGCTTCTTTTTCAGTAGCGTATTCATAACTAGCTTCGTTGCGCTTTGCAGTATTGGTTTTATCCTCTGCTGGATTAGATGAACTAGTAGTTTTTGCATGGCCTAAAGGTAAGTGAGGAAGCGGGTCCCCCCCCTCTTTTACCACGGTTTCACAATATGATATATGGGCAAAGTAAGCCATTAACGCATTACGTATGAATTCATTGTACTTTCGTACATCGCCATTTTTATAAGTTGTCAGGAATGAAACCAACGCTTCATATTCAGGACCAGAACCACGCAATGTAAAGTCAAAAACTTTTCTACCCATGAACCGTTACTTCTTTTTTGCTGAGCTTACGAGGAACATTCGCTTATACATACCGCGAGGATTTGCAAAAATTGGCTCATTAACGAACCTTAGTTCATTGTCCACGATATGTTTTTCAAAAAGCGCTCTAAAAAACTCAGTAGTGCCACCGATGGGCGCGATGATATCAATATCATCAAAACCATTTACGACGGCCTTGGTTTTCTCCATGATAATTTCAAAGTGCTTTTCTAAGAGGGGCTCGACAATTTCCGAAACGTCAACTTTTCTTTTCGCATTGATTTGAAGGTGACCGGTAAGCAGAGCTTCTTGATAGCGTGTTCTTCCTAGTTCTACAGAAAGACCTAACTCTACTTTTACTAAATCCTCTAATTCAGAGATAATTTTGTAACCACCATGCTCAAATGTACCACTTCGTTGATGATCAATTGTAGCACCTCTTTTGACGTAGACCGGATCAGTAGTGCCACCACCAATATCAAGAATCAATACATTGGAGTTTAAAATTTCTTGATTGGTTACACCATGAGAAACCATACCCTTTGAAGTTCTCTCGGTTTGTATATCAATCAACAGGTCATAATAAGCAGCTTCACCTTGCGCCATAACAGCATGCTTAGCAATAGTGACAACTGAATCATCCTTCGTGTTGACAACACTCGCAGCAAAAGCCGATTTTTTCTTATCTATAAATTCACGATTAACTTCACCGTTAGGCTTATAGTAGTATTGAAATGGCATGCCGGTCATTACAGACACATCTTGACCACCCAACCCTAACTGATGAAGAATATTGTGAACAACTGCAACATTTTCTTTTGAATTAGAATAATTCCTGTCATCAGCTCGTTTTGAATCGCTTTTAACATCACCAGTTGAAAATGCATCACCGTCTATAAGATACGTTGAAGTAATAGAGTTAGCATCGGCATTAAAAACTCCGCTGTTTTCTAGAACACTTCGTGATGTGACAATACCTTTCCTTACAAGACTAGGAACTGTGAAACCAATCTCCTCACCTCTTACACGACCAAATGACTTACAGCTAAAGTTACCGTCATCTATACCTAAAATAATCATGGAAACACCTCACTTTTTGCAAGAAATAAGTAATAGAGCACGTTGATTTTGAATGACGTTTTTATCGAATAGATCGACGCCATCAAACGTCACTTGCCATGAAGCCAGCTTTTGATATTCCTTAATTATTAATTGACCAAAAAATTGCGACCCTATTCTATAGGCTTCTTTCGAAACAATAAGGGGCGAAGTACCTTCAGGACATTTTGGCCATGGTATTAGTTGCGAATTGAGAGCAATGACTGGATTAGATGGGAAATTTGTCACCCAAAAGTCCGTTTGATCTTGTACAGGGACTTCCCATTTATTATAAAAGTTGATCACATTATTTTGTTGATTGAAAGTACCTACTGGTGATGAAAGACGGATGGCAAGACTTTTAAATAACTTTTGATCTTTATTATCTTGCAATATCTCTTTATAGATGACCTCATTCACTGAAAGGAAATCTTTCGCAGCCTGGTTCATTCCCAGTAACAAATTACCCGTATATACATCGAGCATTTTATCATCATCAAGCAGAGCATCTACCAGCGCATCGTTATCGAAAGGTGTAGTAGGGAAAAGCTGATTCAGCTTGATGCTCTGCAACTCACTTAACACATCATCTTGTTTTGATTCCTGCAATTTAAGAAGGTTAAAAACCAAAAGAAATAAAATTGCTGAAATGGTTATGTATATTGATAAACTGTACTTCTGCTGTACTCTCTCAAAGTTCATTACTTTACCTACTGACTCTATTGTTCTTCACAAATTATGCATAACAATTACAAGTTATGCAACAGAAAGGGGCTATAAATAAAAAAAACCCAGTACTTTTGGCACTGGGTTTTAAGCTACCGAACGTAAAATTATCGACCTACTTTCGCCCTTATCCTTACAGACACCTCTCCAATTACGCCTGTGATGTGTTCAACTGCAAGTGTCGCGTCAGCCTCACACATTGAAAAAGGGTCTCTACTGGCATTGCCATAAAAAACAATACCATCATCCCTAATTTGGTTGCACCGATATCTTTGCATACCATTGACATCAGGCGCTGGTGGTAGTCCATCAATACTGACTATGGTAAAAGTGCATTTACCCTCGTCACAAATATTTCCAGACTCGTAAATTATATCTGTTATAAGAACAAATGATTTGGAACTTCTATCACCTAATGCCGGATCATAAAATCCTGAAGGTGGAGCTATGAGACCGCCCGGAGGAGCGCTCTTTGGTACACCAGGTGATGTTCTATTGCCAGTAGTATTATTTGCTACCTCAAAAATCCCAGTTGCCACTATAAGGCCTACAGAATTGGCAACCAGGTCAGGAGTGATAGTAACACCAGTATTTCTAAGAGAAATTGACTTACTTTTTTGTACGCTCTCTGTAGTTCTACTATTAGTCAATGTGACTTTAGCAGTGCCCGTAAAAGTATTAGCTTCTGAAACAAATTTTGTTGCTCTACATGTAAAACTAGAAGAATAACCAACAGACAAGGTTCTGTTTGAACAACCAGAAGTACTGTCAAAAGCAGGTAAGTTCCAAACTACACTGCAACCTTGGGCGCAATTTGTAACATTTACAACTAAATCAACCGTATAGGAACCACCTGTTGATGCTTGAGTACAGTTACTACATGTGAGAGTAAACTGTGGAGGATTTGAAGCTACCTCAGTATTCTCATAAGAAATATCAGCAAACAAACTTGAATCATCACCAAACAACGAATTAGCTAGCGTTGCGGTTACCCGACCACTGAATGTTTGTTCAGCCGTTAATGTTTTTCGTACACGGCAAGAAACAGTGCCAGTATAACCTGCAGCAAAAGTTTGTGTTGAACAACCAGAAACCGCATTTAAACTGCCTATATTAAAACTCAATGTACACCCTTCCGCACATTGCTGAATTTGCACATTTATTGTAGATGTATAAGTGCCGGTCTCATTAGCCTGAGTACAATCGGCACATGTCAGTCTAAATTGAGGATTTCTTGGCGTAGTGTTTTCATAAGTGATAGTAGCTGTCACGGCGTTTGAAAACTCGTTACGCCTTGAATTTTGCATCGTTACAGTGGGGTTAAATGACTCAACGGTCTCTGAAGGTACATTAGAGCCTACCCGACACACCAAGCTTCCTGTGTAGCCAGCTGCAAATGTTCTCGTACTGCAGCCACTTATCGCGTCTAATCCATCCAGAGCAAATTCAATAGAGCACCCCTGTAAACACTCTCCAATGTTTACTCTTATCTCAGATGTAAAATAAAATGATTGTGACCTCTGATCGCATCCTATGCATGATAAAACAAAATCAGGCTCCTTTTCAGTACAATAACCAGTGACGTTAACGCATTCATCCAAGGCGCTGTATAATGCAGCAAGGTTATTTGCATTCGAGTTAACAGATGCAACATCTGTAAAAAAATCACCCGATGCAAAGTAACTATTTCCAGAATAATCATCAGCAATAAATGTACTGGTAATAGTGTCAACGTTCAGAGTATCTACATTAAATCTGTTTATATCAGCATAATTAGCATTTACACTGTCTGAGGTATAATTATCACTAATAATATTATTTGACGTTATCAAGGATGCATATAGCTCATCAGATTGGCCATTTTGCATACTTAATTGATTAAAATTACCTCTTCTGATTGTCGCTGTATCGACTTCTAGCAATGAGGCTGATGCAATGATTGCATCTAGTTCTTCAGCGGTAAGACTGCCAATAACATCAACATTATCGATTTCAGCATTATCTGAATTAGCTACTGCCACTGTAATATCGGTTACTCTGAAGTTGGTCAGTTGAGCATCCGCATCCTTGATATCGACATCTATTACATTTATATAATCACTTACTTGTCTATCAATTGTGGCAACATCGATATTTACTGGGCCTGACGTTATAAAACTATCAATAGATGCGTTGTTATCAACTACAAAGGTATTATCATTTACGATTTCTTGATTGACAGTAAGATTGTTTATAACACCAGTAGCAGATACCAGGTTATCAGACAATTGTGTATTAGTGTTTAATTCGATACCGGCCAAAGTACCAATTGCAGCATTCTGAATTCTCGCACTATCAGATGTAAAGTTTACTATATCCGCAGATACGGAGGTAAGATCAGATATAGTACCATTATCCGATGTAACATTTGTCGAAGTAACATCTGTTGAAACTAGCGAGTTTGATTCAAAATTATCGATAGTAGAAGAATTCGTTTCAAAATTCTGAACAGTGATATTCACACCATTTGCATCGTCAAATGCAACGGAACCAGTGTCTAATTGCGCTATATTTGCACTAGAAATATTGGCCTCATTTGAAATACCGCTTAACGATGTCGTATTACGAACACTGACGTCAATTGAAGCGATGGTGTTTGATGTGATTCTGTTTATATCACCAGTGTTAGTATCAATGACATTTACGTCGTTAATATTACTTCCGTCGAAGGTGGCATTTCCACCGACAGAAAGTTCGCCATTAACGTCAACAAGATTTGACATTATTGTGATATCACCAGAATTAGAAATAACCCTATTTCCATCAATATCTAACTCTGAATTGACAATAGTTCTTTGTGTCTCTAATACATCCGCTATCAAATTTTGAGATGTGATATTTTCGACTTCAAGCGAACCAATATTATCTAAGCGATTTGATCCCCCATCTAAGTTAACTTCCATTTGCATCGCCGAAACATCAGAACTTGCAACGCGTTTAAGTCTGTCACTGAAAATCGATGCTTCTGAGGGAGGCCTAATGGTTGAGGTTGTTACTGACGAAGACTGGGTAGAGTTAACCAACAACTCAGATAATACGGACGCTTCTCTAATGTTATCCATGGTAACAGTGAAACGAAGATTATCGCCGTCCTGGTTATAGGTGATATCACCATTTAATGTAGCAACATCACCAGAAAAGTAATTTGGCAATTCACCTGGTGTACACCATCGTCTGAGATCATTAAAGCAGCTCAATTGAGCTGCTTGAATTTGTTCTACTTGCTGACTTGTAGAGCGAATAAACTCTGAATCTGAATCGATGGATAGAGATTGAGAATAATAATAACCAGTAACACCCGCGGTAATTATTGTGGCGCCGAGTAAGGGTAGTAAAGCGCTACCCTTTTGCTGTATAAGACTGTTCATATTATCTACATCCATCTACTGCAACACATGACTGCCACAAGCTATTTATGCTGTCATATAATGCCTTATTTGAATTTACCGAATTGCCAGCAGATGTACTAAAATCTCCTGTCGCGTAATAATTATTTCCAGAAAAATTGCCACCGTTTACTCGGTTTGCATTTACTGTTGTTGCTTCTAAGCTGGCGATGTCGTAGGTTGACATTGTAAGGTTGTTGACATAAAGGTTTTGAGTAGTGGTATTACCTGAAATATTAACTTCATTAGCACTTACGTCACGTGCGTTAAACGTACCAGCAACATTAATTCTATCAGCGTCTAAATTATTAATCGTAGAATTTCCAGTAGCTCTAAAATTGTTAGCCCTGAACACATTGGCACGCGCATTATCAAATTGAGCATCGTTAGCCGTTAACCGGCTAGCCACATTCAATGTAGTAAATGTTGCTCTATTACCATTGAGCGTATCGAAATCTATTCTGTTACCAGATGCGTTTATAAATTCAGCATTTGCTGCAACCAACTCATTCAACACATTCAAACGGTCTACTGTAGCCCTTCTAATAGAAGCTTCATCGATATTCGCAATGTTGATATTAGATTGACCGCTGACGCGAAGCACATCAGTGATCAAGTTTTGGGTCCTGGTATCTATTGCGGACAAATTCCCTATTACAGCAGTATTAATAGTACTCGAATTTGATGTAACGTTTACTATATTAGCAGTTTGAGCGATTAGACTATCAATGTCTGCAGAATTAATAGTTGCTGTTCCGGTGACATCAACATTGTTAGTGGTGAAATTATTGCTAGTAAGATTAGTAATGTCACCATTATCAGCGGTGAGAGTTGTTGTCTGTAAATCATTAATTGTCGCTGAATTAATTACAGATGTGTCTGATACAAAATTATCGATATCTGCGTTGGTCACATTTATAGAGTCACCTACAGCATCTGTAAAAGTCAAATCATCCACATCAAGCGTATTAATCACTGCAGATTGAGAACTAAAATTATCAACGTCTAAGTTATCAGTTGTGAAATTTTGAAAATTACCAGAAACTGCGGTGATTTCATCAGAATTTAGCTCATCAATATCACCCAAAGATGCTGTGATTTGGTCTACTCCCGTAATGTTGCCGCCTAACATTAGGAGGTCACCATCTACAGAAATGTTGTTTGAAATATCAACAGTACCCGCATTGAGACGTAGTGTATTACCTACTGCTTGGATACTATTAGTACCAAATTCCAGCGTATCAACTGTTTGAAGTACATCAATTTCAGCTACATTTGTAGTTATACGATCGGTAACTATATTGTTGGTTTCCAAATCAGAAACATTCAGAATGTCGAAACCATTAATGTCGAGATTAGTTTCCAACTGATTAAGTTCTGGCCTTCCTGCAACAGCTTGACGATGAAGATACTGTGAAGCAATTGTTTCTAATGCGGGGATTGGAACATTATAACTAACGCGATTGGCAACACCTGTTGCATTGGGTGCTTTTTCAGAAAGCGTAAGCGCTGGACCGTTATCCAATGTATCAACTACAAATTGATACCCCCTTCCATTTGGAACACCTTCATATTGCGTTCCGAAAGGGGACTCTAAGGAGCCAGAATATAAACCGAGCGTGGCCAACTCATTAATTGTTGCTGGTGGACGACGGTATTCTAAGTAATATTGGTTATAAGCAAGCTGTAAGTTTTCAATGTCTCTCTCGACTTGTTCGAGATCATTAACATAATTAATTACTTCCTGCTGTTCACCAGCATAGTAAGCCAAGGTACCTAATATAGAAGCAACAACTGCTAACTCTGCTAGTGTAAATCCTTTAGCTTTATTTAGATTTAAAAAACGATTATTTTTCATCGCAGTTCCGCTATGCATATAAATTACTATTAGTGCATTATAACAACTAACGTCATTTGTACAGTTATAAAACTACATAACTATGTATTACCTACAATATGATTCACCAAAGTAGCGTTTCATCTCACTGACGCGAGTTTGATTGTAGGTGCTGCTAGTTGAAGGTTTGTAAGTGAAAGTAACTGTTGAACCGAAGCGAGATGCATTTGTTGCCTGTTCAACAATTTGTTGTGCTACAGAAGAATTAGGGGCAATAGTCGTTAAATAGATT
>CEVF01153069.1_pt1 | contig 23984 bp, 18 predicted proteins | sample 356441 | NCBI WGS metagenome assembly CEVF01 (sample SAMEA2622765, study PRJEB7988) | marine metagenome | biome: marine biome (ENVO:00000447); feature: surface water layer (ENVO:00002042); material: "saline water (ENVO:00002010), including plankton (ENVO:xxxxxxxx)" | depth 5 m | reverse complement strand
CAGACGGTGTAGCAGACGTCCTTGGTCCGCGTTTCCCAGACCGGCTTGCAGACGGTGTAAGAGCGGGTCTTGGTTTCGTAAACCGGCTTGCAGACGGTGTAGCAGACATCCTTGGTCCGCGTTTCCCAGACCGGCTTGCAGACAGTGTAGGTACAGGTTCGGTATTTGGTTTCGTAGACCGGTTTACAGACCGTGTAGCGACATTCCCGGTAACGCGTTTCGGGCACATATTTGACGCAGTTGATCGTCTTGGTTTCCCAAACGGGCTTGTAACATGTTTTGTAACAGGTGTATTGCTGTTTTTCGTACACCACTTCCTTGCATGTTTTCATGACCGTATGACATTGTTGTTTGCAGCAGCCATAGTCGGCCGAACAAGCGCTCGGGCGACAACACCGCAAACGTGCGGCACCGCAATAACCCGCATCTGCCGGGCCGGCAATCCAGAAGGGGAGTATTGCGAATCCGTAAACAATCAACGCTCGATACATTGTTTTGCCTCCTCATCCTTTCGTGCGAAATTGGGGCACGAGTTGTCTCATGTGTGTCATCCTGCGTAGCCAGGCGGCTACTGCCTCATAAACCTCTTAGAGTGCACTTACTCTTCAATATTCTTAAAATTCGTAAAGCAAATAAATTTGGCAAACACCCCAGATTTGTTAATTTAAATCATCTAAGGGTTATGTATCGTCACAATGCAAGTTTAGCTTGAGATATAGCGGATAAATAAATTGGGAAATTAAGATGAAATTGTATGAACAGGTAATATGTAAAAGTCACTGTCCGTAAACCACTTAACGGCATTGAATCTGAAGTTCTGTTTGTGACGATTCTGATGTTATTTTTGATTCTTTACACAAATTCTTATCATCACTTTTTTGCTTGCGGAGGTGCCGAATTGCTCCGTTTACGTGATGGAAATCTATACGCAAACCCATAAGAAGTCCTGCTGTCGGCTCCTCGGCATTCGGATTACCGGTTGCAATTCAAATCGATGCTCGCATGGCGATGTTGAAGTTAGAGGCTCCTGCGATGCTCAAAGGATGCGGACGTCCTCTGTTACTGAGGGCGGTTAGGGAAAACGTATTAAATCTCATGGAGCTAAGTATTTGAGTAATCGTTGGTGATTGCCGTAGGTGCATCAGAGTGCTCTGAGAGGGGGCCACAGGTTGTGAATTGTGACAACCTGCCGTAGATTGACAGCCACGCCGGCGATCTAGGATCCGGTGCCCCTTGCAATTGATTTTCTCCAGACGGGATCGATGGCGGATTCAACTTCCAAAGACCGACAGGAAATTACTTTTTCATCCGTTCCCAAAGCGGTCGTCAGCCGTCTCAGCCTCTACCTGCGTGAGCTGCAGCAGCTGCTGGGAGAAGGCAAGCAGACCGTCCGCTCGGGCGAGTTGGGTAAACGGCTGGGTTTTACCGATGCCCAAGTCCGCAAAGATTTGACCTACTTTGGACAGTTCGGTTATCCAGGAATCGGCTACCGTTCTGAGGAGCTTGTCCAGGCGATCCGGCATATTCTGGGGACCGACATCGAGTGGCGAGTAGTCATTGTTGGCATCGGCAATTTAGGTAAGGCGCTTTTGGGATACAAGGGATTTGCCAGCCAAGGTTTTCAAATCGTAGCGGCCCTGGACAACGATCCAAAAAAAATGGGTACGAAGTTGGAGGGCGTGAAAATCCATCCGATCACGGAACTCAAAAAGGTGGTCCGGCAACATCGGGCTCGTTTGGGCATGGTGGCGGTTCCGGCTGTGGCGGCTCAGGATGTGGTGGATCAACTCGTGGATGCGGGAATTGACGGCATCGTTAATTTTGCGCCTGTCACGATCAACCTACCCAACCATGTGAGCCAAGTGGGAGTTGATTTGGCAAGTGAACTCGAGCAAATCACCTTCGCGGTGGCCAAACGCTTGCAGATGCACAACGAGGCCTGAGAATGCTGTCGAAATGCATGAGAAGCTTAAATTTCCAGTATTAATTGCAGCGGACTTCCCGTAAATCGCCCTCTGGGATATACATGCACAGAGGCAAAAATGCCCGGTGGTGTAATGGTAACACTGCGGATTTTGGTTCCGCCATTCCTGGTTCGAGTCCAGGCCGGGTAGCTTCGCCCTGCTTTTTCGTGGCAAAAAAGTCCGTCTATTTCCCTTTCTGTCATCACCAACGACTGCTGCTAGCACCATCCCGCCTGCACGTGCATGCGTCCACACCGAGGACATCAGGCTGCAACCGACTATTTCGCGTCGCATGCTCAACTTCGTATGTATCGCGATGAATCGAAGCGGTAAACTAGCGAAGACCGGTCGGTCACTGGTATTTGATGTAGGATGCAGGCTCAATCGGGTGCATCGGTGAGAGCGAGGGTGTCATGGAGCACAAAGCCGGAATTTTTTCGAGGGCTCGATTGTTGCGCCGTCCGATCATGTCGATCGCGCTGACGATAGCTGTGATTATTGTTCCAGGGGCACTCATTATCAGCGGGCCCTCCATTTTCAGCCACACATCATTGCGTCAGAAAATCGTGCCCTGGGTACTTCCCGAGCTAAAAGCTACCTCTCATATCGGATCCGCATCATTGGGCTGGTTTTCACCGGTCTTGCTCAGAGACGTCAAATTCACCGACGATAAAGGTGAACCGCTTATAAGCAACGCGACCATCCACCTAAACCGAACCCTGTTAGGACTGATCACGCAGGGTATCGCGGGAGCCACGGTCACTATCTCAGACGCCGACATTGATCTGGTCGTTGAAAACCAATCGTCCAATTGGGAAAAAGCGTTCGAGGCCATTTTGGCAAAACCTGCATCTGAAGATTCACCACCCGCGATCACTGCAAAACTCGAAACGGTCAATGTTAGCATTGCAACGCCGGAAGAGAAATTCGGTCGCATCCGCGATTGGACGCTACTGGCTCGCTTCAGCCCTGATGACGCATTGCCACTCACGGTCGAGACCTCCGCCGCGCTTGAGGCAGTCAACACAGATAATTCACCAGGGCAGATTTCAGCCGTGCTGCGATTCGCGCCTGCCAAAGGCGCCGCGGAGCAACCTGTCGGCGAATTGACCTGGGAGACATCTGGAATTCAACTTGAGGCGATCGAACCGCTTCTCGTCCGCCTACTGCCTGAAAGTAAAATCGCAGGTCGGATTACCTCGATAGCGGCCATTGATTGGCAGCGCGACACGGCCCGCGTCGAGATGAAACTGCTCGGCCGTGATGCCGCCTTCCGTTCTTCTACGGTTCTCTCGGGTGAAAAAATTGCGTTACAGCGTGGAAACCTGGAATTGCGAGCGACGGCCAAGGGCAGCGGATTCCAAGTAGAAACATTGCGTTTCGACTCGGATTTTGCCGAATTTAATTTGACGGCGACGGGCTGCAACCTGCTGCAACCTGCTTCAGTGGCGGGGGACAACACAAACGTGTTTCTAAAGGGGATCGAGGCAAAAGGTAAATTGAATTTACCCCGCGTTGCGCAGCAACTTCCAAGCATGCTGCGGCTTCGCAAAAATACAAAAATTGATTCAGGCGAAGTGCAATTTTCTGTTCAGTTGGCTTCGATCGAGAGCGGCCGGAGTTGGAGTGCTGATATCAGGGCTTCGGATCTCGCCGCCACCGCTGGTGGTAGGTCCCTCCATTGGGAACAGCCCATTACGATGCACTTAAAGCTACAAGAGTCTGCATCAAACGCTTGGGAGGGAGATATTTCTTGTGCGAGCGATTATCTGGTCGTAAAGGCAAACGGTTCACCCGAAGCAGGTACTATTGCGCTTACTGCCGACTTGACGCAACTGCGAGAGGATCTCGAGCCGATTATTGATCTAGGCGGTCTGGAAATGGCTGGTCGGATGCAAGCCAGCATCGACCTTGTTCAATCGGATCAAAGTCAATTTACCTTAAATGGCCAAGGTATCGTGGAAGGTTTCCAATTTGGGATGCCCGATGGCCCGCACTTTGAGGAGCCGCGGATGACCCTTCGGTTGAAGGCCCGCGCGGCTGTCGACGATCAACAAATCGCTGCGGTCCAGCAAGCCGAGTTTCGGTTTGACTCTGCGGGTGATCGGGTGAGTGTGCAATTGACTTCTCCTGTGATGGTTACCGATCTCCGCGCAGGTCTCCCGCTGGAAATTCGGGGAAGTGGCCAACTCGCTTCTTGGTTTAAACGGGCACCCCTTGAAAAAGATTTGTTAACTGCCTTGCCCGAGGGTCGGTTCGATGCGGAACTGCGTGGCCGTTTTGCAACGAATAAAATGAACGTGGATCATGCCCGAGTCAATGTGGAGAATTTAAAACTTCCCTTTAAAACAGGCCGTATCGACCAACCGAGTCTCGTCCTCAGCGGAAGCGGAAGGTGGGATCAGGTGGACCGTCAAATTTCTGATGTTGCGATAGCAGTGCGTGCCCCGGCATTTGCCATGTGGACTGAAAAACTGAACATGGCGTTCCCTGCCCTCGCACCCCAATCCCCCGATGCGAAACCCTCATTACCCTCCGCAACCGGAGCCCTGTACATACGTGGTGACCTTGCTTTCCTACAGCCGTGGCTTAGTGCCCATGATTTAGGCAGTCGTTTTTTGCTGGCAGGCAAGGCAGAAGGAAAGTTCAAGTTGCAGACCAAAGCTCAGCAGATCACCATGGAGCCGGAATTGGCGATCCGTAATTTTTCGATTCAGCCTGCGGCTGACCAAAATAGGTTGGCTGCTGTCGGCAGCAGAGAATCGAAGGTCAAGCCGACGAGCCTCGAACCAATCTGGCAAGATAAACAACTCACTCTCCGCGGCCGGTTGGTTTATGATCAGGCCGATGATCGTCTTCAGTTGGATCGGGTGACTACCGGTTCGCGTGGAATTAGAGTGCAGGATCTGAGGGGAAGTATTGAGGGACTATCCGGGCGACCGTTTGCAACGCTCGAAGGAAAATTAGTTTATGATCTCGCGCAAGCGACGGAACTATTGAAACCACACCTTGATGATCAGTTGGTTATTGTTGGCAAGGGAAGCCGACCAATTTACTACCGAGGTCCGCTCCTGCCTGGATCGACAAACTCATCACCTCCATGGTGGGAAGGCATCGAATCGGGCGGAGGTTTTTCCTGGGATTTTTTTCAGTGTTACGGGCTGCGCGGTGGACAGGGGGCTTTTTCTGCTGAACTCGATAAAGGAATCATCCGGGGTACACGGCTTGATCTTGCCTTTGGCGGTGGACAATTGCAAACGGTTCCTTTCGTGCGATTCGACAGTGGTCCGGCAGTGCTGCTCTTGAGCCAGGACACGGTACTTTCGCAAGGCATGATCACCGAAGCGTTATGTCGCGATTGGCTGCAATACCTCGCACCTGTGTTAGCGGATGCGACGCGTGCCGAGGGTAATTTTTCGGTCCGCTTAACCCGCTCGGTGGTTCCGCTCGAAACGCCGGATGCGGCAACGCTCGAGGGGACGTTTACCATTCATGATGCACAGATCCGTCCTGGACCTGTCACCGAGCAGATCGCGTCGATCGCTGCTCAGGTGGATGCGATCATCAACCGCCGACCGAACCCAAACAAGCCGATTTTAAAAATCGATCCGCAAGAGGTTCCGTTCCGCATGGTGGCCGGACGGGTGGAACACCATCAGTTTGAAGTTGAAGTCGGCGATGTGGTCGTGCGGACAAGTGGATCGGTCGGTCTAGATCAAACGCTCGACTTGGTCGCTGAAATACCGATTCGTCAAAAATGGGTCGATCGCGACCCAATTCTCCGCGGTCTGGCCGGGCAAACGCTTGAGATTCCCATTCGTGGTACAGTCCAGAATCCAAAGCTCGACCCCAAGGCGATCGGCAAGCTCAGCAAACAGATGTTACAAGGAACTGCCAGCGGATTTTTGAATGATGCGATTGATCGAGGTTTGCAGAAGGGGTTGCAAGAACTCTTCCGCTAACATGGCCCGTTCTCGGTCAAGTGGGCAGATGCTGTCTTTACAAGTTGGTTTGGAAAAGTCGACCGATTGCCAATCAGCCATGTCTTGCGGTAGACTCTTGTGCTGTCGCCATTCTGGTCTATTTCCGGTGGCTTCCATTGCCGAGGAATGGCCCGGGCCCTGTCCGCCTTGGGCATCACGCCGTCTTTTTTCAGCTTGTTGAAATGATGTTTGACGCACTTCAGGAAAATCTTTCAGGCGCTCTGCGATCGCTTCGCGGAAGGGGCAAACTGACCGAAGCCAATATGCGCGACGGTCTAGCGCAGGTCCGTGAGGCATTGCTCGAGGCTGATGTAAGTTTTTCAGCGGTCCGTGATTTTATGGAACGCGTTACCGAACAGGCAATTGGGGAGCGGGTGCTCAAGAGTCTCGATCCAAGTCAACAGGTCGTAGGCATTGTGCACGAGCAACTCATTGAGTTGATGGGTCCTGTAGATCATGATTTGCATCTACGAAGTGGAGTGACGGTCTTGATGCTGTGCGGTTTACAGGGTTCGGGTAAGACGACCTCGTGTGCAAAACTTGCGCAGCGAATTCTAGAACTAAAAAAGAAGCCGATGCTTTGCGCGGCGGATCTTCAGCGCCCCGCCGCAATCGATCAATTGCATGTCTTGGGTGAGCAAATTGGTGTTCCCGTTTTCTCTAGTCGTGAAATGCAGGATCCGGTCGCTGTTTGTCGCGCGGCGCGAACCGAAGCCGATCGGCAACAGATCGATGTCCTCATTTTGGATACCGCGGGTCGCTTGGCTATTGACGAAGAATTGATGGGGGAATTGGCCGCGATTGACAAAAAGGTCCAACCCGATCAGGTCTACCTGGTGGTGGATGGAATGACCGGTCAGGATGCGGTTAAAAGTGCCAAAGGCTTCAATGATGCATTGGAGCTTGACGGTTGCATCATGACTAAATTGGATGGTGATGCACGTGGTGGTGCGGCACTTTCGGTGAAGCATGTAACTGGGGTTCCCATAAAGTTTATCGGTACAGGCGAGCACATTGACGGTTTGGAAGAATTTCATCCCGATCGGTTGGCCGGGCGGATTCTGGGGATGGGAGATGTGCTCTCGCTTGTCGAGCAGGCGCAAAAGAAATTTGATCAGGAGGAAATGGAGCGGCAGGAAGAGCGAATGCGGAAGGGCGAGTTCACGCTCGACGATTTCCGCAAGCAGCTTTCGCAGGTGACACGCCTCGGTCCAATGGGCAAAGTTATGGGAATGCTCGGGATGGATGGCGGGATGGCTGATATGCTGGAGGGAGCAGACGTTGAAAAAGATATGCAGCGATTGTTCGGCATAATCGACTCGATGACCGCTGAGGAGCGTCGCAATCCGGTCAAGATTATTGACCCCTCCCGCCGTCGTCGCATCGCCGCTGGTGCCGGTGTTTCATCGGGAGAGGTCAGTGATCTGGTCAAACAATTTGACGGCATGGCGGGCATGATGAAGCAAATGGCGGGAAAAGGGGTGCGGGAGCGGATGAAAATGGCCAAGGAGATGCAGGCCCAGGCTATGGCGAACCCGGGCGGAAAACTCGCGAAAACCAAGCAGGGAACCGGAAAGCGCCTGTCCAGCAAAGAACGACAGAAGTTGAAAAAACAGCGGGAAAAAGAGGCTCGGCGGAAAAAGCGGTCGCTACGTACTGGTCCCAAAGACTGATTAAACACCCGCTTCCGGCGAATATCCTTTGTCTCTATCTGCCGCGCGAGTAAAAAAGGTTCGGAGAGGGCTGACATTTTTTGCTTCGAGAAGGCAGAATGAAAGGCCTCGATTTTTAGGAAGTTAACAGGAGATATGTGGTGGCAGTTCGAATTCGCATGAAAAAGCTAGGGCGAAAGCATAGGCCCTTTTTCCGGATCTGTGCTGTGGACGGTCGTGCGCCACGCGACGGCCGGGTCCTTGAGGAACTCGGGACGTATGATCCGATGATTCCCGAAACCGATGCCCGGGCTGCGTTGAATCACGAACGGTTTGCCTACTGGTTGGGTGTTGGCGCACAGATGAGCGACAAGGTCAAAATACTTTTCAAAAAGTACGGTCCAGAGGGAACGCATGTGGCAGCTCGAGAGGCAGCCTTGGCAAAGCGATCTGGTCCGCGGATTTTACCGGATTTTGGTACGCCGGCATACGTTCCTGCCGAGGAATCGACTGAGGCAAGCCCCGAAGCCGAAGGGTCGGCGACTCCGGTAGAAGTAGAAGAGGTCGCAGCTAAGGAGACAGAGGCAACTGCTGAAGTTGCCACCGACAGTGCGTCGACAGAACCCGATGCTGCAGCGTCTTCCGAAGACAGCCCAGAGCAATCGGCTGGCTCAGAGCAAGCGGCGCAAGCGGAAGAAGAAAAAAGCGAGTAACCGATCATGCGGTTTGATGTCCTGACCCTTTTCCCGGAGATGTTCCCGGGTTATTTAGGGCAGAGTTTGCTGCGTCGAGCAATTGATGCAGGACTCGTTCAGGTTCGACTGCACAATATCCGCGATTGGGCGGTCGGACCCCATGCGGCAGTGGATGATCGGCCATTCGGTGGTGGTCCGGGCATGGTTTTGAAAGCGGAACCGGTAGTGGAGGCGGTCGAGGCGGTGCAGTCGGCTCAACAGACGCCGGGGCATTTGGTGATGCTTACGCCGCAAGGGCGTCGGTTGGATCAACCTGGTGTTGAAGTACTGGCGGAAAAGTCACATTTAATAATGTTGTGCGGACGGTATGAAGGCTTTGACGAGCGTGTCAGGAAGATATTGGAGCCTGATGAAATTTCGGTAGGGGATTATGTTCTGAACGGTGGTGAAGTGGGTGCGATGGTTCTGATCGATACCTGCGTCCGTTTGGTGCCGGGCGTTTTGGGCGACGTGGAGAGTTCACAAAACGATTCTTTCTCCGGATCGAATCGACATCGAATTGAATGTTCGCAATATACACGCCCGAGAAGTTATCGGGGTTTGGAAGTTCCTGAGATATTACTCAGTGGAAATCACGAAGAGATTGCTCGCTGGCGAGCACAAGAAAGTCTCGATCGAACTCGTCGCAAACGAGCCGATTTGATCGAGCGTGAAGATGAAATCAACAAGAATTTCGGTTGAGGATGCGTGTTATGAGTCAACAAATTTTAGAATTAGTTGAAAAACAGAGCCTAAAAGAGCAACCCCCTGAGTTTGAGATCGGGGACACGGTAGATGTGCACACCCGAATCATGGAGGGTGACAAGGAAAGGATTCAAATTTTTAATGGCACCGTGATTGCACGTAGTGGTTCCGGGACTCGGGAAATGTTTGCCGTCCGACGGGTCGTCGGTGGCGAGGGCGTTGAGCGAAAATTTCCCCTTCACTCCCCGCGGATTGCAAAAATTGAGGTAAAGCGGAAAGGTGTTGTTCGCCGAGCCAAGCTTTATTTTCTGCGTGATCGGGTCGGTAAAGCGGTCCGCTTGAGAGAGCGGAGGATGGATCAGAAAAAATAGGGGCAGATTGGTTGAGTTTTATAGGCACATGCTTAAATGCAATGGTCGTGGCGCCGATTTTTTTCATCCACTCGCACGCTAGGGCAGCGTGGTGAGGCTGTAGCTGCTCGTTTTCTGCGAAAGAAGGGTTACCGGATTGTCGCCCGCTCCCATCGGTCTGCACTCGGTGAGCTTGATCTGGTGGCAGTTGATCCGCGCGACCGTCGAGGCCCCACGCTTGTATTTGTAGAGGTTAAAACAAGGTCCGGCCATTCGTTGGGATTTCCAGAAGAGGCGGTGGGCCAGAAGAAGCAACTGAAATTAGGTCGGTTGGCACTGCAGTATCTTATCCGTTATCAACTGAGTGAAACACCGTCCCGCTTTGATGTGGTTGCCGTACTCTGGCCTGGGGATTCGGGAAAACCAGCGGTAACTCACTTTGAGGATGCTTTTGATTGGCCGGTTGATATATCTTGAGTTGCTCTCTATCTCAAAAATCCGGCCCCGCCTTAATTCGAAATTGGGTTACAAGACATTCACTTTCCCTGAGTCAAATGAGAGTTCGACACCCGAATCGGCATGGGCCCGACGAACGAGGCCGAGGGCTACAATCTGACCGTCTTGCGGATTGCGACTCACGCTCGTGAAGTGACCTGCCCGTTGTCCCGCTGCCTCAAGCTGGTCGCCGGCAGCGGGTATGGTATCCGTGTCAGACACCACAAATTTACGGAGGAGTCGGTGGACTTGTCCTAAGGCATCAATCCGAGCAACTGTTTCCTGCCCAAGATAGCAACCCTTGTTAAAGCTTATCGCCCGATCATCGCGATCGATTTCCTGTGGAAAGTTTTTGGGGCTGATGTCCCGATTGAAGACTGGAGAACCGGCACGAATACGCAAAAAATCAAACACAGCATCTTCGCATTCGGTGGCCTCTGCCGAGTATGCTGTGGCGAGCGATTCAGCAGCGTCGGATGAAATTTGGAGCAGAAATCCGGGCAATCCGAAAAAGTCAGTCCGACAACACCACAAAACAGCACCTTTCCAAGTTGTCTCCACAAAATTTAGATTTCCCGCGCCAATTTCGAGCCCTAGTGTTTGCTGACAGATCGATTCAGCCTTCGGGCCACACAGGGCCCATTGCTGCCAGTCTTTGCTATGGTCGAAAAATTGGACGTCTTCCCGTATCCGGTATCGATCCAGGTGGGGCAGTAGCACTTCGGATTGACCGGCTGCGGTTGAGAGCAGCAGCGTGTGTTCGCCTGCCAATACGTACCCGAAACCGATTGTTCTGCCTCGGGCATCCGTGAAAAAGAGTTCGCATCCTTGGCCCGGCTTAAGCCCCTTGATATCGGCCGTGCAGAGATTGTGTAGAAATGAGTCGCGATCCCGACCAGAGAACTCAATCAGTGTCGCTTCCAGCCCGCGACAAAACCCAGCCGATTCTGACATCTGCTGAAAGGCCGCTTTGCGAGAGGCTGAATTACCATCTGTCATGGTCCACCCTTCTTCGGTCTGCTCCCGATCAGCTTCGTGATTTGGGGGATCGATCGAACCGTTATTTATTGCTTAGAAGTTGCTCGGTCCTGAAAAAGATACCGGCCCCGGTCGGTCCTGTACACCCTGTAAGGGGCCCGCAATCTCAGCGCCGATGCGTTGCCCGCTCTGGGCCGGGTCAGGAAGCGCGGATTCTTCGGGCAACGGGTCGTTGGAGTGATTGAACAGATGAAGGGTGCGTGTGGGAAATGCGAATTCAACTCTCAACTTCTGCGCCAGCCTCAGAATGTCATTGAACAGGCGATGTCGTTCGCGCAGTTCGATCGCCCAGTCGGGGCATTCCAGGAAGCAGTAGAGCAGGATGTTGAGACTGCTGTCGCTAAATTGGTTAAAATAAACGTGGTAATAATCCTTGCGAGTGTACGGATGTCTGCGGATCAACTCGCGAATTCCCTCGCAGAATGCATCGATCTGCTCCGGTGTCGTGTTGTATTGCACACCCAATAAAGTGTTGATTCTCCGGTATCTTCGGGCACCCATATTGTCGACCGAAGTGGTGGTCAGCAGACTATTAGGCAGTGTGATTAGAGAATTGTAAAACGTACGAATACGGGTGCTTCGGAAACCGACGGCCTCTACCGTACCCTCCACATGGTTGGTGATTACCCAATCGCCAACCTCGAATGGCCGATCAGCAAGCACAGTGAACGAACCAAAAATATTGGAGAATGTGTCCTTGGAGGCCAGAGCGATTGCAGCACCCCCAATACCCATGCCGCCCAACAACCCGGCAATCGGGAGACCAAAAGCCTGTGCGGCGGTTAGCACACCAACGCAAACCACGAACACCTTCAGCGATTTCGAAAGTAATTGAACCAACAGGTCATCAAACTTACTCGGTGTTTTCCGAGCCTTGCGGAACAGGTAGTGACGACCCACGTCGATCAATAAAAAGCATGTCCAGATCGCGGCGATCACAGTAAAAATCTGCAAGGCAACTAGTAACAGACTAAGGGCGAAATCTGGCAGTCCGAGTAATTTGGTGCCCTCATACCAGACGTATCCCTGAGCCAGTAAGCCCATGGGTCTGAATATTTTGCTCTGAATGGTTGTCTCGTTATCTTTGTCAAAAAATCGCAACCACCCGCGGGCCAATCGACTGAATGTAAACCTTGTTAAACGGTCTAAAAAGAATCCGATAACGATCAGCGCGAAGAGACAAATCCACTGATAATCAGCCAGCAAGAAGTGCTGGTTGGTAAGCCGTTGGGGAAAAAGTTGTCGGAACCAGAAGGGGGTCCACGTAGGTGCCTTGGCCCGAATAGTCCCCTCAACAGTGGGCCGATTTTTCCACCGCTGGTAAAGGTCACCAATCACTTTGACGGTGTCGTCTGTGAATCGCCAGTAGCCATCTTTATCCGGCGCGATCTCAATCAGCGCGGCGTCATCCTCGTCGGCACCCGTAAGTTTGGTTGTGATTTGGCTTAGGCGAAAGGGCGTTTTGCTCTCGGAATCATCCGGCACCTGATAATACTGCACGTACACCATGCGATCGATGACTTCTTTAAGTTGAAACGCATCGTGAATTCCCACAGTAGAGCGGACATTGATTGGAATTTCGGATAGATTCAGGGTGAGCGCCGCATTTTTCGGGTCGCCTCCCGGCTTAAATGCACCAAAAAAAGTCTTCAGCGTTTCCCGGGGTGAGCTGAGTTTTACTTTCAGCGAGGGGTCGATTTCATCGGCAGATTCTTCCGCTTTGACGGTAGGCTTATCCTCCGCAGATCCGATCCTAACGTGATTGAAGTCCGCGCTTATGAGTAAGATCAACAACAAAATCTGATAAGAATTGAAACGCATCACAGCATGCTCCCGGTTTCTAATGCACCTGAGAGTCTGCCAGACTTTTGATTGTGAGAAAAGATCGATTCCTGGAAGCCTGATCCTATGGCTAGCCATCGATCCAGCCGCCGCCTAAAACTCGGGGACCGTCATAGCAAACCACGGCTTGGCCCGGCGCAACCCCATAACAGGGATCATCGAATTCGACGTGAAGTTTACGATCTTCGGGGACAGAAACAGTGGCTGGTACACTGACGCTATTGTAACGAATCTGAACCTCGCAGCGGATCGGCTGATCCGGCGGATTAACCAACCAATTGGTTTGTGAGGCGCTTAGCGTACGACGAGCCAATTCTGCTTTTGTGCCGAGCACTACGCGGCGGGTCTTTGCATCAATGCGAACTACATACCTGGGCTCACCGAACGCAATGCCAAGCCCTTTTCGTTGTCCAATCGTGAATCCCTCAATACCCGCATGCGTGCCGACCACGTCGCCCTGAGTGGTCACTACCTCTCCGGCCGTATCCCGATCAGATCTATTTTTGCGGATGAATTGATCGTGCTTTCCGGAAGAGACGAAGCAAATTTCCTGACTATCTTTCTTTTCTGCCACCAGGATGCCCATCTCCCTCGCCCGTGAGCGAATCTCTGTCTTTGTAAATTCACCGACTGGAAGCATCATTCGTGGAAGCAAGTCGCGAGAAATTCCAAAAAGCACATACGACTGATCTTTGTGGGAGTCATTGCCACGGAACAAGTTCACTCGACCCGATGCGGTGGAAGATAATCGCGCGTAATGACCAGTTGCAACGTACTCGGCTCCAACACTGTCGGCGTAATCGAACAGCTTGCCGAATTTGATCCAATTATTGCACATTACACAGGGATTAGGTGTGCGTCCCAAGGTGTACTCATCGATAAAGTACTCGACAATCTCAGAGAATTCCTGCTGCAGGTTCAATGCATAGAAAGGGATTTCCAGACGGTCGGAAACACGTCGGGCATCCTCGGCATCGGCAGCCGAGCAGCACCCTTGTTTATGTCCGGCGGGTAGGATGGGGAGTCTTGAATCACTTTGTGGCGGTTTAGAATTTTCTGTTTGGCATGCCGCTGCAACCGGTGACTCTTCGCCGTGCCGCATAAACACACCGATCACCTCGTGGCCTTCCTGACAGAGTAGCGCGGCCGCAACGCTACTATCGACTCCGCCGGACATTGCCAACACAATTCGAGACATGCAGGATACCAGCCTTCCAATAAAACAGATAAATCCTAGGACCTTCGGCAAGACCCACATTGACTATTTTAAGTCTACGGTTGGAACCATAGGGCGACAAGCGACCTTCTTACTATGGTCTTCTTTTCCCCGCTTCCGTTATTAGAATGGGGCCTTACCGTATCAAGGCAAAGGGGAGCGTCAATGGACAAAGAAGTCAAAGACCGTGTAGAAGAGATCCAGCAGCGAATTGTACAACTGAGGGACTCTCTTTGACCATGCTGGTAAAATTGCAGCCATCACTGCAATAGAGCAAGAAATGGCAGCGGCCGGTTTTTGGGACAATTCTGAAACAGCCCAGGCGACCGTTGCACGACTAAAGTCGATCAATGCGATTGTGAAACCGCTTGCGGAATTGCTCGCGGCAGGCGAGGATCTTGCCGCGTTAATTGAAATGGCTCAGGAAGATGATTCGCTCGAAGAAGAACTGCTGCAAGAGCTAAGCGGCATGGAACTGAATCTGGAAAACCTGGAGCTCAAGTCCTTGCTGGATGGTCCGCATGACGGGTCGGGGGCCATTCTCACAATCAATGCCCGCGATGGTGGTACCGACGCGAACGACTGGGCAGAAATGATTTTGCGGATGTACTTGCAGTGGGCACAGAAAAACCAATACACGTCAGAACTTTTAGATCGCCAGGACAACGATGAGGCCGGTATTAATAGCGCCGCATTGGCTATCCGCGGACCGATGGCATATGGCTACCTGAAAGGCGAAACAGGTATGCATCGTCTGGTCAGGATTAGTCCTTTCAATTCGGAGGGTAAACGACAGACAAGCTTTGCCTCCGTTGATGTGTCGCCTGAGATCACAGACGAAACAGAGATTGAAATCGACTCCGCAGATGTTCGGGTGGATACGTATCGTGCCAGCGGTGCTGGGGGGCAACATGTGAACAAAACCGATAGCGCGGTGCGTCTGACGCATCTGCCGACTCAAATTGTAGTTCAGTGTCAAAATGAGCGAAGTCAACACAAAAACCGGTCTACCGCGTATAAAATGTTACGAGCGCAGCTTGCACGCTTGGAGGAGGTGAAGCGCGAGGCAGAGCAGGCAGCCCGCTACAAAGACCAAGCGAGAGTCGGTTTCGGATCGCAAATTCGAAATTATTTCCTTCACCCGGATCAACGGGTCAAAGATGCTCGCACCAATTTTCTTGTAGGTAATTTCCAGTCGGTAATGGATGGTGGAATTCAACCGTTCCTGGATTCTTATCTTCGCTGGAGGGTGAAGGAGCAAGGCTGAGTCTACCGCAACGCAGGTGGGAAGCAATGCAATTGTTTGATGTGATCGTCATCGGCTGCGGTGCAATCGGTAGCGCTGCTTTCCAAGCATTTGCCTCTGCGGGCTTGCGTGTTTTAGGCATTGATCGCTACCAACCGCCGCACTGCAAAGGCAGTTCGCACGGACAATCACGAATAATACGGAAAGCCTATTTCGAGCATCCCGACTATGTGCCCCTATTGCAAAGAGCGTACCGCGGCTGGATGGAGCTTGAATTGCAAGCCGATGAAAAGCTAATCCACCAGGTCGGTTTGCTCCAGGTTGGGCCAATTGATGGCTCTGTGATCCCCGGAGTGTTGGCTAGCGCAGCCGAACATCAGCTGCCAATCGAGCGTATTGCAAGCGGGGAAATCGAGAAAAGATTTCCTGGTTTCCGCGCCGGTAATGAACTTGTGGGACTATTTGAGGAGCAGGCAGGCTATCTGTTGGTTGAAGAATCGATCCGGGCATTTATTCGGTCCGCGCAGCGTGCCGGAGGTATCCTGCACATTGATCCGGAACCAGCGCGATGGCGGGTAGACGGAGCGGGGGTACGTGTAATATCGGGTAGCCGTGAATTTTTGGCCGACCGACTGGTGCTTGCAACCGGAGGTTGGTCGGGTCGGTTGATCGCGACCTGCGGGGTACAGTTGCAAATCGTCAGAAAGCACGTGCACTGGTTCGCCAATGAGTCAACGCGTTATCGATCCGGAAGCCCGGTATTTTATTTTGAGACGCGCAATGGAGATTTCTATGGCTTTCCCCAACTCGATTCGCGTGGGATCAAAGTCGCCAACCACCGAGGTGGCGAACCGGTATACGATCCAGACCTGCTCGATCGGTCGGTGGATTCACAGGATCGTACCGAGATTGAATTATTTCTACGTGACCATCTTCCAGATATCTCTACCCGTGCTACTGATCATCAGGTCTGCATGTATACCCGCTCACCGGACGAGCATTTTGTAGTGGATCGGCATCCTCAGTATTCACAGGTAGCCTTGGTTGCCGGTCTCTCGGGACACGGATTCAAGTTCGCTCCTGTTTTGGCCGAAGCGGCCTCCGATCTGGTTTTTGGCCGTACGTGCAGCCTTCCGATTGATTTCTTGTCGCTGGAACGTTTCCGGTGTTGAGAGTTGATCCGGGCGTCCGCCTTTCCGTACCTATGGTTCGTTTTGTAACGGTCGTAGGACTTCCCGCAGTTGCACAGCAGCAACACATGTTGCAAAAAAACAACCCGGCCACCTCGAGCGTGGTAGTTTTAAATAGCGAGGATTCATTTTGCGCCTTTGGCTTAAAGCAAAGAACACGGCGTGACGGAACATGGTGGCACGATCGGCCGCGATTTTCTTGCATTGAATCCTCGTCATTTGGCCATTTTTCGCGGCGCACATGTCGTGCGGCTAGGCGATGCCCAGTTCGCCCTGCCTGTGTTGCAGCAAACGTTTGTCGATGCATGCTGGAATTGAAGGATCATGTCGGCTGCCACCAAACACGAAAACACCCTGAAAAGTCGGTCCAGTACTCAACTGGTGAGTACCATGCTCGCTTTGGTACTAGCGATCTCCGGTTGCCAGAGTTTTTATGGGCCATCGACACCCCCAGCTCCAGCGGTTGTTGGTCCCGGTGCGGTTAGTATTCCGTCGGTGGATGGAATCGCACCGATCGCGCCACCCCCATCTCCGTCCGGTCCAGGCGCAGTGCCGCCGCCTTCACCGACTCCACCCGAGCCCCCACGTTTCGGTTTGTTTGATTCGGTCGGTCGCGGCGGAATGGCCGATGCCCGACTCACGCTCTCGCCGCAATCGATTGTAGCGCCGGTAGGAAGCGAAGTTGTGTTACTTGGCGGCATTACCAACAACCAGGGCAAGGGTGCGGTGAGTGAACGTATTGACTGGATGCTCTCACCGGAGAGTGTGGGAGAGTTTATGGCAGTCGATAAGAGTCCGAGTTGTTTACTTCTGAGATTTCCCTCGAACCGTCCACGAAAGGTGACCAACAATTACGCCATCAGCAGTACCACCACGGCTCGCAAGGCAATCGGTCGCGGGACCGCAACGTCGCAGGATAATGTGGTCGTTGAAAGAGGACAAACCTGGGTTACTGTGAGTTCACCGACAGATGGCGTGAGTTATGTCACAGCCTTTGCGCCGAATGTTCCGGCATGGGATTTACGAAAACAAAATGCGACGATTTATTGGGTTGACGCTCAGTTTTCCTTTCCGGCTCCCGCTATTGCTCCGATCGGAGAGCGGCATACCTTTACCACGGTTGTGACAAGGCTCAGTGATGGATCGCCGTTAGAAGGCTACGTGGTTCGTTATCGATCGACCGACGCTAATGCGGTGTTTGCGCCTGCAGGAAATCCAATGATTGAATTGCTGACCGATGCCGAAGGCAGAGCTTCGGCCGAAATATATCAGCCAAACCCGGGCCGCGGGATCACCCAAATTCAGATGGAAGTGATTCGCCCAGCCGGCAGGAGCAGTGCTGCCGATCGCCGACTTGAGGTCGGCCGGGGATCGACTTCGATGACCTGGACCGCGCCCGGCGTTTCGCTTGATGTGACCGGTCCCCCGAGCAGTTCGGTCGGCTCGCAGGCAAGTTTTCAAGTGGTCGTAAGCAATGACGGTGATATGCCGTTGCAGGACGTCGTTGTGTCCCATCGGGTCCCTGCGCCCCTCGAGTTTGTAAATAGCAGTATCCAGGCAATGCGAGACAGAGACACATTACAGTGGAACATAGGCCAATTGGCGGCAGGTCAAAAGGAGACGTTTGTTGTTGATTACAAGATCCTCAGTTCGGGGAGTGCGCGAAATTGTTTTTCGGTCACCAGCGCGGAGCAGGTGCAGGATCAGGCTTGCATTGATCTCAACACCACCGAGGCTCAACTGGAACTTAACGTTTCTGGTCCGACCAACGCCATGGTGGGAGAGGAGGTGACCTACCGGATTTCTGTAAGCAATCGCAGTCAAAGTCCTCTCGCCGGATTAATCGTAAAAAATACATTTGACGAGGGGCTCAACCATGCCGTCGCCGCAAGTCCTATCGAACGCGACTTAGGAACACTCGAACCGGGGCAAACTCGAAATGATATCAGCGTTACATTTCGGGCAACCCGGGTGGGGAACCTGTGTCAAACAGTAGAGGTGATCGGCTCCGGTGCAGAGGTTATGACGAAACAGTCAATTTGTCTAACCGTCGAACAGCAGGATCGTCGGCCGGCACTGAAAATTGAAAAACGTGGGCCTTCAACCGCACAAGTCGGAGAGAACATTATTTTCGAGAGTCTCATCAGTAATACGGGAAGTGCACCCCTGATGAATGTGACGGTGATCGACACTTTCGAACAGGGGCTTGAACCGACCCGTGTGTCCGATGGTTATCAGATCGAAGAAGACCAATTGACGTGGAAATTTGCACAAATTGCACCGGGACAGATAGAACGATTGCAGGTGGAAGTGAGATGCAAAGAGGCAGTGCGTGCCTGTAGCCGAGTGACGGTGACGGCCGATGGAGATCTGGTAATGGCCGATGAGTCGTGTGTGCAAATAAGTCAGGCCTCTGTCGCGGATCCAAATGTGCCCCCCCCGATTACAAGCCCGCCCTCGGCGGGCGGATCGGCTGCTCCGGGGGCTACATCGCCACCTGCGACGTCAGGGCCAGGCGATAACGCTGACGTTGGAGATGTTCTTGCACTGCGGGTCACGGACCTAAGGGATGAGGTCCCAATCGGGGGCACGATTGTCTATGAAGTCACGGTAACAAACCCTCGGAGTGCGCCGGACGCCAATGTTGTGGTCATTGTCACGGTGCCCGAGGGCTTAGCGCCGACAACCGGGGGTGTGGGGATTGTCGCTCCCAGCAATCCAAACATTGGTCAACGTGTCATCCGCTTCAACCCGGTTGCTGAAATTCGACCCGGCGAATCACTGATATATCGCATCCCTATCCAAGCTGAGCAAGCCGGCCAGTTTCGCTCCCAGATACGTGTCACCAGCGATGGGCAACGTCGGCCACTGATCAGAACCGAAGATTCGAGTGTCTTTCAGGATCGTTGATCAGCAGTGTCCCTTGCACCCGGGTTACTCGGGGTCAATCCGCATTGCAATTTTATGGTCGTCTATTGTTTTCTTGCCGATTGTCAAACGGCACACCAGCGATTGCCCTCGCAGCAGGACCACCTGTTGCCTTGCATCTTCAAAGATGGTTGCGTAGTTGCCCCATTCGTGCCGCGAGACTGTTCCTCGCTGTCTTGTCAGGGGCCCCTCATACTCGAGATACTCGAGGCGATGATTTTCAAGCGGTACAACATTCAAGCAGGTACCAATCTCGGGTGCCTCCGGTAGTTCCCAGGTCGCCAGATGGTCACACCGTTCGAGCATCAAATCCCAGTGGTTCAATCGCTTGGATTCGGGTAGCACCTGGTGATGAAGGATTACAAATCGGGGCATTGCCTTAGCCCATGAGAGTCGCTCGGATGATTCATAGAAATTTTAACAAGGCATATCTTTTTTTTCCCGATCGGAGTACCACCACCGTCTCGCTCGCAAGATCGCCCGGTCCCAATCGATAGTCCAGGTTTTCAATGCGGGCATTATTTACGTAAGCGCCACCTTGGTCCACGGTTCTACGTGCGTCGCTCCTACTTTTAGCGAGCCCGGCCTGACAGAGCGCGTCCACAATAGAAAGGCCCTCACCGCCAAGAGTGTCTCGCGAAAGCTTTTCACTCGGTACATCAGCGAAAATCTCGGTCAGATCTGAATCAGACATTTCGGAGATCGTGGCCCCGAACAAAACCTCACTTGCTCGGCGGGCACCGGTGAGCCCTTGCTGCCCATGGACGAGCAGGGTTAGCGATTCTGCAAGCCGCTGCTGGCTCTGACGATTCTGGGGATTAGTTTGTCGATCCTCACCGAGTGCGCTGATTTCTTCCTCAGTCAGTTCAGTGAGCAATCGCAGGCAGTTATCGATGTCCGCATCATCTGTATTGAACCAGTATTGGTAGAACGCATATGGGCTAGTCTTTTCTGCCGATAACCAGATTGCACCCTGTTCGGTTTTTCCCATTTTTGCTCCATCACTCTTCGTCAGCAACGGACAGGTCAGCCCATGAAGCGTTCCGACGCCCATCCGCCGACCGAGTTCAATTCCAGCAGTGATGTTTCCCCATTGATCGCTACCCCCAACCTGTAGATTACAACCATATGCCTGTCGTAAATGAACAAAATCGTAGGCTTGCAGCAGCATGTAACTAAATTCCGTGTAACTCATGCCCGCCTCACTTTGGTCGAGTCGGGATTTCACCGATTCCTTGGCCAGCATTTGATTGACTGGAAAGTGTTTGCCAACATCCCGCAGAAAAGTGAGATAACTCCACTCCTTCATCCAGTCATAGTTATTGACCAAGATGGCCGGCCGCGCAGATTCAAAATCAAGAAATTGTCCGAGTTCATCCATGATGCCCTGAAGGTTATGCTCAATTTGCTCAGCGGAGAGCAGGTTTCTCTCCTCGCTTTTGCCACTGGGATCGCCGATCATACCGGTTGCTCCGCCGGCAAGCACAATCGGACAATGCCCAGCTTTCTGAAACCGTCGCAGCATCATCAGCGGAACAAAATTACCGATGTGCAATCCGTCTGAGGTGGGATCGAATCCGGCATAAACCGTTTGTGGATTTTCGGCGAGAAGGCTACACAGGCGTTCCCGATCGGTCGTCTGGTGAATCGATCCGCGCCAATCCAACTCCGAGTAAATATTTTGCAATGTGTTTGCTGCCACAATCAAACCTCATTTGTTCAATCAATTTTTCTTTGGTTATCTTGTCGTATGGGCAACCGTCTCGATAGTGGGGTGCGCGATCCATCACTGCGAGGCAATTAGATTGTCTACCGGAACAGATCATCATCCGCAAAGGGATTGCCAGTGCCGCCCACCTTAGGCTTCGGTAGAATCCGGAGAATTTGCGCTGCCAAGTTAAGGTCTTGTCGGGTGGTGATTTTACGATTCAGCGGGGATCCCTCTAACAGAGTCACGGGATGGCCCGCACGCTCGACTAATTGAGCATCGTCGGTTGCAACAAAGCCATCGCGCTGCGCGTATGCCTCCAACAGCCAATCTCGCCGGAACACCTGAGGTGTTTGCGCCTCCCATAAAGACGTCCGATCGACCGTTTCGATTACCATATTTGATCCGTCGCCTTTAATGCTTGCTCGTTTCAACGTGGCAGTGATCGGTATGCCGGGCAGTGCTGCGCCAGACTGTGCGGCGGTATCAAAAATCGTGCTGATCCACTCATCCGCAATGCAGGGTCGAGCGGCATCGTGAATCGCAACAAATTCAGCCTGCGGCTTGACTCGAGCCAGTGCCTTTTCAACAGAGTCCGCTCGCTCGATACCCCCTTCCACGAGATCGATACCGAGGATGGCCACATTGGCTGCAAATTTCATCTCAAAGGTTTCACGATCTTCCGGCGCGATAATAAGAATCAGCTGGATAACATCCTCGCGATTGAGGAATTTTTCAGCAGAGTGCAACCAAACGGCACGACCGTCCAATACGGCAAACGGTTTCTTGTAATGTTTATCTTTGAAACGCCGACTTTTTCCTGCAGCTGGCAGAATGACTGAAAATTTTGGCACGCTTACACACTCCTTCCTGGTAACTAGATCGCATCATAGCATTTACGCGATACGCTTCGGTACCCACAACCCTCGGTGTCCATAAAAGCTTGCGCCTAGGTGTCGACTTGCGGGAGGAGTGCAATCTGGTGACGTTTCAATTGCGGAATGCAGTCCTGCAATCGCTGTACAACATCGTCTCCTGGGGAAATTTGGTTGACGATCCGGTAGTCGCCTTGATTTAGCATGGTATGCCAGCGGTGAAGCCGCTCATCCAACACAGAAAAGATGTGCTCTAGTTGTGGCGGTTCGATCGGTATGCTCTGGAGTTGCACGTTTCGCAACCCGGGTATCCGCCTGACGCAGACGAGCTGGCCCCGCTCTGCCTTGTAACGCTCACCGTGGAGAAAAACCCGTCGAAGATGATGTCTAGAATTAAAATGATAAACAACTTCGGTGTCAAAAAAGATGCTAAGTGCTCCATTCTCTCGAAATCCAAAAACGATTGGATCGCTTCCCGGGGGAATTTTAATTTCTGCCCGATGCACCAGTGCGGTTGCGTCGGCGAGCAGGTCTTCCGTCTTTTCGAGGGATGGATCCATGCGCACGGCTGCAGCTTAATTTATTTCGGTATGCGCGAACGATATCTTTTAGCGGCTTCTTGCAAAACTTTTCTCTGCGCTGTTGTCAGTGATGCCAATCCGCGGTCATAGACACATTGCAGCACTTCATCCACCGCAGAGTCTGCCTTCTCATTTTGCGATTCCTCGGTCGTGGGAAGAAGTAACATTTGTTCCTCAAGAGAGAGCTCGTGTTGTTGCGGATTGCTGTTGCCGACCGTTACCTTGTGAGGTCGCAGGGATGAATCTGCTGTGGGATCCTCCCCCGCATAGCTCCCGCGATCTAGTGGATGTAACGAGAGAGGTGCTGAGGAAAAGCAAAAGCAGTAGGCAGCTAGGATTGTTAATGGAAGCCATAACGGCATATTACCGATCATCAGGTCGAGTAATCCCGTCACAAGGGCCAACACAAAAATTCCCAAGGCAGTTGTTTGTGAAGATCTGCGAACAACATGCCATGACCTGTGATCGCCCAAGGCGGGCCAGAGCAGTGCATGCAGAATCCACCCACCATCCAAGGGAATTGCGGGTAGAATGTTCACCAGAACCAATCCCAGATTGATCCAGACCGACAGGCGAAGCGCCGCGATTGGTAACACTTCGGCAGAAAAATTGGGATTCCCGTCGTCCCACAGGCCTGTAAGCGCTGCATCACCAAACAATCCGAGGGCTACGATCGACATCGTAAAGCCAATAAAACTCATCAGTGGTCCACTGAGCGCAACCCACAAATCTTTTCCAGCCTGTTGGGGAAACGAGTGAAAGCTCAATCCTCCAAACGGCGTGAGAACCAGCATCTCATTGTTTCCCCCGATGCGATGTACCAAGAAACAGTGACCTGCTTCATGGAGTAAAACTGCGGCAAACCAGATCAGCAGGATAACCCCTGTTTTTCCTAGATGGTTACCACCGGATTGGACCTGGAAAAACAAAACAAAGATACCGACCAGCACAAACGAGATGTGCAGTCGGAGAGGGAGACCATTGTATCTTCCGAGAGGAACGCTACCTAAAGTGATGGCATGTTGCATCGGACCGTGCCATGAAATGCAAGGGACTGTCAACTTTGCATCGTAGCAAGTACGATTTGAACCGGCAAATCACAGGTGTTTTTTCGAAGGGTATTCAGGTGGGGCCTTCCGACCGTCAATTGTTACAAGCCAGAAAGTTTCGCGTAATTGAACGCACCGAGCAACGTGCCGAGGGACCGGTTTGTCAAGAAATTATTGTTCACCCTGGTGCTGTGGCCATTATTCCGATTGTCGATGCTGAGCGACTATGTTTGATTAAAAATCGAAGAATGGCGGTAGGTGAGACCTTACTGGAATTACCCGCCGGCACGCAGGAAGTCGGCGAATCGCCACGTGTGACCGCAACGCGAGAACTGCGTGAAGAGACTGGATTTTCTGCAGAGACCATGGTGCCGCTTGGATCCTGTTGGATGTCACCGGGCATTCTGCGGGAAAAAGTGTCCTTTTTT
>CEVF01071063.1_pt1 | contig 24179 bp, 19 predicted proteins | sample 356441 | NCBI WGS metagenome assembly CEVF01 (sample SAMEA2622765, study PRJEB7988) | marine metagenome | biome: marine biome (ENVO:00000447); feature: surface water layer (ENVO:00002042); material: "saline water (ENVO:00002010), including plankton (ENVO:xxxxxxxx)" | depth 5 m | reverse complement strand
CACCGCATTTTTGACCTCCAACAGCATGAAGTCGACATTTCTTTCCTTTTCAATCTCCACATTGATGGTGCCACTGTTTTCCCTTGATGTGGAAGTGACCCTTTCCACTCCTTCAAGTCCTTTTAGGTTGTCCTCAATTTTAAGGACTATACCTTCTTCAATTTCTTGTGGTGAGGCTCCTGGATAGGTAATGGAAATTGTAATGTTCTTTGCCTCACTAAGTGGAAAAAAAGATGATTTCAAAGAAAGTATCCCCACAACCCCAAAAACAAAAAATGCCAAAATAAAGACATTTACTGCCATGTGGTATTTAATAAAATACGCAATAACTTTTCTCATGGCCAAAAGGGGTTAAGATTTACTTTCATCAAAGATTTTCACCAACATGCCGGAATAGGCACCCGTAACCGGTTTGGAAACAATCAATTCTCCATCCGGTACATTTTTGAGCACTACGGTCTTGTCGGTAAAGAAAACGGGGGTTACATCCATTAAATCCAAGATGGAATCCTTTACCACAAATATTTGATTGTTTTCCAATAGCAAGGAGCGGTTTATTTCTATGGCATTGGTTTCTTCCTTGGCCTCAAGGTTTGCTTCAAGATATTGGCCTTCCTTCAAATTATCGCCACTTACCTCAATGTATACCGTTATGGTCTGTGTATTTTGGTCTACTCTACCGTTTATACGGGCAACCTGCCCAATAAACTCCTGTGTTTTTTCCAGATTGGTGAGGATCACCTTCTTTCCCTCCTTTAAAAAATCCCCATACGTTTTGCTTACGGAAACTTCCAATTCATACAAGCCTGTATCAATAAACTCGCCCAATTTTTGCCCTGATCTCACCAATGTTCCCTCGGTGACCAAAGCTTCGGTCAAAACCCCGGTAAAAGGAGCAGTAATGGTGTATTTGGCCAACCGTTGTTCCAAATTCTTTACATTATAGTAGGTAGATATTACTTCCCTGCCCGTGATAAAGAACTTTTCCTTTTCCGAATCCATTTTAGGAAGTTCTGGCGTGGTCTTCTCCAAATCAAATCCATTCAAGTATTGTTGCCATTTTGGATAAATCTCTGGGTAATCCAATCTCAAATCGGGCATTATGGATGTTAGCAAATTGTATAAATTGCTCTTGGCAGATTGCACTGAGGCATAATATTCACTTGCGTCTATTCTGATAAGTGTTTGTCCGGCGGTATATTTTTGTCCTGTTCGGAACAATTTACTTCCCGGTCTAAAAACACCTTGAACCTCTGAGTATAGCTCTACACGTTTTTTTGCCTTTAAGTTACCATGGGCGGGAACCCTTATAGGTACAGTGGCATTTTCCACCGTGTCCACAAAAACAGTCTTTACCACCTTGGGAGAGGGCGGTCTATTGTCATCTTTACTATCTGCAATAAGGTCAGCAAAATAAAGGGATGCAAAAATTATAACCCCTCCTATAACTGCTGATATTATGAGCTTTCGCATGTGTTGGTTGGTTTAATCCTTGCAAAACTATCCCCTTCAATTTTTACAATGGTTAAAAATTTCATAAAATCCATATAAACTTCACATAAAAAAAGGGGATACACGCCTGTATCCCCAAACCAAACAAACTAAAAAAATAATTAACTACTCATTTTCATCGGCGTCCTCAAATTTGGTGTCAGCCATTCGGCTACGCTCAAACTGAATATCATTAAACCGTGGGTTCAAGGATTTATCATCTGTATCAAATACCAAAAAGCGTTGTGTATCCATGGCATGGAGTACATTGAAAGAGTTGAACTGATTATTCTGAAGTTGTAGTATTTCCAAGCTTGCCAATTGACCAAACTCTTCTGGAATTTCACCGCCCAATCGATTATTGGACAAAACCAATTCCTTTAACTGGGCCAAATTTCCAATTTCAGCTGGTATTTGACCTTCCAACATATTTTCAAATAGGCCCAACGTTTCCAATTTTGAAAGGTTGCCTATTGATTTTGGTATCTTGCCTTTTAAATTATTACTGGATAGATTGAGTTCCTTGAGATTCTTGAGTTCACCAAAGCTTTCTGGAATGGGACCACTCAAAAAATTATTGAACATGGAGAAAACCTCCAATTCCTTAAAATTGCCAACCCCTTCAGGAATAGCTCCTTTAATTCGGTTCATTTCCAAACGAAAAACCTTTAATTTCTTGAGTTTAACAATATTTTCAGGAAGCACTCCTGTAATTTGGTTAAAAGCCAAATTTAGATTGACAAGATTCTTTAGATTACCAATACTTTCTGGGAGCACTCCTTTTAAGTTGTTCATAAAAAGGGTTATTCCCACTACATGCCCGTCCTTTAGCTCTACACCTTTCCATGTATCAACCGAAGCACTCAAATCCCATGATGTATTCCATTCCTCGCCATTGGTGCTGTTGTACAAATCAACCAATGCAGATTTTTCATTGGGAGCAATCGTTCCATTGGCAAAGGAAATACCTGACGAAAACATCAAACAAAAGAAAAAAATGGTCGCTCTAATCATTTAATACTTATTTAAGTATACCGAATTTACTTACAAAGTACTGAAAAGAAGAATTACCCTACAAACTTTATCGATGAATTCACCCCGCTATGTTGTGAATTCCCCAAAAAGTGTTGTAAAAAAAACGAGAATAGTTGTTTATTCCAGTGATTCCAATTCATGGGAGAGGTTTTCCCACTCTTCCATCAGGGATTCCAAATCCTTTTTCTTGCCCTCATAATCATCAAAAAAGTTCGGTTTGGCAATAGTGGAATCGTAGTCCATGAGCAGTTCATGATCGATGTCGGCAATCTCCTTTTCCAATTGCGAGATCTTTTTTTCCACCCCGCTAAGTTTATTTTTTAAGGATTTTTGTTTCTTTTGGGTCTTATAATCGTTCTCTTTGGTTTTTTCTTGGGGAGCATCCTTCTTCTTTGTTTGATCACCTTTTTCAACACTTCGAAAATCCTCCATCTTACGTTGTTCCAGATAAAAATCGATATCACCCAAATATTCCTTTATCCCGCCATCTTTGAACTCATATACCCTATCTGTCAATCCTTGAAGAAAATCCCTGTCGTGGGAAACCAAGATCAGCGTCCCCTCAAAATTTTGAAGTGCTTGTTTTAACACGTTCTTGGATTTAATGTCCAAGTGATTGGTAGGTTCATCCATGACCAGCACATTGAAGGGCTGCAAAAGCATTTTGGCCAAGGCCAATCGGTTTCTTTCACCTCCGGAGAGCACTTTTACATACTTGTCCACGTCATCGCCCCTGAACAGAAAGGATCCCAAAATATCCCTTACCTTGCTTCGGTTGCTTTCATTGGCCGCATCGATCATTATATCCAAAACGGTTTTGTTTCCATCCAGATATTCGGCTTGGTTCTGGGCAAAATATCCCAACTGGACGTTGTGCCCCATTTTCAGGTGGCCTTGGTAATCCAGTTCCCCCACCATGATTTTGGCCAAAGTTGTTTTCCCTTGCCCATTTTGGCCCACAAAAGCGGTTTTACTTCCGCGCTCTATCATCAGATCAATACCTTCCAATACCTTTTTGGATCCATAGCTTTTTGCAACACCTTCCAATTCGGCAACCACTTTTCCCGGGTTCACTGAGATGGGAAACCTAAGGTTCATCACACTATTGTCCTCTTCATCCACTTCGATACGCTCCATCTTATCCAACTTTTTGATAAGGGATTGCGCCATGGAGGCCTTGCTGGATTTTGCCCTGAATTTTTCAATCAATCTCTCGGTCTGTTGGATTTGTTTTTCTTGGTTCTTTTGTGCACTTAGTTGCTGCTCCTTGATTTCTTTTCGGTGCACCAAGAACTGGGAGTAGGGTTTGTTGTAATCGTAGATCCTGCCCAAGGAAATCTCAATGGTCCGGTTGGTAACGTTGTCCAAGAACATTTTATCGTGGGAAACAATCACCACTGCTCCTGGAAAATTTCGTAAAAATTGCTCCAACCAAATAATCGATTCAATATCCAAGTGGTTTGTAGGCTCATCCAGCAGGAGAACGTCATTGTTCTGGAGCAAAAGTTTGGCCAACTCAATCCGCATGCGCCAACCTCCAGAAAAAGTATTTGTCAACTTATTGAAGTCTTCTCTTTTAAAACCAAGACCAAGAAGTACTTTTTCGGTATCCCCCTGATAGTTGTATCCTCCCAGAATTTCATATCGGTGGGTCACATCGTTCAAATCCACCATCAATTGATGGTATCCATCGCTTTCATAATCGGTTCGCTCGGCCAATGCTGAATTGATTTCATCAAGCTTGAGCTCCAATGCCTTAATTTCTGAAAACGCCTGATAGGATTCTTCCAGAACGGTCCTGCCCTCCTCAAAGTCAATATCCTGCTTAAGAAAACCGATCTTTACATCTTTTTCCATAGCAATGGTACCTTCATCCAAGGGCATCTCCTTTGCCAAGAGCTTGAGCATGGTGGATTTTCCGGCACCGTTCTTTCCAATAAGGCCCACCCTATCTCCCCCGTTCAGGCGAAACGATATTTCCTCGAACAGATACTCCCCTCCAAAGGCTACAGAAAGATTATGAATATTTAGCATTTATATGTGACCTTGATTACAAAAAATTAGTTGGCGAATTTATACTTTTGCACAAAAGCCCTGCAAATGTTAAAAAAAGGAACCAAAATGTACAGCATTTTAACAGGAAACTGTCCAAGATGCCACGAAGAGAGTATGTACGAGAACCCTAATCCTTATGTATTGTCCAAAATCTTCAGCATGAATGAAAGATGCTCCCACTGTGGTTTAAAATACAAGATCGAGCCTTCCTTTTTTTACGGGGCTATGTATGTGAGCTATGCCGTAGGGGTCGCTTTTGCCGTAGCGGCTTTTGTAATTTCTTTTTTGTTCATTGGCACTAGTTTGTTGACGACTTTTATCTCCATTGTGGCCACCCTGATTGTTTTTATGCCCTTGATCATACGGTTGTCCAGAAATATTTGGATCAACTTTTTTGTGAAATATGATCCCGATGCAGTTAAAAAATACAAAGCTGCAAAGAGTTAATTTGGGTAATATTTCTTGGTAAACCTTGCTATGTCCATTTCCGGATCTAGTTCAGCTCTGTTTTCTATATAGTTGAACAATTGGTGTGAAGCATAAGGAGCGATAAGTACCCCTCTTGATCCAAAACCATTTAAGACATACAGATTTTTATGTTCCGGATGTCTACCGACCAATGGTCTGCGATCCACAACTGTTGGGCGAATACCTGCAACATGATCGACAATCTCAAAATCACATTTTAAAAAGGTTCCCAGTTTTTCAACAAGTTCTTTTTTTGACTCTTCCGTGGGTACATTGGTCTTGTCTTTCCACTTATAAGTGGCCCCTACCAAATACCTATCATCTTTCATCGGAATGGTGAAAACGGATGATTTGATCACGTTTTTCTCTTTGTAATCGGGTGCATATATGATCAGTAGCTCCCCTTTGGTTCCATTCAAAGGTAAATACCCAAAATATGGGTCTTGTTTGAGTCCATAACCACATGCAAAGACAATGTTCTTGGCCGTATAGGATCTGTATGTTATGTATTCGTCTGAAATGGAGATGTTCTCAAAGTCAAAAGATGTTGACACAAGCTGACCTTTATTTTCCAAATAACTTTTATACGAACTTACCAAAGTACCTGTATCAATTCTACCTGTGTATTTTACTTGCCCAAAACCGTGGGACGCTTCCACTTTTGGATTGTTGTTTGGTAGGATTTTGGTGGACAGAAAATAATCCAAACCGGGACGGTCGGCTGCCTCGAACCAAATGTTCTGCTCCTCAACAGATGCAAATTTTCGTAGAACAGGAATTTCATAATCCAATTTTACCCCCAACTTTGTTTCCAGTTGTTGGTAAAATGGTTTGGCCAATTCCAATTGTTGTTTGGCTTTCCAAGCCATGGTAAACCGTTTCAGTATTACGGGATTGTAGAGTCCGCCCGCCACTTGGGAGGCTCTTTGCGATTCATCCGTAATCACCATAAAGGTTTTTCCTTTCTCTTCCAAGGTTTGGCAGAAAGAGATTCCGCCCAAACCGAGTCCTACTACAATATAATCCAACATACTGCAAAATTAGGCATCTGAACCATTTCTCCCGCCATAAACCTTGAGTATAATCAAAAAAAAACGCCGCACTTAGTGCGGCGTTTTGCTGTATTGAATTGGAAATACTGTTTGGACAATTAATACGCCCACATATCTTGTTCCCTGTCTCGTATACTCTCTTTAATTCTTTGAGCCTCCAAGAGCTGGAACAGTGCATTATCAAAAATATAGTCGCTTATCTCGCGGTCTTCATGGACGTTTTCTTCTTTGTAGATAACACCATTGAAACGACGTGAGTTCAACAACGCATCAAAAGAAATAGGTCTTGCGGAATTACGCTGGTTATACACCTTGGCCTCGTGCAAAATTTTGCGTGCCGCAGGATACCATACCCAGAATAATTCTACCTTGTTCTGCCCTGGGTCAACGGACTCATCATCGATGAAGTTGACATCGGGCGCAACGGGCGCAATTCCCAATAAGCGATATTTTAACTCTCCCTGACGCTTGTCGAAATACCAGATCCCTTTTATGCGATACTCTTCAATATCTGCAGCGGTAAGGTCCCTTTTGTTAATAAACTCGGGGGAAACCGGCTCGCCAGCATTTACTTGCTCGTACCCAAGGTCCGTGGTATCCACTTTACTCAAGGTTGCCGCCAAATCTTCCAACTTTCTTTTTTCTGTAAAGTAGGAATCTGTGTAAATCTCGGTAAGATTTCCATTTCTGATGTTTTTCATCAGAACGTGGTACAGCGACCTTCTGTCCTTCCCAATACCTACGGTATCGGTTGGGTAATACAGTGGAAAATTAACTCGCTCATCAAGATCGATGATCTCCCATACGGTCTTGGACCAAAGGATATCCCTATCATCCACATAACCGTACGCTAAAGGCTCATCTGCATCCTGTTCTATTTGAGCTTGGGTTTTTTTACCTATATCTTCGGGCAACTTGGCATTTAAAATGTTTGCCTGCGCCATGATTGATACAGGCAATATGCCCAACAATCCAATTAATAATGCGTTTTTCCAATTCATGATCACTTGTATACTTTTTATACTTCTTAGTTTGTAAGCTCAATAAACACGGGAGATACTTTCTTCAATTTGTAGCTCTTATTGTTTGTGATATAAGCTTGGATATCAAATATCTGTACAGACTCGCCTCGTCCTGCTCTTTTAAGTGCAGATTTGGCCCTTGCATCCAGTTTATTTCCTTTTACCACTACGGTAGGCTGACCTGGCACTTTGAACTTGAATTCACTTACAGCAAGGTTCAAGTCAAAATCAAAGTCTTCCAGCATAGCACTGACTGTTGCGATTTCAAGGTTTTTTCTAGGCATTTTGATACTACCGGATTCTCCACGAACGGTACCACTTGGCCTTGGAATGTCCTTGATACGGAATTCAGATTTTGTGCTTATTCCTTTACCATCTGGCAATGTACCTGAGGCGGTAATGGTCACAGATCTACCTTTACCTGGAGTCATAACATAGTTGCTTCCACTTCTTCTGGTCAAACCTGGAGCTGAAGCTGTTACCTTGTTATCAGGAATACCGGGAATGGAAATGGTCATTGGGTTGGCAACACCACGGTAAACCACGTTCATCTTATCTGCAGAGATAACTGCCGCATTTGGCATGGAGATGGTTGCAAAAGTATTGTTCACTTCTACTGGCACCTCTTGGCCATCTTGCATATAATACATGGTCCCTTTGATGGTGTGGTCACCAGGGCTACCTGCACTGATCAACATTTTGACACCACCAGCTTCCAATTCGTAGTCCTTACCTTCTGTCAATGGTCTTCCGTCCAAAGTCAATTCAGCTCTTACAGGAGTGGAAGTTTTGTCAGTTTTACTAACAATGATCTTACCTGTATATTTTTCCCCTGCATAGTAAGCAGTTTTTGGAGCGTCCAATGCACTGGCAAAGTTTGTCAAGGAAACCGCTTCGGTCAATTCACCTTCCAAAAGGGTTTTCAACACCTCTTGCTCGGTGGTTTTGATATCGGCCTGCAATTGGGTCAACTTTGTCAAAGAGGCCACCAACGGGAACCCTTCGAAGTGATAATTGATCCAATCTTGACGCGTACCGTCACGTTTCACTACTTTACCATCTTCATCACCAGTGGCAAAACGGGTCTTGACCGCTGATTTCAATGATTCAAATTCACCTTCCGGCAATGCATTGATAACACCTTCACGGTAGTTGTTGATATAGCTCATGAACTCTTCTCCTTGAGGAGTTAATTTATCTCCTTGCCAGAATTTTTGGTCCAAGTAATCAGACTTGTCCATAACCACATAGTCTTTTGGGTCTTCCAAATCTGCGGTCATTTCCTTTTTCAATCCTTCCAAATAATTGTAATAAGAATCTGAAAGTTCTTTGATCTTTTGAGCATCCTCATACAGTTCCCCATACTCTTCTTCGTTTTCAGAAGCTTTGGTTTCCAAGCTTGCAAAGAAGTTAGAGTTATTGGAGTCCATATTACTGTTGGAAGTCTCCAGCTTTTCGTTCATCAGTCCGAAAGCGGCAAGTACTTCCTTGCTCATATTAAGTGCCAACATCGCGATGAAGATCAAATACATAAGGTTGATCATCTTCTGACGTGGTGTTTGTTTTCCTCCTGCCATGTTTTTCTAATTAGATTTAATAATTAATTTGATTTGGTCTGTTTTCTGTTGATTAAAACCTAATTAGTTTTTACCGCCCATGGCTGTAAGCATACCTCCATACACTCCGTTCAAAGAAGATAGGTTAGTGGCCAAAGATTCCATTTGCTCTTTCAACGCACCTGCGTTCTGTACAACTTCTTCGTTGATGGAAGCTTGTCTACTTGCACTTTCCAACTGAACTTTGTACAAACTGTTCAAAGATTCCATTTGAGCTGCGGCATGAGACAATTCCTCAGAGTATTTTTTAGTGTGCTGAATAGCATCTGTTGTAGGAGTAATATTCTTAGCGGCACCTTCAAAACTCTTAATACTCTCACCCAAGTTGACAAAAAGCTCGGAATCGATTTTTGCTTCTTTAAGAAGGTTGTCCAATTTCTTGGATAGAAGTCCTTCTGCTTCTTCGGCCTCTTTAGCTTCTTGTTTTCTGGAAGCACTTGACTCACCTCCGGCCAATTCCGGATATACCAAAGACCAATCTAGTTCATCATCTACTGGTTCAAATGCAGAGATGGCAAAGATCAATGCCTCAGTGATAAGTCCGATCGAAAGAAGAAGTGATCCTCCTAGTTTCATAAACCCAAGATCGACCTCCCAGTGAAGGATCTTGAACAATGCACCAATAATTACTACTGATGCTCCAAGCCCGTAGGCCATGTTAAACAGTTTTTTTGTTGATTTTGACTGCGCCATAATTCTAGTTTTAATTAAGTTATATAAATAAGTATTTGGTTACTACTTTTACTTGTTATTTATATAATGTTCCCTATTTGTTTTTTATAATCCACTTCTTCCGTCGGTTGAATCCTCTTCGCCCATATAATCCTGAACGGTTCTGAATCCGATATAGCTTCTTGCTGAATCTTGATATTCATAATCCCTTGTGCTCACCTGGAGGAAGTACGCTACATCTTTCCAAGATCCTCCACGAATTACTTTTCTTTTGTTGTCCTGCGAACCGATGTTTGGGTTCATGGTGGACAAATATTCATACGCGACTGGATCATAACTGGAGTTTGTCCATTCCGATACGTTACCGGCCATGTTGTACAAATTATAATCGTTGGGTTCAAAAGATTTCGCTTCTACTGTGTAAAGGGCCGCATCAGCTGCATAATCTCCACGCTGTGGTTTAAAATTGGCCATAAAACATCCTGTATCACTGATGACATATGGACCACCCCAAGGATATGTACCACCTTCGATTCCACCTCTGGCGGCATATTCCCACTCAGCCTCTGTTGGCAACCTAAACTGGTTCACGAACTGCTTTCCTCGACTTTTTTGATCGTCGTTCTTTATCTTTGTTCTCCAGTTACAAAAGGCTTTGGCCTGCATCCAGTTAACTCCAACCACTGGATAATCACTGTAGGCATCGTGCCAAAAATAATCGTTGTGCATTGGCTCATTGTAGCTGTATTCAAAATCACGAATCCATACGGTTGTATCTGGATAGATTTCCAATTCTTCATGCTTGATGAAGTCCTTTCTACTACCAGATCTTGAACGGGCAGCTGCCTCGATGTCCATCCAACTGTATTTGTACTTTAATTTTGTCACATCAATGGTCCTTACCCCGTTATAACTTTCTTCCTCTGAAAGGTATAAGGAATCCATCACCTCCACATAATACTCATCGGGATACTCCGAAGTGTCCCAAATCAGGTCAACATCCTTGTTCAATGCCCGTCCTTCATACCCGGTCTCTCCAAGACCTGCATAATTATCGAGCATATACTTGTCGTATGCTGAAAGCTCTGTTGTGTCGGTATCTTTAAAGGCATACTCTCCTATGCCCCCATCTTCTGGACCTATACCCAACTCATCGGCCAAAATGGCCAATCTTGTCCTTACAATGGAATCCTTGACCCACTCCACAAATTGACGATACTCACTATTGGTGATTTCCGTATCGTCCATATAAAAGGAACGTACGGTAACCGTTCTTGTGGGAGCGTTCAATACTTTTGCTTGATCCTCTTCGGCCTTACCCATTACAAATGCGCCACGGGGAATCAACTCCATTCCATAGGGCTTTTCTGGATGCCATTTTTTTCCTTGGACCCCAACTAGTTCACCTTTCGACCTTGATTTAGAGCCACAACTGGTAAGCAAAAAAACAAGTGCTATAGATGAAAAGAATAGCTTTCTCATACTTTAGGTTAAATTATTCGATTCAAGATTTATAACTGTACTACACAGATTCATTACTCTCAAAACTGATTTTTGAATAAATTATTGTGTAAAAACAATTAATGGTCAAAAATTAATTTAATTAGTTCAAGCCTTTTCTGTAGGCTTTGAACCACCTTTCAGGAATGTTCTGGTTGCAAGCATCCAAATAGTCCTCTTCGGTGCATGGTAATAACGCCACCGAATTTGTTTTAGTATGTTCAGCTAAAATTGTTGGTACTTCTACCCACCATCGTTCTGTGACATGGCTTTTATAGAAGATAAGTTCCTCCGTATCCGTGGGTACAGTAAATTTTGTGAAGTCTTCGCTCTTAGAGCTTGGGTATTCTTTGATCCTAAAGCTAAGGCCCTCTATAAAATACCATATGATCTGGGCGATCATCTGAAATGCCTGGTGTGAATTCTCCCCTTCGTAGATCCCGAACAAGGATACTTTATCACTGATGCCGGCATAACGGGCTATGGCACAAATCTCCCTTCCTGTAAAACCGTTCGGGGAAAAGTTTTTGGACATCCCCATTTCGCAGGCCCGGATAGCCCGCAGGTCCAAGCTTACAATATCGCTACTGCGCAGTACCGGTTCCGCCAATTCTATGTTTGCCGTTATTTCTCCCAACCGATATGCATCAAAAAAAAGACGCTCCATCAAATCCAACTCTTCCTGTGCATTGAAATAACTCTGGTATCCAATGTTTGAAAAATTAAAGAGATTGTTCGGTTTATCGGTAATGATCCTGCTCATGTACGAATGTGATGAAATGAGCTCATCTTCCTCACCAAAATCAAAACGGCTGTCAATGGAAACCAGATTGACCATGTTCTTGATCTTATCAAAAGCACGATATGTTGCGAAAGTAATATCTTGTGTAAGCCCTATTACTATAGGAATAATGTTCTCCTCAAGAAGTCCGGCCACTATTTCCTTGACCACAAAGTAAGTGTCTTCAACGGTATTGCCTTCTTCAACATCCCCAATATCAATAATATTGGAGTTCCAGTTTCCCATCATTAAACGGTAGAGCTGGATACGTACTTCGTCAACATCCAGTTTTTCCGGTTTTTTCTCGAATGCGTTTCTGGATTCCAATACCCCGAAAATAGCAACATCGGCATGGGCAAATACCGGAAGCCCATCTTTTTCCGTATGCATATGGATATTCTTGCCCAATGCTTGTTCTGGCAACAATTCAGAATGTGCCAATACCTTGTCCTTGACCGGAACCAGAAAATCGAAGGCCATACTATTTCTTAGCTTTTGCTTTGGCTTTTTTCTTTGGTGATTTCTTTTCCAATAGGGCCTGTGCCTCTTCCAAAGTTATTTTTGTGGCGTCCACATCCTTTGAAAGTTCCACTTTGACCTTACCTTTTATAATATTATGTCTTCCCCAACGGGCTTTTTCTATCCTGATTTTTTCTTCGGGCCATTCCTGAACCAACTTTTCAGCTTCCTTTTTCTTTTTGGCCTCGATCAATTCAGCAATATCTCCGTCGGACAGATTATCAAAATCATATTTTTTGTTCACATTGATGAACATACCGTCCCATTTAATAAATGGACCAAACCTACCTTTACCTTTGGTAACATCTTTTCCTTCATACGTCCCAATGGGTGCATCTGCCTTTTCCTTTTCCTTGATGAGTTCAATGGCGCGATCCATATCCACATCAAAAGCACTTTCGCCTTTGGCCAGGGAAATGAATTTTTTACCATATCGAACATAGGGTCCATAACGTCCCACATTGGCCTCTACCTCTTCTCCTTCGTACACTCCCAATTTCCTTGGAAGTTCGAAAAGTGTCATTGCTTCCTCAAAAGTAATGGTTCCGATGGACTGGTCGGGAAGTAAACTCGCAAATTCCGGTTTCTCCTCATCATCCACTGTACCAATCTGCACCATGGGGCCAAAGCGGCCCAATCTTACGGATACCTGTCGCCCAGATTTTGGATCCGTGCCCAACACACGCTCACCACTGGCACGCTCTGCGTTTTCTTCTACCTCCAATACATTCGGATGAAAATCTTTGTAGAAATTTTTCATCATTTCTTGCCAATCTTCATCTCCTGATGCAATCTCATCAAAATCCTCTTCTACTTGGGCCGTGAAATTGTAATCCAGGATTTTGGTGAAATGTGTCACCAAAAAATCGTTTACGATCATCCCAATATCGGTCGGCACTATCTTTCCTTTCTCAGAACCTACCATTTCGGTGAGTTGACTGTCAGATATTTTGCCATCTTCCAAAACCAACTGCACATATTTGCGTTCGGTGCCCTCAACGGTACCTTTTTCCACATATCCCCTATTTAGAATAGTAGAGATGGTCGGTGCATAAGTGGAGGGTCTGCCAATTCCAAGTTCTTCCAACTTTTTCACCAATGAAGCTTCAGAATAGCGGTAAGGTGGTCGGGTAAATCTTTCGGTAGCGGCAATAAATACATTTTGAAGCCGCTCTCCAACATTCATGGCGGGCAGCATTCCTTCTTGCTCTTCACCACCATCTTCATCATCATCGGTTCCTTCCAGATATACTTTTAAGAAACCATCAAATTTTACTACTTCACCGCTTGCAGTGAATTCTTCGTTATGGGTGCTTGCCTTTATTTTAACATTGGTGCGTTCCAATTGGGCATCACTCATTTGAGAAGCCAGGGTACGTTTCCATATAAGTTCGTACAACTTGGCCTGATCGCGTTCCAACTGTGGCGATTGCAATTTCATATCGGTTGGTCGGATGGCCTCGTGCGCCTCTTGGGCACCTTTCGATTTTCCGGTAAATTTTCTGGTCTGGCTATATTTTTCACCATAGTTCTCCACAATGGCATCCTTGGCCGCCGACAGTGCTTCGTTGGAAAGGTTTACACTGTCCGTTCTCATATATGTAATGAGACCTGCCTCATATAGACGTTGTGCCACTTGCATGGTACGACTCACGGAAAAATGAAGCTTTCTTGAGGCTTCCTGCTGTAAAGTGGATGTGGTAAATGGTGCGGCAGGGGATTTTTTTGCCGGTTTTTTGGCCAAATCGGAAACCGAAAAATCCGCTCCTATATTTTCTTTTAAAAATTTCTCAGCGGCTTCCTTCGTAGGGAATGTTTTGTTCAACTTGGCAGCAAAGGAATTGCCCCCATCTGTTTTGAATTCCGCTTTGATCCTGAACGATGCTTCTGGCGTAAAACTTTCAATTTCGCGCTCACGTTCCACAATAAGTCGAACTGCAACAGATTGCACCCGACCTGCTGAAAGTCCGGGCTTGATCTTTTTCCACAATACCGGCGAAAGTTCGTAGCCCACCAAACGATCCAACACCCTACGTGCTTGCTGTGCGTTCACCAAGTTGTAATTGATGTCCCTTGGATTTTCTATTGCTTTTTGAATGGCCGATTTGGTAATAGAGTTAAAAACAATCCGCTTGGTCTTGCTCTTATCCAGTTTCAATTCTTCTGCCAAATGCCAAGATATAGCTTCTCCTTCTCGGTCTTCATCACTCGCCAACCAAATTGTATCCGCTTTTTTGGCCAAGTCCCGAAGTTTTTTGACCAAGGCTTTCTTTTCCTTGTCAACGGTATATTTTGGCTTAAAATCGTTTTCAACATCAACGCCAAGCTCTTTGGACGGAAGATCCGCGATATGACCGAAACTCGACTCCACTTGAAAGTCCTTTCCTAAAAATCGTTCAATGGTCTTGGCCTTGGCGGGGGACTCTACAATAACTAAATTCTTTGGCATGCACTGGGTTTTGTGACAACAAAAGTATATTAAAATTTAAACTTCAGCGCTTACAGCTTTCTTTCTCTGGTAAAATAAAAAAAATATCACCCAATTTTGCAAACCCACATTAATCAAAATCGGGCAACAATTATAGTCGGAACATTTCCCGTTTTTAAACGGACTGGCCCAATCACCCAACTAAAACAATCAACTGTTACCTACTTATTTTACCTTCAGCAAACAGGTCGGATTGAACAAATAACCCAACTGTTTCTTCAAACCTACACATCCATGGAAATCCCAATAGCATCTTTATATATATAGTAGAAGGGTATTTTACTGAACATGGCGGTAAACAGCACGCCGACCAAGCACAGTATAGCCCCGAGTTGTGACACCAACCCGGCCACAATCACTAGAAGAAATATCATTAACCAGTTTTTATTGCCAAGGGCAAAACCAGCTTTTACTATTTCCATGGCACTAAGTTCCTTTTCAAAAGCAAAAAAGGCTGGAAACAACGACATGGGAACAACCAAGTATATAAGTCCCAGACCACAGGCCAAGAATCCCAATATCGACAGGCCCGTTATTATCAGGGAAAGAATCAGGGCTTTGATAATATACGCTCTTTTGAAGTAAAAAAAGTAATCATCCTTCCCAGATTCGTTTAAATCATATTTTCTACATATCCGTAAAAAAGCCGCATTCAAACAAATAACAACCGTCATAATACCCATAATGAACATAGACATCACCAAGACCATTAACCCAACAAACACCGGTGGCAATTCATTGTTCTCAAGACTATCCGGGTCACTTATCCCCATAACAATCATCGGGAGATAAACCAATATATAAAAGGGCAAAATGCCCACAAAGGTCAATACGAGGGTAAGGAACCCCTGTATCCAAACTTTTTTGAACAGTTCCACAGAGTTGTTGAACACAGTTCCAAATTCTACCGGGGCGCTTTGCCTGATTCTTTCAGAGAGGTTGGTGAACATCATATTTTGAGTATCGTTATATTTCAGGGTATTTCAGGATCGAAGGTAATACTAACAGGCGATTTCACAATATATTCTGAAAAAACACTGCCATAATGTCACTAAATTGTAATAAGCATTATCTTTGCAAACCATTGAAACAGTTATGATCAAGGAAAAGAGCGTGGAAAAAGTAATAGATGAAAGCCTACAAGGAAGTACCTTGTCGTTGGAAAAGAACGAAAAGAACGGTCGAAAGCTTTATATAGAAAGCTATGGCTGCCAGATGAACTTTTCTGATAGCGAAATCGTAGCATCCATTTTGGCCAAGGAAGGTTTCAATACCACCCAAAATTTAGATGATGCCGATTTGGTTTTGGTCAATACCTGTTCCATTCGCGAAAAGGCGGAACAAACTGTTCGCAAACGGTTGGAAAAGTTCAATGCCGTAAAAAGGACCAAACCAAATATGAAGGTCGGTGTATTGGGCTGTATGGCGGAACGACTGAAAAGCAAATTTTTAGAAGAGGAAAAAATAGTGGATATGGTCGTAGGGCCGGATGCCTACAAAGACCTGCCCAACCTTATCCAAGAAATAGACGAAGGCAGAAATGCCGTCAACGTCATTCTTTCCAAAGATGAAACCTATGGGGATGTGGCGCCCGTTCGATTGAACTCCAACGGAGTGTCCGCTTTTGTTTCCATTACCCGTGGTTGCGACAATATGTGTACTTTCTGTGTGGTTCCCTTTACCCGGGGAAGAGAGCGCAGCCGTGACCCCCAATCCATTTTACAAGAAGTGAACGATCTTTGGGAAAAAGGGTTTAAGGAAATTACGCTCCTGGGACAAAATGTGGACAGTTACCTATGGTATGGCGGGGGATTGAAAAAAGATTTTGATAAAGCTTCGGATATGCAGAAAGCCACTTCCGTAAACTTTGCCGGATTATTGGAACTTGTGGCACAGGCACAGCCCAAAATGCGCATCCGTTTTTCAACATCAAATCCGCAGGACATGACCTTGGATGTTATTGAGGTGATGGCCAAATACGAAAATATATGCAAATACATCCACCTGCCCGTACAAAGTGGGAGCAATCGCATTTTAAAGGCAATGAACCGTTTGCACACCAGAGAAGAATATTTTGAACTGATCGACAACATTAGACGAATCATTCCAGATTGTGCCATTAGCCAAGATATAATCACAGGCTTCCCTACGGAAACCGAAGAGGACCATCAGGACACCTTAAGTTTGATGGAATATGTGAAGTACGATTTTGGTTTTATGTTCGCCTATTCCGAAAGACCCGGAACATTGGCCGAGCGTAAAATGGAAGATGATATTCCTGAAGCCACCAAGAAAAGGCGTTTGCAGGAAATCATCGAAATGCAACAAAAACACAGTCATTACCGTACCCAACAGCATCTGGGAAAAACCGAGGAAGTCCTTATTGAAGGAACCTCCAAAAAGTCGGATGCCCACTGGATGGGCCGAAATTCACAAAATACCGTTGTGGTTTTTCCAAAGGAACATTATAAAGTAGGCGATTTTGTGAACGTAAAAATCAACGAATGTACCTCGGCCACCCTTATCGGTGAAGCCGTAGGGTACTCGGAAAACAATTAATAACCAGTTTGTTGTTCCGCATTTTGCTTTGACCAGTCTCAGCATCCGTGCGGAATCCAAAAAAAATAAAATTCCTGTCAGCGCAGGAACAACTAGATATGGACAGTGTACAATCCATAAAACAACGGTTCGAGATTATCGGAAACGATGTTAAACTTAACCGTGCCATTGAAAAAGCCATACAGGTGGCACCTACCGATATTTCGGTTTTGGTGACAGGGGAAAGTGGTGTGGGAAAAGAATCCATACCCAAGATCATCCACTCACTGTCGCACCGTAAACATGCAAAATATATAGCCGTAAACTGTGGTGCCATTCCAGAAGGAACCATTGACAGTGAATTGTTCGGACACGAAAAAGGTGCCTTTACCGGAGCTACCCAAACCCGTAGCGGTTATTTTGAAGTAGCAGATGGCGGAACCATCTTTTTGGATGAAGTTGGTGAACTTCCACTGACCACCCAAGTTCGATTGCTGCGCGTTTTGGAAAATGGCGAATTTCTAAAAGTGGGGTCGTCCCAGGTTCAAAAAACCGATGTCCGTATTGTGGCGGCCACCAACATCAATATGTTCGAGGCCATCAAAAAAGAAAAGTTCAGGGAAGATCTGTATTATCGATTGAGTACAGTGGAAATACATTTGCCCCCACTACGGGATAGAAAGGAAGACATTCATTTGTTGTTCAGAAAATTTGCCTCGGACTTTGGCCAGAAATACAAAATGCCAACTATCCGATTGGATGACGATGCCGTCAATCTTCTCCTAAAATATAGATGGCCGGGAAACATACGCCAATTACGGAACATTGCGGAACAAATTTCCGTACTTGAAAAAAATCGGAATATTACCGCCGCAACATTGAACAGCTATCTGCCAAACGCCAATAGTTCCAATCTGCCCGCCGTGGTGGAACAGTCCAAAAAAGAAGGGGACTTTAGCAACGAGAGGGAAATCTTGTACAAAGTGCTTTTTGATATGAAAGGCGATCTGAACGACCTCAAGAAACTGACCTTGGAACTCTTAAAAGGCAATGATTCCAATAAGGTCCAGCGTGAAAATGAGAGCTTGATTCGAAAAATTTATGGAAACCAAGACGATGAGGAGCTGGCACACGAGGAAAGTTCCGCTGCTGAATTGCTCCATCTTCCAGAGCCGGTCATAGAAGCTTCGGTGCCAAAACCATCACAACAACCTCCGGAGGACCGTTATCATTTTGCGGAGGAGATCGAAGAAGAAGAAACCTTATCTTTACAGGAAAAGGAAATCGAATTGATCAAAAAATCGTTGGAGCGCAACAATGGCAAACGCAAAGCGGCCGCTGCAGAACTTGGTATCTCGGAAAGGACCCTCTACAGAAAAATAAAACAGTACGATCTATAATTTGCATTATAAAGTTTGATGAGAATGAAGAAAAAAAATGGAATAAAGATGGGGTTTCTAGGATTGTTTTTTATCCTATCGAGTTGTGGGGCATATAACTTTTCCGGCGCCGATATAGGAACTGCGGAAACCTTCCAGGTCAACTTTTTCCAAAATCATGCAGATCAAACCCCCGGTTCCACGATCGTACCGGGATTGGGCCGTGATTTTACCACAGCGCTGCAAGATGAAATCAACAATCTAACAAGTCTTTCCTTAACAGGAAGCAATGGGGATTTAATTTACGAAGGTGAAATTGTGGAGTACAAGGTCGTTCCCATGACGGCCACAGCTGACCAATCCACCTCCCAAAACAGGCTGACGATCAGTGTAAATGTCCGGTTTTACAATACCACTAAGGAAGATGCAGATTTCGAAAAACGATTTTCTTTCTTTTATGATTTTGATGCGGCTGCTTCACTGACGTCCATACAAGCAACTGCGCACGAAGAAATTTTTGAACGACTTACCCAGGATATTTTTAGTGCATCCCTGGGGAATTGGTAGCATTATATGAACGTTTCGGATTTTATACATATTCTTCAAAACTCAAATACCATCCTATCTCCCAAACAAACAAGGGAACTGGAAGATATTATTGAGGAATACCCTTATTTTCAGGCAGCCCGTGCCCTGCATTTAAAGGGACTCAAAAATCTCGACAGCTATAAATACAACAGTGCTTTAAAAGTAACGGCCGCCCACACTGCCGACAGGGATGTGCTCTTTGATTATATAACCTCCAAAGAATTCATACAAAACAACATTGCCGATGCGATTGCCGGTAGAGGTTCCAAGCTAGAGGACAAAGAAGCGGTTTCTGAAGAAATACAGCCAAATCCCAATGCCACAAGCATGTTGGCAGAGTCAAACGAACCCGCCCTGCCCCGGAATATAAATGATGCCGAACAAATTCTAAACCCAGACCTTTTTAAATCCATAAAACCTGAAGAGGAAATAGAAAAAACCGGGGACAAGAAAAAAGAAAAGGAGACCAAAACGGATTTGAACCTGGGCAAACCCATCCCCTTTACCAAAAAAGAAAAACATTCCTTTACCGAATGGCTCCAATTGACCTCTGCTCCCGAAGAACCCGAGATCAAAGAGGAAGATAACGAAGACCGTGTTACCCATCAAGAAGACAATGTTATGGGTGCGCTGGAGCGAAAGAAAAAATTTGAACTCTTGGACAAGTTCATCGAGAACAATCCCAAAATAGTCCCAAAGGAATCCCTCCCAAAAATCAACATAAAAGAATCGACCAAAATCAACCATAACGAGTTGATGACAGAGACTTTGGCCAAGGTTTATTTAGAGCAAAAAAAGTATAAAAAAGCAATTCAAGCTTTTAAAATATTGAGTTTGAAATATCCAGAAAAAAGTGGTTTCTTTGCAGACCAAATTCAGGCGGTGAAGAAGCTGCAGAAAGAAAAAGATAAGAAATGAGCACGTTTACAATTTTTTTGGTACTGATCATTATCGTGTGCCTCTTGTTGATTTTGGTCATTATGGTACAGAATCCTAAGGGTGGTGGATTGTCATCATCGTTTGGAGGAAGTGGAAACCAAGTTGTTGGCGGTGTCAAAAAAACCGGTGACTTTTTGGACAAGAGTACTTGGACCCTTGCCACATTATTGATTGTTTTGATATTGCTTTCCAACGTTTCCTTAAAAGGAAACTACAGCCAAGCAGATTCCAAATTACTACAGGGCGATGATATCGAAATTCCAGAAACGGTACCAGAGGAAGTACCTGAACAACTTCCACCTGCCGATACTACAAGTCCAGTAGACACTATTGGATAATGGGTAATATAAAAGACAAAGCATAGGAAAATGCCAGCTTGAATGACAAGCTGGCATTTTTGTTTTCCAGAATGTCAGTTTTTGTGCATTGGCACAATTTCTGCCATTTAGAATCGAGAATTTTAAACAAACACCTAAAAATTTAAAATATGGCTAAAGTAAATATCAAACCATTGGCAGACAGGGTTTTGATTGAGCCTCTACAGGCCGAGACCAAAACTGCCTCCGGTATCATCATCCCGGACAATGCAAAAGAAAAACCACAAAAGGGAACTGTTGTGGCTGTAGGTCCTGGAACCAAGGACGAGAAAATGACCGTTAAAGTGGGTGATACCGTACTTTATGGAAAATATGCCGGCACTGAACTTAAATTTGACGGTATTGACTATTTGATGATGCGCGAGAGCGATATTTTGGCAATTGTTTAATTAAAAATCAACTAGAAAGAAATGGCAAAAGATATTAAGTTTGATATAGATGCACGCGACGGGCTGAAAAAAGGCGTCGATAAATTGGCCGAGGCCGTAAAGGTTACCTTGGGTCCTAAAGGTAGAAACGTTATCATCAGCAAGTCTTTTGGAGCACCCCAAGTAACAAAAGATGGTGTGTCCGTTGCAAAAGAAATTGAATTGGAGGATGCCCTTGAAGACATGGGTGCCCAAATGGTAAAGGAAGTTGCTTCCAAAACCAACGATCAAGCTGGTGACGGTACCACGACCGCAACCGTTTTGGCGCAGGCCATCGTAAAAGAAGGTCTTAAAAACGTTGCTGCCGGTGCAAATCCAATGGATTTGAAACGCGGCATCGACAAAGCAGTCGAGGCTTTGGTGGCCGACCTGGAAAAACAGGCACAAAAAGTGGGCAACGACTCCGACAAGATCAAGCAAGTGGCTTCTATCTCCGCAAACAACGATCAAACTATTGGTGACCTCATCGCAACGGCTTTTGATAAAGTTGGAAAAGAAGGTGTAATCACCGTAGAGGAAGCCAAAGGTACAGATACCTATGTAGATGTTGTTGAAGGTATGCAGTTTGATAGAGGTTACCTTTCTCCTTACTTCGTGACCGATACCGACAAAATGATCTCTGATTTGGAGAACCCTTACATTCTACTTTTTGATAAGAAAATATCCAATCTACAGGAAATACTCCCTATCCTTGAGCCAGTAGCACAATCAGGAAGACCTCTTTTGATTATCGCTGAAGATGTGGAAGGTCAGGCCCTTGCCACTTTGGTAGTGAACAAATTGAGAGGTGGTCTTAAAATTGCAGCTGTAAAAGCTCCAGGTTTTGGTGACAGAAGAAAAGCGATGTTGGAAGACATTGCCATTCTTACCGGTGGAACCGTAATCTCCGAGGAAAGAGGGTTCTCTTTGGAAAATGCTTCCTTGGATATGTTGGGTACCGCTGAAACTGTTACCATTGACAAGGACAATACAACCATTGTAAATGGTAATGGCAATGCAGATGACATTAAGGCTAGAGTAAACCAAATCAAAGCTCAGATAGAAACCACAACATCTGATTACGATAAAGAAAAACTTCAGGAACGTTTGGCCAAATTGGCCGGCGGTGTTGCCGTACTTTATGTAGGAGCAGCTTCCGAAGTGGAAATGAAAGAGAAGAAAGACCGTGTGGACGATGCCTTGCACGCGACCCGTGCCGCTGTTGAAGAAGGTATAGTTGCCGGTGGTGGTGTTGCCTTGGTAAGGGCGAAGAAAGTTCTTGAAAAATTGGCAACCGATTCTTTGGATGAAACCACAGGTGTACAAATCGTGGCCAAAGCCATTGAATCCCCACTACGTACAATTGTAGAAAACGCCGGTGGTGAAGGTTCCGTGGTTATCTCCAAAGTATTGGAAGGCAAAAAAGACTTTGGTTACGATGCCAAATCCGACCAATACGTGGATATGCTTAAAGCAGGAATCATCGATCCTAAGAAAGTAACCCGTATCGCCCTGGAAAATGCAGCATCTGTTGCCGGTATGATCTTGACTACCGAGTGTGCATTGACCGATATCAAGGAAGATTCCCCAGCAATGCCTCCAATGGGAGGTGGCGGTGGAATGCCAGGCATGATGTAATATCGGCCCATTCGGATTAAAAATAGGAACGCCCCGATTTACATCGGGGCGTTCTCTTTTTTGTTAAGTTACACGGTTCTTCTAAAGAACCTCAAACCAAGTTACTTCTTCTTACCAGTAGCTTGGGCGGTCTTCTTTGCAACAGGCTTTATAGCTTTTGCGGGAGATGACTTTCCATTTGACTTTGCTTGTTTCATCAGTCAATAAATTAAAGATTGAAGTAAATGTATCTCAGTTTTCAATTCGAAAATTTTAATTGGCTAAATATTAACTAAAAAATATTTATATAGCTATAACACCCTGTAATAAAACTACTTACAACCTATTCAATAGTTTTGGTTCTTAACCTAAGTGCGTTCGAAATGACCGAAACGGAGCTAAAACTCATGGCCAAAGCGGCTATCATGGGTGAAAGCAAGATACCAAAAAAGGGATACAAAACCCCAGCAGCGACAGGTACACCAATGGTATTGTAGACCAATGCAAAAAAGAGGTTTTGTTTAATGTTCCGCATTACGGCCTCGCTCAGGTTTCTAGCTTTTACAATACCGTGAAGGTCGCCCTTTACCAAAGTGATCATGGCACTTTCTATGGCCACATCTGTGCCGGTTCCCATGGCAATCCCTAAATCACTCTTGGCCAATGCAGGCGCATCATTTATTCCATCACCGGCCACGGCAACGACCTTTCCTTCGTTCTGAAGGCGCTCTACCTCTTTCATTTTATCCTCGGGTAGGGTCTCTGCTTTAAAATCATCCAGATGCAATTCCTTTGCCACTGCTTTTGCTGTCACGGCATTATCGCCTGTAAGCATAATTATGGAAATCCCTTTATCCTTGATCGCTTTTATTGCTTTGGCACTGGTTTCCTTTATTTTATCCCCAATAGCAATGTAGCCCTGACAAGTTCCATCAATAGCCAAATAAGAGACCGTCTTTCCCTTTTCTTGAACTTTTTCGACCTTGGATTTCATTGCTTCGGATATTTCCACTTGGGCCTTTTCCATCAACTTCAAGTTCCCCAAGTGAATTTCCGAATCTTTGATTTTTCCTTCCACCCCCATACCGGCAATAGCTTTGAAATACTTGGTTTTCAGAATTTCAATACCCTTTTCTTTGCCATATTTCACCGTGGCTTGGGCCAAAGGGTGTTCACTATTTGCATTTATGGAAACAATATATTGAAGTAAATCTTGCTCGGACCAATCATCCGAAAACATTCCCAAATGGTCAAAAGTGGGTTTACCTTCTGTGATGGTCCCCGTTTTATCAATAATCAAGGTGTCCACCTTGGCCATTTTCTCCAAGGCTTCCGCATTTTTGATCAACACCCCATTTTGAGCACCCTTTCCCACACCTACCATTACGGACATGGGAGTTGCCAAACCAAGTGCGCATGGACAGGCTATGATCAAAACAGCTATGGCATTGATCAAGGCATAAACATAAACTGGTTGTGGTCCCCAAATGACCCAAACAGCAAAGGTCAAAATTGAAATAATGACTACCGTAGGCACAAAATAGGTGGATACTTTATCTGCCAAGTTTTGAATAGGTGCCCGACTTCGACTGGCCTGGTTCACCATGTGGATAATTTGCGAAAGAAGGGTTTCAC
>CEVF01061428.1_pt1 | contig 24298 bp, 17 predicted proteins | sample 356441 | NCBI WGS metagenome assembly CEVF01 (sample SAMEA2622765, study PRJEB7988) | marine metagenome | biome: marine biome (ENVO:00000447); feature: surface water layer (ENVO:00002042); material: "saline water (ENVO:00002010), including plankton (ENVO:xxxxxxxx)" | depth 5 m | reverse complement strand
CTGCGTCCCGAACGCAGCGCTCTAGCCAAGCTGAGCTACAGCCCGATATTTCTCCCGTCGAGCATTCATTTTAGACCCATGTGGCTAACCGGCAAAGGGTCAACAACTCAATGCCTTCAATCATTGCTCTCTCGGTGTGCCCTGCCCTTCCGCTGGGGATGTTGTTGCATCAGTCGGAGATAGATCTGGAAGACCGTGTTCGGTCGCCTCGTCGAGATTGACCTCCTCGATTTCCACACCATCGACATGCCGCCGCAGTAACAAATATACAGCGGTCATACCACTGAATAGGAAACCGACCGCAAAGGCCGTGGTGAGGGTCCGTAGAAAACCCTGCCAGAAGCGAATCAGATTGCATCCCCATCCGGCAGCGCCCTCACGCATGTCTCCATAAAATAACTGAATGGATCGTTCTGAGGAAAGTCCCCAATCGAATGACCAATGGGTCGAGTAAACCAGGATATCTATGATGCCGTGGATCATGACCCAACCTAGAGATCCGACGATCGTGGCAATTACCACGTAAAAAAGATAATGAAACGGACGCTGAAACACATACGCGTAACTTCGGCTAATAGCGTCGAAAGCATCTGTGCCCTCTGTGCTAATGGTCGCGTACATCATCGGCCATCCAAAAATCAGACCGAGCAGAAGAATCGCCATCATAAATCCTAGACAAAGAACAAGTGGCCATAGCACCCCAGCAATCAGGACACCAAAGTCGAAATTCGATACTAGGCCAAGCAACGCTATAGGAATCCCCAATCCGAAAATACCTAACAGTGGTATAACCGGAGCAGACATGTAGGAAGCACATCTCTGGCGAGCAAAATTTCCTGCTTTCTTAAAACTAATAATTTCATCTTGCGTGAGTTTAACGGCTACAATCCGGGTAATCATCGCACCGAAATAACCCCAGATGATCAACGCCCAAGCGCAACACACCAGAGCATAGGCCAAGCCGCGGTATGTAAGGTCTTGCCTGAATAGCATTTGGAACGGAAGCGTCAGTTCGGCAGCTGTCGCAGCTGCCGTGCCAACAATCGGGCCGATGTAATCCAAACCACTTAAAGACGCTAACACCCCTTGATCGCCAAAACTCCTATACGAAATCTCCCATGGCCAGGGAGGGACCGTTCCATCGTGACGGGCACCAAGTTGTATCAACGCCGGATCAGCGAGTACCGATACGCCGGTGGCATCCGGCACGTAGGCCACAAGATTCCAACACAGTCGCCAACCTGCCACCATGCCCACAAGGCCCAATGCGGCAAGCAATAGCAGGCGAAAACCAATTGCAACGCGTACCGAGCGAAACAGAATAAGCCAGGGAAAAATTTCTTGCCAATCGCGGACTGGTTTTGCTTCCGAATGTGTTGACATTTTCGGATCACCTCCCTGCTATACTCTAGCTATTGGATCATTCATTTATTGATGGCAATTATGACCAATCCAGGCGTGCCGACGCAAGCAGAAAACATATTCCATTGCAGGCGGTAATTATGCATGATCGGGCCCTTCTAGGGCTTCTGGATCTCCCTCGATCGGCAGGCTGTAATCTTCTTCAAACCAACGCCCGAGATCAATTTTTTTACAGCGGTCACTGCAAAAAGGCATTGAAGATGACAGCTCTGATTCAAAGGAGCTTTTGCAGATCGGACAGAGAAGGCTAGACATCTTTTGGTTGCAGCGCCATGATCGGCCACTTTTATTAAGCTTTAATTTTCTGACATCGGGTGGACCAAACCTTGTCAATTGTTGCCGTTTCCATCTGCGGATTTTCCTTTTTTTTCGGTGCCTTTCGGTGCCGATTTTTTGTCGTCAGCTGGTTTTTTTTCCTTGGTTTTTTTTGCCTCAGCAGCGCCTTTCTTATAAGACTCGCTACGGTAATCCGTTTCGTAAAATCCCGAGCCTTTAAACACAATTGCGGCCCCGGTTCCGAATAACCGTCTAAGTTTCAATTTTTTACACTCCGGGCACTTCTTTTTCACCCCATCGGTAATTGATTGAAATAACTCAAACGTATGTCCGCAAGATTCGCATTCATAATCGTATGTCGGCATTAAATTCTCCCCGGGGAAAGCCCGCGTCACTCAGGAGGACCAGTAGACACGATAACTTGGCTCGGGCGAACAACGCGATCATGGAGTTGGTAGCCCACGGCGACCTCCATCACAATCTTTCCCGATTCGAAATCATTACTCGTGGTCTGCGAAACTGCTTCATGAAGATTAGGGTCGAATGTTTCCCCCATCGCACGAATCGGCTGGCAATCATGCTGCATAAGGATCGATTGCAGTTGTTGCGCTACCAGTTTGAAACCCTCCAAAAGAGGATCTGTCCCTTCGTTTTTTTCTGCAGCTTCAATCGCCCGCTGAATATTGTCGAGCAGAGGAAGTAATTCCCGCAACAGGGGCATAAGTGCGTAACGACTTTCCTGCTGTTGTTCCCGTTGAACCCGCTTCCGATAATTTTCCAGATCCGCTTGAGCACGCAGTGCCCTGTTATTTGCATCTAACAGCTCCAACTGTCGCCGCTCTGCCTCCGACAATGTTAGGGTCGCCTCAGGATCCAATCCACCAAGCACATCATCCTCTGCCTGATTCACTGGTTTATCCTGGTCGACTTTTAATTTTTCGTCGTGTGGTTCACTCACGGCAGGAGCCTCTTTAACCATCAAATAACATTAAATTATCGTGCAATTTTCATTTAGGGTGACTGATCTTGATTAACAAAGTACCCCTTTAGTGTATCTAAAAAGCTCTTGCGATGCGGAGTGACATGAGAAAGTTCTATTTCAGCCAACTTTCTAATCATTTCCTCCTGTTCGCTGGACAATTTTTTGGGGACATCGATATCGAGCTGAACATGCAAATCTCCCGCCCGACGACCCCGAGGATCGGGCATCCCGCGTCTTGGAAGTTTAACCACATCGCCCGCTCTAGTACCGCTTTTTATTTCAATTGATTCAGGCCCCTCGAGTGTTGGAATGTCGACAGTACCGCCCAGCACCGCTTGTGAATAAGTGATCGGTACTCGGCAAATAAGATGATTGCCCTGTCGTTGGAACAGAGGGTGATCTTCGACATTGACCAGACAGTAGAGGTCACCTGGGGAACCACCATGAGAGCTGGGATGGCCCTGGCCACTTAATCGGATCTGCATCTGGTTATCGATACCAGCCGGAACTGTAACATCACAGGTTACTGCATCTTCCTGGTAACCCTCACCGCGACAACTCTCGCATTGTTCTCGAATTGTTGATCCACCACCATGGCACGAGGGACAAGTAGTTTGCATCCTTAGTATGCCGCTGGATTGAATCACCTGACCATGACCGCCACAATATTGGCACGACTCTAAGGCTGTGCCGCCCGCCGCTCCATTGCCCTGGCAATCCTCACAACGTCGATGCCGTGAGAACGTGACCTGCTTTTTCACCCCTTGGGCCGCTGAAAAGAGATCAATCGTCAAATCTGTTTCAATATCGGCTCCCCGTCGGGGACGACGGCCACGGCCTCCGCCGCCAAAAATACCTCCGCCGAACATATCGCCGAACGCCTCAAAGATGTCGTTGAGATCATGGAATTGTTGGCCGGTGCCCTGCAATCCCGCGTGCCCGTATCGATCATAGCGAGACCTTTTTTCTGTATCACTTAAAATTTCAAAAGCCTCAGCCGCCTCTTTAAAACGATCAATAGCCGCTTCATCTCCGGGATTTTTATCAGGGTGAAACTGAATTGCCATTTTCCGATACGCCACCGAAATATCATCCGCTGAAGCTGTTTGCGCGACGTTCAGCACTTCGTAATAACAGCGTTTTTCTGTCATGGTCATATCAATATCATCGGTGGTGCTCTGAATTCAAGCGGACACCATAATAGATCGGCTCTCATCGAAAACTGCGTTCCATTCTCAACTGACACCCTATAAATAGGGCCACTTCCAACAACGCAGAAGTGGCCCTGATCTGAAATCGGATAACGTGGACGGAAATTCTATTTATTAGGTTTTAAGCTGCTAATAGGAGCGCGTCAGGCGATCGATCCCTGGACGCGTTTCTTATCACCGTCTTCCTCATCATAATTGGTCACCAATGCTTCGGTGGTCAGCATTAAAGCTGCAATACTCGCCGCGTTTGCCAAAGCAGTCCGAACCACCTTCACCGGATCTATAATGCCGGCCTTAAACATATCGGTATACTCCGCAGTTTTTGCATCATAGCCGGAATTCACCGGTTTCTGCACAACTTCATCGACAACGACCGAACCATCGATACCACCGTTGTCTGCAATCTGCCGCAGCGGTGCAGCAAGTGCACCAAGTACAATGTCGACCCCTATTTTCTCATCGCCTTTAACTTTGCTTCGAACCGCTTGAACAGACTCCGTACAGCGTAGTAGGGCAACGCCGCCTCCGGGAAGAATGCCTTCCTCGACCGCAGCTCGCGTGGCGTGAAGCGCATCCTCCACGCGTGCCTTTTTCTGTTTCATCTCCGCTTCCGTGCCAGCTCCCACTGACACGACGGCAACACCGCCAGTCAGTTTTGCCATCCGTTCCTGCAATTTCTCGCGATCATAATCACTATCAGAAGCCTCAATCTGGTTACGCAGTTGTGCAATCCGGTTGCTAACGTCTTCTTGTTTTCCCGCACCACGCACAATCGTCGTGTTGCTCTTGTCAACCGTTATCTGCTTGGCTCGTCCCAACTGCTCCAATTCAAGATTTTCTAACTTTAATCCTAAATCTTCACTGATCATCGTTCCGCCAGTCAGGATCGCAATATCACTCAACATTGCCTTGCGACGATCACCGAACCCTGGAGCCTTTACCGCACAGACATTCAGCACACCACGCAATTTATTCACAACCAATGCAGCAAGCGCCTCTCCCTCGACGTCCTCCGCGATAATCAAGAGTGGCTTTCCAGACTGAGCAACCTTTTCAAGGACCGGAACCATTTCCCGGAGGTTGCTGATCTTCTTCTCGAAAATCAGAATCAGGGCATCCTCCAGCACACAATCACGCTCCGCCGGACGAGTAATAAAATAAGGAGACACAAACCCTTTATCGAACTGCATCCCGTCCACATATTCCACCGTAGTTTCTGCAGTCTTTCCCTCTTCCACCGTAATCACGCCGTCCTGGCCCACTTTATGCAACGCATCGGCCAGCAAACTACCGATTGTCATATCATTATTCGCACTAATTGCTCCGACGTTTGCAACATCTTTCTTACTGTCAACCGGACGCGACAGATCGCCCAGCTTCTCAACAGCTGCATCAACCGCCGCTTCAATGCCTCGGCGAACCGCCATGGGGTTGCTACCGGCGACAATATTACGACGCCCTTCCTTAAAAATTGCTCGAGCTAAAACAGTGGCTGTGGTTGTCCCATCACCAGCCAGATCCGATGTTTTGCTGGCGACTTCATTCACCAATTTCGCGCCCATATTTTCAAAAGGATCCTCAAGCTCAACCTCCTTGCTCACCGTTACCCCATCTTTTGTGACAGTCGGGCCACCAAATGATTTATCGATGACCACATTTTTACCCGTCGGGCCCATAGTGATCGCAACTGCATCAGCCAGTTTTTCTACTCCGTCGAGCATCTTGGCCCGTGCCTGATCGTCAAACATCAATTGTTTTGCTGCCACAACAGAAGTTCCTTTTTAAATATTTTTATAAAAGAGCAAATCGCGTCGAAATTAGCCGACAACCTTTGCCAAAATATCGCCTTCGCGGAGAATCTTCACCTCGCGACCATTTAATTCTTGATCGACTCCACCGTACTTTCCAAAATAAACTTTGTCGCCAACCGCCACAGAAAGTTCGCCCCGATTGCCACTATCAAGCATTTTTCCCGGGCCCACCGCAACGACGGTGCCTAACTGAGGTTTTTCCTGTGCTGAATCCGGCAACACAATACCACCGGCGGTCGTTTCCTCTGCATCCACCAACTCAACAACAACACGGTCATCAAGTGGCTTTAGTGTTTCTTTTCCCATAATTTTTTCTCCGCTCGCAAAAATTGAATTGGAATGACGGTCCGTGGTGAATTTTCACCCTTGAATCGTGAGAATTACATCATGCCAGGCATGCCACCCATGCCAGGCATACCTCCCATGCCAGGCATGCCACCCATGCCACCCATGCCAGGCATGCCGCCCATGCCACCACCCATACCGTGATCGTGATGATCATCACCACCCGGCTCCTCGGGTTCCGGGATGTCCGTAATCAGTGTTTCAGTGGTTAACAAGAGAGCCGCAACGCTCGCGGCATTTTGCAGAGCACTTCGAACTACCTTAGCCGGGTCAATAACGCCTGCTTCAACCAAGTCGCAATACGCGGCTTTATCGGCATCAAATCCCTCATTTTTTCCTTTGAGCTTTGCGACCCGATTAACCACAACTCCCCCATCATGGCCGGCATTCTCTGCAATACAACGAAGAGGATAGTCAAGAATATTGCGGACGATCGTCGCTCCCAATGCTTCGTCCCCTTTAAGGCTCAACTTATCGATCGACCCGCCGGATCGCATCAACGTGACCCCGCCGCCGGGAACGACTCCCTCCTCCAAAGCTGCCGCAGTTGCGCTCTTGGCATCTTCCAGGAGCGCCTTACGCTCCTTCATTTCAGTTTCAGTAGCTGCACCGCAGTTGATCTGTGCCACGCCACCCGCTAGTTTTGCGAGACGCTCCTGAAGCTTTTCGCGGTCGTAATCGCTATCAGTCGACTCAATTTCACGACGAATCTGCTGCACACGATCATCAATATCTCCCTTCTTACCCGAGCCTCCAACCATCGTTGTTTCATCGGTGGAAATCGTGATCTTTTTCACTTTACCCAAATCAGAGAGTTTGACAGCGTCGAGAGCAATACCCAGATCCTTGAAGACTGCGGTTCCACCGGTCAGTACGGCTAGATCACCTAACATCGCCTTCCGACGATCGCCGTATCCGGGGGCCTTCACAGCACAAACATTTAGGATCCCACGCATTTTGTTGACCACGAGAGTGGCAAGCGCTTCGCCATCCACATCCTCAGCGACAATAAGTAAGGGCTTATTTTCTTTACTCACCGCTTCCAAAATCGGCACAAGATTTTTGGCATTCGAAATTTTCTCTTCGTAGATGAGTACGAGGCAATTCTCAAGTTCTACAAGTTGGCGATCGGTATCGGTGACAAAGTGCGGCGACAGATATCCCCGATCAAATTGCATTCCCTCAACAACCTCTACCGTTGTTTCTGCACCCCGCCCCTCTTCAACCGTAATTACCCCATTCTTTCCAACCTTTAGAAATGCATCTGCCAGGACCGCACCTATTGATGGATCATTGTTGCCGGCGATTGTGGCGACTTGAGTGATTTCTTTTTTGTTCTTTTCATCCACCTTGGTGGCTCGGGCGAGAATAGCCGTGCGGACCGCCTCGGCAGCCTTTCCGATGCCCCGTGCGAGCGCCATGGGGTCTGCACCGGCGGCAATCATTTTGAGCCCCTCTTTATATATTCCCTCAGTCAAAACCGTGGCTGTCGTCGTTCCATCGCCTGCGACATCATTGGTTTTTGTTGCGGCTTCTTTGACAAGCTGCACAGCTAAGTTTTCATTAGGGTCATCCAACTCGACATCTTCCGCCACCGTAACGCCGTCCTTGGTTACTTTGGGAGAGCCCCATCCCTTGTCGAGTACCGCATTGCGACCCCGGGGTCCTAGTGTGCTCCGAACAGCTTTGGTGAGCTTAGTCACACCGGCAGCCAGCGGTTGTCGTGCCTCGTCATCGAAGACCATTTTTTTTGCCACGGTCAAATTCCTCCTGAGCGGAAAGAGTGAAAATATGCGGGAAAGCAGGCTTAGAAGCCCGCCTTTTTGGCAGGGTCAGTGGGTCGTTAACCCTTAGAAGTGCAATGTGAGTGCCAAGCGATGCGAAAAATTTCCAAGTTATTATTTATAAACAACTTGGGGTAATTACATGCTCTTTTGTATGAGCGTATCGTCTAAACCAAAACACCGATAATGTGCCATTTTGGCAGTTTTTCGATCATTGGCTCAGGGATTGAAATTCTCGTCTCCCTGCAGCGACAGTGCAAATCCAGCAAGCAGTTCAGCAGTCTGGTCGATATCGCTAAGGGAAATTGTCTCCACTGCGCTGTGCATATATCGATTGGGAACGCTCACCAGTGCTGTGGCTACGCCACTGCGGGTGACTTGAAGGGAATTTGCATCGGTCGGGGTTGCTCGACCTATCGCAGCCAACTGGTAATCGATGCCCTTTTCCTCCGCAACCTCGATTAATCTTTTCACAACCTCAGGATTACAGTTTGGTCCCCGGGTGATTACCGGCCCACCACCGAGTTTAATATCCCCTTCGGTCTTTTTGTCCACGGTAGGACAATCAGTTGCATGCGTAACATCAACTGCAATTCCAACATGCGGGTCTATGCCATACGCACTCGTACGCGCGCCACGTAAACCTATTTCCTCCTGTACGGTAGAAACCGAATACAGTGAGCATGCAAGATTTCCAGCTGCGGCACGGCGAAGCGCCTCAATCACCACCCAAAGACCTGTTTTATCGTCCATACCAGGGGAATTTGCAAAATCATCCGAGAGCATCTCGAACGACAGAGAAAATGTCACGGGATCACCTACTCGGACTTTTTCGGCAGCGTGCTCTTTACATGTCGCCCCGATATCTATCCATAAATCCTTTATCTTGGGAACCTGTTTTCGTTCCTCATCGGTCAGCAAGTGTATCGGCTTGCGGGCAATCACACCCTGCACAGGTCCACTGGAGCTCCACACCGTAAGTCGTTGTCCAATGAGTTGCTGTGGGTCCCATCCGCCTATGGGCTGAACATAGATAAATCCGCTCTCGTCGATATATTGAACAATAAGCCCAATTTGATCGCAGTGCCCCGCATACATCACCCGCAGTGGTGCCTGCGGGTTCTTAACAACAATCACGTTGCCGTGAGAATCGCTGTCGATTTTGTCAGAAAAATCCGCTGCGTATTCGCGAACAATCTTCTGAACCGGTTGTTCGTAGCCTGAGGGGCTGGGGGTTTCCAACACATTTTTAAAAAACTCGAGCGCTTTCTCAATCATTATTCCTTGCCCTTCGGCCCCATGCCAATCAGAATTCAAAAGTAGGTCATAAGTTAATGTACGTTGAGTTTAACTCGGGGGCAACGTGGCCGAAGAGCCGAAGAATGGTTGTCTGTTCTTCGCTTGACGACTCGAATGAGCCGGCCCTAGGATGGAACGCTCTTTTTACGATGTAGGCGTGCGAAATGGAAACAACAAAGATTGCAATCGTGGGTCTAGGTACCGTGGGCACCGGTGTAGCCCAACTGTTGCTGGAGCATGCCGAGCATACCAATCGCTATGCCGGCCGGGCAATCATCCTTGAAAAAGTTGTTGTTCGAGACTGCAACAAAGCGAGGGATATTAAACTGCCGGACGGAGTATTGACTGATCGGCTTGAGGATGTCACTAAAGATCCCGAAATTCGCTGTGTAGTTCAGTTGATCGGCGGTGTGGAACCAGCGCGTTCTATCATGCTGCAACTTCTAGAAAGTGGCAAGGATGTTGTCACTGCAAACAAGGCACTGCTTGCCGAACATGGGGACGAATTATTTGATCGCGCTAGAGAACTCGGGCGGTCGATTGCGTTTGATGCTGCTGTGGCGGGGGGCATTCCTATCGTAACGAACGTGGGTCAATGTCTATCCGCTAACCGCATTGAATCGATTCATGGAATTTTAAATGGGACATGTAATTTTATTATTTCCCAAATGGAAGAACATGAGGCTTCTTATGCACAGGCAGTTGAGGAAGCACAGCAGCGAGGTTATGCAGAGGCCGATCCCACGATGGATGTGAATGGCAGCGACGCCGCCCAAAAATTGGCATTGCTCGCCCATTTGGCCTTTGGTTCCAGGGTGCATTGGAGCGAAATTCCCTGCGAGGGAATCGAATCGCTGCGACCGATTGATCTACAGTATGCCAAAGAGCTAGGTTACCGGCTAAAGTTATTGGCGGTGGCACGGCTTGAGGACGGGGAACTCGAGTTACATGTCGGAGTCCAGTTAGTCCGGCGTGATTCCCCGATGGCTGGCGTGGGTGGCGCATACAATGCCATTCGTCTAATCGGAGACGCGGTGGGACGCGTTTGGTTCCAAGGGATGGGTGCCGGTAGAATGCCAACGGCTTCAGCAGTCGTGGCGGATTTGATCGACATGATTGTAGGCCGGACCGCAATCACATTTCAAACTTTACAGTTGTGGTCTGAAAAGCCGGCTCGAGTACTCCCGCGACCTTCCTTCAGGACCGCGACACGTTACTATTTTCGATTTATGGTAAAAGATCATCCAGGAGTATTGGCGGAGATTACAGGAGCGTTGAGTAAGGAGGGTATCTCTATCGCTTCCTTTATTCAGCATGAACGGCATGAATCGAAAGACGATAAAGTTCCACTGGTGATAATGACGCATCATACAACGGTAGGTGCTGCTGATCGGGCGATCGAAAAAATCAATCGGCTACAGATGGTGCATGAGCCGGCGATGCGCATGCGGATTCTTGATTAGTTGTTGATGCGCTGTAAATGCCAGATAGAAGTTTTGTGAAAATTAACCTGAATTCCAGCCATGAAGTACGCGATCGTTATTCCTGATGGCGCTGCAGACGAACCTCAGGAATCGCTCGGCGGTAAGACGCCGCTCGAGGCGGCAAATACGCCCGCAATGGATGCCATTGCAGAGACAGGCATGGTGGGCGATGCGAATCATGTACCCGATGATTTACCGGCTGGTTCCGCGGTCGCTAACATGAGTCTGCTTGGATACGATCCGGCGGTTGCATTTACCGGTAGAGCACCTATCGAAGCGGCAGCACAGGGCATTGTTCTTGGTGAATCCGACTGGGCGATCCGCTGTAATTTGGTCACTATCCAAGATCAAGTGATGTGTGACTTCACGGCGGGGCATATTTCAACCTCGGAATCTTCATCGTTACTTCAAACATTGAGCGAGCAACGACTGGAGGACGAGATTCGCTGGATTTCTGGCGTAAGTTACCGTAATTTACTAGTTTGTCGGGGGGAATCCCGTGCCTGGCCATTTGACTCCGACACTCGGACTACGCCCCCTCATGATCTGACTGATCTTAAAGTGATCAACCACTATCCACGGGGTGCAGGCAGCGACTTATTGAACAAATGGATGCGCGAAAGTGTTTCCCTCTTTCATAATCACCCGATTAATAAACAAAGAATCGCCAACGGGAATAAACCCGCAACCAATGTCTGGCTATGGGGACAAGGCAGAAGACCACACTTGCAGTTATTCGCTGACAAGTTCCAACGGCAAGGGGTGATGATTACAGCGGTCGATCTGCTCCGAGGACTCGCCGAATTGATCGGATGGCGGAATGTTCATGTTCCCGGCGCGACCGGATATACTGATACCGACTACAGTGCGAAAGGCCGAGCGGCAATCGACACGCTGCAATCGACAGACCTCGTTTGCGTCCACATCGAGGCTCCAGACGAGGCTTCCCACGAGGGTGATCTAGCAAAAAAAATTGAGGCAATTGAGGCAATCGATCAAAAAATTGTCGCGCCTCTTTATGATTTTCTTCGGGTGACCAAGGATTTCCGCATTTTAATTTGTCCTGATCATCCAACTCCTGTCCGCACCAAAACACATAGCCATGGCCGCGTGCCATTCACAATGGCAGGTTCCGGTATACCGTCCGACGAGATTATTGCTTACAACGAAATTTCGGCTGAATCTTCAAACGTTCACCTTTCATCGGGTCACACGCTCATGGAAAGGTTTATATGTTGATCGAAATAAAATATGCTCCATGTAAAAGTAGTGTTTCTTAATTGCTTCTACCCAAAACTTAACGCTAGGTGTATTACTTCTCAAATTGTCTTTGAATACAAATGAATCCATGGGAATTATCGTCCAAAAATTCGGTGGGACCAGTGTCGCGGACAGCGAAAAAATTCTATCCGCTGCGCGAAAAGCAGTTGCTACACAGCAGCAGGGCAACCAAGTAGTCATGGTTGTCAGTGCGATGGGAAAAAACACGGATATGCTGGTTGACTTAGCGCGGCAGCTCAATAGTCGCCCACCAGCTCGCGAAATGGATATGTTGCTCTCCACAGGAGAACAAGTCAGCGTCGCCCTGATGGCAATGGCAATCGATTCACTTGGGGGCGAGGCGGTCAGCTTGACCGGGGCGCAGATCGGTATTCGAACCGACAGTTCCCACACACGTGCTCGAATCCAGTCGATTCCGACCGAGCGAATGCGACAATTACTCGACGAAAATAAAATTGTCATTGCAGCTGGTTTTCAGGGAATTGATGAGCATTTTAATATCACGACTTTGGGCCGAGGCGGAAGCGATCTAACTGCCGTCGCTCTTGCTGCCGTACTCAAAGCAGACGCGTGTGAAATCTATACCGATGTTGACGGTGTCTATACCACTGATCCCCGCATGCTTCCAGATGCTCGTAAGGTTTCTCAAATCAGTTATGACGAAATGCTTGAACTCGCAAGCCTAGGTGCTGGTGTGCTGCACAGTCGCTCGGTTGAATTCGCCAAGCGATACGGTGTCACTATTCATGTGCGGCATAGCTTTTCGGAAGCAGCTGGGTCACTGGTGGTCGCAGAGTCAGAATCACCTACGCAGTCGGTGGGTGGTGCAGCGGTCACAAAGAACGAGTCACTGGTTTCCGTCAAAGAAATTCCGGATCAACCCGGAACCAGCTTCACAATCTTCGAAAAAATCGCGAAGGAAAACATCACGGTCGATATGATTGTGCAAAATATCGGTTTAGATGGGAGAGCCAATCTGTCATTCACGGTTCTCGACGATGATCTGGCGGTCACGCAGGATGCGGTACGTAAAGCGCTGGACCAATTAGGTAGTGGGCGTTTAGAGTGTCGCCAGGATGTCTCAAAAATTTCTGTAGTAGGTTTGGGTATGGCGCGGCAGACGGGTGTAGCTGACCATATGTTCCGTACCCTAGCAGCTGCCGGAATCAACATTCAGATGATCACAACGAGTGAAATTAAAATTTCGGTGCTTGTCGATCGAGAGCGGGCCCAAGAGGCACTCCGTCTAGTCCACGGTGCTTTTTCACTGCAAGACTCGCCCGCCGATGCAAGAACCACCGCTATCGGGAAAGCGACTGAATCGGATGCCACTGAGGTTGCTAGCGATTTAGTCGGCATGGAGGGCTTGAGAGTTGATGACGTGTTACTCGACGAGAGTCAGGGTAGAATCACGATCAGTCAAATTCCAGATCAGCCTGGTGTCGCAGCTCATGTGTTTGAAAATATTGCCGCAGAAAATATTTTTGTTGACATGATCGTTCAGAGTGATGGAAGTGACGGCCAGGCAAGCCTGAGCTTTACAGTGCCGCGGAACCAACTTGACGCGGCGTATCGTATCGCTGAGGCATTAGTAAAGAATATGGATGGTGCCGTGGCGAGTTATAGTCTAGAAGTCGCTAAACTTTCAATCGCTGGAATCGGTATGCGTAGCCACACGGGAGTCGCGATTCGAAGTTTCGAGTCACTTGCGGGAGAGTCGATTAATGTGGAGATGGTCAACACCAGCGAAGTACGCATTAACCTCGTTATTGATGGTAACGCGGCGGAGATGGGACTTGATGCCCTAAGTCGCGCATTTGCTGATGTATTGATGAGGAAACCTACAGGGAGCGTTACCGAATAAGTGGTTTATTCGTTCGACATATCATTGAGAACTTCCTCATTGACATAAATCGGTAGATCACAGGTGACGGCAATGGCAATTGCATCCGAGGGACGTGCGTCAATTTCAATAAGCTCGCCGTCTTTCCGGACACGCAGTAATGCAAAATATGTGTGTTCGCGCAATTCGCTAATCACGATGTCTTGAAATTCACCGCCCATCATCTCAACTAGGTTCACGAGCAGATCGTGCGTAAGTGGCCTAGGTGTTTCAATATCTTTGACACGGCGATCAATACTGGTTGCCTCAAAAATACCGATTAAAATCGGAAACATTCTGTCCCCATCGACCTCGCGGAGATATATCACTTGCTGATCGTTAATCTCGTTGATAATGATACGAGAAAGTTCCATTTGCATTGGCATGAGAAAACTTTCAGTGGAAGAGGTTTTAAATAAGCGTGACCCACCTACCCATATTGTACGTTTACGTCCATCAGCGGGCCACGGTGGGTTAAACGGAAGGATGACTGCTTTTTATCTCAAAATTCAAAAAAGTGGCCAAGCTGTTCGCTTACAAAAAGCGATTGCAAACTAACGACTTCGGAGTTTTTCCAGGGTCGATGTGTGAAAATTAATTTGGGCCTGCAGCTGCTCAAGCGATACCTTTTCCCGTTCCACCACTTCTTTCGGAGCCTTGCTCACGAAGGATGGGTTTCGCAATTTATTTTCCTTAGCCGCAATCGCTTTTTTCAAACGCGTCAATTCGTTCTCATTCCGATTTATTTCCGTGGCGACATCGATTAAATCTTCCATATCCACGAAAACCTCCATGCCACCTGAATTTGTCGTGGCGCTGAAAGCAGGTGCACTCACCTCAGGTCCTAGTTCCGTCACCAACGCAGCTGCCATCGACTCAAAATAAGGTTTCATCGCCGCGAGTGAATCTGCCACCTGGGAATCACATCGCACTGAAAAAGATACCTGTTTTCGCGGCGCAATTTGTTGGCGGCTGCGAATTTCGCGAACACCAGCGAGGACTTTTTGAAAATATGAAAATCGGGTCTCTATCACTTTATTGAGATGTGCATCCTCTGCCTTCGGCCATTCGGCAACCATTACACTCTCCGCGGCTTGCGTTGGTTTAAGGCCGCGCTTCGGAGCTAATTCTGCAAGACGTTGCCACACCTCCTCCGTGATAAAGGGAATCATGGGGTGCAATAGTCGAATGATCGTATCAAGAGTGTGTGCCAGTATGCGTCGAGCAAGAGGACCGTGTCGATTATCATTTAGACGGACTTTAATAATTTCAATATAGAAGCTGCAAAATTCGTCCCAGGAAAAGTCATAGAGTATCCGCGTCGCATCGGCATATCGAAAATGGTCGAGTGCCTCAGTCACCTGTTTAGTGACTGTGGCAAGGCGGCTTAAAATCCATTGGTCTTCGAGTTCAAGATCATCAACAAGGATGTCCGCCGGAGAATAATTCTGTAGGTTCAACATGGCAAACCGAGAAGCATTCCACAGTTTATTACAGAAATTTCTTCCAAGTTCGAAACGTTCGCTGGTAACCGAAGCTCTCGGTAGAGCGCAATCCGAATCCGAGCGGGCCCATTGTGTGGAAAAGGAAGACTGGCACTTTGTACATTGAACCACGGGCAGCACACGATTTTTTTTCGTTTGATCCACGAGTCCGTCACAATGTGGACAAATAAATTCAACCTTCATCCGCGCATCTTGATTCTCTGTCGCAAGATGAGCGATGCCAAATCGTAATGCATCGGCACCGTACAGATTAATAACGTCTAGCGGATCCACACCATTTCCTTTTGATTTGGACATGGTTTCACCATAACCGTCCAGGATTTTTGGATGGATGTATACCTCGCGGAAAGGTATTTTCTGGGTATTAAAAAGGCTAGCGAGAATCATTCTCGCAACCCACAGAGTGATAATATCTCGGCTAGTTACCAAAACATCGGTCGGATAAAAATATTCAAGCTCCGCGGTTTCTTCGGGCCACCCCAAAGTTGAATGGGGCCAAAGGGCACTACTGAACCAAGTATCAAGTACATCCGGATCCTGACAAAAACCTAACGCCTCCAACTGCTTCACCACCTGAGGATCGTCATCACGCAGACAGACATGGAGGATAGGTTGTCCGCTCGGAGAAATTTCATTTTCAGCGACGAGCAAATAGAGCTTATCGCTTTTAGCAAAGGGACTCTCGCTGAGAGTTGATTTGATCTGGTTGATCTGGTTGCGATCAGCGGGAATCAAAGACCAAACCGGGATCCGATGTCCCCACCAAAGCTGTCGACTGACTGGCCAATCTCTTTTTTCACTCAACCAATCGAGATATCCTTTTTCGTATCTTTTTGGCGTGATTTGCACGCGTCCATCGCGAACCGCATCGATGGATGACTGAGCAAGCACGTCCATCGCAATGAACCATTGATCGGCCAAAAAGGGCTCGATTGGCGTTTTACTTCGGTCTGAATGAGCAAGATCTATTTGCCTGTCTTCCACTCGCTCTAGCAATTGATCGCGCTCTAAATCCGCGACAACCTTCTTCCTTGCATCTTGGATTGTCAAACCTTGGTAAGGACCAGCTTGACCATTTAGTGTTCCATCGGGATTAAGAATATTGATCATCTCGAGCGATTGACGTATTCCGACCTGATAATCATTAGGGTCGTGTGCTGGGGTAATTTTGACGCAGCCGCTACCCAAATTTGGTTTTGCCCACTCGTCGGTAACCAGAGGTATCTTACGACCCAATAAAGGGAGTTGCACGCAACGCCCTTCGCGTGCCATTTGACTTATTTTCTCCAACACAGGAAGAATTGAATTTCGACGTAGTGCTAACTCTTTTAACTCATCATCAATCGCCTCAATATCTTTAGGCGTCGCCTCGGCCCTTTTTCTGTGTAATGTAGATTCAATTTTGTCGATAGCGGCGGTTGGGTTTGGATGCACTGCTACTGCCGTATCCCCCAAAAGCGTCTCGGGCCGAGTTGTTGCTAGGGATATCCAATCCGGTTCACCGTCTTGAGGGTCAATCACCTTGTATCGAATATGCCAGAAGTGTCCCTCGATTGTTTCGTGAAAGACTTCGTCGTCGCTCACGGCCGTTTGCAGGAAGGTATCCCAATTAACCAAACGTTTTCCACGATAGATGACCTGTTTTTTAAATAGGTTATAAAACGTTTGACGGACCGCCCGCGCGCAAATATCGTCAAGGGTAAAACGGGTGCGTTCCCAGTCACAGCTGCATCCGATTTCCCCTAATTGTTTCAAAATTCTTTCGGCATATTCCTCTTTCCAGAGCCAGATACGACGCACTAATTCTTCTCTGCCCAGATCATGGCGTGTTTTTCCTTCTTGCTCAATTAGCCGTCGCTCCACGACGGCTTGCGTTGCAATACCTGCATGATCTGTACCGGGCATCCAAAGCGGGTTGTATCCCTGCATTCGCTTCCAGCGAATAAGAATATCTTGAAGCGTATTGTTGAGAGCGTGTCCGAGGTGGAGGGCACCAGTCACATTGGGAGGAGGCATCACAATTGTGAACGGTTTACGGTCTGGATCGACTTCCGAATGGAAATATCCCTTCGATTTCCAGAATCCGTACCACCGCTGCTGCGCGCTGTGATGGTCATATTGCTTTGGTAGTTCAGCTTGCCAATCGCCAGTCATACCACGTGCTCATCCTTGTAGAGCTTGTATTCAATACTATCCACTAGGGCCATCCAACTAGCTTCGATGATGTTCTCGCTGACTCCGACACTGCCCCAAACCCCTTCATCATCCTCGGTTTCAATAATCACTCGCACTGCCGCAGCTGTCGCCGCCTCAGAGTTAATTACCCGAACCTTATAATCGACCAGTCGCATTGTATCGAGGCAGGGGAATGTAGGTTTAAGAGCCTTACGTAATGCGGCATCGAGCGCATTGACTGGCCCGTCTCCCTCGGCAACTTCGTGCCGAATTCCCCCGCCGACCCACAATTTCACGGTCGCCTCGGTGGTGACTTGACCAGAGCGGTCGGTTTCGACATTCACATGGTAGTTTATTCGCTCAAAATGTGGTTTAAATGTCCCAACGCTTCGTTTTACCAGAAGATCAAACGAAGCTTCGGCTGCTTCAAACTGGTAACCCTGGTTTTCCAAATCGACAACGAGCGTCAGTATTCGATCCATCAATTCACGGTCATCTTGAATATTATGCTTTGTCGTCATCGCAATAATATTTGACCGACCCGAAAGTTCGCTCAATAAAAATCTTCGTTCATTACCGACACTCTCCGGATCGATGTGCTCGTAACTTTTTGTCACGCGGCGGACCGCATGTACATGCATCCCACCTTTATGAGCAAACGCGCTTGAGCCGACAAAAGCTTGATTCGTCGGGTAACGCATGTTGGCTGTTTCATAAACAAAGCGCGAAAGTTCTGTCAATCGTTCAACACCAGTACCCTTCAGAACCTGATAACCACCCTGCTTGATAGCTAAGTTCGCGATCACGCTGATCAGATCCGCATTGCCACAACGTTCTCCAAATCCGTTAATCGTGCCTTGAACTTGCACTGCACCTGCTTCGACAGCTGCTAACGAATTAGCCACTGCTAGTTCGCAATCGTTGTGACAGTGGATGCCAACTGGGATATTGATTGCTTCAATCGCTTTGGCGGTAATGCGTTTTATCTCGTCCGGCATTGTTCCGCCATTCGTATCGCAAAATACGACCATGCCGGCACCAGCGTCGATGGCACTCTGGATTGTTTCCAAAGCATAGGCCGGATTGGATTTCCATCCATCAAAAAAATGCTCCGCGTCATAAATGATTTCTCTTCCCTGCCCTTTTAAGTAGGCAATGGTCGAGGCAATCATCTCCAGATTCTCCTCACTCGTTACCCGAAGCACCTCGGCCACATGAAAATCAGAAGTTTTTCCGACGATGGTTATTACGGATGCCGCACTATCAAGCAGGGATTGCATACCCGGATCTTCTTCCGGTTTCATGCCTTTGCGATGCGTCATACCAAAAGCCGTCACCTTCGTGGTTCCCAGATCTTTCTCCGCTACCGCTCTAAAATATTGAGCATCCTTCTCATTGGAGAGCGGGTATCCCCCTTCGACATAGTCGAATCCGAGGTGTGCCAATCGTTCAGTGATTAGAATCTTATCCTGGAGCGAAAAGTTGATGCCTTCGCCCTGACTGCCGTCGCGTAGAGTCGTATCGTAAATCTGAATAGTTTTCATAATTCTTTATAAAAAAACCCCGAGGCAGAAAAACCCCAGGGTTCTATGGTTCGCTCGCCGCAGTGCTATGATTGGTTCGCTCTCTCGCTTTAACCGTTTTACCGAAAATAGTGGAAGGAAATCGACACGGCTAACGAGTCAAATTATCTGACGCATGTTACTAGAATAAAAATGGAACGTTGGGGTGTCAATCGGGTGAAAATAGTAGAGCTCGGAAACCGAACCTCATTTTACACTTTTTCCTCCTCAAAAGATTCTTCCACTTCGTCAACACCCTCCTCCCACTCATCTTCTTCGTATTCGTCCTCCTCCCACTCATCCTCTTCGTATTCATCCTCTTCGTACTCGTCAGATTCTTCTGCTTCCTCGGTGTCAGGATCAGCCTTTTGATCACTTTGAAGTTCGCCTTCCTCTATTTCTTCATCTTCCCACTCATCATCTTCCTCTTCATCCTGGGCAACCTCATCTTGGAAATCATCCTCGTCGATTTCGTCATACTCTGCTTCTTCTTCTACGATCTCATGATCTTCTTCAAAGGCCGTTTCGGTCTCGTCATCCTCGTACTCAGCGATATCTTGATCCTCGTCATCCTCGTCTATCATGTCGTCGTGATCTCGCAGTTCGGCATACTTGCTGTGATCCATATCAGTAGCGTTCGCCGTCGCGGATTCAGCAAGACCAACCGCTTCTGTGAGTTCCTTTTCATCGCCTTCTCCGCTGCTCATTGCAGCCCACTGCTCGGCAGTTACTAATACCTCTCTAGCCTGCGATCCATTGTAGGGACCTACGATGCCGTCTTCGGCCATGAAGTCTACAAGCCGCGCTGCGCGTCCGTAACCAATGCCGAGACAGCGTTGGAGCAGCGAAACACTGCCTCGACCCTCGCCGATGACAACATCGACGGCTGAATCATATAACGCATCCTTATTTTTATTTTCGGATGCGGCTGTCTCTTCCGCATTCGCTGGCTGGAGTTGTACGAGCTCTCGCACAAATTGCGGGTCATTGGTGGCGACGCTATCGACGACCTTTGTAATTTCATCGTCAGAGAGAAATGTTCCCTGACCACGCAGTAGGGTGCTAGTTCCAGGCCAAAGAAAAAGCATATCTCCATTGCCAAGAAGCTTATCTGCGCCCATCTCATCAAGCACGACACGACTATCAGTGCGACTTGCAACTTGAAACGCAATTCGCGCTGGAAGGTTTGATTTAATCAACCCAGTAATGACATCCACCGTCGGCTTCTGGGTCGCGAGCACTAGGTGAATACCAACTGCCCGACTTTTCTGTGCTAGACGAATGATGTGCCCCTCAACTTCCTTCGCGGCAGTCATCATCAAATCAGCCATTTCGTCAGCGATAATGACAACGTACGGGAGGTGACGTGGTATATTATCCCGTTCTTCGTCTGTTTCAGGTTGAATCCGATCGAGCAATTCCTGCTCTCCGAGTTGGTTATAGGAACTAACATGACGGACTCCCGCTTTGGCAAGCAGAGTGTACCGCTCCTCCATTTTGTCCACGGCCCAGGCGAGGATCGCTTCTGCCTTTTTCATGTCAGTCACAACTGGATGCATTAGGTGAGGCAGTTTCTTATACGGACTTAATTCCACCATTTTGGGGTCAATCATCAACATCTTGACTTCATCAGGTCTCCTCGTCATGACCATGGAGGTGATAATAGAGTTCAGGCAAACACTTTTACCGGTTCCAGTTCGTCCGGCAATCAGCAGGTGTGGAAGGGTGGCAAGATCAACGGTGGTCGACTTACCTGAAACATCTTTACCTAGAAAAACCGGAATCTTCATTTTTTGCCATTTATTGTGATCCTCCTCCATCACCTCGCGTAGTCGTACCATCGACCGCGTTGTGTTGGGAATCTCGATGCCGACTGTGTTTTTCCCAGGAATCGGGGCCACAATACGTACACTAGGAACTCTCAATGCGATCGCAATATCATCCGCTAGATTAGTGATCTTCGCCAAGCGTAATCCGGCCTCTAATTCCACTTCATACTGGGCGATCACGGGACCGGTTTCAATTTCAACAACGCGTACGTTGAATCCGAAATCGGCGAATGTTTTCTCAAGCGTTTTGGCCTTCCGACGTACTTCCTTTTCATGAATGTCGTACTCTAGTTGATCGGACGGCAGCAATAAATCGACGCTTGGTAACTGATAGTTTTCAAGGCTGCTTTCCTGACTTGCCGCTTCAAGGGATTCGATCATTACGTCGCGTTCATCAGGCGTTGCCGGTTTCTTAATTCGCAGTACAGATGCGAGACGTCGCTTCCGTTTACTTCGACGCGGCAGACGAAGTGCGGGTCTATCATCCTCCTCCTCAGATTCGACTTCCTCTTGTTCTGCATCCTCGTCAGGATGCTCCTCCTCGTCGTATTCGTCTTCTACCTCGTACTCCTCTTCCTCGTATTCGTCCTCTACATACGCTTCTTCTGCAGGTTTGCAATTCTTGCCTCGTATACGAACTGGTAGTTCTTTTTGGTTTTCCGTCTCCTCTTCCTTTGACAAATTGTTAGTCTTTCTTTCCTCCGTTGGTGAGGACGTCGACATGGTCTGAACGATATGCCGCCCAGCCCTGGAAAGGTTTGAGATCCCTGAAAACACCAAGCGGAATACGACGTAGTCGGTGCACATTACGAGTCCCGCAAGAAAGATACTCATTGCCAATATATAAGCACCTAGCGCCGCAAAATGCATGAGTAAAAGCTCGCTTCCGACCGCTCCAAGCAACCCGCCTGCGCCCAATTCTGGACCTTTCCAGAGCGGAGAAAACAGATGTGTCATCGTCAGACTAACAAGCGTTGTGAATCCAATAAGTGAAATTATCCATCCTGAAAATCGGACCCAACGTTGATCGATCGTTTTGCGTCTTAATAAATAAAAATCAAACACTGCCAATGAAATAACCAGGTAATAACAGCCTACCCCGGAGAGTCGAAGGAGAAGATCTGCGATCCACGCGCCGACCAAGCCACACAAGTTTGCAGTCTGATCACCGGAGGGGTAAACCAAGGCACCCGCGGAATTGCTCAAGGATGGGTCTGACCGGTCGTATGAAACAACAGCCAAAACCAAAAAAATAACAAGTGCCAAAAGACCTAAAGCAAAAAGATCTTGCTTGATGTTGCGATTTTCGAACATGGACGCGGATGCCAAATAGTCTTGACTTCAGCCGCTGACGCGGCCCGATAACTGTCAAGGGCGCGTCCATGCCCAACTCTCTTCCAAGATCAATCGGCGTTTCGACGTCACTCACAGGTCCATCCCTTTTGTCGATCGCTGGCTTAATGTCGGCCGACGATCTTGAGTGGATGCCGAAAACTCACCGGGGGAAGTCTAGCACCACAAGGTAGTGAGGCTATTTTTTTTACCAACAATAGAAAATAAGTGACACAAATGTGCAAAGCATCTACCGGTTGTGTGGGTTTGGTAAATTATACACACGCCCAAGTTAAGCCTTACCGCTCGCATCGATCTTAGAGACGGGGGGGGCAAATACTTTACGTGGATTCCATTGAAAAGACTCTGCAGAATGAAGGATGGCCACTAGGTTATCGTTGAAAAATGCGGCGACTTTTTCGGATTGCGCGGCCGATAACTGGTAATCCGGTATCGATATTTTTCGACCATTACTGATCTCTTTGAACTGGTTTTCCGAAAGGTCGACATGCTTAAGATGATTGACTCCGGCTTCAGGAGGTATAAGCGATTGAGAAATAGTGCCTTTTTTTAATATTTCCGGTGACAAGGATCCGGAAATTTTAAAGTTGCCAATTGCTGTGCGACAAAGTGACTTCATCACAGCCGACGTATTTAATCGGCTTGCTAAATCACGTCCGATTGCCCGGACATAGGTTCCTCCGCTGCAGGTGATATCGATTGTCACTTCAGGGTAAGAAAATTCCATGAGTGAAATGTTGTAAATGTTGATTTCTCGGGGGCTAAGGGAAACCTGTTTGCCACTGCGAGCGACCTCGTAGGCACGACGGCCTCCTACCTTTATTGCTGAATATTGTGGCGGTTCTTGCAGCATTTTTCCTTGAAAATGCTGCAACGATTGCCGGACCAACTCAATGGATGGAACAGGCGCGCCGGCCAGCTTGGAAATATCCCCCTCTATATCGAGCGTATCGCTCGAGCGGCCCAGTAAAAATGTTCCTCGATACGACTTAGGCATTTGCTGTACAAACTCCACCAGTCTCGTCGCAGATCCGATCCCGATAACCAGAACGCCAGTGGCTATCGGATCTAATGTTCCGCAGTGGCCGACTTTATGTTCTTTGACAAGGCGTTGAACCTGATCAACGACAAAGCGAGAAGTAACGCCGTGCGGTTTATTGATGTTGATGAATCCGAACATCTATTAAACCTTTAGTACATGAAAACATTCCTATTTTTACCCGTCGAGAATATCAAAGCTATACAGGGCCTGTATCTCCTGGGCTGACGCGTTGCGAAGATCCGTAAAGCGAGACATCATCGCGTGCGGTTGTTCAACCCCGAGGGATGCGAGTTGGTGCATTTTGACGTGCAAGATTTCCTTCGTGGCTGAAAAATTGCTCCTGGAATGGCCGAGCGGGTACATTATTAAACCGCTTTCCAAAGTACCTAAGTCGTTGTGCCGTAGACGAATGGATGTCGGGATACCTTTTGGATATTTTCGATCAAAGGATGATCCACCGTGACGCACGTGTATTTTATCCATAAGTGAGCGGATAGTTGGGTTATTAATCTGATCCATTGTATAGTCGGCTGGAAGCAACATCAGATCTTCCCAAGACGTGGCCTGGGACCGATACGCTTTTTCCAACAGCGACGCAATGATAAACAACATTGAGTGATCGGCTGTTTGACGGGTCTGTGGATTTTTCTTGGCAGGGTCGCAAATAATGCTGAAGGCTGGTTCATAAATCGTGATTTCAATGTGATCGGGAAAACGTCCGTCAGTCAACAACTTCGGATACTTTTGAAGTAATTCGATCACCGCCTGTATTGCGCCGGCTGACTGATGTTCATACAGACCCAATTTGAAATGCATATCAAGCAACGCAAATTTTTCACCGCCACAAGTAAGCGTAAGGTCAAAAGGACTTTCGTTTTCGGCGTCCGGTGGGTTCGCGAGACAGAAAATCGCCTGACGATTTCGAAAAATATCAGCCGGACCTGCAAATCCCCGGGCTGCCCGATGGAGTGACACGATACCCATTTCGGTAGAGATAGCGGCACTCGCGCCTTTGGAATCGGATAATTGCTTACCGGATCGAATGGCTCGGTAAG
>CEVF01002875.1_pt1 | contig 24351 bp, 20 predicted proteins | sample 356441 | NCBI WGS metagenome assembly CEVF01 (sample SAMEA2622765, study PRJEB7988) | marine metagenome | biome: marine biome (ENVO:00000447); feature: surface water layer (ENVO:00002042); material: "saline water (ENVO:00002010), including plankton (ENVO:xxxxxxxx)" | depth 5 m | reverse complement strand
CTCGCGGGGGTAATACCGCTGGATGATGCGGTTCGCATCTGAACTCGTGCACAATACCGTTCGTACTGGAATCCCGAGTCTTAGTTTTAGATCCTCCTCGAGATGCAGATCTAAAGGGTTGGGCGAGGCAAGCAATAATTGATCTCGCTCTATCATTAAGGGTACGACGGAATGTGTCCGTGCGATTACGGCAGAAATCCTGGGAAGCAAACTTTCATCGATTGTGAAATCTGTCAGCTCAATAAATGGGAGACCCTCCGCCTGTGCAAAGGCCTGCATCACCGCCAATTGGGATAGAAAGTTTTTCTGACAGACCGCGTCGCGCAAAGAGAGACCAACCGCTGACGCATAACTATCAGCGACCTCCAGTTGTTCGCGAGTCAGCAGTTTCTTCTGAAGTAGAATTTCCGCGAGTCCTCCTTGCTGCTTGCGCGTCCCGTCCGATTTACGACCCAGAGAAATATCATATTCTTTTTTTCGTTCCAGATCCGTGAGGCAGAGCATGGCTCGTGCAAGCTCATTCAGCAACTCTTGTGAGACATTACTAAACTCGCCGGTTGCAAATTTCCGTGCGTGATTGTGCATCTTCCGATAATGGCGCCGCACTCGATCTTGGTCATCTTCAAATCGACTCAGTCGCAACAATTGATAATAATCAAGTGGTCGTTCAGCCTCCTTAATTCCCAGCCAATCTCGATAAACATCCAACGATTCGGAATGCATGGGAATACAACCTCGTGCTGAAATGCGGATAAAAGACCATGGCCAAAGTGGATATCTTATAATTATCGCAATCGACAAACGATGTGAACAGATGCGGGAAACATGGATCCCGGGGTTCTTTAATCCATGCAGCCATCGGACGAGGATCACGACTGCAGGAATTTGCGCGACCGGAAACGATCTCGTCTCAAGCTTTGAGACTTTTTGTGCGCATCCTACTCCACACGATAAGTACTCGCCAAATCAGCAAGCACATCGATTTTTGCGTCATCAAGCGCGCCATGCCTCTCGATTTCTATTTTTGCAGAGACGCAACCTGTTTGTTCTTCTGCCTCCACACTGATACGTCCCGATTCGTCGAAACGATAAACCACCTCAACCGGGGAACCCTTGGGCAGATTTTCGGGCAACCCGGTAATCCGACAATCTCCAATCTGCACACATGCCGATGGATCGGGCGCCTCTCCCTGCAACACTTTGACATGTACTCGTTTTTGTCCATCTTTATTCGTGACAAATTTTTGTCGTTTTTCTGCAGGCAATTTTGTATTCCGCGGGATCATCACGTAGTTGCAAGGTTTATCGTTTTTGGGATTTCGTGTCACGATTCCAAGCCCATGTGAATTTACGTTTGTCTGTTTGATGGAGCTAAGGAGTTTACGCAAGCTCTCCGCCATGCCGTCCTGTTCTTTACGGTGCTTTGCCTCGAGAATCGATGCATGAATTGCCGCACCTTGGGCAACAGCTGTAAATGGCGAAATATTCTCAAAAGGTGAAATGCCAATCGCGGCTGCAAGCCGCTTGCGAACCGCTGGCATAAGGCTCGAGCCACCCACCATTACCAGGCAATCCAATTGTTCGGTCGATATGCCTGCTTGCTCAATCACGCCTTCGGTAGTATCCATGGTCCGTTGAGTGAGATCAGCGGTTAAATCATCCAACTGCTCCCGCGTCACTCGGACGGAGGATGACTTACCTGCACATCGGCACGAAATGATTGCTTCTTCTGCTTGGCTGAGTGTGATTTTCGCCTGATCGCATTCGTATCGGATCATTTGTAATGCCGAGGCTTCTTTTCGAAAATCAATTCCGTGTTCCTGCTGGAACTGCTCGGCAGCAAACTTAAGAAGTCGATCATTCCAATCGACTCCACCCAACATCACATCCCCGTCGGTTGCAAGAACACGAAAGTGATTCTGTGCGCAACTCACAACAGTGACATCAAATGTGCCGCCCCCGAGATCATAGACCAAGACATGGCGAGATTTTGTCTTTTCCGACATTTTGCCAAGGGCATTATCTTTCCAAGCATAGGTTAATGTGGCAGCTGTTGGCTCATTGATAATGTCAATCACACGCAGGCCGGCAATTCTTCCTGCATCCTGAGTCGCTTTTCTTCGAAGATCGTCAAAGTAATAAGGAACAGTGATCACGGCATTACCGATTTTTCCTAATTGCTTTTCTGCATCCTGCTTAAGTTTTTTTAAAATTAACGCGGACAAAAATTCTGGGGTGATTTCCCGGCCGTCAAATGTTTTCTTATATTGGTCTTCCGTTTCTCCCATGTGCCGTTTAATGCGCTCAACAACATTGTCCGGGTCTTCCATGGCTGCCCGCATTCTGTTCGGGCCTACAACGACGTGACCACTGTTGGCGAGAAGAATTAGGCTAGGGAGTTCCTGCTCGCCATCGTCATTGACGATCGGTACCGGCACACCCTCTTCATTCAGATAGGCAAGTGTCGAGAACGTTGTGCCTAAATCAATACCGACCGTCCGGCCTTCTTGAAATTTCATTTACTTCTCGAACGACAGTCTGGGGAGCGGTCAAAGTAAGCCAAGCTTGTTTCCGGAGCGTGGTCCAAACCCTGCATAACTCGTTGAGAAACACCGATTAGTTAATGTGGAAATAAGCTCGACAGAAGAGCAAAACAGACCAGGATCAATCTGCCTCAATGACCTCTTTAACCAACTGCACAAAATGGGGACTACTACTTTTTTCCGTTAATTCTGCTGCCCGTTTATCAGCCTGCCTTCTTTGATTGTATTCGTAGAGGGCGACACGCTTCAACGACTGATTGAACACACCCCAGTAGGCCTTAAGGCGAACCTCCGCCACCACTTTTTTTCGGCTTGCCCGCTTCGCTTTCGGCTTTTTCTCTGCTTTCTTCTTATCTGCCTTCTTCGTCTCTTTCTTCTTCGTGGTCGCCTTTTTCACCGCTGTCTTCTTCGTGGCTGCCTTTTTAGCGGATCCTTTTTTGGTCACGGAAGATTTTGCCGAACTCGCCTTCTTCTTTTTTGCCTTTGAGGCTGATTCGGATTTGGTAGATTTCTTTTTGGAAGTTGCCTTACGCGCCATTTTTAATTACCCGGAAGATTGAAACTTTGAAAAGGGATATCATTCCCGACATCCTTGAGACCCGATTCGCCCAGGCGATCTGCCCCCCTCGTTGGATGGGAACTTATCCTACTCCATGAACAGCACCTCTTCCAGATACCCCATGCAAGCATGGGATTCCGACTCCCGAACTGATATTCGGTAGCGGTTCATGGCGAATGGGAAGACGAGCCCCCGGATCGATTCTTTAAATAATTTCGACGCAATGCGGCATAATTCTCAGCCGCCTGCTCAGTGCTCACTTCGACTGAGTCGGCAGCCGAATGACCTTTAACAGATGATGAATCAAATTGCAGCTGTTGGTACAAATTTTCTAGATGCGGACGACACCATCCGCATCCGGTTCCGGCACCAAAACACTGACTCAACTGGCTAGCTGCAGAGGGATTTTGATTGCGAATAAAATTGATCACTTTGCGCTTCGAGACATGGAAACAAAGGCAGATGTCTTCATCAAGTTGCATGGAATAAGTAACCTATGAGTCACGTGGTATGAGGTGGCAGGTCGATATTTTCTAGGAGCGACCGCTAGCCAGGTAGAGTGCGATACTACAAGCTTTGTGAAACCACGGCAAATCCAAACGCTCTTGACATGTGTGCTGATAGAGCTGGCCACACCCCAAAGTCACCGTGGGAATTCCTCGCGCTGTAAGCCAATTTGCATCAAGACCTCCTGCACTGCAAAACGGGACTGGATTGCCACCCATAGCCCGGACGGCTGCTTTTGCAACCTGCAGACTTGGCTCTGTTTGCTTCAGGCGAAAGGATTCGTAATCTGTCTGACCTGTAAATGTCACCTGCCCAGAATGTCCATTGGTATTCACAACTTGCTTGGCCGCCCGCGAAAATGCGGTTTTTATTTGGGCAACTATTTTACTCCGAAAGGCTTTACTGTAACTTCTCGCCTCTGCCTTCAGCTCGACACGATCCGCAATGACATTAGTCGCTGTGCCTCCGTGAATCACCCCGATATTACTCGTGCCCCGCTGCCTTCCTTTAATAATTTGCCCATGCCACCCCCGCTTCTGTAAATCAGCAATCGCCAATCCGGCAATCGCAATCGCGCTTACGCCCTTCTCCGGGGCACCACCGGCATGACTTGCCAGACCAGAAATCTTAATTTGCATCCGATAGCCACCGGTCGCCCCGATGGTTAATTTTTCTGGCGACCCGCCATCAAAATTAAATGCCAATTTTGGATTCTGCAACATACCCAGCGAGGCGTGACGGACACCCTGCAAACCGACTTCCTCTTGCACTGACCACAGAAATGTTAGTGGCGGACTCGGGATATTTTTTTCCAAGATCTCAAGTGCCGTGTTGAGCAGCACAGCAACTCCGGCCCGGTCATCAGCACCTATACCGCGGCTGGAATTTTTTGAAAAAATCTCGTTGCCTTGAAGCATTGGCTCTGCATTGACACAAATCGGGACTGTGTCCATATGTGCAACCAACATGCGGCGGGGAGATCGCATTTTGCCTCGAATTCGAAGAACGAGATTTCCTGTTTTGCCACCAAGATGAGTTCGACGGTGGGCCTGGTCCGATTTTAGCCATTTCGGATCACAGCCTGCGTGCAGCAATCGTTCCTTGATGAAGTCGACAACCTGCTGTTCGCCTCCACTTACTCCCGGTATCTTCATCAAATCCAGTACCAGTTCCGTAGCACGATTTAAACGAGTACGTGGTATCGAATGGGACACGGGCAAATCTCCGATGGTGGTGGCGATAGTTAGACACTTCGGCAAGGAATGTCAGTCTGCTGCGTGTCCGGTTTACAACCAAAGTTGACGCACACTATCCTAGGTTTCTTCGAATCGAATCGCAAAGGTGTCGGTAAATGAATTCGGTGGTTTTTTGTCAAAACTCAAGTCAATTGCTTCCGGGATTTTGAAGTGCGAATTTTTCTTGCTGGAATTATGCAGGGGTCACTCAGATCGGCGAGCATGCACGATCAAGACTACCGCTCGAATCTGCGAGACACTATCCCGCAGTATCTGCCCGAGTATGAAATTTATGACCCACTGGAATTTCATGCGAAATCGCTTAGCTATGAAACTAGGCAAGGTCAGAATGTCTTTTTACACCACAATAAGATGTGTGGCGAAATCGATCTGTTAATTGCATTTGTGCCCGAAGCGTCAATGGGAACCGCTATCGAAATGTGGGAAGCCTGGCGACACGACAAATTGGTCATCACCATCAGCCCGCTCAAACACAATTGGGCAGTAAAGTATCTGAGTCACATTGTTTTTGAGCAAGAATCAGACTTTTTTGAAGCCTTGCAAAACGGTAATCTGCGACAACAATTAATTAAACTAAACGCGCCACTCAATCCCGAGTGGCAAAATAAATGAGAATCTGTCGCTGCACCATCATCGGGGAGCTTTGGAGCCAAAGTTTTCTGCAGGTGGTAGTGATTTCCATCATTCGTTAATGCGGTTAATGCGAATGTACAATCGTTGAAAATAAATATTCATGTCACTTGAAACCATCGAACCGGTCGGCATGCGTGTGCTGATCAGTAAAGACTCTGAGAAAAAGAAAACTCGTGGCGGGATCCACCTGCCCGATGATGCAAAAACCCCCGTACTGACCGGCCGAGTGGTTGCAATCAGCGTGCAAATTGAAAGCAATCCTGACTATCCATTGCAAAAATATGACAAAGTACTGATCGACCCACGCAATGGAATTCCAGTCGATTTCGAAAAAGACAACCGTCTTTTTATCGTGCCGGTTGAGGACATTGTTGCCGTGTTTCGCAAAGCAGATACCACAAGCGATTCAATATAATTAGGCGAATCGCAGCTTGTTTGTCCAAATTGAAATTGCTCGTGGACGTGGCTCGTTCAGTTTTTTTAACGCTTAGTTCAACGACGGGTCATCAGGCATGTGCCGAATTTGGGCACCACTGGCGAAAACGCGATTAGTAACCGCTTTACCAACTTGCTCCCAGAGATTGTTGGCTGAATGGAAGACATATGCTTTTTTTGCAGGCTCGACAATCCATCCGCCATGTGTCAATTCTTTTTCGAGTTGCCCTGGCCCCCAACCCGCATATCCGCTGAACAAACGGAGGTCCCTTTGTTCAAATCGCATTAATTGATTCAAGTGCTCTCGGTGCGCGGCCAAATAGATTCCAGGAAAAATTTCCGCTTCTGCCAGGGGAGCGTGGCAATGCAAGGCAATCAAAGGGCCTTTAACCGGCCCACCCAAGTTGATGGGGCGATTAATTTCATCGCTAAGATGGCCCCAGATATCCCCGAGCGTCCGGTTCGTTAAACGGTTTAAAATTACACCAAAGGCACCCTGATCATCATGCTCAATTAAAAGAATGACTGTCTCGCTGAAATGAGGATCCACTAATTGAGTTGAAGCGAGCAACAATTGGCCTTTGAGCGATTTCATTTTTTCCAATCCAAGTAAGATTTCGAGAAATTGTTACCCACTGTCATCATCGTGTCCATCGCGCTCCGCGTAAAAACCAGCAGCTTTACCGGAATAGAGGCCTTTATCGGCGTTTCCGCTCAAAGAGCGGCGTAGACAACTGATCCGATCCTCGATTTGCACAACCGCATTTTCAGCGGATTTACCGATTGCGTTCGGTGCGATTACAAAAGCCGGGGAACCAACTTTTCTTGGACCGATAATGAGGATAAATTAGTATCGTTACATTGGTCCTTTGTTGTCATAGGTATTGCGTGATGGAAAATAATTCCACGAGCGACGGTGGGGAATCGTCTCAAATTGCGGGAACGGAGGCCCACAATATTCCTGATGATACCGGGGCTGCTTCAGCTAGTCGTAATTTGCCGGAGGAACCTACCACAGACCTTCCGTCGAGCAACAAGCGGAAAATAAAAATTGGCTCACAACACGACGACGCCAAGGGCACCACCTCTCAAAGTCAACATCTTTCTTATGGTAGTGAGGCGGCTCATTCCTCTCGAGTGAATCCAGCACCGGCGGGCGACTTACAAGCCCGATCAGCACAAGCGCCGCCCACGATTGAGTCGGTCATCACCCCGGAATTGCAGCGAGAGATCGATTTGGCGATCGGCGATTCGCAGCTTGAGGAACTGATGAACTCACCTGCTGCCATAGCGAACGATGCTCTGGCGGTGGGCGATCGCATCAAGGGGAAAGTGCACTCTGTGAGTGAAGAACACGTGCTCATTGACCTGGCCCGACCGCATCAAGGTATTCTTGCACTCAAGCAATTGCAGTCAGCCCCAGAGGTTGGAAGTTCTCTATCGGTTGTCGTAAGACGTTTTGACCCGGTGGAGGGAATCTATGACTTGGCAATTCCCGGAGCTGTTTCGGAGGTGGAAAATTGGCACGACCTTGATGAGAACATGACGGTCGAGGTCTCTGTGGTCGGGCAGAACAAGGGTGGACTCGAAGTCGCTACGCATGGGCTTCGTGGGTTTATCCCAGCAAGTCAAATAGCACTTTTTCGAGTCGACAATTTTGAGGAATTTATTGGCAATAAGTTTGCTTGCATCGTAACCAAAGTGGAACCGGATCGGAAAAATCTAATCCTAAGTCGACGTGCCGTTTTAGAACGCGAGCGTGAAGCAAATAAAGAGAAATTAATGTCAGAACTGGAGGTGGGCCAAATTCGTGAAGGGACAGTCATTCGTATTCAACCGTTTGGTGCCTTTGTCGACATCGGTGGTGTCGATGGTCTGGTGCATGTAAGTAAAATGAGTTGGACTCGAATTAACCACCCGAGCGATATCCTATCCGAAGGACAGTCAATTAAAGTGAAAATCGACCGGGTGAATCGGGAGACAGGGAAAATTAGCCTCTCGTACCGGGATACGTTTGAAAATCCCTGGGATACCGCCGCGGATCGTTTTCCCGCGAGGTCGCGCGTCCAGGGAACTGTGGCTCGATTGACAGATTTTGGTGCGTTCATTCGCCTCGAGGCAGGAATTGAAGGATTGTTGCATGTTTCAGAAATAGCCCACCGCAGGGTGCATCGCCCAAGCGATGTTCTGCAACAAGATCAATCGCTCGAAGTTCAAGTCCTATCGATTGACCCCCAGGGGCAACGAATCAGTCTCTCACTCAAAGCCTTGGAGGCCCCGGAGAGTTCCGAGATTGACGAGGAACAAAAGCATCCATCGCTGGATAAAACATCCCGTGAAAAAAAATCGGCCCGCACGGATCTCAAGGGCGGTACAGATCAAAAGAGTGGGGGTGAGCGGTTCGGCCTAAAGTGGTAATTTTCAACGAGTTTGAACTCTGAGGTAAACCAGGGTGACTTTCGCCTTGACCCTCTTGGGAGAATCTGATTCGATGACGTATCGAAACGCCGTCGAAATCCCTATCTCTCTATCTGACAGGTGTTTGCAGATTTTTTATTCGGGGCCGCGATTTTTTTGTGACGGGTTTACCACCCGCGGCAACTCATGTTTCGAAAGGCACAAAATTATATCGCACCTGCAACCCTTGGACGCAGGCGATTTGGTTGGACACAAGCAATAACACCGATGAACAGTTAGCTGCTGAGGCGGCCCGTGAGGGATCGGACGGACCAGCATTTCGATGCCTAGTGGAGCGTTTTCGTCAGCGCGTCTGGCGAATTTGCTACCGGCTGATGGGTAACGAGGCCGATGCTGCCGACGCCGCCCAAGAGGTTTTTGTACGGCTCTTTTTAAATCGCAAAAAATTCGAGTCGCGCTCCAAATATTCAACTTGGCTTCATGGTATAGCAATTCGAACTTGCTTGACGTTGCGACGATCGAGAGGGCGTCGCCAGAAACACGAACTCGTAGATCAGGAAAATTTATTCCATCGCCATCAAGCCAAGTCTGCGGATGAGGCACTGCCGATGGACTTGTTGACCATGCTCGATATTCTTGATGAAAAAGATCGTGCAATGCTCATCTTAAAATACGCGGAATCCTACAGCTACGAGGAACTGGCGGAACTTTTTAATCTTTCGGTAAGTGGTTGCAAAATGCGAGTCAGTCGAGCGCGTCAACAGATACAAAAAGCATTTCCCAAGCGTTTTTCATAATCATCTATTCGACCATGGCAACAGACTTATTTGACCACCTTGCGGAAGACCACATACCAGAGCCTCCTGACAGCTTTGATCAGGAATTTCATGCGCGATTAAATCGGACATTGTTGACAGTCCAGACATTTGAAATGTGTATTCGTGCATTACCGTGGTTGTTGCGATACTTTAGCCAGGCTGTTGTCGGTGCCCTTCATTTCACGATGACGGGTCAATACGAACAGATCGATAAGCGAAAATTAAAATAGTTTACCTTGTGCATCCTATGTAAAAGAGAAAATGCTTCGGCAAAGAGAGACGGTATCGACTTTCAAACCAACCCAATTTGGCAGTCGAGTTTTTCGCCGGACCCGTAGGTTGATGGATCAACCTATATGTTTTGTCCATTTTTTAGAGAGGAGTCTTGCATGATCACTTTATTTGCAGACGCATCGACCAGCGATTACCCGGGAGTTGTCCAAAATACCGCACAGAAGTGGAGTGAAATTTTCGTTTCCAGTTTCCAATCGGCGTTCGGTCAGATTGTTTCAGTGCTGCCCAACCTGTTGGCCATGATTGCCATTCTACTTGTGGGTTATCTGATTGCCCGTATCATCGGGCGAGTTGCCGCAGCCGTTTCGGAAAAAATTGGGCTACAAACCGCTGCGGAGCGAAGCGGATTGGTCGCTTCGATGCAACAGGTCGGAATCAAACGAAGTGTGCCCTCCATCGTCGGCTTAATGTTTTTCTGGTTACTGATGTGCGTTTTTCTGACGGCAGGCTTCAATATCCTCGGCTGGGAGGGAATCTCCAGCGGCATGGAGACAATCATCGCATACATCCCCAAGCTTCTAGTCGCGACAGTGGTCGTCGTGATCGGCCTGCTGCTGGCAACCTTCATCCGCGGGGTGATCGCCACCAGTGCGGATCGAGCTGGGATCGGTTACGCCCAACAATTGGCAAGCGGATGCTACTATGTACTTGCACTTATGATTTTCATGGCAGCATTTGATCAGCTTGAAATTAAGTTCGAGTTGTTTAATTATGCCATGCTCATTGCGTTCTCCGGAATTGCACTAGGGTTTGGCCTTTCCTTTGGCCTGGGTGGCAGGGAAGTGGTCAGCGGCATCCTCTCCGGTTACTACCTTCGACAACGAATCCAGGCGGGTGATAATGTGAAAATCGCCGACATGGAGGGTACCGTGCGTGACGTGGGTCCCGTGGCGACGATTGTTGAAACCCAAGAAAACGGATTGATGCACCGTCACAGCGTGCCCAATACGAGAATGTTAAATGAAGCGATTCGCTGAACAACATCTTCTCGGTCTACTTTCAATACGAAAAAGCTGCGATCGAAATTTTCGGTCGCGGCTTTTTTTACATGAACAATAAGCAATGTGGCATCACTAAACGATCGATCATTGACGGCGCTATTCGCCAGAAGATAAACTCGGCAGTGGGCGCTAATTCTCTTTCAGTATCGAGAGAAATCATGACCAGATGTTGCCCCTCCAAACCATATTTTGATTCCATTTTTTTCATGGCGTCCCTGATTTTCATCGGACATGCCTTGTCAACTTTTGCAGTTGGAATCGCCTGGGGGGATGCGGGTGAAGCAGCATCGAGCGGACAACTTATTCGGGTGCCGCTTCCTATCACTGGAAATGTAGAACGACGATTGATTGCCCAACTTCGGAGTATGATTGATCGCTTCGAAGGTGGATCCGCAGAAAAAAACGTGCCGCGGGTTGTAGTGCTTGAATTTGATGCGGGTCGCGAAGGCGATCAAGGGGGAAGCGAATTCGAAGATTGCCTGAAACTGGCACGCTTTCTCACAAGCTCCAGCCTCAATGGCATAAAAACGGTTGCCTTTTTGCCAAAACCTTTGAAAGGACACGCACTACTTGTGGTGATGGCTTGCGACCAAGTCATGATGGCAACCGATAGTTCGATTACCGGCATCGATGATAAGCAGGGTGCAACGGATCCTACAATCCGGACAAGCTACCTAGAAATCGCCTCTCGCAGGAAGACCTTTCCCAAAAAGATTGCCGAGAGCCTGATTGATCCCTCACGAAAATTACTTCGGGTGGAAAGCGATCAAGGAAATCTTTTGGTGTTCGCCGACCAATTAAAAGAACTGGAGCGGAACCGAACGATTGATCGGTCCCGTACAGTGACTATTTTTCCAGGATCAGAAACTGCAAATTTAACTGCATCGCAAGCCCGTGAGTACGGAGTCGTGAGTCGCTTGGTCCAGAAACGAGAAGATCTCGCTACACTTCTCGGACTCACCGCCGGCGCTTTACGCGTAACATCGCATATCGGAGATACACCGCTACGGCCAAAGATGTTTCTAATGGACCGCTTCATTGACGACCGCTTTGTGGAAACACGGAAATCGATGATTGATCGAGCAATTCGGGAGGGCGGGGTGAATTTTGTTTGCCTTTGGATCGATCGACCCAATGGCACATCAGCCGCATTGTGCGGGTTCGCCGACTACCTCTCAAAACTCGACCCTAAAGAAGTACGGACAGTTGCCTATATCCCCAACATGGCCCAGGGCGTAATTCCTCTGGCAGCTCTCGCGTGCGATGACATCGTCATGCACCGAGATGCACTTCTAGGTGGAAAGACCGAATCATTCACCAAAGAAGAGCGGGCCGACCTCTTGGCCGTAGTCAACGATAATATCGTGCCTTTGAAGATGCGGAACCGAGCGTTGTCCGACGCTATTTTTACCCCTGATACAGCGGTTTACGTTTTTCGCAATCGCCAGACTGGTGCCTTGCAGTACATGACGGCAAGTGGCTGGGAGCAACTACCCCGTAAAGAGGACTGGGATCGTAAAGCAAAAGTCACGACCGACGGTCAGTCTCTGCAATTGACCGGCGAGCAGGCAGAGGATGTCGGTTTGGCACGCGGAACGGTTGCTGACTTTGCAGAATTGCAGAGTCTGTATGGCCTGGAGGGAGACCCAGCCTTTGCCGAGCCGAGTTGGGTCAACCGACTCATTGGCGTCTTGGCCTCCCCCGAGTTGGCCTGGTTGATCGTGCTTGTTGGTCTTGCCGGAATCTATGCCGAACTGCAACTGCCCGGAATCGGAATTGGAGGGTTTGTGGCGACGGTTGCATTTACGCTCTTTTTTTGGGCAAACTTCATGAATCATACAGCCAATGAACTTGAAATTGTGCTCTTTCTGGTGGGCATTTCCTGCCTCGTTCTGGAAATATTTGTGATCCCTGGCTTTGGTATTTTTGGCCTCGGGGGAGGTGTTCTGATGCTAATCGCACTCATTCTTGCCAGTCAGACATTCGTGATTCCACAATCGGACGCAGAGTTGCGACAATTTAGAAATTCATTGATGACCGTGGGATTAGCGCTAGGAGGAATGATAGGATTTGCAATTTTAAGTCGCCGATTTCTACCGCGGACTCCGCTGCTAAGTCGCTTGATTTTGTCGAAACAAACCGAACTCCAAACAAAAGGTCCGCTCGGGAAATCATCGGACCTTACAGGAGCAACTGGCCGAGCCGTGACGGACCTCAGGCCGTCGGGAAAAGCAAATATCCGGCAAGAGATTATAGATGTGATTGCGGAGGGCGAATGGATCGCGATGGATACACCGATTGTGGTAACTGCGGTACACGGCACGCGGATTGTGGTAGAATCAATCGAAGTCTGACTCGAAGTAAAAGTCCCTATTTCAATACATGCAGTGCACTCGCTTATGCATCGCACAACACATGGATTGTCCATTGGTCGAGTGCACTAAGGAGACCATAAATACATGCATCCCGTGATTTGGTCGATGCTGCTGTTAGCTTTTGGATTGGCGCTCGCCATGCTTGAAGTATTCATTCCTTCGGCCGGAATTTTGGGGTTTCTCTCGCTTTCAGCCATCGTCACAGCAATCGTGCTTGCTTTTTCTTTGAGCGGAACCACGGCAGGTTTTCTGTTTCTGGGAATCGCCGCAGTCAGTTTGCCGGCAACTGTTATGGTTGCATTCAAGTGGTTACCCGGCACACCCTTTGGTCGCCGCTTGATGCTCGGAATGCCAAAAGAGAAGGAAGTACTCCCGGACGATGATCCGCGAATAGCTTTTGAATCCCTAATCGGTTGCCAAGGCACGGCAAAAAGTGCGATGCTGCCTGGGGGAACCATTTCAATCGATGGTGTAACGTATGAAGCTGTGAGCGCGTCGGGTGCGATTGACGCCGGTGACATGGTCACGGTCGCTCGAATCCGAAATAATCGGCTGGTCGTTCAGAAAGGGAAGACGATGACACCGGACTCTACAACGACTGCCTCCATCGAGGACCCGCTGTCCAAGCCGATTGATGCCCTCGGTATAGACCCCTTGGATGACCTGCTATCTTGAAAAGAGACTGCCGCGAAGTTAAAAAGAAAATGCAGGTTTTATCGACCAAATCGAGAAGAATTTCATGCCGCACTTTTTGCCGTTCTTCGCTCTGTTCGGAGCCGATACTGGCGTGATCGTGCCGATCGTTGTTTTTGCCATTCTGGTGATCGGGGCGTTGATCGCTCTGGCAGTTTTTGCCCGTTATTTTCGACTCTGGATTCAGTGCGTCACGACCCGCGCTCAAATCGGCATTCTGGATCTTCTGGGCATGACCTTTCGTAAAGTGAACCCGACAATCATTGTCCGAAGTAAAATCATGGCGGTCCAAGCAGGTCTCGATGATTCAACCGGAATTACCAGCAAAAATCTTGAGGCGCATTACCTGGCCGGCGGCAACGTGCCGATGGTCATTCGCGCATGTATCGCTGCGGTCAAGGCAAAAATTGTTGATCTAGACTTTAAACAGGCAGCTGCTATCGATCTAGCGGGTCGGAATGTCCTGGAGGCGGTGCAAACAAGCGTTTACCCCAAAGTGATTGATTGTCCAGGTGTCGACTCTGGACGACAAACTCTCGACGCAGTTGCCAAAGACGGCATTCAACTAAAAGTGAAAGCGCGAGTCACGGTTCGGGCAAACCTCAATCGTCTGATTGGTGGGGCCACTGAAGAGACGATTATCGCCCGTGTTGGGGAGGGCATCGTAAGTGCGATCGGTTCTGCGGCATCACACAAAGATGTGCTAGAAAATCCTGACACCATCTCGAAGGCGGTGCTTGCCCGGCGTATGGATGCACAAACGGCATATGAGATTGTCTCAATTGATATCGCCGACATCGACGTAGGCACAAACATAGGTGCACGCCTACAAGCAGATCAGGCTGAGGCCGATATGCGGGTCGCTCAAGCTCGGGCAGAGGGCAAACGGGCCATGGAGGCTGCCAAAGAGCAGGAAAATATCGCCTCCATCGAAGAAAGTCGGGCCCGCGTAGTGGAGGCAGAAGCCGAGGTGCCTAAAGCGATGGCCGATGCATTCCGCAGCTCGCGATTGGGTATCATGGACTATTATAAGCTGCGTAATATCCAGGCCGATACCGAGATGCGTAAAAGTATTGCAGGGAATGGCAAGAGCAAATAACCGGCCCGCGACACTCTCAGATGCCTGACCCAGGGGAAGCTGTAACGACTGTGGCAGCTACGCGGACGCTGGGCACAAGCTCTGCTCCATCTTGTCCTCTGTGGCCATTGATGCCGACAAGATATCTGTCAGAATGATCGCTCTTCATTCTGAATTATCAACGGGAGCAGAGGAGTAAAGCATGACACGTCCTGTTACGTTATTTACCGGCCAATGGGCCGACCTGCCGCTCGAGGATGTGGCGCGCAAGGCGAGTGAATTTGGTTACCAAGGGCTTGAACTGGCTTGCTGGGGCGACCATTTTGAGGTCGACAAGGCAATTGCAGATGACAACTATTGCAAAGCAAAACGCGAATTGTTGGATCGCTACGATTTGCAATGTCACGCCATCAGCACCCACCTTGTCGGGCAAGCGGTATGCGACATTATTGATCAGCGTCACCAAGCTATTTTACCCGATTATATTTGGGGTGATGGTGATCCGGCAGGCGTCAATGAGCGTGCTGCAGAGGATGTTAAAAATGCGGCACGCGCAGCGCAAAAAATGGGGATCGATGTGGTCAACGGTTTCGTGGGTTCCAGCATCTGGCATCTGCTATATTCCTTTCCCCCAGTTCCGGAATCAATGCTCGATGAGGGGTTTTCCCAATTCGCAGAACGGTGGAATCCGATTCTTGACGTCTTCGGTGAGTGTGGTGTTCGATATGCGCTGGAAGTCCATCCAACAGAGATTGCTTTCGATATTTACACTGCAGAGAGAGCGTTGCAGGCCATCGATCGTCGCGATGAATTCGGCTTTAATTTTGATCCTTCGCATCTGATATGGCAGGGTGTCGATTCGGTCGAATTTATCCGCGCTTTCCCTGATCGGATTTATCACGCGCATATAAAAGATGCGATCGTGACCCTAGATGGTCGAAGCGGGATTCTGGGAAGCCATCTAAACTTTGGAGATGCTCGACGCGGGTGGGATTTCCGTTCCCCGGGTCGCGGCAGTGTTAACTTTGAAGAGATAATCCGTGCATTAAACGACATCGGGTACAGCGGACCGCTCTCTGTGGAGTGGGAAGATGCCCGTATGGACAGAGAGCACGGCGCAAGGGAGGCCTGCGAATTCGTCAAAAAGCTGGATTTTGCACCGAGCAATGTCGCCTTCGACGCAGCATTTGCAGATTAATTAATAGCGTAGCCCAAAAAAACACCGATCAAGAAAGCGGGGTCTCTCGGGGCCCCGCTTTTTTGTTCTTGTGAACCTCTATCTAGCGGAAAAGATAAAGGGGCAAAGTCTAACGGGCATGCTATGAAGATGATCAACCGATCTCACTCTGGTCTCACTCTGGCTAGCAAGATTGACACTAAATCAGACCTGCCAGCCGAGCGGTTTCCTCAAAAGAGCGCAAGCCTCCCGTGGCTCCTAAACCGGTCACGCAGCAGGCACCACAAGCCGCTGCCAAACTGCCAGCATCTGACTCATTCATACCACGTAGCAAACCCGTGAGTAGGCCGGCATAAAAACTGTCACCTGCCCCCGTAGTGTCGACCACTTCCGATGGCGCTTGGACGGCAGGAACTTCAATCCAATCTCCCGTGGCCGTCTGCAGCAAGGCTCCCTCAGAGCCGAGTTTAACGCCCAGCAATCCTACCGCTCCATAATCACGGAAGACCGTGATAATTTCCCGCGGAATCGTCTTGCCCGTTTGGTTGATCGCCTCTGCGTGACTCGGAACATAGATGTCCAGGTGAGGCAATATTTCACGCAATGGGTCCATGCTTCCACCCTGCCCGGCTGCATCGAGCGCAGTGAGGCACCCCCTTTTGCGGATCTCTGCCAAAACGCCTGCTAAGTCGCCCTCCAGTCCCGGCATCAGTGAATAGTAGCCTAAAAGCATCATGCGGCTTTTTGCAAAGAGGTCGATTCGGTCCATAAAAAATGCGCGATCAAGGCGTTCCGGAGCACCGACACAATGCGCGAAACTTCGTTCACCACCTTGGTCGATCAGCACGGCGGTCGTGCTCGTGGGATCCTCCGGATGTGTCACCAAATGATCGGCGTTGAGTCCCTGTTCGCGATACCGATCACGAAGCATGCTGCCCCATTGATCGGAACCAACATAGCTGAGTGCAACGGCCTGCATTCCCAGACGAGACATGGCGATCCCGGAGTTGGAGACAATGCCCCCGGTGGTGACTTCGATCGGATCCACTTGAATTAAGTGGCCACCACCAATCGATTTTTCCAGTGGCACGGGTCGTACTAGAATATCGACAACGCACGATCCGCAGACAACACAGTCGATGGGTTTATTCGTTTCCGTCACTAGATCTCCGAATTTCTTTACCAAAGTTACTGTTTATCCGCATCTATTGTTCCCCAAGCTCGAGACAAACTCAAACCGGGTCACACACCCGTTCTCCAGGTGACGGGCTCTCTCGGGTAAGGCCGTCGACGGTTGAACCTGATTATGACAACACGTATACAGAACCACTATGTTGTACCGTCGCTTCGGCCGAACTGAATTGCAGATTCCCGTTTTTAGTTGTGGGGGAATGCGCTATCAATTTGCTTGGGAGGATGTCCCGCTTGATGAAATACCGGATGAAAGCCAAGCCAACCTTGAACAAACCATCCGCAAAAGTATTGCGGTGGGAATCAACCATATTGAAACTGCCAGGGGTTATGGCTCTTCCGAACGACAACTCGGCCTGATTTTGCCCCGAATCGATCGAAAAAAAATCATTGTGCAGACAAAGATAGCCCCTCAGGCAGACTCAAACGCATTTGTCGATCAATTTCACGAATCGCTCGAGCGATTGCAACTGCCCTCGATTGATTTGCTAGGATTACACGGAATCAACAACTACGAGACGCTTTGGTGGGCCATTAGGCCAGGGGGCTGTCTGGCCGCAGCACGACAACTGGTGAAAGAGGGATTGGTGGGACATGTGGGATTCTCGACCCACGCGCCACTTGAGATCATCTTGGCGGCCATTGAAAGCAAAGACCATGGTGGATTCGACTACGTCAATCTGCATTGGTATTACATCTTTCAAAAAAATTGGCCTGCCATTCAATCAGCGACCGCGCACGATATGGGCATCTTCATCATTAGTCCTGCCGACAAAGGAGGTATGCTTTACCAACCTTCTGAGAAACTCAGGACGCTCTGCGAACCGTTGCATCCACTCGTATTTAATTGTCTCTTCTGCCTCGCGCAGCCGGAAATCCACACGCTCAGCCTTGGTGCAAGTTGTCCTGATGATTTTGAGCTACAACTTCAAACGCTTAACTATCTGAACAAAGCCAGGCAACTGCTACCGGACATTATTCGACGATTGGAGCAGGCAATGTGTGATGCAGTAGGGAGCGAAATGGCAGCTTACGAGGGCGATGATCTCCCGCCGTGGCAAGAAAGTCCAGGATATATGAACCTGCCGGTGATGCTGTGGTTACGTAAACTGGCACTGAGTTACGATATGCTCGATTATGCCCGCATGCGGTACAACTTGCTTGGAAATGGCGGGCATTGGTTTCCTGGACTGAATGCGGCACACCTCGAACAGCTCGATCTGGAGAAATCATGCGGGCATTCAGCCTTTTCCGACACGCTTTGCGATCTGTTGAGTGAAACGCACCAAATGCTCTACGAGGGACCGATTGAAAGGCTGAGTCAGAGCTGATGAGGCGAGGCGGCACGCTGCGAGCGGCAGACGGTAAGGACGAACCCAAACCCGGCAAGTTTTGTCGGCTGGCATTGCAACCACACTTTTTGGGGGTAAATAGATTATTTTTTTCTGCGAATTTCAGAAAACTTTCGACTTCTCAAATCGATAAAAAGACTTGCTCAACGCGAGCTTAGCCCTGTGTCGATATACTTTATGGCTTGCCGCGGTAGGCAACGTTGTTGACCCAACTTCGACCCCCACCTAAGCTAGCAAATCCCCTCAGACTCCCTGCAAAGCGCACGATGCCAACCGGTAATGCGCCTTTCAATTACCCGCCGCAGGGTGGACTGAGTGACGAATATATCTGGTAGTTTAGCTCCATGTATCGCCTCGTCTTGATCATTAGCAGCCTTTGGTTTTTTGCAAATCTCTGCGTGGATTTTGCAAGAGCAGAGACATCATCGCCCCTGAGCGAATTTGCTACGCCGCTTCGTGAGGAAATTGACCGGATCATCGATGCAGAGCGGGTGGGCCCTCCAGCACCACTTTGTACTGACGCCGAATATCTTCGCCGCGCATATCTTGATTTAGCCGGCAAAATTCCGTCCGCTCAAGAGGCAACAGTCTTTCTGGAGGATACGAGGTCGGACAAACGAAGCAAACTGGTCGACATGCTCCTTGAGCAGCCCCACTTTGATCGCAATTTTATGCGGGTACTCGACGTGATGCTGATGGAGCGGCGAATTGAGAAAGTGGTAAGCCCAGGAAAATTCCGCGACTTTTTACGAACCTCGATTGAAGAGCGACAACCGCTGAATACGCTCATTCGGGACATCTTGGTTGCTGATGGCGTGAATGAGGATGAGCGCTCGGCAGCTCGCTTTCTGTTAGATAGATCCGCTGAACCTCATGTTGTTACCCGCGACGTCGGGCGGATATTTCTTGGTGTTGATATGCAGTGTGCCCAATGCCACGATCATCCGTCAATTGACGATTATCTGCAGAGCGATTACTACGGTATTTTTGCATTTCTAAATCGTAGCTACCTCTTCGGCGGAGAGAACGGTAGTGTGGTTGCTGAGCGTGCGGAGGGTGAGGTCGAGTTCGTTTCGGTCTTTGTGGGCGGTGATCCCAAACCCATGATGCCACATCTTCCGGGCAGCAAAGAAATGCAGGAACCGGAGATGTCCCAAGAGGAACGCTACATCGTGAAGCCGGCTGAAGGTGTTCGACCGGTACCGAAGTTTTCCAGAAGGTCGCTGCTGGCAAACGAACTGACCAGCGGCAAATATCAAGCCTTCCAAAAGAACTTGGCAAATCGACTCTGGGCTCACATGTTTGGTCGTGGAATCGTCCATCCGCTGGATTTTCATCACAGTGAAAATCCACCCACCAATCCGGTGCTCCTCAACACCCTTGCGGCGGGACTAGCCGATCTTGATTTCGATCTGCGAAAGTTTATGCGAGAAATCGCATTGTCTCAGACTTATCAAAGGAGTAGCGAACTGCCCTCTGATTTGCTCGCATATGCCGAGAATTCTGACTCGGACCGACACGCAGTCGCGACGGCACTCGATGCGGAGCGGAGCACACACAAGCAAATAAAGTCCCAACTCCGAGAGAGTGAGAAATTGCTTGCGGAATTAGATACGAAAGAGGTGGATATTGAAGAGAAAATTCACCGAGCACAACGCGAGATAGACGCGGTACGCACCGCCAATGATTCTCGTCAAAAACAGCTTGCCTCCTCTCAATCGTTGCTTCCTGCGCTGGAAGAGGGTGAAAGGAAATTACGCGATTTGAAGCGAGATGCTGCAGCGTTGTCGCAGGTTGAATCTGAGGACTCAGAATTACAGCGATTGGTGCAAAGCACGACCCGGCAGTATCAGCTTCTCAATGAAGAGTTGCATACCGCGCGAAAACGAATTGAAACACTGCAGCAACAAATGCGGCTTGCCCGCGAAATCCGAGCACGTCACGTCAATGAATACGCCGCTTTGGAAAAACAGAAACGAAACTCCGAAGCGGAGCGATTGAAAGTGTCGACTCGGGGCCGAACCCTGAAAAGTCAACTCAACCTGCAACAAGATCTGATCGTCGCGTTGGAAGCAAAACTGGAAGACTTTGCCTGTCTTAATCAATGGAAAAAAACGTTGGAAGAAAAGACGGACGACGAGGCTGCTCAGCAAGACGCTCGGCAATTGGTTGCCGACCGGTGGCGAAATCGATTTCAATGCGGTCACATCCTTCCACTCACTGCTGAACAACTCACATGGAGTGTCTCCGAGGCTCTGGGAATCGTAGCCCAGAGACGTCAAAATCTTTTAAAATCTCAGAAAGAAAAAGCGGGGTCTTCCGCAGAGACGGAGTCCGAAAAAAATATAGCAGTCAACAAGAAAGAGCTCGCCAAGTCGCTTCATAATCAGATTGAGGGAGGTGCACTGTACGACTTCATTATCAATGTCCACGATTTTCGGGGCCAGCCTGACGGAAGTTATCAGGCGACGGCGAAAGAAGCACTCTTCTTGAGTCACAGTAAGAAACTGCAGACCTGGATTTCTGAGGCGGCGACGCAGTGGCTTGGCGATTCTTCCGAGCAACTGGATCCGGAACAGGTCGCTGAAAAACTTTATTTGACGATTCTGTCGCGGCAGCCAGATGCTGAAGAATCCGCGGTTGTGCGGGGTTACTTAGTTGCACGCATGGACGATCCCCGTTCAGCTTTGCAGGATCTCATCTGGGCTTTATTAAGCTGTACCGAATTTCGATTCCAGAGTTGACCATTGTTTTGTTGATAGGTTTCACCGTGAAAAAAAATTACCACTGTGGTTCAAGCGAGCACTTTGTAGCACGACGCAACTTTCTTCGAAGCACGTGTGTGGCAGGAGGCTCCATGCTCCTTGGAGGAGGTTTATCCGAATTGGCAAGCGCCAGTGAAATTGCGGGCGGGTCCCGCCAATTGCTGGTCATTTTTCTCGATGGTGGATTGAGCCAATTGGAAAGCTGGGACCCGAAACCGGGCACGATAGAAGGGGGGCCTTTTCGGGCGATCCCCACATCCGTGCCAGGCACGCACATTAGCGAGCTATTGCCTTACACATCACAACAGATGCACCACTTAGCCGTCATTCGGAGTCTGCAAACGACCGAAAAGGATCACACACCGGCCAAATATCTCCTAGAGACCGGGAGGAATCAAAAGGAAGGCTCCGACTTTCCTCACCTGGGAGCCGCTGCATCGAGCATGCTTGAACCTACTGAAAACGATTTACCACCCTACGTTGTCATTCAAACCTCGAGCTACCACTTAGGACACGGAGGATTTCTGGGCAGTCGCTATGCGGGAGTTAATTTGGTGCGAGGCAATCCACCAAGGAACTTGACGCCGCCAGACGAGGTGGCTGCGGAGGAGATGCAGCGTCGCACTGAACTTCGCAACATGCTTGACCGGCGACTGACGCGAAATAGGCGCACTGCTGATACAGAAGCTTATGCCTCCAGCTATCAGATGGCGCAGCGCATGTCCCACAAAAAAGATGTGTTTGATCTCTCCAAAGAGTCCAAGCAGGATCAAGAGAGATATGGTGACCACGATTTTGGCCGTCATTGTTTGCTTGCACGTCGGCTACTGGAGGCTGGGCTTCCTTGTATTCAAGTTCGGCATCGCGCTTATGACTCGCACTTCGAGAATTTCAATATCCATTTGGAAACCTTAGGCGAGTTTGACCGTACATTTGCTACGCTGATGGATGACCTTCATCAACGCGGACTGCTCGACTCGACACTGGTGGTGGTCATGTCAGAAATGGGACGCACACCCAAAATCAACAAACAAATGGGCCGCGATCATTGGACTAAGGCGTGGTCGATGGTGCTTGGTGGATGTGGTATTCAATCCGAGGCAGTCTACGGTAAAACCAATGACCGAGGCATGGACATCGTCGATGGCAAAGTAAACCAGGGTGATGTGTTTCATACGATCTATTCCGCACTAGGAATTGATTCAACAGAATCATTTAACATTGGCGGCAAAGATGTGCCGATTGCCGAACCTGTGCATGAGCCAATTGAGGATTTGTTAGCATGAGCGACACGGACAATACATCGAAGACTGAAGATCAGCCCAGCGGTGCTGTCGCCATGACGGTGCAGGATAGTGCTGAACATGAAGTTGGTAAGCCACTGCTGCGTTGTTGCTTCGACGCCTCAGAAACGAAAATTTTCGCAGCAGGGCAGGATCGCCATATCTGGCAGATTGCACTCACGGGAGAAGCAAAAAAAGAAAACGTGACGCAAATTGAGGGACACGACGGTTGGGTGCTGGCCCTTGCACCAACTACCGACGGCGCCACGCTGCTAAGCGGTGGTACCGATGGGCAACTGATTTGGTGGTCCCTGGAGGGACAGACAGTACCTAAGGTCAGCAAGCGGATCAACGCGCATGATGGCTGGATACGCGACCTAACACTGAGTCCCGATCAAAAAATGCTGGCCACTGGTGGCAATGACGGAACTGTAAAACTCTGGGATGTAGCCGAGGCAAAGCTTCTCCAAACGATGAAGGGACACGAGCACCATATCTATCGAATTGCCTTCCATCCTGATGGCAAGCAATTGGTTTCAGGTGACTTAACGTGCCGCATCCAATGTTGGGATCTGGATTCTGGAAAACCAGCGACAGAGCTGAAAACACCAAGCTTGCATCGGATCGATAAAAATCACAATCTTCACCTCGGGGGTACCCGAGGACTGTGTTTCGACCGTGGCGGAAAATACCTGGCCGTGAGCGGTTTACGAGCAGCACCCAACTATCTCGGTGGCAACGTCCAACCGGGGAACGTGATTCTAGACTTCGGGACAGGTGAGATCCATCAAGAGCAAAAGACTAAAAATAATATTGAGACCGTTCCATGGGAATCTTTCTTCATGGGCGACGATACGCTCGCGGTGGCAATGGGCGGGAAGGCAGGCGGATACCTCATTTTCTGGAATCGAGACAAAGAAGATGAGTTTTATGCTCACAAATTGCCCGACGTCGCCCGCGACATGGCGGTGGATGCGAAGAAAAATCGTGTTGCCACAGCGCACGAAGACGGCAAACTACGCCTCAGTGCGCTCAAAATCGGCTGAATTGCCTCGTCACGGGGTTAGGCAAAAAATTAGCCGATCGTCTACAATGTTGACAGGACGCACCACGGATCGAGCCAGATCTCGTTTCGTGGCCTTCAATCATCTTTCTGCCGCTTCGGGAATCGAGGATCGTAACATGTCGCAATCGTCGCACACAGTTGATAACAAAGCGCCGCAAAAATCTCAGCAGGATCGTCGCCTTTTTCTGAAGACAGCCGGTGCGGCGGGAATCGCCACACTTACTCAAACAGGTACTTCACGGGCAAAGGATGTCAATGAAAAGATGACTGGCGCGGTTATCGGGTGTGGCGGCATCGCCAGCCACCTGCTCGGACAATTCATGGAATCGGATCGCTGTCAGTTTGCTGCGGTCTGCGATGTGGATACACGTCGCTCTGGCGAATTTGCCGATCGGATTGAAAAGCATCAAGGGAAGCGCCCCGATATTTACGGCGAATACGAGCGGGTCCTCGATCGGGCTGATATCGATTTTGTGATTGTTGCCACGCCAGATCACTGGCATGCCCCGATCACGATCGCTGCATGTCTGGCTGGAAAGGATGTCTACTGCGAAAAGCCGTGCTCGCACAATATTCTCGAGGGGCAGGAAATGGTACGTGCGCGCGATAAGCATAAAAGCGTCGTGCAAGTCGGCACCCAGACGCGGAGTGCGCCGCACATGCAAGCGGCCCGCGAATATGTGCGATCGGGTAAGCTCGGAGTGATCAGCAAAACACGCACTTTCAATCGCGGATTCTGGGGGCCCACCGGTTTTGGCAAGTGGGCAAATCAGAGTGCTCCGAAAGAAGTGAATTATGATCGCTGGCTAGGTCCAGCGCCCGATCGACCATTCAATCCCAAAAGATTCCATGGGTCGTTTCGTTGGTTTTACGATTACGCAGGGGGCATTTTAGGCGATTGGAATAT
>CEVF01057983.1_pt1 | contig 24376 bp, 17 predicted proteins | sample 356441 | NCBI WGS metagenome assembly CEVF01 (sample SAMEA2622765, study PRJEB7988) | marine metagenome | biome: marine biome (ENVO:00000447); feature: surface water layer (ENVO:00002042); material: "saline water (ENVO:00002010), including plankton (ENVO:xxxxxxxx)" | depth 5 m | reverse complement strand
TTTGATTAGATCTGCGATGTTATGATGGACGTTTCGAACTCGCCACGTTTTTACGAACTCATAACGATGCGAGTATGAGGATAAAACCCTTGATTTGCTGAAGCAACGTCGTGGGTTCACTAATTGCCTTTTAGAAATTCGCCGGTTTGTTATGGGACTACCTCAAGTAGCAATTGTCGGACGTCCCAATGTAGGAAAGTCGAGTATTTTTAATTGGCTAGCCCAAAAGCGATTGGCAATTGTCGACGACCAAGCGGGAGTCACTCGAGATCGCCTTTCGTATCTTATGTGCCACAGCGATCGCTACTTTGAATTAATCGATACAGGAGGTATCGGTTGTGAAGACGTTGACAACCTCACCGAACAAATTGAGGATCAGATTCAGGCAGCCATCGACTCTGCGGATGTGATTTTATTTGTTGTCGATACGCAAACGGGCGCAATGCCTTTGGATGATGAGGTTGCGAAACGTTTGCGACATGCGATTGATACGCCGGTGCTTTGTGTCGCAAATAAAACGGATAACGAGTCTCTCGACCCCAGCGCAGATGGATTCTATAAGTTGGGGAGAGGGCGTCTAGTACGCACAAGCGTAAAGCAAAACAGGGGCCGATCTACGCTTCTCGATCTTATCGTAGAGCGCCTGCCCGAAACCGTTGACGTAGATGATGCAACGGACTCCGTCACCGAGACACATGCAAAAATCGCAATTGTCGGCAGACGTAACGTTGGGAAGAGTACTTTTATTAATGAACTTGCGGGTACTGAACGTGTAATTGTGAGTGAAGTTCCGGGAACGACTCGAGATAGTATCGACGTGCGATTTGAAATTGATGGGAAGGTATTTACCGCGATCGATACACCGGGCCTGCGACGCAAGAAAAGTGTAAAAACCGACATCGATTTTTATGGATTGCATCGAGCGCAACGAAGCATCCGGCGATCGGATGTTGTCCTAATGTTTTTTGATGCTGGTCAACGCATCAGTAAAGTTGACAAGCAGCTATGTGAAACAATTGCCAATCAATACAAGCCATGTATCTTCGTGGTAAATAAGTGGGATCTCAATGCTGCCAGCATGCCTACCGAAAAGTGGGTTCAGTATTTGCACGATACATTCCGCACGATGCCTTATGTCCCGATTGCGTTTATAACGGCCAAGACTGGGAAGAATGTGAAGGCTTTGGTAAATCATTCACAAATGCTTTTTAAACAAGCCCAGTCTCGAGCGTCGACTTCAATGCTCAATAAAATTTTAAGAAGCGCACTTGAACATAACCCTCCGCCTCTAGATCATCATCACCAGTCTAAGATTTATTACGCTACGCAGGTGAGTGTCCGCCCGCCTACGATTGTCATGTTTTGCAAAAACCCGAAATCATTTTCAGCACCGTACCGCAGATATTTGCTTCGGGCCATGCGAGATAACCTTGAGTGTAGCGAGGTGCCGATCAAGCTTTATTTGCGCAGTCGCGATCGTGACGATCAGAGGGATGAAGTGGCTGCCGCCTCAAAATAGAGCGGCGCAAGTACCTCTCAGCTATGTGCTGTCATCACGAAATAATAAAGTCAAAAAATGCCGACTTTATTGTCCTCTCACGTAAGTGTAATAGACGCATCAATGCGTGCTCGCGCGGTCTGCATTGCGGCTATCGCGAGTAGTAATATCCGACAAATATCCTGTCCTTAAGCACAGCTCGTTTTAGCGATTTGGTAGTGACGCAACCGTGTCGCGTTGAGAAAAATGCTGGCAATGCGCGCATTTCCGATTGTTTTTTTCACCTCTGAACGATGTTCGCGAGGCGTTAATTGGCCTATCACTGGCCATGCGCGATCTCTACAATTCCACGGCTTGAAACCAGATAATTGAGTCAATGGACCGCGATGGGAGGCCTTGATGCGATCGATCGCAGTGATTAACCAGAAGGGTGGCGTCGGCAAGACAACCACAACGGTCAACGTTGCAGCCGCGTTGGCAGAGAGCGGACAGCGGGTTCTGGTGATCGATATGGATCCCCAGGCACACGCCACACTTCACATGGGGATGGAACTTGCTCCAGGGGAATTGTCGATTTACGAAGTCCTTTGCGGAAAATCGTCCTTGGAGCAAGCGACACGAAACATCGACGCCAATCTTTGCTGTGCGGGGAGTCATATTGATCTTGCCGCGGCGGAAATGGAGCTTTCCCATGTCGATGGCCGCGATTTAATCCTCAAAAATCGGCTCACAGAAGTTTCAGAGCAATACGATTACGTGATTATCGACTGCCCGCCATCTCTCGGTGTGTTGACTATCAATGCCCTCGCAGCCGTTGATGAGGTAATTTTGCCGATGCAACCTCATTTTTTAGCCTTACACGGGTTAAGCAAACTTTTACAGACAATTCATCTTGTGGCGCAGCAACTGAACCCGAGTCTGAAATTAATGGGAGTTGCGTTTTGTATGTTTGATTCTGGAACCCGTTTGGCTGCGGAAGTAAGCAGAGACGTAGAACAGTTTTTCGAGCAATCGCGAGATCAAGCCGTTCCGTGGGCCGAGGCGAAGGTTTTCTCTTCGCGAATCCGCCGCAACATCCGTTTAGCGGAAGCGCCAAGTTTCGGACGTTCAATTTTTAACTACGCGCCCGAATCTAACGGCGCCGTGGATTATCGGCAGATGGCTGACGAATTGCTGGATGGTCGTGGCGAAAATGATTCGCGCGCCCGCGCGGCAGCGTAAACTGAATTACATCAGGTTCATTGCAAAGCAATGCCGGTAGAAAATTGAGATTCGCGCCGTTTTTGAAAGGCGTTGGCAAAGTCTGTCAGCTCTGCACACTTGCCTCTTATCCAGTTCCCTCGCCACATCCGCCCTGCCACTTGCAGACGCTATTGGTGTGGCAGGTATATTTGTTGGCGGTTCCGCGATGCTCCTGACCGGCTTATTTGTTACCACCATTTTCATGGCTGCCATGTTTGGAATTTTTACCCGAGCGACATTTTATCACTAGAACCATTCGTTCTCATCCACAATCGCTCTTGTCTTGGCTATTCAATAATCGGAAAATCGGCATGCGATACCTTCGGCCATTCGCACACCGCAGCGTAACGGAAGTAGCGTGCAATGCACCGCAGTGCAGACTGCGCTGTAGCCATTGTGCCGTGTGTCCAGCGGCCTTCAGAGGTCAAGCTTGAGAAGCCTGTGACTGCCAGCAGTCCAGGTGAGCTCGGGGAATTAAGCCAGTTTTATCGATTGTAGAAGGTGGTTCCGAATAGATTTTGTGCAAAATATTTGAACTGTTGAGCATAGATAGCTATCCTGTGGGTATCCGAAGAAAACGGCGATCGCCGTGGCCCCCGTAGGGCGCCGGATGACCTGATTTTTCGCGTTTCATTCGCTGTCTCATCGCATCGCAGTTTTACACCCGAGGGAAACCGGAGAGTTCGTTGTCTGTCTCAAGCAAAGATCTTTCGACGCTGCCCGAGCCATCGTCCTATTTTGGGCGATTCGGTTGGCTCGGTATGGTGACCACCGTATTGATGTTGTTTTTTGCCATGCCCTTCATTGTGAGTCTGGTGATCCTTACAAAACTAACTTCGCGAGGCCCAGGGATTTACCGCCAGACTAGGGTTGGCCTCAAGGGAGAGGTCTTTACGGTTTATAAAATCCGCACTATGGCTAATGACGCAGAATCAAAAAGCGGGCCCGTTTGGACGGCAGGTATCTCAGATCCGCGTGTCACAGCATTGGGAAAATTTATGCGGGCATCGCATCTCGATGAACTACCGCAATTGTTCAATGTGATCAGAGGCGAAATGTCCATAATTGGGCCGAGACCGGAGCGACCTGAATTTACACAATTTCTCGCCAAGGAAATACCAGGTTATGTTGGCCGATTGAGTGTAAAGCCCGGAATTACCGGTTTGGCGCAAATTATCCTTCCCGCGGACAGTGATCTTGAAAGTGTTCAAAAGAAGCTTGATCTCGATTTGGAATATGTCCAAAGTGGAACCTTGATCCTGGATTTCAAAATAGCATTGTGCACGGCCATTAAAATGGTGGGCTTGCGTTCCTCTGATGCGGCAAATTGGCTTGGAGTGATGAAACACACGACATGCCAGAATGGTATTGATGCCCGCGTATCCACCGACACGAACTGTCATGCCGATAGCGACACAGGTTCTACAGGTGATTCCCGGAATCGAAAACGAAAAAGCATCTCTTTGAATGAATTGGTGGAAGGGGTGTCAGGGACAAAAGCAGCAGACCACTCAGCGGACTTGCCAAGTGACGATGGCGTTTCCGAGGGCGGACCTGCTGCTAATCTCGGAACCGGACAGTTGGCCGAATCAGGTGGCCTTGGTAGCATCAAGGATCCTCATCAGGGATCCTGATTCGGGATCAATTGGATCGTCCCCAACTTAAAGATGGCTGCCGCTCATGGAATTGTCTCCAGACCCCATGCTCAACGCCTTTACGGTCGATGTTGAGGATTACTTTCAAGTCTCAGCCTTCGAATCGAGCGTTGCTCGGGAGCGATGGCCTGAATTTGAAAGTCGCGTTGTTGCGAATACCCTGCGGATCGCAGATCTCCTGGACGAAAGTGGTGTTCATGGTACTTTCTTCATTTTGGGATGGGTTGCAGAAAGATTTCCTGATTTGGTCAGCGAGCTGCACTCAAGGGGGCACGAAATTGGATCGCATAGTTATTGGCATCGCCTGATTTACTCACAGTCACCGGAAGAGTTTCGGGAAGATCTGAAACGCTCCAGAGATGTACTTCAGGATCTGCTCGGAGTGCGAATCCGTTCGTATCGTGCTCCCAGTTTCTCCATCACACAAAAGTCACTTTGGGCACTTGAGATTCTCGCGGAAGAGGGCTTTACGATTGATTCGTCGGTTTTTCCCGTTTATCACGATCGTTACGGTATTGCGGGTGCACGGCCCGACATTCATTTTCAAGATACACCTTCGGGTCGGCTGACTGAGTTTCCACCGACGATCTTCAAGCTCGGTTGGTGTAATTTGCCTGTATCTGGAGGGGGATACTTTCGCCTCTATCCGTTTGCCTTCACGCAATATTGCTTGTCGCAGGTGAATAAACGCACAAAACACCCGTTTATGTTCTATATTCATCCATGGGAAGTAGACCCGCAGCAGCCCCGCTTGTCCGGACCCTCAGCGATGTCGAAAATGAGACATTACGTGAACCTTCACAGCACCGAGGTAAAGCTCCGGATGCTACTAAACCGATTTAAATTCGGGCGCGCTGACCTCGTCATAGCCGACTATACATGTGCGAATGGGAGTGGTGACGAATGAGTGATACGCTAATGGATGATACGGACTCGCATGTTGCGCGGGCTGAGGCTGTCCTGCCCGGTTCCGCCCGCGGGGATCGTGGCACGGTCATCCGACCTCGCTCTGGTTGGGCGTTTATTAACGTAGGTGAGCTATGGCGTTACCGAGAACTTCTGTTTTTTCTCACATGGCGAGATGTAAAGATCCGTTATAAGCAATCTCTACTGGGGATTGCTTGGGCTGTGATACAGCCCACACTTTACATGGTCGTGTTCACCATCATTTTCGGCAAAATGGCGAAGGTTCCGACCGACGGCATTCCGTACCCACTCTTCTCCTTCTCGGCCCTGATCCTCTGGAACTTTTATGCGGTTGCAATTGCTCAGGCCGGAAACAGTCTGTTGATGTCCTCGCCGCTGGTCACGAAAGTCTATGTGCCGAGACTGACGATCCCGTTTGCATCTGTGGGTTCGGCGCTGTTTGATTTTTTTGTCTCTTTCAGTGTGCTGTTGATGGTCATGGTGTTTTACATAAATTTTTCGGCCGTTGACACATCAGGAGTGCATGTGGGACCCATCATGTTTATGGTGTTCCCGATCCTACTCCTTACCATTTTATTGGCACTTGGAGTCGGTACGATGCTTGCCGCTCTCAATGTCGCCTATCGTGACTTCAAGCACACGATTCCTTTTTTGGTCCAACTTTGGATGTTCTCTACGCCCGCAATCTATATGTCGATCAATGAACCATCAGCGGATGCAGCTGCTCCGGCTGTCGCACAGCAAGACAAGAGTGAGGCTAGCGTAAAAGGGATGGCGGAAGAGAAAACTGCAAATCAGGATGAAGCAGATACCGATGCAAACGCAGAGTTGGGGATCTGGGGCTACGTCAAGAAAGCTTTGCAGTTGAACCCGATGAATGGCCTGATTGCCAGTTTTCGCTCAGCATTGCTCGGGCACGCACTTCCATGGCGGGAACTTGGTTACTCGACGCTCATGGTCGTGATCGGTTTCATTTGTGGCTGTATGTATTTTTACCGGCTTGAGCCGAAATTTGCAGATATCATTTGACATGACACCTATTAGTGATGTGTTGGCCTAATTATGGCTCCTCGAATAAAAGTAGAAAACATTTCCAAGTGCTACCGGATCGGGCAGAAATCGGCCAGTGGCAACGATCCTCGCTATAGAATGTTACGCGACGTTCTAATGGACGCTGTGAAAGCGCCAATCCGTAACCTCCGCAGTGGCGCTGCACTCGGTCGAGTCGAGGATTTTTGGTCACTCAGCGATGTCAGCTTTGATGTCAATGAAGGAGATGCGTTGGCGATCGTAGGGGCCAATGGGGCCGGTAAGTCCACCATTCTAAAAATTCTTACCCAGATAACGACGCCAACCAAGGGGCGTGCTGATTTGCGCGGTCGGGTCGGAAGTTTGCTGGAAGTGGGCACTGGTTTTCATCCTGAGTTGACGGGCCGCGAAAACATTTTTCTCAACGGTTCCATCCTGGGCATGACTCGCTCGGAGATAAAATCTCAATTTGATCAGATTGTGGAATTCGCGGGAATTGAAAAATTTATTGAAACCCCGGTGAAACGATACTCAAGTGGAATGAAAGTACGACTCGGGTTTGCAGTTGCCGCGCACCTTGATCTGGAGATCCTGTTGATTGATGAGGTGCTTGCGGTCGGGGATGCGGAATTTCAGAGAAAATGCTTGGGCAAAATGGACGAAGTCGCCCAATCGGGTCGCACAGTCTTGTTCGTAAGCCACAATATGGCAGCGGTCGAAAATCTTTGCCCGCGCGCTATTTTGCTAGATCATGGCAAACTGCTGATGGATTCTACGAGTCGAGACGTGGTATCGACATATCTTTCTCGACTTGGCACCACGACTGGGACACGAGACCTTACAGATCCGACCATTACACGTGTTGGCACCGGCAAGGCGGAGTTCGAACACATCGAACTTCGAACGCTTACTGGTGACTCTTTGGCTAAACTGGGCATGGGGGACGGCATCCACTTCCATACCGTTTTACGGGCAGAGCAAGAGTTAAGAGGCACGTTTGTCAATTTTATTATTTCGGACGCTCGTGGCGATTTGATTACGATCATTCATGGAAGTGATCAGGGAGATACCACCTTTGACCTTTTCCCCGGCCAGCGGTACGTCGTTGATTGCCGTTTGCCACGACTGAACTTACATCCGGGTATTTATGCGGTATCTATTGAGCTGCGTAGCGGCTACAACCTGAAGGCGGTCGACTTCATTGAACGGGCAGTCGATTTTGAAATTGTTCCTGCCGATGTATTTGGGACAGGCAAACACCCAAAAAAGGCACAGAAAATATTTTTGGAGTCTGAGTGGTCGGCCGTAGCTGCCCCTGCCTGACACAAATATTAGCAAGTTGCTGCCGTGAAGAGGTTGGAGGTTTTCAATGGATTCCATTGGAAAATCGGTGAGGCCAATTCGCCGGATCTGCAGGACGTCCTGAAATGTCTGAAAATCAATGTGATCACAAAGAACCTGCGGTGAACCGTTGCCTGTTTGTGGCACATACATTTCCCCCGATCGCTGCGGTCGGAATCTATCGCACATTGCGTTTTATGCATCATCTGCCCGCATTCGGTTGGGAGGGGATGGTTGTTGCAATGGAGCCAGACGCCGCCAACGACCATCCTGTGGACCATGCATTGTGCAGTCGTATTCCCGCTAACGCGATTGTGAAGCGTGTGGGGGTTTGGCGTCCTTTGGATCGCTTTGTTGAGTGGCTTAAAGCTATGAGGCGATCGATTCGATCGGCGGTGGGAGGCGATGCGGTAAATAACCAACAGGTGACGAAATCAGCGACGTCCCATCTGGCAAGTGATTCGGAAACTCGGAGTGCCCCCCGCACTGCGATCGCCACTATCAAAGACTGGTTACGGAGTGTTCGTGACGTCCTTTTTTTTACACCCGATAATTGTGTGAATTGGGTCGGCCCTGCCGTTCTTGCCGGTTGTCGCTTAGTACGACAGCATCGCCCGAAGGTAATTATTTCGTCCGGCCCACCTCACAGCGCCCACTTGGCCGGATTAGGCATTCACTGGTTGACGCGCGTTCCTTTGATCCTGGATTTACGAGACCCTTGGGCGAGCGACGAATGGCTTGGGACAGAAGACTATAGGATCAGAATGTGGATGCAGAAAAAAATCGAACGAATTTGCGTGCGTTTTGCTGCTTCCGTGATCCTCAATACGGAACGACTCCGACAGAACTTCATTGATAATTATCCACGCCGGTGGGCGCATAAATTCGTGGCTATTCCAAATGGGGTGGATGACCAGATCATCAAACCGGTGGCCGATTATTTATCGGTTGCCCCCCCACGCAGAGACGATGCAGCTCTCACGCTTTGCCACCCGGGAAGTATTTATTGGCATCGTAGTTTGATGCCGATGATCGAAGCGATTCGACACCTTAAGCAATCAGGAGCTCAAATACAGTTCGAGCAGATTGGTCTGGTTGACCATCCGCCCGATCTCGCAGAGCGATTGATAAAATGGGAACTGCCCGAGGTTCACCTCCGTGGTCGTCTAAGCCACGAAGAAACGCTCAAGCAAATGGCAAAATCTGATGTTTTGGTTGTAATTCAACCTATGTCGACTTTGCAGGTTCCCGCTAAATTGTACGAAATGCTGATATTTAAGAAACCAATTCTTGTGATTACGAAAGACGGAGCAACAGCGGATGTGATCAAAGATTTTGGGATCGGTTTCATTGCTGACCCCATGGATCCCTTAAAGATTGCCGATGCGATTCGCTCGCTTGATTCACAAGTGAAATGTCGATCGATCCAAGGTGATTGGGATCGGGCTATCCATGCATTCGACAGTCAGAATCTTACCTCTCGGCTAGTGAATGTGATGACAAAAGTCACAAATTAACAAAGAGATCTGCGGTGACTTCTCTGCTAACACTCGCGCTCTATTTTGTCCTTTCCGGTTATTTACTGTACAAGGCAACGAGTCGGTCTATTTGGAGTGTTGGGTATTACCTTCTTAATTTCTTTATGCAGCCTCAATATTGGTCGTGGGGCAGCGTTTTGCCTGGTGGCATGCGATGGAGTCTTCTCTCTGCCTTGGTCATGTTGGGAAGTGTGTTTCTCAATGGGCAAGAGACAGATTTTCGCGCTGATCGAAACATCAAGCGAGTTTCAATTTTTGCCATTCTGCTGGCAATTAACGGATTGATTGTGCATTACGTGTTTGCACCGCAAGCCGGAAAAAGTTGGCCTATTTATGTTGAGATGGCGAAATTTGTGATTCTTTACTTCGTGATGCAGAAAGCCATTCAATCTAGAAAAGACTTTATGCTCTTGAATTGGTTTTTTGCATTGGGGCTATTTTATTGGGGTTTCGAAGCGAGGGTCCTCGGTCATTTTACGATGGAACAGGGGCGTCTTGAGAATTTTGGTGGACCGGGTTGTGCGAAGTCAAATGAATTGGCAAACATCTGCGTATCGTTGATTCCGATCTACGTAGGATTTATAGCGTTCGTTAAATGGAAAGAAAAAATTATCGTGACGGGAGCTATTCTTCTCGCCATCGAATTAATGATGATGACGCAAAGTCGCGGCGGATTTGTTGGCCTTATTGCTTCAGCTATAGCCATTCTTCTTGTCGCTTCCGGTCGAGTTCGTAAACGCGCACTTCAGGGAGTTGCTTTAGGTTTGCTTGGTTTTATCTTGCTCGCGGGTAACCCAGAGATTATGGCCCGGTTTATGCGGACATTTACAAGTGATACAAATACACGGGAAGCCAAAAGAGATACAACGTCGTCTGAGTCGCGAAAATTTTTCTGGAAGGTCGGGTTGACTATGATAGAGCAGACCCCCTTCGGTACCGGAGGGGACACGTTTGATTCCAAGAGAGCTAGGCGGATCATGCAGAGCAGAGGGGCGTTGCACTATAATAATTCTGTACACCAGGGTTACATCAATGAGGCCCTCGACTGGGGCGTGCAAGGTTTGTTTTGTCATCTGGGATTTGTGGCTTCGGGGATGTGGTGTGCATTTAGGACCATGAGGTTTCGTAAAAAAATTGGTGACCTTGCCAGTGCCTTTTATGGATCGTGTTTGATAGGTGGATTTGCAGCGTGGTTGATGGGGTGCCTGGTAGGAGACTTCTTTTATCTTGAGTGGGGATATTGGCTTGTTATTTTATCAGTTTGTTACGCCAAAATATTTGGTCAAGTAAATTACGGCGTTCTTTCAGATACAAAAGCAACGCAACAACAGGCAGAAACGGGTGATCAAGATTTGCTTAGGGAACTTGCTGTGGGTGCTAAGTAAGGCCTGAATGAGGAGACAGATTTAGAAGTCTATGTGTGGTATTACCGGCGCTTACAGATTATTTTCAAGTCAATCGGTTCCCGGTGAACTCGTCGACCGAATGTGTCAACAGATTGTTCATCGAGGCCCCGACGACCAGGGAATATTTGTTTCTGGTTCGATCGGTCTTGGAATGCGACGACTCAGTATTATCGATCTTGCCACCGGTTCGCAGCCCATCTTTAATGAAGCACGGACCATCTGCACGGTATTTAATGGCGAAATTTATAACTTTCAATCACTACGAAGTGATTTAATTCACCGGGGGCATAAGTTTGCCACTCAGGGAGATACGGAAGTCATTGTTCACCTTTATGAAGAGTATGGGATCGACTTTGTTGAAAAGCTAAATGGCATGTTTTCCATTGCCGTTTGGGATGCGCCGAAAAAGAAACTCACGATTGTTCGTGACCGGCTAGGCCAAAAGCCGCTCTATTACGCACAGACGCGCGACGGACTCTACTTTGGATCCGAATTGAAATGTCTGACGAGCTGTGACTCGGTGCCCCGTGAGTTGGATCACGAGGCGGTGTTTCACTTCTTTACGCTTGGCTATATCCCCCATCCATGGAGCATCTACAAAGAAGTTCGTCAACTTCCGCCAGCCGGACGACTGGTTGCTGATGGAAATGCGCAAACCGTAACAATTGATCGTTATTGGCAATTAGAGGGAGAAATTAACTCCCAGCGACCGCGCGAGGATGCGAGTGAAGAGCTTCTGCATCTTATTGAGGATTCGGTTAAGTTGCGGATGATCAGCGATGTGCCGTTGGGCGCATTTTTAAGTGGCGGATTGGATTCGAGCATCATTGTTGCCCAAATGGCACAGCATAGCAGCAGCCCGGTCAAAACCTTCCATATTGATTTTGCCGAATCGGATTACAGCGAAAAGAAATATGCCCGCGCTGTGGCTGATCGTTTCGGCACGGAGCATCATGAACTGGTAGTCAATCCTTCCGCGGTTGCGATACTTGACGATTTAGTAGAGGCGTTTGACGAGCCGTTCGGGGATTCTTCGGCCGTCCCCACCTGGTATGTTTCTGAAATGACGCGACAGCACGTAACCGTTGCCCTTGCGGGGGACGGTGGAGATGAAAGTTTTGGCGGCTATGAACGATATTTGAGGATTCTCGAGCGCACCACATTGCCGGGCCCCATTCGTGCATTGCTCGGTGCGGGTGGTAAAGCAGTGCACCGATTACTTCCACGCAATGCACCGGGACGTCGATATTTCCGCTCTCTTGGTCTCGATCATCACAAACATTTTATCGTGGGGCCATATGAATTTGAGACGCGAGAAGTTTTGTCGCGAGAATTTCTGGAATCAATTCCTAGTTTTTCCACCTACGATGCAATTGGTCAGGGCCTTGAAACGGCCACACATAGAGATCCGCTCAGACCCTATACGAGTTTCGACCTCCACTATTATCTACCGGACGACATTAACGTGAAGGTCGATCGAATGAGTATGGCACATTCGCTCGAACTGAGGGCACCGTTTCTGGACTATCGAATTGCGGAATTTGCCTATAGCCTGCCCGCAAATTGGAAAATCGATGCAAACATCACAAAGTTATTGCTCAAAAATATTTTCGGAAAGCGGTTGCCAAAAGAGGTTACGGCACAGCGAAAATGGGGCTTCGCTTTGCCGATGGAACATTGGTTACGGAAAGAGTTACGTCCGGCTCTCGAGGAGGCATTGGCAGATCCTGTAATGGGTGCTGCTGGTATTTTTTGCGATAAGGAACTTCGATCATTGGCCGAGGAGCACTGGAGCGGAACCCGTGATCGCACGGAAATTCTTTGGCGATATCTGTTTTTCCGACGATGGTGGTACAAGAAGATGGGATAAATCTCTATAAAGCGGGCTGACTTGACTGTGTCAGCTACTTGGCTTGGCGGGAGGCCCGACTCCCTGGAAGAAAACAGATAGTGTGGGCGAGCGACGCTGCTCTCGACGGGTAAGATTCAGTTCGAAGGATAACTTATGTGTGGGATTGCCTCGATTGTGCTTCGATCATCTGGTTCCCCGCAACTCGATGCAGCGCTTCGTAAAATGACCGATGCGCAACTGCATCGGGGGCCTGACGCACAAGGGCATCAAATATTCTCAAAGGGCGATCTGCATGTCGGACTAGGCCATCGAAGATTGAGTATTATCGATCTGGTCGGCGGCATTCAGCCGATGGCAAATGAGGACCATCACATCTGGGTGACCTATAACGGGGAAATTTATAATCATCTCGAGTTGCGGCGAGAATTAATTGGCCGAGGTCATCAATATCGCACCGATAGCGACACGGAAACCATCGTACATGCCTATGAAGAATGGGGTCCTGATTGCGTTGATCGGTTCCGAGGCATGTTTGCCTTCGTGATTTGGGATTCTGTAAAGCAGCAATTATTTGCAGCAAGAGACAAGTTAGGTATTAAACCGCTTTACTATGTCGCTCAGGATGATCGGCTGCTATGTGCCTCTGAAATCAAATCGCTATTTGCCTCGGGCTTGTGCACACCGCGCCTTAACGATCGCCGTTTACCTGAGCTCATGACCTTCGGCTACCTTTCAGGGGAAGAGACACTATTTGAGGGTGTCCAGACGTTGCCCCCCGGTCACCGAATGTTCTGGAGTCCCGAGGGACTCAGCGTGCAACAGTACTGGGATATTCCTGAAATCTCGACCGTATGCTCTGCAGCCAGTGAGGCTGATTGGGTAACGCAGTTCACCGAATTATTTGAAGAGACAGTGCGCATGCGGCTTATGAGCGATGTTCCTTTAGGAGTGTTTCTCAGTGGAGGTCTGGACTCAAGTGCGATTGCGGCGACGATGGCTGGGCAAATGGATGACCCGCTTAAGACATTTTCAGTTGGCTTTGACTCGCAGTATTTCAGTGAATTTTCCTTTGCCCGAGAGGTCGCGACGTCCATTGGTGCCGAGCATCATGAGGTTGTTTTAAGCGCAGAAGATCTCATTACATCCATTCCAAAATTGGTCTGGCACGAAGATAAACCAATCCGTAACCCCTCGAGTGTAGCACTTTATCATGTGGCTGAATTAGCTCGAGAACATGTAAAGGTTGTGCTCACCGGAGAAGGAAGTGACGAACTTTATGCAGGCTACTCTCGCTACTGGGCGACGCTATTTAATTTACGTTGGGGCAAACACTATGAGCGTTTTGTCCCGCAATGGGTACGTGAAAAAGCGATCCGTTCACTGCTCTGGAAATGGCCGCTTCCGTTGTCGATAAAGAAAAAAATGTCCCACACCTTTATTAATCACTCGGTGTGCCCGGAGGAGATTATTTTTGACAACTTTCACGCAATTTTTCCTGCCCGCATTCACGAGTCGCTTTTCAGCTCCGATTTTTATTCGCGCGTGAAGGAAGAAAACCCGTACCAGGATGTAATCTCAATTTATGAAAGTCGTTCCAGCAAGGATGCTCTCGACAAGCTGCTTTACGTTGATCAGAAGACCTATCTGTTGGAATTGTTAATGAAACAGGATCGGATGAGCATGGCTGCTTCGATCGAGAGTCGAGTGCCGTTTCTCGACCATAAAATGGTTGAATTTTCGACGCAGGTACCATCCGAGATGAAACTGCATGGTAAGCAAGTAAAATACATTGTTAAGAAGGCGATGCAGCAGCTGGTACCCGAAACCATACTGACGAGAGAAAAAATGGGCTTTCCTGTTCCACTCCGGCAATGGCTTCACGAGAGCCATGGTTCCCTTTTTTCGAGTGTGCTGGCCAGTGATCGAGTTAAGCAGCGCAATATTTTGAGTGAGCAGTTTGTGAAAACACTCCTGGCGGAGAATCAGACGGGTCAGCGGGATCACACTGATGCATTGTGGACGCTGATGAATTTTGAAATTTGGGCGAGAGTCTTTCTTGATGGCGAAAGTCCCCAAGAGGTATCCGACGAGATCATGTCAAGTTCCCGAGTGGATGGATCTTCTTTCGGAGTGCAACATTAGGTTTTGAAAAATGAGCCTTAAGCTGCGTAAACTTATGGGAATGTCTGCGCGAGAATTACTTTTTCGTGTCAGACATCATTGGGCAACCGCCGCAGAGCGAAGGCAATTTCGGTCAGGCGGATACAACTGGTCAGATTTGAAATGGGCTACAAAACTGTGTCCTCGGCAGTCGACGAAACTTTTACCCGGTGAGCTTGCCGCGTGGTGGCAGCTTCATATGCAAAATCGAGTGGAACCGGTCATGCTACTGGCACCGGATGCCCTGCCAGCGATAGTGTCCCGTTATCGCAAATTGTTCCCAGAGCAAATTGAAGCGGTCGAAACGCGTGCCAGGTTGAATTGCAGCGGCCAGTTTTCGTTTCTCGGAAGCGATGTGGTAATGCAGGAGCCGATCGACTGGCACCGCGACCCGAAAAGTGGGCATCAGTGGGATTCAGTTTTTCACGCGGATGTCGATTTTGCATTTTGTCGCGAAGGTGGAGGAGATGCAAAATATATCTGGGATATCGCTAGGCAAGACTATCTGATTGACTGTGCCATTGCGTTTCGTCTGACCGGCAATGCAGTTTACAGTCAGCAAATTGTTCGTTGGGTAAAAAGTTGGATTACGGAAAATCCGTACCTGGATGGCATCCACTGGAGCAGTGCACTCGAGGTTGCAGCCCGCTCACTAAATTGGCTTTGGAGCTACCAGCTATGTCGTCACGAAGAATTTTTATCAGCCGAGGACCACCTCGTTTGGATCAAAGCGTTTTATCAACACGGGGCCTTTCTGCATCGGCATATCTCTTATTATTTCAGTCCTAATAATCACATCATTGCTGAGTCTGTGGTGTTGTATTTTCTGGGATGCTTTTTTCCAGAATTTGACGAGGCAGAGGCATGGAGATCCCACGGTTGGCGCGTGATAGAGGAGTACGGCCTGCAGCAATTTTACGAAGATGGAGGAAGTACCGAGCAGGCTCTATTTTATCATAACTATTGCCTCGGATTTTTATTACTCGCAATTGTGCTACGCGATGCTCAGGGGGCGCCTGTATCCGAATCCTTGCGGGATCGTATCGAGCGGGCGTTGGAATTCACGATGTGGATGACGCGTAGCGACGGTACAGTACCCCGCATTGGCGATGCGGACAATGCTCGCGCCTTCTGTTTCAGCCACCTTCCGCTGTGGGATTTTAGAAATCTTCTTGCGATCGGGTCAGTGATTTTTGATCGACAAGACATGAAATTTGTCGCCGAAAAATTTTATGAGGATGCGCTATGGCTACTTGGCGAGGAAGGTTATGCCTCCTTCGAGAGTTTGTCGCCCAAGGTTCCTGAGCAGACCTCGCGCACATTTCCTTCGAGCGGTTACTATTTGATGCGGAGCGGGTGGGGAAGCGAGGAAGATCACTTGACGTTCGATGCAGGTCCGATTGCCGAAGGGCTCTATACTTCGGCAATCCCCTCATCCGCACACGGACACAGCGATTTGCTATCTTTCACTCTAACAATGGCGGGCAAACCGCTGATCGTCGATGGTGGATTTTACACTTATGATGAGGATCCCGAGTGGCATCGTTACTTTCGGGAAGCTTCAGCGCACAATACCATTCTGGTCGGTGGTGCATCTCATGCCAATTACCATCTCTCCAATGCGTGGTCATCGGTTGCGGTTCCCGGTCCAATCCATGCCCACACGAGTCGTTTGTTTGATTACGTCGAATCCTCGCATAGTGGGTTTTTCAATATCTCTCCCGCGGTCTCTCATCGAAGATCGATCTACCACGATAGACAATGTCATTGGCTGGTGATGGATCAACTTTCCGGAGCGGGAACCTATCGCGTCGAAGCTTTTTTCCATCTCGCACCTGCCGAGGTAAGGTCGCTCGAGGGTAAGCGGGGAATTTCTATTGAGACCAAACTCGGTCTGGCGGCGGAGCTGGAGGTTTATGATTGGAATGACTGTAATATTGAGACGATCACCGGGGGCGAGGGTCCCGGGGGTGGTTGGATCGGAACCGGCTATGGCTATCGGGAAAGGGCGCCGGTAATTCGGATTTGGGGAGATGTTCCTCTGCCAAACTCCTTCTGTTTTTCGATCAGAAGAGTGGAAAAGCCGATTCCATAATGTACGATTGAAAAAGCGGAGGTTTGGGCGTCAGACCCATGATTTGCTGCCGGGGCCGGGGCCCGAAATCTCAATGAAAATTCTCTTTATTCAGAATCGGATTCTGTTTCCAACCAATACAGGGGGACGCATTCGTACCCTTAATGTGCTCCGCTATTTGTCTCAATGGCATGACGTCACATATCTTTGCAATCTCGAGGCAGGTGAAGAGCCGCATTGCGATGCGATGCGGGAGATCGGAGTACAGTTGGAAACAGTTCCCTGGCGCAGTCCTGCATTGGGTGAATGGAAGTTTTATTTTGGCCTGGCCCTTAATATGTTTTCACGCTTGCCGTTCAATGTAGCTAAGGATAATAATCCCGCATTGCGTGCCAGAGCCGAACAACTTGCATCCCAAGAAAATTACGACTTGATTGTATGCGACTTTTGCCAGATGGTACCGATCGCCAGAGGATTACCATGTCGTGGTCGCCTTTTATTTCAGCACAACGTCGAGGCGCAAATTTTCAGACGTTATATCGAAACCGCATCTAATTGGATTCGACGGTTAGTGATGTATTTGCAATGGAAAAAAATGGTGCGATTTGAAAAAGAGTCAGGCCAGTATTTTGATGCCGTAATTGCCGTTAGCGACCAAGATCGTGAGCAGTTTGAGCGTGACTATGGTTGGAAACACGTACGCATGATCGATACGGCTGTCGACATCGATTTTTTTCAGCCTTCCGCTGAGGCATCACCAAACCAAGTTGCGTTTGTAGGCTCAATGGATTGGTTGCCGAATCAAGAAGGTGTTGAATGGTTTGTGAAACAGGTTTGGCCGATAATTAGGCAGGCGCACCTCGATGCCGAATTTAAGATTGTGGGTCGAAATCCATCACGTCAGGTGGAAGCACTCACGAGCGAAGCGGGGGTCAAAGTGCTGGGTACGGTCCCCGATGTGAGGCCCTATTTGGATCAAGCGTCGGTGGTAGTGACTCCCCTGCTGGTCGGTGGGGGAACGCGTATTAAAATTTTTGAGGCGATGGCCATGGAAAAGGCAGTTGTGAGTACCTCGATTGGAGCGGAAGGTTTGAAAGTTGACGACCAAAAGCACATACTATTAGCTGATTCAGTAATGGACTTCGCAAATGCCGTCAATCGACTGTTGGGCAGTCGCGAAGAGCGGGAACAGCTGGGTAAAACTGCACGGGAGTTGGTTTGTCGGGAATTTGCTGCAGAGTCGGTAGCTCGCCAGTTTGACGCGGTATGTCAGAAAGCTTTGGTGCGATAGGATAGAGCGTGGGATGGAGACCAGACAGAGTTTTCATTTTGCGGAACCTATGGGTCGGAATGAGGAAGCAAATTAAATGAGTCGCATTGCTGTTTTTGGAACCGGTTATGTAGGGTGCGTCACAGCGGCTTGCTTGAGTCGCGATGGCTTTCATACGGTCGGGGTTGATATTGATAGTGGAAAAGTTGCCGCCCTGAATGCAGGAGAATCGCCTGTTGCCGAACCCGGACTCTCCGAATTGGTTTCGCAGCAGGTTGCTGCAGGAAGATTGAGGGCAACCGAGGACTTTCGGGAGGCGATTGCCGAGACTGATCTTGCGATGATTGCGGTGGGGACCCCGTCCGATCGTGCCGGTGCTGTTTCGACTGATGCACTTGAGAAAGTCATCGCGTCGATCGGAGAATCGTTGAAAGAAAAGAGTCACCCTTACACGGTTGTAGTTCGCTCCACGTTGCTGCCGGGCATTCTGGAAAATCGACTTTCACCGCTTCTGTCGGAAACATCTGGTGCAAAGCTTGGCGAGGAAATACATATTTGCAACAACCCCGAATTTCTGCGCGAGAGTGTTGCGCTGCGGGATTACGATGCTCCCCCGTTTGTGGTCGCCGGCGCATCGTCTACTGAAGCAGGTGAGCAGGTGCTGGATCTGTATAAAGGTATTGAAGCGGAAAAAATCGTTACCGATACCTACACTGCCGCGCTGCTCAAATATGCCTGTAATGCCTATCACGCGGTGAAAATTGGATTTGCCAACGAGATTGGTGCATTGGCAAGATCGTTCGGTGCCGATGGCCAGCAGGTCATGGATCTTGTTTGTCGCGACACAAAATTGAACGTATCGCGTGCCTATCTTCGACCCGGCTTTGCGTTTGGAGGTTCTTGCCTGCCAAAGGACTTACGTGCCTTGACCCGTTATGCCGAGGAGCGTGCGATGCATACCAGTCTTTTGCGTTCCGTCCTCCCGTCCAATCAGGAGCACTTGGATCGCGCGATTGAACTGATTGAGGATCGTGGCAAAAAGAAAGTGGGCCTCATCGGCCTCAGTTTCAAGGCGGGAACCGATGATTTGAGGGAAAGTCCCTTTGTGACGCTTGTTGAGACGCTTGTAGGCCGAGGCTATGACATCAAAATTTTTGACCCGGGGATTTCGATTAGTCGCTTGAAAGGTCGGAACCTTGCCTATATTGATCAACGATTGCCTCACTTAGCGGCCTTGCTCGTTGAAGATCTCGAGCAATTGCTCGAGCATGGAGAACTGCTCGTGCTCGGCAATGATATAGCGGATGAGGTTGATCTGAGTTCCCGATCTTCTGATCAGATTGTGGACCTACGGCGATGCCTCGTCGTTTCCGATCACCAGACAGTCAGAGCTTGATTGACCCGTTCACCGGCAACGCCTGTCAGCAGCCGATAGCGATACAGAAATGAATGGCTTTGAGCGAGCATGACTTCAGCCACCGATTTGCAGATCGAACAGGTCCAGGGTGAGGCGTTAAAAGAGCCTAAATTTTTGGCAGCTTGGTCTCAATTTACGGACCAAGCCGCTGGTTTCTATAGCTGTGCGGCATGGTTGCTGGCGACTAGTCAAGGCTTGAATCATGATCCGCACGTCTTGGTTGCACGTCGTGGTGGACAGTGGGTTGGTGTGCTTCCGCTTTCCTTGGTTCGTTCTGCGTTGTTTGGTCGATTTCTCGTGTCACTCCCTTATGTCAATACAGCGGGAGTGGTCGCATGCGATACTGCAGCGGCAGTTGGTCTAATTGATCGCGCGGTGGCGTTGGCCGACGAATTGGATGTTCGCTTTCTGGAATTGCGGCATGAGCGACCTGTCGAGCATCCGCGTTTGAATCAACAGCGGACCGATAAAGTTCATATGCGGTTGCTGTTGCCGGATAGCAGCGAAATGCTCTGGAAGGCTTTGAGCCCCAAAGTACGTAATCAGATTCGTAAGGGCCAGAAGCAGGATTTTGAGATTCATTGGGGTGGGCTTGAAGTGCTGAACGAATTTTATGCGGTCTTCAGTCGTAACATGCGGGATCTAGGGACACCCGTGTTCAGCCAAAAGTTATTTTCATCACTATTAGAAGGATTTCCCGAGAGTGCTGAATTTTGTACTCTGACCACGGCAGGAAGGGCGGCAGCCGGATCCCTTTTGATTCATGGACCCGGAGTCACGCAGGTGCCCAGTGCCAGTGCGCTGCGGGAGTTTAACCGTCAGAATGCCAATATGCTGATGTATTGGCAATTACTCTGCCGAGCGATTGAACGGGGCCAGAAAACGTTCGATTTCGGCCGCAGTAGCCAAGATAGCAACACGTATCGTTTTAAAAAGCAGTGGGGTGCAGAGGGAGAACCGGCAGTCTGGCAATACTATGTACGCAAGGGGGATATTTCAGAAATGCGTCCGGAGAGCGCCAAGTATCGCCTGTTGATCAAGACCTGGCAACGACTTCCTGTGCCGTTGACGCGGTGGATCGGTCCACCGATTGTCCGGGGAATCCCTTGAATAAAATCTTTGGGTTGCATTTTCCATGATACATACTGGTATCACGCTGTTCGTGTCGCTGCATTCGCTTGCCTTAGCTGCGCTACTCGCCGCATGTGGAGCAGCAACCGCTCTTGGGGCAAGTGAATCTGGAAACGTCATTCAATTGGCCAGTGGTGATGATCTCAATGCGGCTTTGCAAAAAGCACAACCGGGAGATCAGCTGGTGCTTGAGGCGGGCGGCGAATTTAAGGGTCCTGTGGTGCTGCCGAATAAAAAGCGATCGCTGGCCGAGGGTCAAAGTCCTTGGATTACGATTCGAAGCTCCAAGCTTTCGGAATTACCACCGGTCGGCCATCGTGTGCGACCGGAGAATGCAGAACAGATGCCGGTCATTTTTACAGATAACACCTATCCGGCAGTCACGGCTGAATTGGCCGCCCACCATTTTCACTTCGTGGGTATTGAAATCGCAAGCAGGACAGAAAAGACTTATGATCTGGTGCGGTTAGGATACGATCGCAAGCGGGGTAGCGTGCACGCGACGACGGTCGATGAGTTGCCTTTCAAGATCGTCTTTGAGCGATGTTATATCCACGGTAATCCGACAGGTTCGATACGCACCGGAATTACGATGAACACGCGTGAATTTGCCGTTTTCGACAGCCATATTTCTGAAATTCATGATAAAAACGCCGACGCGCAGGCTCTCCTCGGATTCAATGCAACCGGACCGTTTAAGATCGTGAATAATTTCCTTGAGGGAGCAGGCGAAAACGTAATGTTTGGAGGCGCCGATCCAAAAATTGATCAAATTGTGCCATCCGATATTTTAATCGAGAGAAATTATTTTTTTAAACCGCTTCGGTGGAAAGAGGGGCATCCTGATTATGATCGCCGGTGGGTTGTAAAAAATATTCTCGAGTTCAAGTGTGCAAAGCGGGCAAACGTCCGAGGAAATATTTTTGAGAATTGTTGGCCTGCCGGCCAATCGGGAAAAGCCATTCTCTTTACACCGCGCAATCAGGGCGGTAAGGCACCCTGGGTGACGGTTGAGGATGTCGTGTTTGAGAACAACGTGTTGCGGAACGTCAACGGATTTTTGCAGATTATTTCGGCTGATGGGGAGCGCGATCGAAAAAGTAAAAGTGTAAAAAATATCCTGATCCGCAACAATTTGCTGCTCCAGGTGGCCGAAAATAATGATCGTGGGATAAGAGCATTTTTCGAACTTGATGGAAGCGACTGGCGCAAGCCGGCCGAAAATGTACGGATTGAACACAACGTGGGATTGTTTGTTCCAGGGCACGGTAAATCGCTGATGCAGATTGGTTCCTCAGGGACAGTGATCGACGGATTTGTCTTCGTCAAAAATATTTTTTCTCTCGGCAGTACAGGCGTCTTCGGCCGGGACAGTACCCCAGGAACGAAAAGCCTGCAAAAGTTTATGAAGCAGTGGAAGTTCCGTGACAACATTCTGATCGGCAATACCCGGGGGCAAACGTATCCTCCGGGAAATGTTACAGTACCCCGAGTGAAGGATGTCGGTTTCGTTGATCCGAGCGTGGGGGACTTTCGTTTATCAAGAACGTCTCCGGGGCAAAGACTTCTGGGTACTGATGATTCACCACCGGGGGTTGATCTAGAGCGTTTGCGGGCGTGGACCGATGGCGTGGATCGGGGTGTGCCACCGGGAGTGAATCCATAAATTGAACCATTGGATTATTGGATAGAGAGGAATAATAGTGGCAGATTTTTGGTGCTGGATTTTCTGGATTGCCTCGGTGGCGATTGTCTATCCCTATTTGATTTATCCGGTTCTGCTTTTGCTGATCCGCCCCTTTTTATTCCGCGCTGCCAGTCAGCCTGAGGACGATTATCGCCCGACAGTTTCCATTATTCTGGCCGCCTACAACGAGGAAGATTGCATTCGGGAGAAGTTGGAGAACTGTCTTGCACTGGATTATCCGGCAGAGAAACTAGAAATCCTGGTCGGATCTGATGCCTCTGAAGATCGGACCAATGAAATTGCCGAAACGTTTGCCGAGCGTGGCGTGCGGTTATTTCCCTATACGCAGCGGGGTGGCAAGATGTCGGTCGTGAATCGACTGGTGTCTGAGGCGACCGGAGAGGTTTGCGTTTTTTCTGATATTTCGGAACTTTTCGATCGCGATGTTATTTTGAAGCTTACGCGACACTTTGCGGATTCCCAGATCGGGGCAGTGACCGGAAACCATATTTACAACGAAGAGAAGTCTGGCATGGGGGTCGGAACCCGTTTTTATTGGCGGTTTCAACGACTGCTCCAATCGATTGAAAGTCGGCTTTCGACAATCTGCATGTGCGATGGCACGATTTACGCCGCCCGCAGGGCCTGGTTTGTTCCGCCGATCAATAACACGATCAACGACGATGTGGCCGTGCCGCTCGGCATTATTCAGCAGGGAAAACGGGTTATTTTTGAACCGGAGGCGGTCGCTCGTGGTGATGTCTTACAGCAGACGCGGCGATTTTTCCGGCAAAAAATTCGTAGTCAATCGGGTAAATACCAGAACTTTTTCCGCTTTCCTCGCATGCTTTTTCCCTGGCCGCTCGCACGATTCTGGATCTACATCTCGCACTCGGTAATGCCGGTGCTGGTCCCCTGGTTCCTGTTGTTAGCGCTATTGACCAATAGCCTACTGGTTATTTTCGGAGGCGGTGAACCGTTATATGCTTGGGCCCTCGGCCTGCAAATCGCATTTTATTTCACGGCTGCCCTGGGTCTGTTGGCCGATCGGATGCAATGGTATCTGCCGCTTACGGCGATTCCCTTTTATTTTGTTACGGCCAACCTGGGATCGATATTCGGATTTTTTGCCTTCATTGCCGGAGCGCAGTCAGCAGCCTGGCGGAAGGTCGAATAAGCGCGCGATAACGTATTCACTGTAAGGTCGATAGGCATGATAGATTCTCACCAAAACGAAATCTTTATCCTTTTTCACGTTCCGAAAACGGGTGGCATCAGTATCAACCACCTACTCAATGAGAAGTTTACCCGAGGGGTCGATTTCATTGACTTAGGTCAACCGGGTGAGGAGGACGACGCCCGGCATGGCCGCTTACCGATTGAAAAACGTTCGCGCGAGGAGCGGTCGAAGGTGCGGGTGATTTCCGGCCACGAGGTATTCATGCGAACAGAGCAATTATTTCCCGACCGGATTCCGAGACGAATTACGTTCTTGCGTAAGCCGGCGAGCCGGATTGTTTCGGCGTTTAATTATGAGACGTCCGATGCGGCGCCCTTTACGCGGTGGGATGCAACGACTCCGTTTGAGACCTGGTATCGCTACCAGGAGCGCGATGTGATGACCAAGTTTCTGGCCAAACGGGTGATCGGCAGTCGTCTGGGTGTGGCCCTGGCACAGTCAAAACGCTTTATCGGCTATCCGGTTAAACGCGGGGCGGGGTCGTGGGTGTTTGAGCAGGTACAGCAAGCACTAAGCGATTTTTGGTTCGTCGGTTGCACCGAGTCGCTTAGCAATGACATGCCGAAAATTGCCCGGCGGATGGGCATTGAGGGTGGGGTTGATAAGCGAAATGCCACGGGCCGCAATTTTTCCCGACGTCTTGAGTTGACGCCTGAGCTTGAATCGCGACTGACGGAAGATAACCGTTTTGATACTCAGCTTTATCAGCACTGGCAGGGTCAGATTGCAGCACGGCTTGCCGAGATTGAGGCTGAGCCTTCGGCCACTGCGTGACACACCGCTGCATGGCTCAGCGTTTGCCTAAAAACTTCCGGATCTTGACCGTGCGGACTTGCTCGGTCTCGGGTTCCTGCGTGCGGATCTCGACCTGAATCGCTTGGAGCGGCGTGTCGTAAGGAGGAGGCTTGC
>CEVF01015403.1_pt1 | contig 24633 bp, 26 predicted proteins | sample 356441 | NCBI WGS metagenome assembly CEVF01 (sample SAMEA2622765, study PRJEB7988) | marine metagenome | biome: marine biome (ENVO:00000447); feature: surface water layer (ENVO:00002042); material: "saline water (ENVO:00002010), including plankton (ENVO:xxxxxxxx)" | depth 5 m | reverse complement strand
CCCGCCAATCGAGTACCGGCTTGAGAATTCTGAGGGCCTTCTTCATGTTCTCCTGAGGCAAATCAGAATTCTCGAAGACGTTGAGGGAACCACGCAGGGCGATGTAGGCGTCCATGGCCTTCATACGCTCCATCTCCCAGGCAAGGGTGGTCTCGAACTGTTCCTCGATTCCACCCAGGATTGATTCCCTGCCGATCCGGCTGTTCTCCAACTGGACGAATGGAATCGCTCCCCTGTCCCTGACTGCCCGGACGAGGGCCAAGGTCATGTCCTCGGGAACGTCGAAGGCATGAATAAGGGTTTTCTCCCCTTTTTTCAGCTCGGTGGAGTGAGTGACGAGGTTCTTGGCAAGAGAATGGTAACGGGAATCCATAAAAGATGAAAGCTATCGAAAAGCGGGGGAGCTTACAACCCTCGTCTGATTTTCGAGCCGGGAAAGTTGATCCGCACTCGGTAGACCTTCTTGAACCGGTTGATGATCTCGTAGGACTTCGGGTCAATGCGGGAGGGAACCTCCATCTTTCGGATATCCACCACAGCGGTGAAACCCCTCTCGTTAAAAACGTCGATGAGCATGGCCACAGCTAGGGGATCGTCGAAAACGGCTTCCTCCGAATTGATGTATGCGAGGCCGGAAATGGAGTGCTTCTCCACGATGGGAATGAACTTGCTCTTAATCAGCCCGACCACTTGCTCGAAGAGCTCAGAGTGGAACTTCTCGTAGGAGTCGAGCCGGTGAACGAGCATCTGGCGGGCGTGCAGGGAAAGCGTCTGGGCGAGCGGGATCGAGGAAATCCTATCGTAGGTAGCCTCGTCGAGCTCAAGCAGACTCTGGTACTTGAGCTCGGAAATGATCCTTTGCTGGACCTCGATGACGGTGCCATGGGCGTTGATGAAATGGTAGTGAAAGACTTCCCGCAGGGTGGTCAGCGAGTCATAGGTCGATTCCTTGAAGGTCTTGTAGCGACGGTGGGCGGCCGCCTCGTCGAGGTCGGTCTTGCGGGGTTCGATCTTCTCGCCCACCCCAGATGCCTCCACCTCGACATTGTGCTCGAGGGTGCGCTGACCGCGCAAAAGTTGCCTCCTGACGCTTTCCTCCTCGTCGATGAAAAGCATGATGATGTGAAACCTAGGCTTGGGGAACTGGGTTTCCTGAAGGGTCCCTAGGTATTTGCTCCGCAACTCGCTCAGCCTCCCGTGAAAGAGCTTCAGGCACTCCACTTGGGTCTTGGTCCTTGGAAAACCATCTACGATCGCCCCGCTCTCGTACTCGGGATCGAGCAGGGAACTGAGGACCAACTTGGTGACCTCGCGATCGCCGGCGAGCATGCCGGCGTCAATCTTCTTACGGGCCTCGGGGGATTTGAGCAACTCGCTCACGATAATAGGCTTCTCGGTCAAGTCCCGGAACTCCATAATGAATGCAGTCTGGGTCCCCTTCCCTGCCCCCGGGGAACCGTTCAACCAGAAGATCTCGGCCGGAAACCGCAGGTTTTCCGACCCCACTTCCTGCTCGAGTTCGTGCCAGACCGTTTGAAAGATGAGCTGGGCGTCCTTGACCTCGAGATCCTCTATCGGTTTCTTCGGCTTACGGGATTTCGATTCCTTTTCAGCAATGGTTTTGCGGAAAGAACTTGCCGGATCCTTCCGGTCCGGTTCATCTTTCTTCTCTGGGGAGGTTTTGGAAGGTTTTGAATGCATGGTCGGTTCCTATGACAAAAAGAGGAGCTCGTCAACTTCAGGCAACCCGGGCCCAAGCAATCGACTCAAATCCCCCCCCCGGCTTCGTATTCCTTGAGGTTCTCGAGGGAGTGATCCATGGCCAGAGAAGGCGCTCTCTCCTTCACCTCCCCGATCACCCTCGAGGGAACTCCGGCGACCGAAACGTGGGGAGGAACGTCGGCCAAAACGACGCTGCTTGCGCCCACCCTCGCCCCCTCGCCGACTACTACGTTCCCGAGAATCTTGGCCCCCGCACCGATCAGGACTCCGGAACGAATCTTGGGGTGTCGGTCACCCCGGGCCTTGCCCGTCCCTCCGAGGGTGACCTCGTGGAGGATGGAAACATCGTCATCGATAACCGTGGTCTCCCCCGCTACGAACCCGGTGGCGTGGTCGAGCAGTATGCCCTTTCCTATAACCGCCGCAGGATGAATGTCGACCGAGTAGACCACCGCAATGAGGCTCTGCAGGTAAAGGGCAAGATCACGCCTTCCACCCTTCCAAAGGTAATGGGCCGAACGATACGCCGACAAGGCCTGAAATCCCTTAAAGTAAAGGAAGGGACTGAGAAAGTCGTTGCAGGCGGGATCCCTCTCCTTGACCGCCAGCAGGTCGTGCTCCACCGCAGCGAGGGCATCCTCCGAATGGGAGAAGCAATACTGAAGAAGCTCCCTCAGTTCGAGCTCGGGCACCGTGCCATTGGACAAGCGGGAGGAAAGCCGCCAGCTCAGGGCGTCGCCAAGGGAATCGCGCTCCAGCACGTATTCGGTCAGCACGTTGGAAAGAATGCGCTCCTTCGAAGCAACCGAGCGGGCTTCCTTAAGAAGCGAGTTCCAGATGGGAGATTCAGGCATGAAAATTAAAAGACGGATGGGTTGTGGTCGGACGCTTGCATAGGTAAAGGCTATTCGTAGAAATTCTTCCCAATGGAGACCTTTTCCCTTCCCTTTGCCGTTCGCCACTTGTTGGTATCCCTTAGCGAGTAGACGCAGCCGCAGTATTCCTGCTGGTAGAATTTTTCTCTCTTGGAAATCTCGATCATGCGCTGGGAGCCTCCCGACTTGCGCCAGTTGTAGGTCCAGTAGACGAGGGATTCGTAGCGGGCAGCAGCTCGTTCCCCACAACCGTTGATTTGTTCCATGTTTTTCCAGCGGGAGATCCCCAGACTGCTGGAGAAGACGGTAAAGTCGTTCTCATGGGCATAGAGAGCGGTCCTCTCGAACCTCATGTCGAAGCAAACCGTACATCGGGCTCCCCGCTCGGGCTCCCACTCCAGCCCTTTGACCCGCTCGAACCAGTTGCGGACGTCGTAGTCCGCATCTACGTGCTCAACCCCGACGCGGTCGCAAAACCTCTTGTCCTCGCTCTTGCGCAGTTCGTATTCGCGCTTGGGGTGGATGTTCGGGTTGTAGAAAAATACGGTCGGCCGGATGGAAGACTCGAGCAAGGTCTCCAGAACCTCGCCCTCGCAAGGAGCGCAACAGGAATGTAGGAGAATCTCCGATGCCCGCCCAGGGGCTTCCAACTTTTGTCTATCAGCCGTATTCACGGTGCCATGGTGACAAAGGAAGCCGAAAATGGCAATCGGTTATTGCGCCTGGGACTCGGCCTTGAGGTCGCGATTCATGAGGTCGCGGATCGCCTTTGAAGGCTCCTTGCCCTGGTGGAGAATGGCATGGGTTTCGGCGAGGATGGGCATATCTACCCCACAGTCTCGGCATTTTTCGAAAAAGCAGGCGGTAGCCCCGAAACCCTCCACAACCGTCTTTTGCGAACGAACCACCTCATCGGGATTCTTACCCTTGGACAAGGCCAAGCCGAAAGTACGGTTGCGGCTCCACTCGCCCATGCATGTTGCGATGAGGTCCCCGAACCCGCTCAAACCAAAGAAGGTCTCGCTCTCTCCTCCCAAGGCAACCCCGAGAGAGATCATTTCATTCATGCTCCTGGTAAGCAGAGCTGCCCGTGCGTTGTCACCTAGACCAAGGCCATCCGATAGACCAGTCGCGATCGCGTAGACGTTCTTCAGGCAGCTTCCCAGCCCTACCCCAATGCGGTCCTCGGAGCGGTAGATGCGCATGCTCTCCGAACTGAGCCCGTGCTGAAGCTCGATCAACTGGTCCACCGGGCGATCCATCGCCAGAACCATGGCCGCCGGCTTTCCTTCGGCCACATCGTGGGCGTGACTGGGCCCAGTCAGGTAGCCGGAACCGAGATCACGGCCCAGTTCTTCCTGTATGACCTCATGGGCGAAGAGATTGGACCCCGGCTCAAGCCCCTTGCACAGGGCAATGGCCCCACGCAGGTTCCAGGAGTCCGAGCGGTGCTCCTTGACCTTCCTGCAAGTCTCGCGAAGGGCATGCGAAGGGCAGGCCAGGAAGATGTAGTCGCTTTCCATAAGGACCGGGCGGAGCGAGCAACCGACCTGCATGTCGGGATCGAAGGGTATTCCCGGGAGGTAGTCCTTGTTCTCCCTCTCGGAGGAAAGGGCAAGGGCATGCTCCATACGTCTCGGGGCCAAGGTAACGGTATGCCCGACCTTCGACAAATAAACCGCTACCGCGGTACCCCAGGCCCCTGCTCCCAAGACGCAAAAATTCATTGCCGGCTACCGCTTTCTTTCCCTGACGTCGCGGACGTATCTCCCCAAGGCGGAAGAGATTTCCTCGGACAAGTTTGCGTAGGGGCGCACAAAGGAGGGGACGGGACCGGGCGTCATGCCAAGCAGGTCCGGGGTTACCAGAATCTGGCCGTCGCATCCCTGCCCACTTCCAATCCCGATCAGGGGAGGGATGAGCTGGCCTGCCAATTCGGTCGCAACCTCTTCCTCCACCATTTCGGCAATGATTGCGAAACAACCCGCTTCCTCGAGGCTGATTGCATCCGTGTAGAGTCTCTCCGCCTCTTCCCTGTCGGCGCCGAACTTTCGGTATCCCCCGATGGCCTTTACAGTCTGGGGCAAAAGCCCGATATGGCCGAGAACCGGGATTCCAGTGGCAACCAGTTTCTCGACGTCGTCGGCCAAATCCCTTCCTCCCTCTACCTTGATCGCATCCGCTCCACCCTCCTGCATGAGGCGGCGGGCCGAATCAAGAAAGCGGTCGAAGGACATACTGGCCTCGGCAAAGGGCAAGTCGGCCACCAGCAGGCACTGGGGACTTGACCTTCGGACTGCAGCCGTGTGCCGGACCATGTCCTCCATGGTAACGGGAATAGTGGTTTCGTGCCCTAGCAGCGTCGTGCCGACCGAGTCTCCCACAAGGATGAAATCGACCCCGGCATCGGAAACCAACCCGCCCATGATCGCATCATATGCCGTCAACCCGACGATGGGCCTTTTGCCCTTGAGATCCGCGAGATGCCGGACCGTCCGCTTTATCTCCTGCCCCTTGCGGGAGGGTTTGCGGGCAGCCTTAGCGGCCGGCTCCTTGGCTTCCTTTTCCTGTTTGCGGGGTCTGGAAGGCTTGTGCCTGCGACGGGCAGGTTGCTTGCCCGGGTTCTCCTTACCCGATGGCTCGCGCTTGTCGGCATCCGGTCGTTTTTTTTCCTCAGGCATTTTCCTTCCCCTTCTCAAAATCCAGCAGGGCCTTAGCGATGGCGGATTCTTCCTCATCGGTCAAGTTCCGCTCGGCCGCCCGCACCGTCTCAATGATCTGACCGGGCCGGCGGGCCCCCACGATTGCCGAAGTAACCTCTTCCCGCCGCAATGCCCATGCCACCGCCAACTGCCCGATCGTCCGGCCGTTGGCGAGGGCAATGGAGTTGAGGGCCTCCTGAAAATCAAGGAATGCTTTCATGCCCTCCTCGGTCTGCAGATGACTCACAACGGGGTGATCGGTCTTGTGCTTTCTCCAGTCGTTGTCGGGCAACTCGTCAAGCCATTTGCGGGAAACCTTCCCCGTGAGCAGACCGGAATGCATCGGGCTGTAGACGAGCAGACCTGTTCCCTTGGCCCCACACCAAGGCAATACCTCCTCCTCGATCTCCCGGGCAAGCATGCTGTACATGGGCTGATTGGAAGTGACCGGCTCAATCGGGTCGAGTTGGTCGAGCTCTTCCTTCCAGCAATTGCAAACCCCGGCCCAGCGTATTTTTCCCTCCCGCCGAAGCTCCTGGAGGGTTTCCCATGACTCGGCCAGATTCTCGGCGGGCTCGGGCCAATGAATCTGGTAAAGGTCGATCCAGTCGCGACCGAGCCGCCGAAGCGAACCCTCCACCTCCTCGCGAATCGTGACGGAGGATATGAACCTCCTAGGTTTCCCGTCCTCCTGTGGAAGTACCCCGCACTTGGTGGCCACGATGATCTCGTCCGCCTTCCATTCCCGGAGGGCTTTGCTGACCGCTTCCTCGGAAACGCCAAAGCCATAGGCATGGGCCGTGTCGATCCAGTTGATCCCTTGCTCGAGGGCCTCGATGATGGCCAGCACGGATTCCTTCTCGTCCTGATCTCCCCACCCCATGCCCCAGTCGCCTCCGCCAATGGCCCAAGTGCCCATCCCTACCCGGGAAAGCATGAGGTCGGAATTTCCAAGTTTGCTCAACTTCATCAAGTCGCAACCTATCAAAGCGTATGTTCGTTGCGAGTTAAAAGAGAGTCATGGCGTAGGACGCTTCCCCTTGAAAGCCGAGCCGTTTTGGGTTTAATGGCAGGCATGAAAACGATCTTCATCACGGGGGCCAGTCGCGGAATCGGCCTCGAGCTCACCAAGCAGCTTCTGACCGAGGGCCATAAGGTCATCGCGAGCTGCCGCAACCCCGAGGACGCCGACGCCCTTCTCGCCTGCAGAGAGAACTCCGACCACCTCGAGATCATGGGACTGCGGGTCGACGAGGAGAACTCCGTTCGCTCCTGCTTCTCTACCCTCGAGCAGGCCGGCCGCGGGATCGACCTCCTCTTCAACAACGCCGGCATCATCGACTGGGACGATCTCCATGCCGTATCCACGGAATCCCTCGAGAAAGTCTACCGCATCAACCTCGTAGGAGCTCTCCTCGTTCTGCGCGGGGCCATCTCCTGCCTTCGTAAGTCGTCCGACCCACTGGTGGTGAACCTTTCCTCTCGACTCGGCTCCATCGCCCTGCGCGGGAACACCCAGCTGGGAGGAGCCATTGCCTACCAGTGCTCCAAGGCCGCCCTCAACATGCTAACCCGGCAGTCGGCCATCGACCTGAGCTCTTTCGGTATCCGGGTGGTATCCGTAAGCCCCGGCTGGGTGCGGACCGACATGGGAGGCGAAACGGCCAAGTACGAGGTCGACGAGTCCGTCCGCCTGATCAGGGCGGCGCTCGGCAACCTACAGCCGACCGCCACCGGAGTCTTCATCGGGGAGGATGGTGCAACAATCCCCTGGTAAGGATAACATTATCCTTGTTACAAACTCCCGGCAGCATCAATATCGATTTCCTATGAATAAAATTTTCCACCTTCTTTGCGCCGGTCTGGCGTTTCCGTTCACCCTCCAGCTCCATGCTCTCGAGGTGGGCGATCGCGCCCCCGATTTCCAAGCGATCGACGACGACGGGAAAAAATGGGAATCCAAGTACTTTCGCGGAAAAAAACTCCTCCTGGTCTACTTCTATCCCGCCGCCATGACTGGTGGCTGCACCAAGCAAGCCTGCGCCTTTAGGAACGACCGCGCTAAATGGAAGGAGAAGGAAGTAGAGGTAGTCGGGGTCAGTGGGGACGAGCATCAAAACCTCGCTTTATTCAAGCGGGCCGAGGGGCTTAACTTCACCCTTCTTTCCGATTTGGACGGCAAGATAGCCAGGGCCTTTGGGGTTCCTGCCGGCAAAGGCGGAAGCATCGACCGCTTCGTGAAAGGGGAAAAGTTTACCCTCAACCGGGGCGTCACCACCAAGCGATGGACCTTCCTCCTGTCCAAGGAAGGCAATGTTCTCTACAAGAACGACAAAGTCCAGGCCGCCCGGGACAGCGAAATGGTCCTGGGATTCCTCGACAAGGACAAGTCTCCCTAGGCATGTCCGATACCCTTACCGGAAAGGATCGGGGAAGGCTCAAGTCGCTCGCCAAGACCCGTCCCGTCGACCTCAAGGTGGGCAAAAAGGGCATCACCGACAACCTGCTTTCGGAAATCAGGCGGTTGATCGAGAACGAACCGCTCTTCAAGCTCCGCCTTTCTCCCGACAAATCCCTGCGGCTCGAGCAGATAACCGAGCTCGAGGGCAAGCTGCCCGTCAGCCTAATCGCGATGGTCGGCAAGACCGCCAGCTTTTTTAAACTAGATCCATGAAAAAACCCGAGCCACTCAATGAAGGGGACCAGATCCCCGACTTCTCGACCACAGACGAGCAAGGAGCCGAAGTATCCGCGTCAGGCTTGCGGGGCAACAGTTTCCTGCTCTACTTCTATCCCCGCGACAACACCCCCGGATGTACCGCAGAGGCCTGTGGGTTCCGCGACCTCTGGAGTGAATTCAAGGGCAAGAAAACCAAGGTTTTCGGGGTCTCCGGAGACTCGATCAAGTCCCACCTCAAGTTCCGGGAGAAGTTCGCACTCCCCTTCCCTCTCCTCATGGACGAGGACCACTCCCTGGCCAAGTCCTTCGGTGTCTGGGGACTCAAGAAATTCATGGGTCGGGAGTTTGAGGGCATCCACCGCATGTCCTTCCTCGTAGACGAGTCGGGCAAAATCCTAAAGGCCTACCACAAGGTCAAGGCTAAGGACCACCCCGCGGAGGTCTTGGCCGACCTTTGATCCTCTGGAAAATCAGGCTTCCAGGACCGCTTCCACGATACCCGAGAAGGCGCGGGAAGTGAGCGATGCGCCGCCGATCAGCCCGCCGTCCACGTCTGGTTGGGCAAGCAGGCCGGCCGCATTCTCTGGCTTCATGGATCCCCCGTAGAGGATGCGCACCGAAGCCCCGGGTCCTTCGCCAAACAACTCCACGAGGACCTTCCTGATGTCTGCGTGGACCTCCTGGGCCATCTCATCGGTTGCCGTCTTGCCGGTGCCAATAGCCCAGACCGGCTCGTAGGCCAAGACTAGGTTCTCCACCGAGGCGGCGGGAAAGTTTTCCAAACCCTCACGGACTTGGGAGCGGACGACTTCCAAGGTTTGCCCGGCCTCCCGCTCCTCGAGGGTCTCGCCAATACAATAGATGGGCTTGAGGTTGTTCTGGACCGCGGCAAGAACCTTCGCATTTACGGACTGGTTGGTTTCCCCGTAGTACTGGCGCCTCTCGCTATGGCCGAGGATAACGAAGCCGACATAGAGGTCGCGCAGCATCTCGGCAGAAATCTCCCCGGTGTAGGCTCCGGAGGCGTGGGGGCTCATATCCTGGGCCCCGAGAATGATCTCGCTTTGCTCAACCAGCTCGGAGGCGGCGGCAAGAGAGGTGAAGGGTGGGCAGACGCAAACCTGGACGGTGGTCTGGGAACCCACCGCGGCATGGATTTCCCTAATCAGATCGGCGGCCTCGCTGGCCGTCTTGTTCATTTTCCAGTTTCCGGCGATGAGGTACTTGCGAGACATGATGAAAGGATTTTGATTGGTTGTTAGGATTGATCCAGAACCGAGACGCCCGGAAGGTCCTTGCCCTCGAGAAACTCCAGGGAAGCTCCTCCCCCGGTGCTCATGAAGGTGACTTGGTCCCCGTAGCCACTCTGGTTAATTGCCTTGACGGAGTCGCCCCCGCCTATGATGGAGATTCCCGAGCCCTCCGAGACCGCCTTGGCGATGGCAAAGGTACCCTTGCTGGAGCCCTCGATCTCAAAAACTCCCATGGGGCCGTTCCACAGAACGGTTCCGGCAACGGCGACTTCGGCCGCGTAGATATCTGCGGTCTTGGGACCTACGTCCACCCCTTCCCAGCCATCCTCGATATCCCCCTCGACGATCTTGACCTCTCCCAAGGTCTTGGAACCGAAATCGAGGGAATCCGTGACCAGCGTATCGATGGGCAAAAGAAAGCGGACCCCTTTGGCTTCCGCTTTGGCGAGGGCCGCCTTGGCGAGATCCACCTTGTCCGGCTCGGACAGGCTGTCCCCCACGGTCTTGCCGTTAGCGAGGGCAAAGGTGTATGCCATGGCGCCTCCGATGATGATGACGTCCGCCTTGTCGATCAGCTTGTCGATGACGGTTATCTTGTCGCTCACCTTGGCTCCGCCCAGGATCACAACGAAAGGCCGCTCCGGGCTCTCCGTCTTCCCTCCGAGAAATTCAAGCTCTCTCTCGATGAGATAGCCGGAAACCTTCTCCGGCAAAAGCTCGGCCACGCCGTAGGTCGAGGCATGAGCCCGGTGAGCGGTACCGAAGGCATCATTGACGTAAAGGTCGGCCAAGGAGGCCAACTGACCGGCGAAAGCCGGATCGTTATCCGTCTCACCGGAATGGAAGCGGAGATTCTCCAACAGGACGACCTGCCCGTTATCGAGGGCCCCGACCGCATCTACGATCCCCTCTCCCACGCAATCATCAAGAAAAAGTACTGGAATGGAGAGCTTATCGGCCAAGGATCTGGCGACGGGGGCCAGGCTCATCGAGCCAACGCGTTCCCCCTTGGGACGGCCCAGATGGCTGGCCAGGATCACCCGGGCGCCTTCCGAGATCAGTTTGCGGATGGTGGGAAGGGCGGCGTTGATACGAGTCTCGTCGGTGATGGTTCCGTCCGGATCGAGCGGAACGTTGAAATCCACACGGACGAATACGCGCTTACCCTCAAGTTCTACGTCGTCAATGGTCTTTACCTTGGGCATGGCTTACTGTGCTTGGAAGATTCCGGGAAGGAATTCCCTCCCTTGCCGATTAAAGATTGGGGTCTTCGATTGAATCAGAGAAAGGCGGAGACCCTCTTCAGAAGGTCGACGCAACGGTTGCTGTACCCCCACTCGTTGTCGTACCAGGACACGAGCTTGAAGAAGGTATCGCTCAACCCCATCCCGGACCCGGCATCAAAGATGGAGGAGTCCGGGCAATGAATGAAGTCTGAAGAAACCACCTCGTCCTCCGTGTAGCCGAGAATCCCTTTTAGGGAACCCTCTGAGGCTTCCTTCATCTTGGCGCAGATCGCCTCGTAGCTGGTGGGTTGCTCGGTCTTGACGGTCAAGTCGACTGCCGAAACCGTGGGGGTCGGAACGCGGAAAGCCATTCCCGTCAGCTTGCCCTGCACCTGCGGTAGGACGAGACCCACCGCCTTGGCCGCGCCGGTGGTGGAGGGAATGATGTTGATGGCGGCGCCACGGCCACCCTTCCAGTCCTTGACCGAAGGCCCGTCCACTGGTTTCTGGGTCGCTGTGTAGGCGTGAACGGTCGTCATGAGACCTTCCACGATCCCGAAATTTTCCAGCACGACCTTGACGATGGGGGCCAAGCAGTTGGTGGTACAGGAAGCGTTGGAGACCACGTCGTCCTCGGCCGTAAGGTCACCGTCGTTGACACCCAGTACAATGGTGCGAACATCGCCCTTGGCGGGTGCGGAAATGATCACTTTCTTGGCTCCCGCCTCAATATGACCGGCGGCCAGTTCCTTGGCCACGAACAAGCCCGTACACTCGATAACCACGTCGACCCCTAGCTCGCCCCAAGGAAGAGCGGCAGGACCCTCACGGAGGGCCAGGCAGCGAATTTCCTGCCCGTTGACGACCAGAGAATCCTCGGAAGGAGCCTCGACCGTCCCATTAAAGCGACCCTGAGTAGAATCGTACTTAAGAAGATAGGCCAAGTTGTCGGAGGGGACCAAGTCGTTGATGGCGACGACCTCGAACTCATTGCCAAGCAATCCTTGGTCGACGAGTGCGCGAAAAACCAGACGGCCAATGCGACCGAAACCATTAATTCCAATTTTAGTAGACATTTACGTGGTATTTGTAAGTTAGGTATATCTTGAAAGAGAGAACATGAAATGAAGAATGCTCCGAAAATGGCAAGGCTTTAAGTGAAAAGTTAGCCGGCACTCAACGAGGGAAGCCCTTGCCTGAGGGAAGCGACGCAGGAACGAGTGACCGAAGGGCTCAGGCTAGGCATTCTCGAGGATCCCGCAGAAATCTTCGGTCAACTCGAGTTCACTGCGGACGTCCTCGATAACCTTGCCTAGGTGATCGATGCGAAGGCGGGCCAAGAGGGCATCGGAAGGAGTATCCGCAGCTTCATGTCCACTGAAGCCGAACTCAAGGTCGTTCACGATCCAGTTCGCCACGATGACCAGGTCGATCAAGTCGCTGGTATCAGAATCGAGGCGTACTTTCTGTCTCTTGTCGGGGTTGGGCTCGTGGTGCCATCGAACGACACCCTCCACGGCACCGGAAAGTCCCCAGTGCCTGCAGATCAAGTATCCCAGGTAGTCGTGCCTCGGACTGCCGTTGGATAGTTCCGCCTGGAAAAAGTTGATCTTCTGATCGAGGGCAGTCTGTGAGTCGAGCAGGAAAAGGTTGTCGTTGTTGTCCTCATCGAGCTTGAAGCGGGCCACCTTGCCGATGTCGTGAACCAGCCCGCAGGTATAGGCCGTCTCGTGCCAAGACCTTCCGAGATACTTGGCAATGGCCCGGGAAGCGGCCGCGACCCCCATGCTGTGCTTCCAGAGGCCCTCAAGGGAAAACCTCTGTTCCGCAGACTCCTTGCCTGCAAAGACCTTAAAGACCGACGTCGTGAGGATGACGTCCTTGATCTTGTCGAACCCAAGGGCACCGATGGCCTCGTTGGCATCGGTGACTTTTTCCCGGTTACCCCGGTAGAAAGTGGTATTCGCGATCCTCAGGATGCGGGTACAAATCGACTGATCGGTAACCATAACCTCTTCCACCTGCTGGGTGGAAGTGTCCGGATTCTCCAAGATATTCGTGAGCTCGTTGACGATGATCGGCAGGGTCGGAAGGTTCCGCTGAATCTGCTGGATCAAAGCCTCGTAATCTACCATCCCCGTATTGGATTCCATAACCCTCATGATAGCTTTGAGGAGGGGGTTTCGACAACTACAAACTATTGTAAACGGGGGATTTCCGAAGACGGTAAAGCGTCCAAAGAGTGAATCCGATACAAAACCAGATAAAAAAATCAGTGTAGCCTTTGCGGGGAACTCCATTTGATCCTGAAAATTGCATCTCCAGGATGGAAGCTCCCTCGAAGAAAATGCTTCCGCTCTCATCCATGAGAACGGAACGTCGATACCCTCGAGGATCAATCCAGCCGGACCACCCCGCATTGCCGCACCTGAGGACGGGAATACCGTTCTCCACTGCTCTCAGGACGGAATGAGCCGCGTGTTGATAGGGACAACCTTCCTCGCCGAACCAGGCGTCATTGGTGGTAACGAAGAGAAAGTCGGCCCCATGGCGGACGCTCTCCCTGACCAGTTCGGGAAAAATATCCTCATAGCAAACGAGAGAGCCGACCTCGTAGGGGTTACCCCGACCGTCATCAAGGGTAAAGGAAAAAGGATCCTTGCCCGTACCGAAGCTGCCTACCGGGCCTACCATCCTGCGCAAGCCCGGAATCCATTGGAAGGGATAGGGCACGTATTCTCCGAATGGAACCAGCACCCGCTTGGAGTAGGCCTCGGGGGAGAGCCCTTGTGCCGGCGAGACCCTCGAGATTGTGTTGTAGGAGGCTTCCTCCTCCCTCACAACCGCCCCGACGAGCAAGGGGACGCCCGCTTCCCGGGCGAGCTCCTCGACCCAGATGGGGTCTCGATTGATGGAATAAGGAGTGGAAGCCTCGGGCCAGACGATCAGGTCGGGCGTCATCAGGGACAGGAATCGAGTCTGCCTCCTAAGGACGTCCTTGTGCAGGGCCGCGTTGTCTCCCTCCCATTTATTCTTTAGGTAGGGCTGACAAACGCCCACCTTCACCTTCATGGAGTCACCTTCTGTCCCTCCGTGATCTGCGAGGAAAAACGGGCTCACCATGACCGTCAGGAGGAGGATGCCCGCATATAGATCCGGGCAAAGGGACGAAAGGACGCCCCCCGTGCGTTTCCTCCTGCGCACCAGCAGGTGATGTACGTAGGAAGCCAGAGACAAGTTGAAGAAAACCAGAAAGAAGGAGACGCTCCACGCCCCCGTCCATGGCAAGGTCTGGAGAATGGCGGGTCTCTCCCATTGCGTAACGGACAAGGGACACCAAGGAAAACCTAGGGTAAACTGGCACCGGGCCCACTCGATCGCAACCCAAGCCGCGGAGAGAGCCGACATGGTGAAAAGCCTTTCAGCGAAGCCCGCTTCAAGAGCCCTGGGAAGCAACCTTCGGGCAAGCAGAAACCACGGCAGGTTGTAGAGGGCAAGCAGGAATGCCGCCCCCGCCATACCGGAAGGGGTTACGTGCCTGATCCAGCCGACCAGGGCGACGTGATAGGCGCAACCGGCAAGAAAGAACGCAACCGCGACTTTGCGCAAACCAGGCCGAAAATAAAACCAGAGCAGACAGGGAAACAAAAAGAAATAGGCCGACTCGGCCGATTCCCTAGGAGGCTGCGCGGCAAGCAAAAAGCCGTAGGTCGAAAAAGCGGCGGCCATCGCCGCCCACCAGTCCCGCAAAATCGCGACCAAACTAAGTCGGAGGGAGTGTATGCTCACGCCCTCCCCCTTTCCAAGACCGGTTTGCCCTTTCGCGAAGCAAGCCCCTCGAAGGGTTCGAGGGGAAAATCCATTTGCTCCCGTCCTTCCAAGATCATGAAGCGCTCGCAAACGAGGAAAAGCTCATCCCGGGTCCGCGATCTCCTCATCGCGTATAGAAATTCGCCCCCGGCGTCCACCGAGAGACCCACGAAGTTGAGGAATTTCTTCATCCTCCCGACATGGCCTTTCTCGGAGATGCCGGGCTTGGCCAGAGCATTGAAGAGATCCTCAAAGTACCTGAACAAGTCTCCCATCTTGGGCCGGAAGACTGGCGAACCGGACTGCATTTCCCTGATCTGCCTAAAAATCCATGGGTTGCGAATGGCCGAGCGTCCCACCATGACGCCATGGGCTCCTGTCTTTTCCCGCAGGCGAAGAGCGTCCCTACAGGTGTCCACGCTTCCGTTCAGAAGAACCGGGCACGAAAGATTCTCTACGGCACGGGCAACGTGAGGGTAACTCGGAGCGGCCTCATAGCCACCCTTGACGGTTCTTGCGTGAACGCTCACCAGACCGACTGCGCTTTCCTCGATGATCTCGAGAATATCCCCGAAAAAGCCATCGTCCTCGAATCCGATTCGCATCTTGACTGAGAGGAGGGAGGTCGCCTCCTCGGAAAGAACGTCTAGAATCCGTCTTATCTTGTCGGGCTCACGCAGGAGGCCTCCACCCACGTTCTTGCGGTAGACCCGGGGAGCCGGACAACCCAGATTAAGGTCGATTCCGGCAATTGGCTGGGCGTTGACCTCGCGGGCTACCCTGCGCAAGTCCTCGAGGTTTTCCCCGATCAACTGAGCAAAAACCGGTCGCCCGCCCGGATTTTCCGTTATGGACGAAAGGATTTCCGGATCGACCCGGGAGTGGGCGTGCACCCGGATGAACTCGGTAAAGAAGAAATCCGGACTTCCCCGTCGAGCCACCACCTTCATGAAAGGCAGGCCGGTAACGTCTTGCATGGGAGCCAAGGCGGTCGGCCAATCGCCCGCGACCATGGATTGGGGAAGATTCGAGGCAAGGGATGATTTCTGAGCCGAAATCACGGCATTTCGCTCTGGGAAACGGCCTTAGTCCTGCTTGCGGAGGATGCGCTCGAGAATCTCGGACATGTCCTCCACGTTGTCCAGGACCTTCTGGGCCACGTGAATTGGCTGCTTCATCTGCAGGGCCAGAACGATGGAGTCGCTCGGACGAGCGTCCAGCTCAATGATTTTCTTCCCCAGCTCGTTCTCCATTCGGAGGATGATGCGGGCGAAGAAAGTGCCCTCGTCGACGTCGTTGATGAGGACTCGCTCGATGGAAGTTTCCAGTCCCTTGAGAATCAGTCCGATCAGGTCGTGCGTGAGCGGCCTTTCCTTCTTTACTTGGTTCATCGTCATATTGATCGCATTCCCGATGGCGGGATCAACGTAGATGACGAAGGTCTTTTCGTCGTTGCCCAGAAAGATGGCGCAGCCATTGGAAGTAGGCATCACTCCCTTTACCGAGACTTCAGAGGAGTCATTATTCATCTTGTCATTATCCTCTTTGTTGCTTTCGTTCGCAAGCACTTATAGAAGACAACCGAAGTTTCCCTTGGATCCACAAGAAACAGACCCTCGCAAGCCGAATCTTTACCTGATCGGCTTCATGGGGACGGGCAAGACCTCGGCCGGCGAACTGGCCGCGGACAAACTGGGCCTGCGCTTCCTCGACTCGGACCGAGAAATCGAGAAGGCAACCGGCCTCGATGTTGCGGCTATTTTCGAGCGCGAAGGTGAAGACGCCTTCCGCGAAAAGGAAAGAGCGTTCATCCTCCAAGGTCATCCCGGATGTGGTTGCCTCGTCTCCTGCGGAGGAGGCCTCCCCGTGCCCGAGGGAATGCTCGTTCAACTAAAGGAGAGAGGATTGGTCTTTGCCCTGTGGGCCGAACCGCAGACCATCTACGAGAGAACCCGCGATAACCCGAGGCGCCCACTTCTGCAGGTTTCCGATCCCCTTTCCGAAATCACCGATTTGCTCAAGAAGAGGGAATCCGTCTACCTGCAAGCCGACAAGGTCATATCGACCGAGATGCGCTCGACCAAGGCCGTCGCCGACCTCATCACGCGATCCTACGAGGAAAACCCTTCCTCTGCCTAGAGCCCGGCGAAACGATTCGCCTTCTCCACGAAATCGGATGGAGGACGTACCACCTTGCCCTCCGCCGAGACGAAGGCATGGGTCGTTTCCCCAGTTACAAGAACCTCTTCTTCCCTCAGGACCTCATACCCTGCCTCGATACGAACAAGGGGAAGATTCTTGATTTCCACTCGGACTGTGAGACGGTCGTCAAAATGGGCAGGGGAAAGAAAATCAGCCCGACAGCTCAGGACCGGCAGGTAGAAGCCATCCTTCTCGAGGGAGGAATAAGGGCACCCCATCAGGTCCAGTAGTTCAATCCGGGCGGCCTCGAACCAAGTGAAGTAGTTGGCGTGGTAGACGATGCCCATCTTGTCGGTCTCCTGGTAACGGACCCGAACCTCAACGCTTGCAGATAGCATGAACTTGCCTTACCTCATTACTCCTCATTCTACAACGAATCTTTACATGGCCATAAGCAAGAGGGAAAGAACCCTGTCCATCTGGATCGGCATCGCGATCGGCGTCGCCTGCTCTTCCATGCTTTTTCGCTACGCCTTGGAAGAGAAGGAGGAACGCTCCAGCAACCGTCCCGGAAACTACGATTCTCTGCTCACTGCATCAGAGGGCAAGCCTTTCGCCCCTCTGCCTGAGGCTGTTACCAGCATTATTCCAAACGGGATCGTGATCTATTTCGACCGAAATGATTCCGTGTCACTCGTTCCGCCGGTGACCTCCAGCATGAAATGGGTCATCGAGACGGCAGGGTCGTTCCGCTCCGAGCGCCTTTTCATCCTGGTCGAGAAAAACCCCAATCCTTCCGTTTATGACTGCTACCGGGCTTCCGAGCTTTACCTTGCCCTTGTCCCGGGCGTCAGCGAGCAAAGGCTGGAAAAGGCCCTGGACGAAGATCGCTTCAGGATCATCGGCCGCAATGAGGCCACCCGCGAATGCATCGTTCAGATCAAGGACTTCTCACCGGCCGGCATCCGTTCCTCGCTAAGGGAACTAAGCGATGTGGAAGGGCTCGTCGAAGGCGTTCGGCTAAGCCCTTGGAAACCGAGAAACTAACTGCCTGAAAACCCCTTATTCTCGTTGACCGCGAGGGTATTTTACTACATCATGGTCCTTTCATGGGGATGGTTCCGTCAACGGGTCTCTACCCCTGCCCCAGAACTACTTACCAAGCCTCCAAATATCGTGAACGTAGAAATCAAGGAAGCGGGAGACGCCCGCAAGGTCGCACTAGTCACCTTTGACTCCGAAGAAGTCTCCGAGCAGGAGAATCAAGTGTGCAGGGAATTCGGCCGTATGGCCAACGTTCCCGGCTTCAGGAAGGGCAAGGCTCCTCCCCAGGTCATTCGCAAAAGATACTCCAAGGAAATGCAGGAGGAGCTCAACCGTAAGGTTTCCACAACCGCTTACGAGGCGGTGCTCGAGCACAAGGACATCAAGGTTTACTCCATCCTCAAGGTGGATGCAGGGGAAGTGGCGACGGATACGCCCGCCACGGTCGAAATCACCGTCGACGTGGAACCGGACTTCGACCTTCCCGATTACGAGGCATTCGAGTTGACCGTTCACCCGACCGAGGTCTCTGACGAAGACGTGGATAAGGAACTTGATTCTCTCCGGGACCAACGGGCTTCATTCGAGGAGGTCGACCGGGCCGTCGCCGAGGGGGACTTCGTAAAGTGTTCCTACGAGGGATCTCTCGATGGGTCTCCAGTTGCCGATCTTCTCCCGGACAAGCCGATGTATGGTAAGCAAAGCAACACCTGGGAGGAAGCCGGTCAACCCAAGGGACTGGGCGTCGATGCCATTTCCAAGGGAGTCCTAGGCATGTCGAAGGATGAAAAAAAGGAAGTGGAGGCCGAATTTGAAGAAGATTTCGAGCTCGCCCCCCTTGCCGGGAAAAAGGTGATTTACTCCCTTGAAATCCACGAGGTCCGTGAGAAAAAAGCTCCCGACCCGGAGGACGAGTCTTTCCTGGAGGCCTTAAAGGCCGAGAGTCTGAACGACCTGAAGGACAAGATCAGGAAGGACTTGGAGATGAGAAAGGAAAGGGAAAACGTCGACGGCAAGAGGGCCCAGGCCACCCAGAAAATTCTCGAATTGCCCGATTTCCCCTTACCGCAGCAAGCAGTTGAGGACGAATCCAAGACCATCTTCGAGCAACGCATTCAAAGAGCGGCCCAGCAGGGAGCCAAGCAGGAGGACATCGAAGCCAAGCGGGACGAACTATGGAACGAATCTCAAGTTCAGGGCCGTGCCCGGGTCAAACTGACCCTTGTGCTGGGCAAGATCGCAGAGGAGGAAAAGGTTGAGGTGAGCAACGAGGATTTGGCTCAGGCCGCCACCCGGGAAGCCATGATGCGAAGGGTGGATCCGCAAGCCTACGTTAAGGAACTTTCTCAGGACCGGGCCCGCATAAGCCGGCTCAGGGAGGACATTCTCTACGACAAGACTCTCGAACTCGTCGCATCCAAGGGCAAGGAGAAGGTTGTCGAAAGCGACGAGAAGAAGACGGACTAGATCAACAACTTATTAAAAAAACAACCATGGGCGCATACTTACCACTTCCCTACGTCTACGAACGAGAAGGCCGCCAGGAGCGGGCTTGGGACATCTACAGTCGCTTGCTTCGCGACCGAATCGTCTTCGTGGGCACGCCGATCGACGACTACGTCGCCAACTCCATCATCGCGCAGCTCCTATTCCTGCAAATGGAAGACCCCAAAAAGGACATCAACGTCTACATCAATTCCCCCGGGGGCAGCGTTTCCGACGGCATGGCCATCTACGACACCATGAACTTCATGCAGTGCGACATATCGACCTACTGCATAGGTATGGCCGCCAGCATGAGCACCGTTCTCCTTTCCGCCGGCACCCCGGGCAAGCGCTTTGCGCTACCCAACAGCAGGGTTATGATCCACCAGCCCAGCGGTGGCGCGGGAGGCCAGACTTCGGACATCTCCATCGCAGCGAAGGAAATCCTGCGCTGGCGCCGGACCATCAACGAGATTCTCTCCAAGCACAGCGGCAAAACGATCGAGCAACTGGAAAAGGACTCCGACCGCGACTATTACATGTCCGCCGAGGAAGCCAAGGAATACGGTCTCGTAGACGAGGTCATTTCGCAGAAGCCAAGCGACTAGGAACAACTTCGAGATGGCCAAGGCGACCAAGATCAACTTTTGCTCCTTCTGTGGAAAGCCACAGGGGGAGGTAAAGAAGATGATCGCTGGTCCGGCCAGCGTATTCATCTGCGACTCCTGCGTCCGGGTATGCAAGACCATCATCGACCGCGAACTTGGGGAAAAGCAAACCGCAGCGGCCACCGCAACGGGTGAAAAGCCCGTCTTCAACCTCCAGAAGCCCAGTGTCATCAAGGCCTTCCTCGACGAACACGTCATCGGGCAGGAACACGCCAAGAAAGTTCTTTCCGTAGCGGTCCACAACCACTACAAGCGGCTCGCCTCCGAACTGGGAATCGGGGGGTCGGAAGATCAACCCAACCAATTTATCTCGGACGAGCTCGAGGACGTCGAGATCGAGAAGAGCAACGTCCTTCTGCTCGGTCCCACTGGGAGCGGAAAGACCTACCTGGCCCGAACCCTTGCCCGCATGCTCGACGTGCCTTTCGCCATAGCCGATGCAACCACCCTGACGGAGGCTGGCTACGTCGGGGACGACGTCGAGAATATCGTCCTCAGGCTCCTACAGTCGGCCGACCAGAATGTCGAGAAGGCCCAGTGCGGGATCATTTACGTCGACGAGATCGATAAGATCGGTCGCAAGACCGAAAACGTGTCAATCACCCGCGACGTTTCCGGCGAAGGAGTCCAGCAGGCCCTCCTCAAGATCCTCGAGGGCACCATTTGCAACGTCCCTCCCCAAGGAGGGCGCAAGCACCCCAACCAGGAATACATCCAGTTGGACACCTCGAACATTCTCTTTATCTGCGGGGGCGCTTTCGTCGACCTCGACCAGATTGTCGAGCAACGGACCGGAAACCGGATGCTTGGCTATTCCGCGGAAGCACCCCGGGATGCCCAAGAGTTGCTGGCTGAGGTTCGTCCCGAGGACTTGGTCAAGTATGGGCTCATCCCCGAGTTCATCGGTCGACTACCCGTGCTTTCCGTCCTCGAGGAATTGAGTCGTAAGGAACTGGTCAAGATACTCAAGGACACCAAGAATTCTCTCCTCAAGCAGTACCGCAAGTTATTCCTCATGGAAGGGGCCCATCTTCATTTCACCCGTGAAGCCATCCAGGCCATTGCCGATCAGGCCCTTGAGATGAAGACGGGAGCCCGGGCCCTGCGTTCCATCATGGAGACCATCATGCTGGACGTCATGTACGACCTGCCAACGATCGATGAACCGGTCAAGGTCGTGATCAACGCCGGCGTGGTCAAAGGCAAGTCCAAGGCCAAGGTCACGCCCATCCAGACGGGCAAGAAAAGAGACGCAGCTTAGGATCGCTTCCGCTTATTTCGAAGGTAGAGTGATGGTGCTCGCCCGGACGTTGTTTACGGGGTTTGCATCCTCCCTTTCGAGAACCCGCAGACGGGACTGGATGCGCACCCCCTCCCTCCCCGGACCGGATTCGAGAAAGAGCCGCTCGCTTTTGACCTCTCCAGGGTTCAGGTCACTAAGCATGAATTTCCTGGTCTTCCCCATCAAGTCGACTTCCAGTTCGACGTTCTTGAGCCACAAGGTCCCCTGGTTCTGGACGCTGACAAGAAAAGGGACGGATTCCTCTCGCAGTTGCGCAGGGTCGAAATAATAGCCCACGATGGCCGCATCCGCAACATAGGGATCGAACCGGTTATCCACCCTTCCGACGTTGAGCACGCCATGCCCCGTGAACTCATCGAAGCCTGGTTTTTCTGACTCGTTGGCAAACTCGTAGAGAAGATCCACTACCTGCTCGCGGGGCAAGGTCGGGTTTTTGGATAACTCCGCCGCCAGGGCTCCTGCGACGAAGGCGGATGCAGTCGACGTACCACTGAAGGATACGATTCCCTCCTCCTCCCAAGCCGAGTACACGTCCACCCCCGGCGCCGCCAAATCGACGCCCTCGCCATAATTGGAAAAGGCGGAAGCGCTCCCCTTCGCATCAATGGAGGTTACCCCGATCACTCCTTCGTAGCGGGCAGGAAAAGCCACGCCACGAGTCCCTTCGTTACCGACCGCCGCAACGATCGCCACCCCCTTGGACCTAGCGTAACCGACCGCGTGCTCGAGGAGTGCGCTGGAGGACTCCCCTCCCAGGCTGAGGTTAATGACGTCGGCCCCTTGGTCCACCGCATGGACGATTCCTTCTGCAACGGTGAAGGAATCCCCCTCTCCCTTTTCATTCAGAACCCGGATGGAAAGAATGGACGCAGCGGGAGCCAAGCCTTTGAGTCCCTCCGAATTGCCGGCGATAATCGAGGCGACCGCCGTACCGTGCCCGGGTGCTGGAGGCTCGCCCTCAAGCAGGGAAAGCTCCTTGAGGTCCGCATCCTGCAGGGCGGGATGGGAAAGGTCCACCCCTGAATCTAGTACGGCTACCTTGATTCCCTTTCCCCAGTCGGCTCGGTCCTCGGATGCACCAAGCCAGTCCGGGGCGCCATCGGCAAAGCCCTTCTCGCCCTCCAGGGACTCGGCCCTCGGCAGTTGCGGCTGATGAACGGGATAATTGTACTGCGGGGAAACCTCGCCCTTCCATTCGGGATCGTCCACATAGCGCAAGCCCTTGGAGACGTCGCGGAAACGAACACGGACGGATGCGAGTTCGGGGATCGACCCAAGGACGTGAATCCCGTTTTTCTCGGCCCCGGCCAGGAACAGATTCATTTTCTCGCTGCTCGAAAAACCAAGGGTCAAGTCGCGCAGGACCTCCGATCCGGCCAAACTCTGCACGAGAAGCTCCTCCGCCAGGTCAGGGAAAGCTGGAAACTCATCCGAATCACGCTTCGGGGGGAGAGGGAGGGCCCGGGAAGCCTCACTTTTGCCACGATCTTCCGGTTGCGCGGATATAGGTCGCGAGGGGCCCTTGAGGGGGAGGGGGCCGGTTTCGACCAGAAAGCGGACCAGAAAAACGAGGGCGGAGAGAAAGGCAATCGAAAGCACAAAAACGGGGATTTGGGAAGTTGCTTTCATTACCACGATCCTGTCATGGAAAGAATTTGCTCGCAACTCGAAAGGGGATGAGGGATTGATTCGGGGACGTGATCGACTTCCTTATCGTCGGCCATGGACTGGCCGGTTCCGTTTTAGCCCACCTTCTTCTGCACAGTGGGAAGCGGGTGGTGGTCCTCGAGGCCACCCTCCCCCACTCCGCCAGCAAGGTCGCGGCCGGTCTGGTCAATCCTCTCATCGGCCCGAAGTTCAACGTCCCCCTCCACATGGAAGAATGCCTGATGGCGAACGAGCGATTCTTCCGGCCCTTCGAGGAAGAGCTGGGGCGTTCTCTTCAGCCCGAACTATCCCTCCATCGTATCCTCACCTCCTCGGAGCAAAGGGAATTGTGGCTGAAAAAGTCAAAGACACCCGACCTCCTGCCGTATGGCCCCAAGACTCGGCCTCCCGGGGACTACAAAAGTCTCGGCCTTGATGCCCCCTTCGGAGGTGGAATTCACCTTGCCCGGCAACTGGACGTCTCTGGTTTCCTCCGACACTCGGAGGAAAAACTCCGGCAGAATGACTGCTGGCTGGACGGCGCATTCGCGGAGGAGGAATGGCCCCATGCGGAGAAGATCGTTTTCTGCGAAGGATTCCGCGTAACCAGCAACCCATGGTTCGGCGATCTTCCCTTTGCTCCCGCTCAAGGCGAGATTCTGTGCCTTCATACCGCTCTTCCCATCGCCGCAAGCAACGGTAAATGGATTATCCCGGACGATCCCAAAGGAAGCCTTGCCGGATCGACCTGGAAGCACGAAAGCCTCGAGTCCGGGCCCACGAACGAGGGAAAAGATGAGATCCTGCAAGGACTGAACTTCGTTCCGTCAGGTCTGCTCGAGGTGGCCGACCATCTCAGTGGGGTGCGCTCGGGAACGCGGGACCGTAACCCCATTATCGGAAGACACTGGGAAAACCACAGGATGCACCTTTTCAACGGCTTTGGCTCAAGGGGAGCGACCACCCTTGCTTTCTACGCCAGGAGGATGCGCGATTTCCTCCTTAACAACCGGCCCCTCCCGCTTGAGGCGGTCCTGGGTCGCTTTGCCCGCCCGTGAAGGCGCGGCTGGTCGAGGAAGTCCATCGTCGTCTGGCCAAGGCGGTTGGCCCGGGCGACTCCTGCCTCGACGCCACTGCGGGCAATGGGCTCGACTCCCTCTTTCTCGCCCGCCTGGTGGGCCCGTCCGGAACGGTACACGCCATCGATCTCCAAGAAGAAGCCATTCGGAATACCCGAGTTCTCCTGCATGAAAGTCACATGGATGAACGCCTCCTCATTCATCAGGGATGTCATTCCCGAATCGAGCTTTTCCTGCCAGTTAAGGAGAAAGGGAACCTGAGGGCCGTCGTGTTCAACCTCGGCTACCTGCCCAAGGGCAACAAGGAAGTGACCACGAGGAAGGAATCCACCGTATCGGCCTTGCGTAAAGGCTATGAATGGCTGGCTTCGGGAGGAGTCATGAGCGTCCTGTGCTACCGTGGACACGCCGGAGGGAAGGACGAGGAAGCCGCGGTGGCCGAACTGATAAGGTCAAGTTCCTGGATCTCGCAGACCCTACCTGGGAGCGACTCGGGCGAGTCTCCCGTCCTGCACTGGATCGAAAAGCCTTAGTAGGGGTTTTCGGGGTCGACCTCCGCCTCGTAGTCCACCGACGGATGACCGAATCCGAAAAGGCTGAGGAAATCTTTCTGATACTTGTCGAAGCTGGTCAGTTCCCGCAGGTTTTCCGTGCAGATCTGGGGCCAAAGCTCCACGATACGGCTCTGGACCTTCGGTTCCATCTCCCAGTCGTCCAACCTGATCCTTCCCTTGTCATCCAGCTCGATTCCTTCCTTGGAACCATACAGACGATCGCTGAAAAGCCTGCTGGTCTGCTCGATGCAACCCTCGTGGGTTCCCAGCTCTCCCATGATCTTGAAAAGCATGGAAACGTACAGGGGAACGACCGGGATGGCCGAACTCGCCTGGGTTACAACAGCCTTGTTGACCGAAACGAAGGCCCCACCGCAACCGGCGGCCTTCATCTTCTCGCTAATCGCGGAGGCCGAGTCCTCCAAGTGCTCCTTGGCTTTGCC